>JACXTT010003226.1_pt1 | contig 25372 bp, 22 predicted proteins | sample 9270951 | NCBI WGS metagenome assembly JACXTT01 (sample SAMN15532306, study PRJNA645909) | rock metagenome | isolation source: weathered quartz diorite | place: Puerto Rico | collected 2017-06-21
GATCGCCGGCCCGATGCCGTACTGGCGGTGCAGCGTTTCGCGGCCATAGCGGAACGTGTCATCGTCCTCGATGTCGTCGTGGACCAGCGACGCCTTGTGAAACGTCTCGATGGCGAGGGCGGCGCGCTTGACCGGGTCGGACAGATCGATGCCGTCGGCCGACAGCGTCGCCTTGCCGCCTTTGATCGCATCATAGGCGGCCAAGGTGATGAACGGCCGCGACCGCTTGCCGCCCTGCATCAGCCATTCGTAGGCAATGTTCTCGTGCAACGTCAACGGATCGGTGCACGCGCCTTTGGCCCGGCTGCGCGGCACCAGCCGATCCAGCTCGGCTGGCTCGAACATCTGGTTCGAGGCACGCATCAGATGCACGTAAGTCTTGGTGATCTTTTCCGGCGGCGCTGTCTTGAGGCCAATCAGCTCGAACACCCAATCATTATCAACCGACGTGCTGCGGCAATTGCTCGACAGCAATGGCGCCGCGACGCACGGGATGCCGGCCAGCAAAATCTTGTCGATCGCCTTTTCAAGCACATTCAGGCAAGCAACGCCGACAATCGCATCGATGTGGCCCGAGACGATGATCTTGAGCACGATCGGCGTCCCTTCGGAGACCAGCACCTTGTAGCCAAGGTCCTCTGCTTTTGTCTTGAAGTCGGCGACCTCGCAGGCGCCGCACTTGCGGCAATCGAGGCCGAACTCGTCGTAATCGGCAGGGCAACCTTCGGCATTCTTCAAGCAATGGGGCAACAACAGCAGCCGGCGTTTGAAATCGATGGCGCTGACCTGGTCGCGCCAGAATTCGTTGGAGATGGCGACCATCGTGAAGCCGAGATATTGCTGGTCGAGCCCAGTTGCCTTGAGCAGATCCTCGCCGAGCTTTTGCAGCGCCGGCTTGGTCAGCTGCTTGGACCGGTCAATCGACTTGGCGAATTGAAACGCCGCGGCCCGGATGCGATCGCGCATTTCGCGCGACTCTGGCACCGTTTTCAGATGCGCGGTCGGGTTCGGCTTTTTGGCTTTGGCGGCGGGAGCGTCAACCACAGGTTGGACCTCTTCATCGTAGACATCACGCTCCGCGTGATGGTTCCTCACGCGGAGCGTGAGGTCTACGGTCAATCGACTTTCGCGCCCGTCCGAGAGCGGATACTGTGAAGATTATCGGGTAAAGTTTCTCGTAATACCACAACTTTGCAAAATAAAAGCCGATCGGCGTGGGGTGGGAGAGGCCGCCTTGCTCAATCTTCTCGACGAGCCAGGCGATTCCTTTATTCACCGCAAGCCCAGGGCTGAGGTACTCCGAAGCCCTGGGCTCGTGCGTCTCCATCCCAGGGCTTCGGAGTACCTCACCCCTGGGCTTCTGATCGATGAGAACATCCACGGCCAGCGCGGTCTCTTCAACGCTCGACGGCGAACCCTTGCCGCCGCCCCAGCCGCCATCAAGATTCTGGTTCTGGGCAAGCCAGGCAATACCGCACTTCGCTGGTTCCGTATCCATCATACCCAAATCCCGATACGCGGCCAGCACCCTGGCGGTGCCGTAAGTCGGATTTTCATCATCGGGCATGTGCTGATTGCCGAACCAGAGCGGCAGCCAAGAACCGTCGGGACGCTGGGTGCGGGCGAGGTAGGAGAGAGCAGGACGAACGGACCAATGAGATTGGAGAAAGATCGACTGCATCCACTGACTATACTTGGCGAACGTTGCGGTCCGAACTTCTTTGCGAGCAATCTTTCCCAGGAACCAAGGGCTCATAATTTGTGCGAGCGCACGAAGAAAATGAGCGGTTAAATCCGTGCCGCTTCGATCAAATGGCAAATGCCCCCAGCCACGACAAAAGGTTGGAATACCGCCGTCACGATTCTGTAAACCGAAGAGCCAATTTAGTCCGTTTCCAGCGCGTTCATCGGAACAATCAAGTTGAGCGAGAGCCAAGATTGCCCCCGGCGTGTCATCGGCGTCCGGCACGCCGCCGGGCAAATCGGTCCATGCCCAGCCGCCGGGGTCGGCGCCGGTGTAGGGATGGCCCTCCTGGTACTGTTGGTTGAGCAACCAATCGCGCAGCTCGTCCTTCTTGTCGAGGCGATCCAGCTCCCCCGCGGTAGCCAGCGCGTTGACCGACAGCGTCGTTACCCAGGTCGCGAGGTTCGAGTCGATCGCCCAGCTGCCGTCGGGACGCACCGCGTTGACGAGGAACCGCACGGCGAGCTGCGCGACCGGATGATTCGCGTGGCCGATCGAGGCGAGACTGAGCGTGACGAAGCTCGTCAGCGGGATCGCTTCGAGAAAGCCGCCTGAGCTGGGTTGGATCGATTGCAGCACTCGCAACGACCGCTTGCGGCTTAGCGCTCGCAGCATTCTCGTCAGTGGGTTCCACGGCTTACGATGATGATGGATGCACTGCCCGATCGCGATCAACGCCGGCAAGGCATAGCTGACGACGTGCAACCGCACGAAGCGGAACCACGATTGCGGCAAGCACGCCAGCTCGAACGGCAACGGCGGCACCTCGTCCCACGACACCAAGCCCGCGAGCGCGCAGGTCGTGAGGATCGGCGTCGCAAACGTGCGATCCTTGCCGTAGCGCCGGCGGATCGCTTCGGGCCAGTTCGCGGGTGGGCCGTATTTGGAGGTGAGCCAGGCTTCGGCGCGGGAAATCACATCAACATACGAGCCGGAAGCGTTAGCGACGGTGGCGCCTCCGTCGCTAACGCTTCCGGCTCGTGTTAGATATAGCGCCGACCGGCACAGCATGGTCGTCGAGATGTTGCTGAAGCTGACCGTGGTATCGCCCCAGCCGCCGTCGGCGTTCTGGTTCGCTGCCAGCCAGGCGAGGCCGCCATCGATCAGCGTTTGATGTGATGGGCCGCCGTGCTTTTGCACGAGATGCAGAGCCATCACCGCGGTCGCCGTCGAGAGCGCCGACGTCGAGAGTTCACCGACCCAGTGGCCGTCCGACGTGCGTTCTTTCAGTAGCATCGCCAGAGCGGTTTGATATGCAGCTTCAAGACGGTCAAATGAGATCATGGGCTTCACGGATTGGCAACGCGAATACCGGTTTCGGTGACAACGATGAATTGATCGACCAAGGGATGGCCTGCCTGAAATAGACGTCCGCGATCGAGTTGGCCGAGCTTTGATCGTTCAATCGCAAAAGTACGATGCCATGATGGGGCCGTTTCTCACGAAACACCAATTCACCAAAATCCTTGTCGCTTGTGATCAGCACGCGGGCGTCGGTGTGAGCCAGCGAAAGCACCTGGTCGTCAGCTGCGCCGCGTGCGTCGTCAACGATTGAGATGACATCGAACCCTTCTTGCCGCAGCCATCTCGCCACGGTGGGGCCGGTGCATTCATCGACGACAAACTTCATGAGCGGCCCTCTAGCTCGCCAACGACTGACTAGCAAACACTAGTGCGTCATCCACGCTAAATCTTCGGGCAGGGAGGTCGGGAGGGCGAGGCTCCTGCCGAGCCGTGAACTCGAGAAACGCCAAGTGTAAGATGCCGACGCTTCCGGCTCGGCAGGAGCCTCGCCCTCCCGACCGTGCGTAACCCCAGAATTTAGCGTTGGAGACGCACTAGGCAGGCTTGAATATCCTCTTTCACGGCTCCAGGGTATTCTTGAAGCAGCTCATCGACAGAAGCGCCATGGCCCAAACGATTCAAGATAAACTCCACCGTCAAGCGTGTGCCGCGAATGACGGATTTGCCGACCATTACTTTGGGATTCATGGCAATCCGGTTGATGAGTTCTTGGTCCGACATATCAAACTCCTCGTGCCAGCACTGCCGGCGCCGAATCCTTCGTGTGATCCATGCCGCGGTAGGCGCCGAAATCGTTGAACCAGAAACGCTTCGCCAGCCGATACATCCAGTTCTTCTCCGGTATCTGCACGGCCGGATTGTACTGCGACGTGCGCACCTCCATCGCGTCCAGTTCGGCGACGGCGCTCTGGCGCACCGTCGAATCTTTCGCGTCATGCTTCTCGGCCAGCGCTTTGAGCAGGTCGGGACGCTCCAGCACGATGCAGCCGCGCGTCGTGTGCCGCGCCAAAGCGCGGAAGTCTTGCAGGAAGGCCGATTGCAGGAACTTGTCGCGCAGGTGGCGGTCGTCGTGGTCGTGCTTGATCGATTCCTTGGCGAACTGCACGATCGGGCACGGCTCGATGTCGCCCCACGGGTTGATGTGGTGCGTCAAGCCCGTCGCGGCCGGACACAGCGCCTGGCCTTCGCCGTCGAAGTAGGCGTCGATGATGACGATCGGCTTCTTCGTGCGCATCTCGACCACGAACCTGCGCAAGTCTACCTGCTGCTGCGGCGTCAGGCACAGCTCGTGCGACGCGTCCGGCCCCATTGGGCGGAAGACGTGGAACCAGGTGTACATGACGCCCATGTCGATCAGGCGGTCGATCCACTTCTCGTTGACGAGGTCGAGGTTGGTCTGGCAGACGCTGGTGCAGACGCCGGTGAACACCTTGTTGTTCAGGCAATTCTGGACGCCTTGCAGCGTCTTCGACAGCACGCCGTCGCGGCCGCGGCGTTGATCGCTGACGATCTCGCTGCCTTCGACGCTAATGAGCGGAGTGATGTTGCCGAGCTGGCGCATCATCTTGGCCCGCTCGTCGGTGATGAAGTGCCCGTTGGTGAAAATCTGGAAGTAGCAATCGGGATGCGGCGCGAGCAGGTCGAAGAGCCGCGGGTGCATGAACGGCTCGCCGCCGACGATGCCGAAGAAGACGTTGCCCATCTCTTGGGCTTCATGGACCATCTTGTGAAAGGTATCGGGGGCCATCGCCTCCATCTTCTCGGCGACATCGACCCAGCAGCCCTGGCAGCGCAGGTTGCAGCTATTGATGACCGAAACGTACAGAAACGGCGGAAACACCTCGCCGTAACGCACCCGGCGCTTGTGCTTCTCGACGGAGAGCATCCCCTTGAAGCCCATGTTCCAGGCGAGCTTCCACAGGAGGCGCTTGTCGGTCTCGAAGAGCATTCGCTTGAACATGCGGAAGTACATGGCGGCTTTCAATTCGGCTGGATTCGAACACTGGTTTCGAGGCGTGCATGTATTATAATCGTAGTGAATTGGGCGCGAATCACAAATCGCGGAGGTTGGTCATGGGCGAAGAATTCAAAGTCCCGCGCGAGATGCTGGAAGAGATGGCATCGATGCGACTGCCAGCCATATCCGACCGGCGGCTGCAACATCTGATGGACCGCAACAATGACGGGCGCCTCAGCCAAGACGAACGCGACGAACTCGAGTCGTTTGCCGCCCTGAGTGAGACCATTTCCTTGTTGCGCGCCAAGGCGATGAACTTACTGGGGTGGAAACCCTGATGTCATCACCAGATGAACTGACCGCACAAGTTCGGACGAGGGCCAAAGACCGTTGCGAGAATTGCCGAATGCATCAGTCTCTGCAAGGCGCCACGTTCCATGTTGAACACGTCGTACCAGAGTCAAAAGGCGGGCCAACCGAGTTGGCGAACCTGGCCTTGGCTTGTCCGAGCTGCAACCTGCATAAGTCAAATCGAACGCAGATTACGAATCCCGCTTCAGGAGAAGTCGTCGCCTTTTTTAATCCGCGCCAGGACTCCTGGGCCGATCACTTTTCATGGCGGGGTTATTTCATCGAAGGCTTGACTCCCATTGGCCGTGCAACCATCGAGGCATGGCACCTTAACGCTGAACGCCGCGTGTCCATTCGTCAAGCAGAAGAGATGTTTGCGCTGTTTCCCCCATGATTCGTTTAGCGTTCGCCTCGCGCCGCGCGAACGGTAAACGAGGATAGGACTCGTCAATCCAGCGGCGGCACCACCTCGCCGCCGTTGCGCGTGATATAGGCCCGCAGCACCTCTTCCGGCACCGTCGGCCGCACGAAACGCACGCTGCCGTCCGCGAACAGCACGTTGAACCCGTCCGGGGTTACGCCGAATTTCGGCAGCGGGCCCTTCGGGTCGAACGGCAGATCGTCCGGTTTCGTCCAGATGGTCGCCTCGCGCGCCTCGACCGCCATGATCGTGTTGGACGTGCCATCGGTGACGTCCGCGAAGCGAACGCCCATGCGGGGAGGGAACATCGTGTCGGGACCGACCAGGACGCGATAGTTCGTCTCCCCTTCCTTGGTCTCCGCGCCGGGGACGGCATAGATCGCCGGCATCCGGGCGATCAACTTCTTGTTGGTCGGATGGTCCCACGGCTGGTTCAAGTCGAACAATTGATACAGGGGCTGCTGCTCGATGAAAGGAAGTATCGCCACGCGCCAGCTCAACAACGGCTTGCCGTCGCGGTCGCCGATCCCGGCGGCCGGTAACCGCTTGAACACATCGTGATGGGCGTGCAGCGCCAGGCCGATCTGCTTGAGGTTGTTGACGCTCTGGGTGCGATCGCCGCGCAGCCGGAAGTTGGCGACGATCTCCTTGCTGAAATGCTTGACCACCGCCGGGCCCACTTCCATCTTGAGCTGAGCCCGAACCAGCGTCCCCTTTTGTTCGATCTTGACGTCGGCGAGCGCCTTGGCGATGGCCTTCTCCAGTTGCAGCTTCCAGCCGCCCGCTTCGCCCGCCTCCTGGCTCTTCTCCAGCGCCAACTCCGCCATGACGCGCAGCGTCTTGACGGCTTGCTCGACGTTGCCGGCGCTCGCGTCGTTGGGGGCGTTGAATTGCAGCTTCAGGTCGATGCCGGCACCGAAGTCGAGCGTCAGCCCCGCCTCGGTCTGGAACAACGGCGACAGCACCGCCAGCGCGCGCAGGTCGGGCATGTACGGCGACAAATACATCCGCCGCACATCGACAGGAACATGCCCCCCCGCCACGATCAGGTGAGGCTCCGTGCCAAGCGCCAGCGCCGACCTCATCGGCTGGGCCTTCGGATCTGCCTTGCGCGCTATCACTTCCGAGTACCAGGCCACCTCCAACGGCATGCCGATCATGACCGAGCGGTCGCTGAGAAACAGCATGGCGGGATCGGGCGGCGGACCATAGATGTCCCGAGGTTGGGCGCCGAAAAGCTGCGTCCGCAAGATCTTCTTCCGGTCCAGCGCCTTGGTGGATGTGACGATCACCAGTGGACCGGAGGTAGCGGGATAATTGCCGAAATCGTTCACGTCATGCGCATGCATCGGTTCGAAGCCGGGCTGAAACAGTACCGGCGATTCCTTGATGCCGGGTTTCGCCTCCTCGAGTCGAGGCTTGTCTTTGTCCTTGTCCTTGGCTCCGTCCTTGATCATGTCTTTCTCGAATTCGATGCGGAATGGTTTATCTCTGTCCCTGTAGATCGGTCGTTTTCTATCGAGGAACGGCGATCCGCCGGGACCATCGAACGGGGAATGCGGCGACATCGGTAACATCAGCAGCGTCACGCTGTCGAGGTCCGCGGCCTCGATGCCGAGCGTCTGTTCGATCTTCTTCAGCCCCTTGCTCGCCTCGCGGTCCTTGCGCAGCTCCGTCAGCAACTGCTTGCCGAGGTCGCTCTTGAGAAAATCGCCGACGCGGAAGTGGACGAAGCCCATGGCGTCGAGCGGCACGTGGCGCAAGCCATCGGGAAGTGTCGGCTTCGCCTCCGGCTGCTGGGCGATGCCGAGAATGGCCGTCATGAATGTGGCGACGCTCGCCGTCAAGAACAAGCCGGCCAAGCCGATAAGAACGGCGCGGGAGGAGAAACGTAGACGCATGGGAGATCTCCTTGTGATGTGAGCAAGCGGGAGAATCCTAGCCCGACGCGCAAGCGAGGGATTTCGCCCTTCCCTCGCTTGCGCGTCGGGCTAACAAGCCATTCCTTTATCTTATGTCTTACCATCCAATACAACACGGACACCCGCGTCCCAGCCACGGCGTGAATGCGGTTTGCGGCGCCCGATCGTCCCAGCCGAGGCTCGACGTCTTCGGCGCCGGCGCCAAGCCATACTCGATCTCCAGCGCCGGCATCGGCCCTCCCGGCCCCTTCAGGTAATGCTCCATCCATTGCAAGAGGCGGATGTTGTAATCGAGCCGCGACGCCGCCCGGCGGTTGCCGTGGCCTTCGCCAGGATAGAGCACCAATCGCACCGGGGCCTGGTTGCGCACCTTCAGATGGCGGTACAACTCCAGCGATTGGCCGGGGTTGACGCGCGGGTCGTTCTTGCCGTGCATGATGAGGAGCGGCGTTTTGTGCTTGTCGAGGTAGTTGATCGGGCTGGCTTTCTTGAAGTAATCCCAGTCGTCCCAGAGCCATTTGCGATGATGAACCAGAAACATCTCTTGCGGGATGTCGGTGGTGCCGGAGCAGGAGATCCAGTTGCTCAGACCGACGAACATGACGCCGGCGGCGAAGCGGTGCGAGTAGTAGGTGCTGCCCCAGGCGGTCGCGTAGCCGCCATAGGAGCCGCCGGTGATGCCGACTTTCTTTTCGTCGACGAGGCCCATTTTGACGAGATGATCGACGCCGTCGATGAGATCGTCGAACTCCTTGCCGCCGGCTTCCTTTTGTCCCTTCATGGAGAACTCGACGCCGTAGCCGGTGGAGCCGCGATAGTTGGGATAGAAGCTGGCCATGCCGCGGGCGGCCGCGACCTGGCCGAGATCGGCGTAGCGCGTGATCCAGCCGTTGGTGTAATGAGCTTCGGGGCCGCCATGCACGTGGAGGACGAGCGGAGAGCGTTTGCCTTTTTCTTCGTTGAGCGGCCGGATGAGGACGCCCTCGAGTTCGAGGCCATCCTTCGCCTTGTATTTGATGACTTCCTGCTTGGCGAACTTCATATCTTTGAGCCACGAGTTGCTGTTGGTGAGACGGCGGGGACCGTCCAGTGGTTCTAGCTGGATGTAGACCTCAGGCGGATGTTCGCGGGAGTGCCCGATCCACGCCCTCGCTTTGTGCCCAGTGCTTACCGCGGCGAAGATGAGCGACTCACTGTGCACGTGATTCTGGTGCCCTTGCACGCCGTCGAGCATGAGGTGGGTTCCGGTCGCAGTATGGACGCCAAGCGAGCCCTGATAGATCAGCACAGTCGGATGTCCCCACGCAATCGACTCGGCATGGCCATGCTTGGGGTGTCCCATTAAGACGCCCTTCGAGCCGTCATTGAGCTTGAGCCATTCTTGCTTTGACGTGTCATAGGTCCACAGGCAGCTTTCTTTCGGATCATGCTTGTCCGCTCCCGTGATCATCGCCAGCTTCTTGCCGTCCGGCGACCAGGCGAGCTGGCCGAGCTTGCCGGGGTTGTTGAGGTTGGTCGCTTTGCCGGTCTTGAGATCGACGATGTGGACCTTGCGGAACATGATGTGATCGTCGATGCCGGGCGACGGGGCGAGGGCGACGGCGAGCTTGTTTTCCTTGGGGTTGAAGTGCAGCTCCGAGGCGCTGCCTTCGAGCTTGAGCATCGTTGACGAGCCGGAAGCGTTAGCGACGGGTTGATCGTCGTCCCGTCGCTCACGCTTCCGGCTCGTTAGATCGTTGAGCCAGACGCGTACGAACGGCGCGTCCTCTTCGTAAATCTCCTGATTGAATCCCTGATCGAGGCGTTTCTTCTTCGCGGCACTGGTCGGCTCAGTCGCCAGGAACGCGATCTGCTTGCCGTCGCCGCTGAAGCTGTAGCCCTGGATGTCGGTGCCGTGTTCGACGACTTTCTTAGATTCGCCTCCCTTGGCGCCGATCTTGTACAGACAGCGCGTCGTGTCCTTGTCGCGCTTGGCCAGAAACGTGATCTGCTTGCTGTCCGGCGTCCAGGCGATCTGGGCCACGTTGACCTGGCCGGTGATGAACGGCGTCGAGTTGCACTTGGTATCGACGACGTGCAGCTCGGTCCACGAGCCGCCGTCCTTCTCCCTCGACAGGTCACGCGGCACCGTCAGCACATAGGCGACCTGCGTGCCATCGGGCGCGATGACCGCCTCGGTGACGATACGCAGCTTCGCGACATGCTGCGGTGTCCACAGCGTGTCCTGAGCGCTCGCGGCCATGGGCACAAACAGCAACACGAACGAGACAATGAGGGATCGCATGATTGGTCCTCGCGGTGGGGAGTCGATGGGAATAGATTATCATTCCCCATGTGCATCGGTTACAAATACAATCACGAAAACACGAAAGTTCGAAAGCGCGAAAGGAAAAAAAGCATGGCGCATCAATTTGCAGAGCTGTCGAGTCGGATTCTGGCGGCAGCTGTCGATGTGCATAAGGCGCTCGGGCCGGGTTTTTTGGAATCGATCTACCAGAAGGCGATGGAGGTCGCTCTCGAACATCGCGGCATTCCATTTTCGCGGCAGTCAGAGGTGATCGTGGTTTTTGAAAACGAGCCCGTCGGACTGCACCGACTCGATCTTGTCGTCGATGCACAGATCATCGTCGAACTCAAGGCCGTCAAGGCATTCGAAGACATTCATTCCGCCCAGTTGCGATCCCACCTCAAAGCAACGGGCCTGCACGTCGGCCTCCTTCTCAACTTCAATGCCTCCACACTCGCCGTCAAACGCGTCGTTCTCTAACACTCTCTTGTCTTTTTCGTGCTTTCGTGATTCGTATTGAAACTCTTAGAGGATTCCATCATGACACGCATCGGAGTTATCGTCATGGCAATGGCATTCGTGGGCACGGCATCCAGCGGCGACCTTCCCACTCCGGATCAACTGCCGCTCAAGGCCGACTTGCCCGATCCGCTGGCCATGTTCGAGAAAGGCAAGAAGGTCGCCACCAAGGACCAATGGGAGAAGCGACGCCGGCCGGAACTCAAGCATTTGTTCGAGCACTACATGTACGGCCGCGCCCCCGCCGCGCCCAAAGTCAACGCCAAGATCGAACGCATCGACAAGAACGCCCTTGGCGGCAAAGCGACCTTGAAAGAGATCACGCTCACCCTCGCCGGCATCGACGGACCGAAAATTCATCTCCTGCTCGTCATCCCGAACAAGGGCAAGGGGCCGCATCCGGTGTTCGTCGGCATGAACTTCTGCGGTAATCACGCGGTCCTCACCGATCCGAAGATTCAGCTCAACCCGAACTGGATGTACGGCAATCGCAAGGGGGTCAAGGACAACAAGGCGACCGACAAGGCGCGCGGCACCGACATCGACGTCTGGAACATCGAGGACGCCATCGAGCGCGGCTACGCGGTCGCCACCTTCTACTCCGGCGATATCGATCCCGATCGCGCCGACGAGCGCGGCATCCAGAAGTATTTCGGCAAGGAATACGACTGGAGCACGATCCGGGCCTGGGCGTGGGGTTATTCGCGCGTCATCGATTATCTCGTCACCGATGCCGACATCGATCCCACCAAGATCATCGCCGTCGGCCATTCGCGGCTTGGCAAAACGACGCTGCTGGCCGGCGCGTTCGACGACCGCATCGCCGTCATCATTCCGCATCAAGCCGGCTGCGGCGGTTCGGGGCCGAGCCGGGCGGCCGTCGGCAACAAGGGGGCCGAGTCGGTCAAACGCATCAACACCAGCTTCCCGCACTGGTTCAACCAACGCTTCAAAGAGTTCAACGAGGAGCCGGAGCGTCTCCCCTTCGACCAGCATTGCTTGATCGCCCTGTGCGCGCCGAGGCCGGTGCTCCTGTCGAACGCGGTCGAGGACCAATGGGCCAACCCCGACGGCCAATTCAAACTGCTGGTCGCCGCCGATCCGGTGTACAAGCTGCTCGGCTCGAAGGGGCTCGCCGCGAAGACGATGCCGGCGGTCGGCAAGCTGGTAGACAGCCCGCTCGGCTACTGGATCCGCAACGGCCAGCATTCGATGAACCGCGAAGACTGGGGCGTGTTTCTGGATTTCGCGGACAGGCATTTCAAGTGAGCCGCTTGCGGCGTAGCAAGTTTTGCTACGCCGCAAGCGGTTATGGTATTGGGATCAGCACCGCCACGCGAAAGCCCAGGTTGCTATGCCCGAAGTGCGGCGGGTCGGCGTTGCGGCTGGCGCAGCGGGCATCGGCGGCGACATTGCTCCAGCCGCCGCCGCGCACCGCGTAGCCGCGCTTCGGGTCGCCGTCGGTCGGATCGGTGCGGGCTTGCTTCGGATACTTGCCGTAGCGCGTTGAACAGAACTCCCACACGTTGCCGAGCATGTCGTGCAGTCCGAAGGCGTTGGCGCGATAGCTGCCCACTGGCGCGAGAAACGCATGGCCGTCGTCCATCGGCATGATAGCGCGCGGCCAATCGGGATGGACCCGCTTCAAGCTCTTGTCGCCGACGTTGGCGACCTTGCCCGTCTTGTCTTCATCCGGCCCCCACCAGAAGCGATCGTCGCTGCCGGCGCGGCACGCCCATTCCCACTGCGCCTCGGTCGGCAGGTCGAAGGTCAAGCCGTTGATATCGATTCGTTTTTGCAGCCAGGCGCAGAACGCCCGGCTGTCGGTGTGGCTGACGTGAACGACAGGATGCGTGTCTTTCAACTCAATTGGGGCGGCGTATCCAGGCTTCAGCCAGGTCGTGCCGGGCTTGTGCTTCCAGACGGCTTTCTCGTCATGCGCATTGCCGCCGCCATTTTTCTCGATGTCGGTGACATACTTGGTTGCGTCCACGAATTTGCGGAACTGCCCGACACTCGTTTCATGCTTGCACAGATAGAACGGCTTCGTCAGCGTGACTTGATGGCGCGGCGATTCGTCGTAGCCGCTCAGATTGTGCCCCGCCTCGTCGGCGGGGGAACCCATCAGAAATGTGCCGGGCGGGACAAGGATGAACGTCATGCCGAGATCGTTGGTCCATTCGAGCGGCAAGCCGAGCCAGTCGGCGTAGGCTTTCTGATAGGCTTTGGCATTCTCGGCCTTGAATGGAAACGTCAGCACCGTAGGCGCGGCGGTCAATCGTGGATTTTGCTTGAGCTTTTCGAGAGCGCGGCGCAATTCCGTAAAGCTCGTCGGCGGTTGTGCCAGCGCGGACGCGATCATCGCGGTGATAAGCGTCGTCAAGAGACACGGAAGCAGAAATCGATTCATCATTTCCCTCGGCCGGTCAGGCGATTGGCGATGGCTTGCGAGATTTCCGCCTCGACACCGGGCGGTAGACCCCACCTCGGCGCCGGGTCAACTTGCACAAAGGTGTACGTATTGCTCCACAGCAACTCTCCCGACCCAACGGAGATGAGCTGTAAGGTCAAGCGCCCCTCCTTGCTGACTTCGCCAGAGAGCACGGCCCGGATGTTCAATTCTCTGCCGATCTGGCGCGGCTGCCGGCCTGGCCCCATGTTGCGAATGTCGTGCGTCGCCATGACCTTCACGCGGCCCGATGTCTTGGCGGCGACCTGAGCCGACAGGGCGTCGGGTAACGTTTTTTCCAGGTACTCGCGCTTGCGGTCGGGCCAGTTCTCCCCGGCCGCCGCGGGCTGCCATTCTCCGGTGAACGGCAACACGGCGACGGAGTCATATTGCTGGACCGTATGCCGATCGGTCAATGCGCAGCCGATCCCGAAGCCGATGCCGCCGGCGACGAGGGCGAGGAGGCCGTGCGAAACTGCCAGCACGAACAGGATCAACAGCCAGCGCGACGATCTAGGTTTCGCGACGGACGGCGGCCTGTCCTCCGGCGGTTTGGCGGGAAGTGCTTTCTCCGGCAACGGGGGACCTGGATCAGCGCTGAAAGCGGTGTCACTCATGGTGCGATTCTCCTGCCGCTTGCGGCTTAGCGTCCGCAACGTACTCTGCGGACGCAAAGCCGCAAGCGGCAATCTCGAAACTCATGGCGTTTCCTTGATGCGAATGCGACGAAACTCGAACTTGCCGGTCTCGGCTTGCAGGCCGATGCCCTGGGCGCTCTTCATCGGGATCTTCATGTTCTCCATGAACTCGCCGTTGCACAGACATTTGGCGACGGCGCCGACGCTGCACTCGATCTTGTTGATATCGACCGACTTGCCGTTCAGATTGGCGACCGGCTTGCCATTTTGCACGCTGAGGTTGAGCGTGTCCTTCTCGGTCAGAGCTTTGCCGTTGACAACGGTGGTGACGACGCCGTTCTTGACGGTGATGTCGAGTTCGTTCCAGTCGTCGTTCTTGAATTTCGTGAGTTGCTTCACCATCTCCTTGCGGCGGATGAAGTCGCGCACTTGAAGCTGCGGGCCGCGCACGTAGACGCCGCTGTCGGCCTTGAGCGAGGCGCGGAACTCCATCTTGACGTTGAACTCCCCGTTGAACGCCTTGACGGTGTAGAGATCCTTGATGCCCTTGCCTTCCTCGGCGATGATGACGCCGCCTGCGACGCGGAAGCGTTTGTCGGCGGTCTCGGTCTTGCCGGTCAGATCGGTTTCCTTGTAGTACTTCCAGGCGGCCAGGTCTTTGCCGTTGAAGAGGCTGACGTAGCCGGGCTCGGGTTTGAAGTCGTCGCCGGCCTTGCCGGTCATGACGCAGGCGAGAGCGGCGAGCAGGGCGAACGGGACAATCACGAATCTCATGGAAGGCTCCTTCAAAAAGGTGGTGTTGTGGCGAGCCGGGAGCGTGAGCGAGCGGAGCTTGTTGGGGGGGACGGAGAATGAGTCTACCCGGCAGCGGGCGCAGGTGCAACGAAAATCGGGACGAGTTTTGCAGCGGCGGTCTATTGACAGCACGGCACAAGCGAAGATGATAAAGGCATGACCTCACCCACATTGTCACGGCGTGACTTCCTCTGGCAATCCGGCGGCGGCCTTGGCGGTATCGCTCTGGCGGCGCTGCTCGGCGAGGACGGGCTGCTGGGCAAGACGCCAAGCACCCTCACCCCCAGCCCCTCTCCCGGAAGGAGAGGGGAGCACGGTTTGCACCACCCCGCCAAGGCCAAACGCGTCGTGCAGCTCTTCATGTCTGGCGCCGCCAGCCAGTGCGATACCTTCGACTACAAGCCGCTGCTCATCCAGCGCAACGGCCAGGCGTTCGATCCCGGCGGGCGCGTCGAGCTGTTTCAATCGAATCCCGGCCACGTCATGCAATCGCCGTGGCGCTGGCGGCAGCACGGGCAGTGCGGCACATGGATCAGCGACCTTGTCCCGCACATCGCGTCCTGCGCCGATGATATCGCCTTCATCCCTTCGATGGTGGCTCGCTCCAACGTCCACGGCCCCGCCACCTTCATGCAGAACACCGGCTTCGTCTTGCCTGGGTTTCCTGCCATGGGGGCCTGGATCAACTATGGCCTCGGCAGCATGACCGACAATTTGCCCGCCTTTGTCGTCATTCCCGATTCGCGCGGCTTCGCCCCCAACGGCCCCGCCAACTGGAGTGCCGCCTTCCTCCCCGCCAGCGCTCAGGGCACGACCATCCGACCCAGCGACCGCAATCCGATCTTCGACCTCTTCCCCGGCCCCAACAATTACATCACCGACGCCAGCGAGCGCGACGGCCTGCGCCTCTTGCAAGAGATGAACCGGCGCCATCAGGAGACGCGCCCCGGCGATTCGCGTCTGGAGGGCCGCATCCAGACGTACGAACTCGCCGCCCGCTTGCAGCTCAGCGCTCCGGAAGTGCTCGACATTGCCCAGGAAACGCGCGAAACACAGCGGCTCTACGGCCTCGACCAGCCGATCACCGCCGAGTTCGGCCGGCATTGCTTGATCGCCCGCCGCCTGCTGGAGCGCGGCGTCCGCTTCGTGCAGGTCTGGTCCGGCGCCGACAACGGCTTCCCGCGCCGCAACTGGGATTCGCACGAACACCTCGAACGCGATCACTACGACATGGCCACGAGCATGGATCGCCCCACGGCCGCCCTCATCGAGGACCTGAAACGCCGCGGCTTGTTCGACGAAACCATCGTGATGTGGACGACCGAGTTTGGCCGCATGCCGTGCAGCCAGGGAAGCCTGGGCCGCGATCACAACCCATTCACCTTCACAACCTGGCTCGCGGGCGGCGGCATCAAAGGCGGAGTCACCTATGGCGCCAGCGATGAATGGTCCTTCCGTGCCACCGAGCATCCGACCTATTGCTATGATGTCCACGCAACGATGTTGCATCTTCTGGGCATCGACCACACGCGGCTCACGTTCCGCCACAACGGCATCGACCGCCGCCTCACCGATGTGCATGGGCATGTGATTGAGGAGATCATCGCGTGACGCTTTTGCGCTGTCATTTTGGCTCCAACAGCTCCTTATACGCCCGCCGATCGACGTGATTTTTCAGTAGATGCGTGTCCTCGTTCGCCCACCAGAGCGAACCCGAGTGAGCCCAGCAGCCGTTGTTGGCGCCGTTGCGCGTAATCATCGGGATCGGCTTGGCGTCGCCCGTCTTGCCGGCGCGCACCTGCTTCCAGCCTTTTTTCAGGTCGCTGAAGAAGGAGACGCCGAACTCCTTCTCGTTGGCGAAGACGATATCGAGCTTGCCGTCGCCGTTGAGGTCGAGGAAGCGAAGACTTGCATCGCGTGCGGTTTGTCCATAGCCGAACGGCAGCCGCTGCCAATCCTTGCCTGGCTCGTAGGCGTGGACGCCGGTGCCGCCGTCGAGCTTTTCGCAGATGCCGTCGCCGTCGATATCGAGCAGGCGCCAGATCGGCACCGTTTGGCTGGGCACGCCGGCGCCGATCTTCGTGTCAGCAACCCACTTCTTGCCGTCGAAATGAAAGATGCCCTCGGTATAGCGATCGAGCGCCATCGCCCCGACGGCCCGCTGATAGTGAGCGACCGAGGCGTAGCCGGTCTTCTGCAAGATGCCGAAGTGGAACCCGCCGCCGAGCAGCGTGTTGAAACCGAGCTGCCCCGGCCCGGCGACGATGCGCCAGGTCGCCAGCTCCGCGTCCCAGAGATACGTCTTGCCGTTGCCGCCGCGCAGATCGACGATGTCGAGATAGCCGTCGTTATCGACATCGAGGAGAAATACATTGTCGGCACAGGCGCGCCAGCGATCACCGCGGAAAATCGCTTTTTGCAGTCGCTCGTGGGCCTCCCGGAAGGTCATGAACTTCACCTTGTTGCCGTGCTTCGCGACGGCATGATCGATGAAGTCGATCACCTGCTCGGCCTTGATCCACCCGTGCGGGTGGAAGACCATATTGAAGACCCCCTTCTTGACGACCGTGCAATCGAGGGCCGCCTTCCAATCGCGCAACGTCAGCGGATTGTTCGGCTTGTGCAGATGCTGGGCCTGCCAGTCGCTCGGCGTCATGCAAGGGAACTGCCAGCAATACTTGCCGATCAAGTAGGGATACGGATAGTTTTCGATCCAGTTGACGAAGTCGCGATCGCCCGGCAGATACTTCTTGAACCGCTCCTTGCCATCTTCCAGCACGAGCTCCTTCGGCAATTCCGCATCTGCCGACGTGAAGGCCGTGAAAACCGATGAATCGAGCGACAGGTAATTGCGGTTGCTCGACTGCTTGTTGAAGACCTCGGCCCAGTGCCGCGGGCTCGGCGTATTCATCGAGTCGCAGCACGGCATGCGGAAGGCGACCGGCTTGTTGCCGGGAATCTCGTGCATGAGATCGACGCAGCGATCGAAAGTGTCCTTCGCCTTGGCGAAGCCGGGCCGAAAGTACGGGCACGGGTGATCGACGGTGTGAACCTCGAAGCTCAAACCATCCTTGAGCCACGCTTGAAGCTGTGCGTCTTTCGGATCAACGCTGCAACTCATGATGCTGACCGGCGCCCGGCCATCGATTTTCTTGAGTCGGTTGAGAATAGGCCGCAAGAAGGTCTCGTATTTCTTCGGGTCCTTCATGTCGTCGATGGCAAGGATGACAACCGCCTCGACGCCGGCTTCGCCGACCCATTGCGGCGTGATGAGCTTGGGAAACTTGGCATGCGGATAGTAGGGATCGAGGTCGTCGAGATAAGCGAGGCGATTGCCGGCAGTGATCTTGGGCGGCTGGGCGACGGCGGCGAGAGGCGCGAGAAGAAGAATGCCGAGGGAGAGAAATCGCATGGTGAAGTCCCTTTGCCGTATCGAACGGTGAGGATTAGACGTTCTTGCGAAGCATCGCTAACCAAAGATCATAATGTATCGGCGCTGGCCTTGTAAAGCGCCCGTCGATCACTCCACCAAAGTAATGCAAACACCGGCGCGAACACCAGCGCCGCCCACTGGTACGCCGTCAGGTCCAGCCACAGCCGCAGCTCCGGGCGAATGAACTCGGTCGCGAAACGGTAGGTCAGGTAAGCAAGAATGTACAGCTTGATGAGCTGCCCGCGCAAGACGCCGTGCGCCTGGAGTTGCACGAGGAGCGCGGCAAAGGCGATGTGGAAGGCGGCCTCGTAAAGCTGCGTCGGATGGCGAGCGACGCCGTCGTCGAGGAAGATGACGCCCCAGGGGACGGCGGTCGCGGTGCCGTAACAGCACGGGGCGCTAAAGCAGGCGAGCCGACCGATGGCGATGGCGGCGGCGACCGGGGCGGCGAAACTGTCGCCGGTCTTGACCGTGATGTGCATGGCCCACTTGGCCGCCTCGACGCCGAAGTAGCCGCCGACCATACCCATCATCAGCGTCTTGCCGTTGTCGAACCATGCGGACCCGGACAGAAACCCTTCCCAATCGAGCAACACGAACGGCAACTTCGCCCCAAACATGCCGCCGATGAAGATGCCGAGCCCTAGCGCGAGCCGTTCGCGCCACGGCAATCGGAGTGGCCGCTGCGTGCGCCGGCTGACGAGGTAGCCGGTGGCGATGGCGACGCCCATGAGAGCGGGGTAGGTCCAGGTCATGGCGTGCGTCAATCCCTTCTGACTCGAAAGCCCTTGTAGACTTGCACCGCCACAAAGACGGCAGCGGCCAGGCCAGCGCCCATCGTGATAACAAGAAACAGGGCCACCGAGTTTGTCTCTGCCGTCAGCATAAAGCTGGGAATGCAGGCAACGACAAATGCGCCGCCAAACGCCATCATCGAAGCGATTCCCACGATAACCGTGATAGCGACCGAACTGAAGAACAAGCTGAGCGGGTCCAACGTGGCGGCCGGTTGCTGGCCGCTTTGTGGCGCCAACGCCGCGCGATGTCGATTGTGAGTCACACCGACAATAGTTCGGATCAGCGCAGGAACGCCGAGGATGGCGAGCAGCATCAGCGCACCAGGCGCTGCCAGCGCCAAGGCAACGCAGAGCACAATTGCGACGGCGCCAAGGATTGCCGTGCCCATGTTGTCGACCTGGGCCGCTTGCTGGCGTATGGCTGTCGAATGCTGGCGATGGCGTTTCGGCTTTTTGGGCGGCTCTGCTTGAATGGCGGCATCGGTCGAGTTCGAAACAGGGGTCGCGTCTTGCTTGATTTGCTTGTGCAAACATAGCCAGCATACATCCATGCTAGCCGGCATCGTCTCGCCGCACTGCGGACAGTGGCGCTCCCCGGCCGGCGGCGGAGCGGAATATTGACCGTAGGCCATGAGTGCTCCGATTATTCACCACTTCTGTCCATCGAAATACCACACGCACGTTGCGCAGAATGCGATGAACGCAGTCAGCCCAACGAGAGTAGCGACAAAAATCGCGGCGCCGCCGGTTGCCCAGGATGAAGCCAGCTCGTCACCATCCGTTGCCCGCTTGCGCGAGGCGACGACCAACCAGATGGTTAGCGGCGCTGCGACCGGCAGCAGCACGAACAACAATCCCGGCCATTCAATGATGAGCACCGCTCCAAGGAGCACAAGCAGCGCGGCCATTGCCACCCAGCCTGGACAGCCCAGCGCCAGCAATTCCTCGGGTTCCGGTACCGACTTCTTCGAATCCTTCTCGGACTTCATGCCGGGCCCTCCCGCGCATCCTCCAACCGCTGCGCATAATGCTCCGCCAGCCGGCGCACGCGGCGGATCACCTGCCCCAGCACGACTCCCGTCAACACCAGCGCCAGCACGAAAATGATCTGATGATAACGCGGCACGATCATGTCCGGCTTCGGCCAGCCCGGCAGCTCCCCCCAGCGGGCGAAGCCGAGCAGAAACAGATAGCCGCCGATCGACCCGCCCAACGCGAACCAGACGAGCGGCAAGCTGAATCGCAGCGCTGCCGCCACGATCACCAGGAAGTACGCCACCACCAGCGGACTCTTCGGCCCGTCGGCAAGCGTCAGCATCGACGTCAACAGCACCGCGTCGCCGCCGGTCGAGATGTACTTGAGCCATTGCGGAAAGATGCGCTGCTTGCGGCAAAGCAGGATCGACAGGCACAGCATGGCCCACGCCAGCGTAAGAAATGTGACCGCCAGATGAAACGGCCGATCGACGACTTGCAACCAGTAATAGTTGTAAAGTTCGACGGCATAGAACGCGGCGACGGCAATGAGGCGCAGCAGGTTGGCGCGTCCTTCGCCCTCGAACTCTTCCCAGCGGCCAACGATGAACCAGTCTTTCTCGGCCTGCGCGTGCGAAGCGGGGGAAACGTTGGCCATACGGACATCCTTCCATGAAAAGCGATGGCGGAATGGAGATGATAGATCATAACGAGAAGGCGGGGGCGGTGTAAAGGATAATCCCGATCCCAACGGCGCGCTGCACACGCCATTGGGCTTGGCGGCGGCTCCCGTGTATAACGATCCACACGCAACGCGTTCCCCTTGGAGACGCTTCATGTCCGCCATCCCGATCGCCCGGCCCGACGCCATCGGCCTCGATCCTGCCGCCCTGCGCCGTGCCGACGATCTCGTGCAGCGCTGGCTCGCCGAGGATCGCATTCCCGCTGCCGGTTGGACCGTCGGACGGCGCGGCCGCATGATCGACCCACGTCTCGTCGGTCGGCAGCGGGCGCCGAAGGACGCGCCGGCGCTGCGCAAGGACGCCCTCTTCCTCGTCGCCTCGATCACCAAACCGGTAACCGCCACCGCGGTCATGATGTTGCTCGAGCGCGGCCGGCTGGCGCTCGACGACCGCGTCGCCGATTACGTCCCCGCCTTCGCCGCCAACGGCAAACGCGACGTGCTGATCCGGCATCTGTTGACGCACACGTCTGGCCTCCCCGATATGGTTCCCGACAACGAGAAACTGCGCCGCGCCCATCAGCCGTTGTCGGCGTTCGTGCGCGAGACGTGCCGGCTGCCCTTGATGTTCCCGCCGGGGACGCGCGTCAACTATCAGAGCATGGGCATTCTGATGCTGGCCGAGATCGTGCACCAGGTCGCCGGCGTGACGCTGCCGGAGTTCCTGGCCAAGGAAGTCTTCGGCCCCTTGGAGATGAACGATACGTCGCTTGGCGTCACCGGCGCGCGGCGCGAGCGCGTTGCCGGCATCCGCGTCCCCGCCAATCTGGAGAAGGCCGACTGGAACTGGAACGGCGCGTACTGGCACGGGCTCGGCGTGCCGTGGGGCGGGTTGATCACATCGCCCGGCGATTTCGCTCGCTTCTGCCAGATGATGCTCGGCGGCGGCGCGCTCGGCAAGGTGCGCATCCTCAGCCCCGCATCGGTGCGGGCGATGACGTCGAACCAGCTTGCCGCCATGCCCGCCGTGCCGGAGGAGGAGCGCCGCTGCCGGCCGTGGGGCCTTGGCTGGCGGCTCAATTGGCCTGCCCACTCCGCCAACTTCGGCGACCTGCTCGGTCCGCGCACCTTCGGCCACTGGGGTTCGACCGGAACATTGTGCTGGATCGACCCCGACGCCGAGGCGTTCTTCATCCTCTTCACGACACAGCCGCAGGAGCCCGAGGGGCGATTTCTGGCGCGATTGTCGAACGTGGTGGTGTCATCCCTGATGTAACCCAGTCCCCGTTTAGCGCCCGCGCGGCGCCGCGCGGGCGCTAAACAGGGAAAGGCAAGGAGTCATCCATGAACTGGAAACTTCGCGTTGGCATACTCGTCCTCCTTTGCTCGGCGACCACTGCCTTGGCCCAGCAGCCCGACAACGCCGCCCAGGTGGATCGCCTGTTTGCCGACTGGGACCGCAAGGACTCTCCCGGCTGCGTCGTGCTGGTGCGCCAGGACGGCAAGACGGTCCATGAACGCGCTTACGGCATGGCCAACCTCGAGTTGGGCGTGCCGCTGTCGCTGTCGAGCGTCTTCCTGCTGGCGTCCGTGTCGAAGCAGTTCGTCGTCTTCCTCATCATGCTGCTGGCCCAGGGCGGCCGGCTCTCCCTCGATGACGACATCCGCAAGCACGTGCCCGAAGTCCCCGACTTCGGCAAGACCATCACCATCCGCCATCTCATCCACCACACCAGCGGCCTGCGCGAAGACCTCACTTGCCACAATCTTGCTGGCTGGCGTTCGGGCGACATCGTCACCCGCGACGACTTCTTGCGCTTCGTCAAAAATCAGAAGGAACTGAACTTCCCGCCGGGCGACCAGTACCTGTACTGCAATACCGGCTATCACCTGCTCGCCATCATCGTCGAGCGCACGACCAAGCAGCCAATGGCGATTTATGCGCAGGATCAGATATTCCAGCCGCTCAAGATGAATGCGACCGTGGTGCGCGACAGCCATCGCAAGCTCATCCCGAACCTGGTTGTGCCGTATTCGTCCAACTTCAGCCGGCTCGAGGCGATTAATCCCATGGATAAGTTCAAACTGACCGCGTTCAGCCTGTCGCGCGTCGCTCACGACCCCCCCGGCGCAAGCAACGTCCATTCGACGGTCGGCGACCTGGCGCGGTGGGACCAGAACTTCTACGACGCCACCGTCGGCAACAAGATGCTGCTCGATCAGATGCAAACCCGCGCCAAGCTCAACAACGGCAAGGACATCAAATACGCCGGCGGTCTGAGCATCGATACCTATCGTGGACTCAAGACGGTCAGCCACACCGGCTCGCACGGCGGCTACAAGACGGTGATCCTCCGCTTCCCGGAACAGCGCTATAGCGTCATCATTCTCGCCAACGTCCGCGATTTCGTGCCGATCCGCTTGGCCAAGCGAGTCGCCGACATCTACCTGCGCGACAAGCTCGAACCACGGGCCCCGCTCAATGAAATCATGGTCCCCAAGGACTCGCTCGACGCCTTCAAGGGCGAATACCGCGTCGGCTACAGCCTCTGGCGCGTCGCCGATTACAAGGGCGATCTGTTTGTGCAAGCCGACGGCGGCGAAAGGAAACGCCTATTCGCGTCCGGCCATGCCGAATTCTTCGACCGCGAGGACGGCACCCGCTATCGCTTTGTCCAGAAGAAGGAAGACGTGATCCTGGAGACGACGTTCGAGAAGCAAAAGAATTCCGGCAAGCGCCTGCGCGTCGTCGAGCCGACGCCGCAAAAACTCGCCGAGTTGGCCGGAACCTACCGCAGTAGTGAACTCGGCGCCTTCGGCTCCCTCGAAGTGCGCGCCGGCAAGCTAATCCTGCTGATGCCCAAGGGCGAAGCCGTCCTGCAATTCCTCGACAACGGCGACTGCATCGCCCGCCCCAGGGACGCCTACTTCGCGATGCTCGCGGTACGCTTCATCCGCAATCGCGATGATGCTGTGACGGGTTACACCCTCTCGACGGAACGTGTGCGCAACCTGCGCTACTCGAAGGTGAAGGTCGAATGACTGCGTTCCTCCCAGGCCGCGTGGTGGAATGGCAGACACTGGGGACTTAAAATCCCCTGGGGGGTAACCCCCGTGCCGGTTCGAATCCGGCCGCGGCTAATTGCATCGTCTGGCGTCGGTTCGCATACGTCCGCAATCTGCAATGGTTTGCGTTCTTCGCCCTGCGCAACGGTATCGCTCTCTGTTCGCATCGGCGTGCAGTCGTCCGCACCGACCGGGGCTTCCTTTCGCATTGCTACTGCTGCGCCTACTGCTGCACGCAACGGAGACTTCTCTCCCTCCATCATGCGGGCCATGCCGTCAACGGCATCGGCATGTTGATCGGGGAGAAGATGCCCGTAGGTATCCATCGTCAGCGTGATGGTCGAATGGCGCATCACGGTCTTGATGATGTTCGGATGGACGCCTTGCAGAGCGGGCCATGAGCCGCAGGAATGGCGCAGGGCGTGGAAGTCGAGAACTTCCCCTTGGTGGTTTGTGGCGGCCAAGAAATCACTCTCCGAACGCTTGGCGCTGGCATAAGGATCGTGCTTCACTTCGTCCAGCCATTGCTGCCGGGCCGCGGCTAGGTCCGCTCGCAGCATGTCGGCCACGTGCCATTCGTCCGGCATGGTGAACACGGCGCCCGCCGGCGTCTTGTTCGCGACGATCGCACGCAGCTCAGCGGCCGGGTCTGCGTGGATGTACTGGCGGGCCTCTTGCCCATTCTTCGTATTCTCGGCCTTACAGCGGACATACGGCTTGTCGCCGGCTAGAAACAAGTCGGCCTTGGTGACGCTCCGCAACTCGTTCTGTCGCAGGCCTGTCTGGACTGCCACGGCGTACAACGCGACGCGCTCCAAAGGATTCATCCCATCGCGAGGGCCAGCGGTCAAGGTCGCCGCTCGTAGGTATGGCCATTCCGCCGGTGTCAGCATCCGGCGCCGCAGACGTCGGTCAATTTTGACGCTCGGGCGCTTGACGCTTCTCAGGGGGTCGTGGGACAGCTTGGCATGATCGGCAAGCCAGCGAGTGAATGCCTTACACGCGACGACGCGCCCCTGGATTGTGCGCGGCGCCTTTCCCTTTGCCTTCATGTCGGCGATCATCCGATTCAAGCCGTCGGCAGTGATGTCGCTCGCCGTCTCGAATTTCATAGCGGCGCAAACTTCACGAATGAGTGATAACGTGCGTTTGACGTGGCCTTCGCTACCCTGCCGTGCCTCCATCATCGCCTGGAAGTCGGCCAGGTGTGATTCGATGGGCTTGTCGGCTTCTGCGACGATCGACTCCAGCCGCGCATCGATGACGCCTTCTCTGCGAAGGGCGACGTCGGCTAGCTTGTCGTTGAGAATGCGCTGCGCCGTCGTCTTGTCGGTGGTCTTGGTGCAGTGCGATTTGCGTTTACCATCGGCGCCGTTCCAGGTGATGTACCAGGGGCCGCCGTCTTTGCGCTTGAAGATGCTTCCCTCACCATTGCCGCGGTTTCGTTTCTTTGCCATTGGTGTATCCTCATTGATTTCATCAGGTGTTGTTCGTCAATAAATTGTGTACTGTTGGCATTAGGCCCCTTCGCCCGTCGGGCAACCGCGATTGACCCACTCTTCAAGATCGCACCGCCTGTATCGTTTCAACGCGCCGATCTTGATGAACTTTACGGCACCGGCGGCAGCCAACTCCCACAATTTGCGAGGGGAAAGGGACAAGAACGCTGCCGCCTGTTCCTCATCCAGCAACAGCGGCAAGCTGCCGCTCATCAGATTGATCGATTGCTTCTCCTGCGACATGACAATTTTCCGTGACGTCTGTCCTTGGCATGGCCTCACTATTGGTCAGCCATGTTGCGGGGCAGTTACAACATCTTGGTTGCCGGCGAATCGAACGCGGAACCCGTCATTCAAGCAGCCGGCCGGTTGCACGGGGAAAGTGCAACAAAATCATTTCGAGTCTTTAGCATCAAAAGAGACAGTTTCAAGCTGCTCGGTCCTTGTGGAGCGTTTTGGTGGTTGTCGTTCTGCCGTCCTTCTGCGACTCACGGAGCATGTCCCGGGCGATGCGGTTGGGGAAATGCGTTTT
>JACXTT010003227.1_pt1 | contig 25366 bp, 19 predicted proteins | sample 9270951 | NCBI WGS metagenome assembly JACXTT01 (sample SAMN15532306, study PRJNA645909) | rock metagenome | isolation source: weathered quartz diorite | place: Puerto Rico | collected 2017-06-21
CGCAGATACCCGACCACGTTCCCGTAGATCTCGTTGTTGTGCACCACCAGATGCAGGAACGCGTAGCTCACTTTGTCTGACGAGCCGGCCTTCTGGTCGTCCATCCCTTTCAGCGCCTCCGCGCAGTACGCGAACGAATCCTTCAGCGCCTTTGAAACCTCGGCCTTCTCCTTCAGGCTTGCCGCGAGTTTCTCGCCCTCCGGCACGGGCTCCCCCTTCAGCACCGAGCAGTCGCTGAAATTTCGCTGCGTCGAATGGTTCAGCCACTCGGCGAAGGTCATCTGGCCGTCGGTGAGGCGGAAGGAGTATTTCTCCGCCGGCATTGCGTCGGCGCTCGCCTCCAGATTTCTTCGGACCACGTTGAAATAACGCTCTGTCGCGGTCACCGTCAAATGATTCTGTGCGTCCAGGGCCGTCGCGGCAAGCGAAAGGTAGAAAAGAAGTCTGAGACTCATCGTTCGTTCCTTACTGTTTCACGAACTTCTGGATCCGCCAGTTCAGCTCCGCCACGTAAATCTCCCCCGCCTCGCTCACCGCGACGCCGTGCGATCCGCTCACCTGGCCCGGCAGATTGCCGCCAGGGGCCAGCCTGCCGACGGTTTGGCCTTCCAGGTTCAGTAGCACCACGCGGTCGCCGCCCGCCGCCCAGAGTTGCTGGTCCTTGGTCATGGCCAAGCCTGAGAAGCCGCCTACATTCGCCCACTGCGTAAGAAACTTGCCGTTCGAGTCGAAGATTTCGATGCGGCGGTTCTCGCGGTCGGAGACATAAACTCTTCCTCGCGCGTCCAGCGCCACCGCGTGCGGCAGCAGAAATTCACCCGGCCCCGAGCCTTTGGTTCCGAACTCCAGCAGGTATTGCCCGTCGCGCGAGAATTTCACTACGCGCGAGTTGCCGTATCCATCGGACACATAGAAGTCGCCGTTGGGCGCGAATGCGACGTCGGTGGGCATGTAGAAATTGCCGTGCCCCATTCCCGGCACGCCCTTCCGGCCGAGTTGCAGAATCACCCGCCCCTTCTGGTTCATCTTCACCACGACGTGCCCGCCCGCGTCGACGGTCCAGATGTTGCCGTCGGGATCGACACGAACCGAATGCGCTCCGCAGGAATCGCACGCCGGCCGCGGCGGGATCACGGCGTAAGTGGGCGTATTCGGACCCGGCGACGAGGAAATCATCCCATCGCCCCAGGCTCGCACGAACTTGCCGCCGTTCTCGAATTCCATGATCGGATGCGGGCCGCGGTGGAACACCAGGACGTGATTCCGCGCGTCGGTCGCCACTCCGGCTACCTCGCCGAAGTTCCATCCGGCCGGCAGGTCGGGCCAGTCGGGCACGGCCTTGTACCCGAGCATGGCGCCGGGCTGGCTCCAGGCCATGCCGGTAAAGACGCCGGTAAAGAGGCCGCTAAAGAGAAAGAAGAGCAGGCTGAGGAGGCGCATTTTGGCGCCGATCAGTATATCAACTGCGTCCGGGTAGGGCGCGAGGAAGGCTCTACCTGCCTTGACACAGCCGCCCAGGCTTGATATCGATGACTTGGTCCTATGGACCACCTTCGCCCAAAGACCACTCAAAGGAGGATCAAGACTTATGCCGGATGCCAACGGCAAAATTGACCGCCGCACGCTACTGGAAATCATCGGCGCGGCCGGCGCCACCGGCGTCGTCCTTTCCGGGTGCGGCAACCAGGCCGCGTCCGCCGCCAGCCTCACTGGCGGAAAGTGGGATAAAACCATACCGCTCGCCACCGCCGGCCCTGGCGGCAACCGGAACTGGCAGCCGGGCGATGCCGTTAAATTTCTGCCTCCCGAAAAAATTCCCACGTCCGGGAAAGCCTCCGACACGCTGGCCGGCCTGCCCAAGCAAAAGCTACTCACCATCTATGAGCGCATGAACGCCAGCCGCAAATGGGAAACCGTCATGAAGGACCTGTTTGTAAGCGGTAAGGACGGACTCTACGGCGCGTTCCACACCTACATCGGCGAGGAAGCCATCGCCAACGGCGTGATGGCCGCGCTCAACGATGACGACTATATCGCCAGCACGCATCGCGGCCACGGCCACCTAATCGCGAAGGGCGGCGACTTGAACAAGATGGCCGCCGAAATCTTCTTCAAAGAGACCGGCTACAACAGGGGCTACGGCGGGTCCATGCACATCACCGACATGGCCAAAGGCATCATGGGCATGAACGGCATCGTCGGCGCCAGCTACTACCTCGCCGCCGGCGCCGCGCTCCGCTCCATGGTGCGGGGGACCAAGCAGGTGGCGGTAGCGTTCTTCGGCGACGGCGCGGCGAACTCGCCGTATTACTTCAGCGCCATCCGCAGTTGCGCCAATCACAAGATCCCGGTGCTGTTCGTCAACGAGAATAATTTTCAGTACATGGGAATCCCCATGGCCACTGTCGTTCCCACCAAGTACATCAGCGAGTACACCAAGGGGCTGGATATTCCTCATCACCTCGTGGACGGCAATGACGTAGCCGCCGTCTACGCCGCTACGCGCGACGCGGTGGAGTGGGGGCGCGCCGGACACGGCCCCAGCATGATCGAGGGCATCACCTACCGCTGGTACGATCACTCCGGTTTCGCCGGCGGCAGAGTCGGAACCGACGGCGCGTTCGGCCTTCCGTATCGCTCCGATGAAGAGGTCCGCCAGTGGATGTCGCGCGATCCGATTCTGCGCTTCAAGACCTGGCTGCTGGACAAGAAACTCGCCGCGGCGGACGATCTGGCGAAGATCGAGGCGTCGACTCAAGCCGCCGTGGACGCGTCGATCGCCTTCGCCCGCCAGAGCAAGGATCCGGATCCTACCGCCGGCGTCCTCCACACTCATGCCGGAGGTCCGGCGGCCGCAACGCAATTCCTCGACCGGTCCGGGGCCAAGATTCCCATCGTCAGTTAGGAGATCGATATGGCCAAGAAACCTTATGCCTATGTGCAACTGGAGGCCGTCGCCCTGGAAATGCGCAAGACCAAGGACATGGTCTTCTTTTACGAGTACGAGCGGCCGACCGCTACATCGCCGTCCGGCGAGGTGCTGGACCTGGTGAAGGAATTCGGCGAGGTCCGCACTTCCGGGCGGGGCTGGGCGATCGACGAGAGCTGGCTGGTGGGCGCGGCGGTCGGCGTCGCGGCCGCGGGCTCTCCCGCCATCGTGCGTCTGCCGTCGATGACCACCATCTTCGCCATCGAGTACATCTACAACCAGGCCGGAAAGCTGCGCTCCATGACCGGCGGCCAGGCGAGCATGCCGTTCGTGTTATGGCAGGGCGGCGGCAGCCGGACGAAAGGCTCGGCCGGCCAGCACACCGAGGTCGGGCAGGAGGCGTTGTATGCGAACCTGCCGGGTGTCAAAGTGGTGGTCCCGAGCAACGCCTATGACGCCAAGGGACTGTTGATCGCCGCGATCCGCGATCCCGACCCGGTGGTTTATTTCGACTATCCCGAGGTGAAGTCCGGCGAGCAGCCCGACGTGCCGGATGAAGCTTACGAGGTGCCGCTCGGAAAAGCCGTGGTGCGCCAGCCGGGCAAGGATCTCACGCTGGTGGCCTGGGCCCCCGCGACCGTTGACGTGAAGCGAGCTCTGCCCGATATCGCCAAAGCCGGCATCAGCGTGGAGTACATCGATCCGCGAACCCTGAAGCCGCTTGACCTGGATACGCTCGTAAAATCCGTGAAGAAGACCGGCAAGCTGCTGGTGGTGGATCACGGGCATTACACGAACGGCTACAGCTCCCACGTCATCGCCGAAGTGGTGCAGGCCGTACCCGGCGTCAGAGCCAGAAAGATCGCCTTCCCCGACGTTCCAGGACCGGGCGCCGCGGGCATGATGGCCTGGCTGCGGCCGGATGCTCCGAAGATCGTGAATGCGGTCCGTGAAATGGTGAGGGCGTAATGGCGGCGTGCCCGCGCTGCGAAAAGGACATGCGTCCAGCCACGGTGAAAACCGCCATCTGGCGGGACGATCGTTTGTTCGTCGTAGAGGATATTCCGGCTCAGTTCTGCGACTCCTGCCGGGAGCAGTTTTACGCCGAGGACACGACTGAGGTGCTGCGGCGGTTGACGGCGGACGGCTTTCGGTCGCTGACGCCGATCCGCGAAATCCAGGTCCCGATCTTTTCGCTCGAAGGACTGATTCCGCCTCCGGCTACGCCGCCGCAAGACGAAGTCTATGCCGATTACTAAGCGCCCGCTGCTGCTGTTGATCCTGATCTCGGGCGTGATGGCAGCCTGCGGAAAATCGTCCGCTCCGGCGGCGGATGCGTCGCCGGCACCCGCGCCGGCCGCTCCGGCCAAGCCTGCCGAGGCATTCAACATGACCACAATCTTCCCCGCCGGCGCCGGACGGGACCTGGTACTCGACACCTGCGGAACCTGCCATCCCGTGGTCTGCGCCGCCCGCGGCCAGCGGACGGCCGAGCGCTGGGACAGCATCCGCAAGGGTCATCAGGACAAACTCACCGCGCAGTCCGCGGCGAACGTGAACGTCATGTTCGCGTACCTGAAACAGAACTTCAACGAGTCCAAGCCCGAGCCGAAGATCCCGCCCGAGCTTCTCCAACAGGGATGCACCCCATTTTGACGTGGCACAGACATTCTTGTGTGTGCGCGATCGCCTTAGCTACATGTCTCTTTGCGGCCTGCTCCGCGCCAGCCGGCCCGCCGAAGGCCGCCAAAGAGGCTGAGGCCCCCGCACCCACCAATCAAAAAACGTCTGTAGATCTGAACGCGATCTTCCCGCCCGGCCCCGGACGGGAGCTGGTACTCAACAACTGCACCACCTGCCACACTTTCGTCCCGATCGTGATTCTGCAGATGACCAAGGAAGCCTGGCAGCGCAACAGCCGCGACCACCGCGGCCGCGTCACCGCCCTCAGCGACGCCGACTTCAAGACGCTCTACCAATACCTGCAGGCGAATTTCAATCCGGCGCGGCCGGTCCCCAAGCTCCCCCGCGAGCTTCTGGAGACCTGGACTTCTTATTAGCCGGGGCCCTCAGAGTCCCGGCAGGCGGTCCGCCGCGCCGCTGCGCGCCAGCCGCACGAATCCCTCCGCCGCCGCGACCCCCGCCTGCCGCCCACGGAAGTTTTCCATCACCTCGTGATGCTGGCGGTATATGGCCTCGCCGTCCTGGCTCTTGTGGGCGAACAGCGCGGCTTTCTTCTTCTCCCGCACGGACGTAATATCGACGAAATGCGTCGGATTGAAGTTGAGCGTCTGGCTGCCGCTGTTCACTTCGAAGTGGTAAAGCTGCGGCAGAAGCTTCAGCGCCCGCGCGGCCTGGAAAGTCAGGATGCCGGCGCACTGATGGTCCAGGTGCGTGTCCTGCTGCCAGTGCGTGAACAGCAGGTCCGGCTTTTCCGCCGAAAGCAGCTCCAGCAACTGCGCCAGCCGGGCCCGGGTGACTTCGGCCTCCCCGTCGATCTGGCCGGCGAATACGGGCTTGGCGCCGAGGATGCCGCACGCCTTGCGCGCCTCCGCCGTGCGAATCGCCGCCGCCTCGGCAAGCGACTTTCCCGCGATCCCTCGCTCGCCCCGCGTCAGATAGATGATGGTCACGCTGTGGCCCAACTCCGCGTACCGCGCCAGAGTGCCCCCACAACCGGATTCCGGATCGTCGGGATGCCCGCCCACGCAGACCACACTCAGCTTCGACGCTAAGCCGGCTGCGGCCCCGGCGGAAATCTGCAACAGCGAACGTCGCGTCATGAGAGCCTCCGGCTTAGTTTACCCGGTCAACGCGCAGCGTCAGCGTGCGAGAGCGTGATCCAGCAGGTAGCGGCAGTTCAGGATTTTCTCCGCCAGGTCGGCCGGCCGGTAGTAATAGTGGTTCGACGCTTCATACCCCAATACCGAGTGACGCCGCGCCAACCGGCACAGCTTCTCTGCGCAGGCTATCTCGTCTTCCACCAGCGCCCGCATCCGGGGGCGGTCGCCCGAGCCGTCGCGCAGCAGGTAGAACTCGAACTGGTTGGCCGCGCTTCGGAAGTGGAGGCCGCAGGCCTCGGCGATCGCCAGGTCCTCGCCCGACGCCGCCTCGCGATAGGCCTCCAACGCTTGCTCCCAGCGCACCGCGAGCTTGCGGAACTGGTCCCGCGCTATCGCCGGAGGATAGGCCCCGGACCAGCGCTTGACGTCGTCCTGCGGGAACAGAATCATCGACGCGGCGACGCCGGTTGCGCGCGGGCGTAGAAGGTTCGCCGGTCCGTGCTGGGTGGGAATGAAATAGACGCCTACGCCATAAGGGAATTCCTGGAATGCCTGGCTGAACCCGCGCCAGGCTTTTATCGCCGCCTTCACCTTTGCCGCGCCGAAGCGCCGGGCTGCGACCGCTTCCACCGCGCCGTCCACGGAAATCGATGGGTTGATCGAAAACTCGCGGGCGATCTCCAGGTTCGGCGATGGATATCCGCCCAGGGTCCATGACGCCAGCATCCCTTCCACGCCCGCTCCTGCCAGATTCCGGCAATGTTCTGCCACCAGGTGCGCCACTGGAATATAAGGCACTGCCGAGATCTCCCAGGTGTTGTTGAATTGCACTTTGGCCATCGGGCGCAGGCCGGCCTCCTTCGCGCGCTTCCAGTTCGCCGTGGCGCGTGGTCCCGGACCCACCACCGAGATCGAGTACTCGCCCACGCGGGTCTTGACGCCGCCGCGCTCCACGGGCTGGTTCCACTCGCTGACGCTCATCGGCCAGGCGTCTTTGGGCAGCTTCGGAACCAGGTTCTCGCTCAAATCGTCCGGCCAGCCCCAGTCCCAAACGATGAAACGTGCTTCGGGGTTCGCGGCGCGCAGCCCTTTGTGCAAGGCCGCCAGCACCTCGCCGACGCCATCCCAGCTCTTGCGATTACGGCAGCGAGGGCAGGTTTCCGGATGAAACCCGGAGAAGCAGTTGGTCAGGTTCTCCGACATCGTAATGGTGAACAGGCCGGCCAGGGCCGGAGCCTTGGTGAACACGCGGTGCACGGCCGATTCCAGCCACTCCCTCACCTCGGGCTGTGCCGAGCACATGGCGTAGAAGCCGCGCGATTCAGCCCCGCGCAGGTGCGGACGCCGTGCGTAGAAGTCCGCCGGCTGCGAACGCGGCTCGTTGAGGTAGAGATAAAGGCCGACGCCGCGGCGCTTTAGACGCTCGGCGAGCCGCGACAGGTTTTCCAGACGCTCCTCACTGCGCCGCCCGAATTCGGGAAAGCGCCGATCCGTGGCCAGCGTGGGAAGCACGGCCTGCATCCAGACGCCGTTGACTCCGGCGGCGCTCAGGCGGTCCACATACCCGTCCGGAAACGGATCGAGCGACGGCTCCAGCAGCGGATCGCCGTACAGAGCGAAGTAGGAATAAACAATGCGGGGCTGGGACGCCGGAGACGGCTGCGCGGACGCCGGCGCGGACAATCGCGCGATGAAGGCAAACGGAGGTTCACCGGGTTCCTTCAACAACGTCGCCACGGCGCGGCGGATCTGGCCTGCGCGCTTCCGCGCTTCCGCCGGCGGCGTTGAGTAAACCACCGCCGGACACTCCGGCTTGGCCCCCAGCTTGACGTCCAGGAAGTCGTCTTCCTTGAGTGTGTAGTCCATCTTCTCGGCACTCCACCCCAGCAAAGCCAGAAGCTGTTCCCTCGGCAGCAGGTGCCAGTTCTGACGGATCACCGTGATATAGATCCGCCTCTGCTGATCGGAAGTCAGCTCCGGCTTCGGCGGCAGGCCCATCCGCCGGCCCACCGACTCCAGATCGCGAGGCCGCGCATTCACCGCCGCCGCCATCCGATCCAGGTTGGCCAGCTCCCAGTTGCGCCACACGAACTGGTGCAGGCGGTCCGGAAAGTGACTCTCCTCCAGCGGCGCAGACGCTTTCGCGGCCGGCAGGGCGAGCAGCGTTCCGAGAAAACAGCGGCGATCGATCATGCGTTACACTTCCTCCGATGCGAAGAAGAGAGTTTCTCGCGGCGGCAGGCGCCGCCGCAACTGCCCGGCCCGAGGTGGTGCACATGCTGCCCACTGTCAGCGACCGCCGCATCCTGCTGAAATCCTCCTTTTCGCAGCCTCTGCTGAAACCTCCGCGGCTTCACATCGGGGGACGCATGGTGGAAGGAGTCCGCACGGATTCGGCTGGCCTTTTCTGGCGCTTCGACGCCGCTTCGCTCGATCCCGGACGGCCGTACGAGCTGACGCTGCTCGACGCCTCGCGCAAGACTCTCGCTCCGCCCTGGACGCTGAAGACCTTCCCCGATCCGTCCGGCCGCGTCTCGCGATTCCGCCTGCTGATCTACACCTGCGCCGGCGGCCACGACGCGCTCGTCAATGAGAAGGGCGAGACGCGATTCCTGCCGCTTCGCGTCCGCCGGCGTCTGCTGGACCGCGCGCTTTCCTTCGCTCCGGACGCGGCCATTGCCAACGGCGACCATCTCTATTGGGATCAGCGCACGAAGGCCGCCGGCAAGACGGGCGCCTCGCCGCAGGCCCTCGCCTATGCCGGCTCGTTCGACCGCGTGCAGCCGGTGTTCGGCCACCCCAACGAAAAGGTTCTTTTGCGCGCCGCGTCGCCGCAGATCGCCGACTTGTACGGGACTCGCTTTCGCTCCGTGCCGGTATTCTTCATCACCGACGATCACGACTATTTCGAGAACGACGAGGCCGACGACCGCTTCGTCTCCCTGCCGCCCGACGCCTTCATGCTGCGGTTGGCGCGCGCCGTCCGCCGCCTCTATTACCCCGAGTTTCTGCCCGACGCCAACCGCCCCGCCGGCCTGCCCGGCGAAGGCTGCGCCTACGGAACCCTCCGCTACGGCTTGCTGGCCGAGTTGCTGATGTACGATTGCCGCCGTTTCATGACGCTCAACGGGCCCAGCGCGGTCTTCGTGGCGCCGGAGGCGGAGGACTGGCTGAAGGCTCGCATGTCCGCGCCGGACGTCGCCCACGTCGTGAACATCCCGTCGACGCCGCCCGGCTGGAGCGCCGGAAAGTGGGGCGAGTGGTATCCGGATGTCCTGGACGAAGCCGGCCGTCTTGGCGTCCGGCGGGCCAAGCCCTACTGGCAGCCGGGATGGGCGGCCCAGCACGACCGGCTGCTGGCGGCTTCGTCAGCCATGAACGACCGCGTTCCGCTGTTCGTCTCGGGCGACCTGCACGCCACCGCGGAAGCGCGAATCGTCCGCTCCGGCGCGCTCGACCTGCGGGCGCGTCCGGTAATCAGCGCGCTCTCCGGGCCTATCGGGACCGGCAAGGAGGGCTGGCCGTCAGCCGTCCGCAACACGCCGCCCCTGAGGCCCGCTCGCATTGAAACCGAAGGCGACCAGCGCGCCGCCGAGGAAAACGGATTTCTCATTCTCGACTTTTCGCCCCAGAGTATCGCGGCCCGCTATTTCAAATGGAATGTGGGTTTGCCGGAGGAGGCGATCGACCGGCTGGAGCCGTACCGCACGACGGAGTGGGCGCGCTAACCTGCCGCAAACTTTTGCCTTCCTGGCGGGCACGCAGGCGAGAACGCCGGCGCCACTCGCAACTGGGCTGGAAATGTAGAAAATCGAACAGGCAGGCTGAAGCCGGCCTCAGTTTTCAGCCCGGATTTTATCTGCGTAACTGCCTGCACATCCGCGAGTAAACGTGTATCGGCGGTGTGCTATTGTTACTTTTTCGCGGGATTTATCCATGGGCCCGAATCCTTCATCAGGCGAAGTGCCGCCGGCCGCTCAGGAACGAAGGAAAAGTCAGGTCCACGCGGAGCAGGTCCGCCTCCTTTATACAAATACGAACGCCGCTGTTGGGGTGACGGTTTGCGTGGCGGCCGTTCTGAGTTATCTCCAGAGCGGGGCCATCGCCCGTCCGATTATTGTCCCCTGGCTGATCTACATGCTCTTAATCGCGTCCGCGAGGTTTGTTCTTGGGCGCCAGTATCGCAAAGCCCTGGTGACGGAGACCAGCGCTCGCCAATGGGGGCATGCGTTCACCGCCGGCAGCAGTTTGTCGGCTATGGGTTGGGGGGCCGCGGGCGTCCTGCTTTTTCCCGAAGGGCAACTGGCGAATCAACTCCTTTTAACCTTCGTTCTCGGCGGCATGATGCTGGGGGCCGGTTCGATATTGGCGTCCCGGCCCGAGGCGTTTTTCACGTTTATTGTCCCGGTGGGCGTTCCGCTCGCGGCGCGCTTCCTGACGCAGGGTGACGACTTGCATCTGGCCATGGGGCTGCTGGCGCTCATCTTTACCGCCGCCATTCTTGTCACTACTGGGAACATCTATCGGACGGTTCGCGCGTCATTGTACCTGCAACTGGAAAATAGCGACCTCGTCGCGAGCCTTCAGAATGCCAAGCAACATGCCGACACACTCAATCGCGAACTGGAGATTCGCGTGCGGGATCGCACCGCCGAGTTGAATCAGAGCAACGAATGGCTGCGGGCTGAAATCGAGCAGCGCAAGCAGGTGGAGGAGGAATTGTTGCGCGCGCGCAAGCTGGAGGCGCTGGCCGTGCTGGCCGGCGGGATCGCGCACGACTTCAACAATTTCCTGACCGTCGTGCAAGGAAATATCGGACTGGCCAAGATGGAGCTGGGATCCGGCAGCCCGGTTTGTGAAATTCTCGACCGGACGGCAGCGGCATGTCAACGGGCCGCGTCGCTCGCCTCCCAGCTTGTGACCTTCGGTAAAGGCGGCGATCCGGTCCGGCGCACGGTTTCGATCGCCCGGCTGGTGATGGATGCCGTCGAACTTGCGCGCGCCGGCGCGAACGTCATCATTGAGGCCGTCATCGCCCCGGACATTTGGTCCGCCCAGCTCGATGGATCGCAAGTGAGTCACGCGCTCCACAACATTCTGCTCAATGCGCGCCAGGCTATGCCGCACGGCGGGACTATCCAGGTTCGGGCCGACAATGTCGTGACCGAGCCCGGGCCGCTGCCTTTGGCCGCGGGAGCGTACGTCCGAATTTCGGTCCGCGATCATGGTGCCGGAATCTCCGCGGATCATCTGCCGCGCGTTTTCGACCCATACTTCACCACCAAGCGTGACGGCACCGGTCTGGGCCTGGCGGCCGCGTATTCGATCGTGGCCAAACATCACGGCCATATCACGGTGCAGTCGGTAGCAGGCGTGGAAACCACGTTTAGCATCTATCTGCCCGCCGGCGGAACAGTCAGTCCACCGGAACAGCCGGGAGAAGAGGTGCTGCTTAGCGGCTCCGGAAGAATTTTGGTGATGGACGACGAGGAAGCGGTTCGCAAGCTGCTGATGCGGATACTGCGGCATCTGGGTTATGAAGTGGTCTGCTCGCAAGACGGCGCGGAGGCAATCGCGCTTTATGAGAAGGCGAAGATCTCCGGACGAGGTTTCGATGCGGTGCTGCTCGATCTGACGGTCCCCGGCGGCATGGGAGGTTTGGAGGCAGGGGCGCGGCTGCGGGAACTGGATCCTTCGGCGAAACTGATTGCGTCGAGCGGCTATTCGGATGCTCCAGTCATGTCCGACTTCCGAAGGTACGGTTTTTCCGACGTGATTCCGAAGCCCTGGACGCCCGCCCAGGTGAGCGAAGCATTCACGCGGGTCCTATCCAATCGCCGCCGGGCAACTCCGTAGGATCACCCACAGTCCGCGACCCCATACCCTCAGGGTATGGAGTATACTGTGGAAGGAGCTCCACAGTATGGAAACTATACAGGTCGTGCTTGATACCAAGCTCCGGAAAGCGGCCGACCTGGCGGCCAAGCGGCAAGGAGTGAATCGGTCGGCATTGATCCGCCGTGCTCTGCAAGACCACCTCAAGCGTCTGCATGAGTTGGATTTGGAAGAGAGGGACCGACGCGGCTATTTGGCGCAACCGCAGCGGGAGGAAGAGTTTCGCGGTTGGGAGGATATCGCAGCGTGGCCGGAACCCTGACACGGGGGGACATCCGTCTCTGCGACTTTCCAACTCCGGATAAGCAGCGGCCGGTCGTCATTCTGACGCGCGACGGCTCTATAGGCCATCTGGCGACTGTAACCGTCGCGCCGATCACCTCGACGATTCGTGGAGTGCCTTCTGAGGTAATCCTGGATGTGGAAGATGGCATGAAGGGTCCTTGCGCTGTCAATTTGCACAACTCCATTACTGTTACCCAAACACGGCTGGGACGGCGTGTGACCACATTGAGCACCGAGCGGATGGAGCGTGTTTGCGCGGCTCTTCGGTTCTCGCTGGGATGCGGTTGACTCTAATCCGCTTTCCGCACCACCAGACTAGATTTCGCCGCTCTCAGCTTCTCGATCCCATCCGTCGTCACGCTCGTCCCTGTCAGATAGACCACGCGCAGCGACGGCATCGCGGACAGCGCCGGCACCACGCTGTCGTCCAGCTTCCGGCACAGGCCCAGTCGCAGTTCGCGCAGCTTTGGCATCGGACCCAGCGACCGGATCGCGTCCGCGTCCACCGGGAGATGGCTCAGGTCCAGCGTCTCCAGTTCCTCCAGAGCCGCCAGCGGCGAAAGGTCGCGCAGCTCGCTACGCTCGGCGTCGGGATGCCCGGGGCGGTCGATGATGCGATCCGAAATGTTCGCGCCGCTCAGATCCAACCATGTCAAATGCTTCAGCGCCGCGATGTGACGCAGGTTGGCCGTGGTGAGCGACAATCCCCACAAACCGGAGTCCACGCGCTGGATTCCCGACACATCCAGCCGCCGCAGGGCGGGCAGTTGCTTCAGCAGCGGCAGGCAGGCGCCGCTCAGCCGGTTGGCCCCGATGGCCAGCGTCTCCAGCTTCTCCAGGCCTGTCAGGAACTCCACGCCGTCGTCGCTGACTTCGGTATGGGCCACGTCCAGGCTGCGCAGATTCGTCAGCGCGGCCAGGTGTTCCAGCACGCGGCTGGTCACTTTGGTGCCGTGCAGGTCCAGCCGCTCCAGGTCCTTCCAGCCTTTGAGATGCGCCAGGCCGGCGTCGGAGATGTACTCGGCGAAGCGCAGATCCAGCTCGCGGACGCCGCGCATCGTTTTCAGATGCTCCAGGCCGATATCCGTGATCTTGGTCTGGGAAAGATTCAGCGTCCGCAGCCCGGTCATGCGGCCGATCCGCACCAGGTCGCCGTCGGTGATCCAGCTTTGCGTGAAGTCCAGCGAATCCGGGTCGGCGGCCAGGCCGCATCCGGTCAGAATCAGAAGTGCTATGGCGATACGCATGAGAATCAGCTCCGGCGCCGGTGCGGCAGATTGGAATCCTTGTCCCAGATAATGTGACAACGAGGCAGCGCGGCGCGCAATTCTTTCGCCGCCTGCTCACTGACCAGGGTGTGATACAGGTTCAAGGTCTCCAGCTTGGAGAAGGTCTTCAAATACGCCACGACTCCATCCGACACCAGCGTCGAATCCAGGCTCAGGTGCTTCAGCCCGGTCAGCGCGGCCAGCTTCTCCACGCCCTTGTCGGTCACCTCGGCATAATCCAGTACCAGCGTCTCCAGACCGGTTAGCATTCCGATCGCGTCCATCGACTTGTCGCTTACCCGCGTACGCATCAGGTCCAGCGTCCGCAGGCCCGTCAGCGACCCCAGCCGGCGCGCGCCGGCGTCGGTCAGCCGCCCGTCGCGCAAGTATAGCGCTCGCAGGTTTGTCAGCGCCGCAACCTGCTCCAGCCCGGCATCGCCAACGTCAGACGCCGTGAGATCCAACTCCTCCAAACCCGACAGCGTTTTGATCCGCGCCAATCCTTCGTCGGTCAGGTCGGTCTGTGCCAGCGACAGTTTTTTCAGGCTGCGGATCTTGCCGGCCTGCGCCAGCCCGGCGTCTGTTACCGGCGCACCCAGGAGGCTCAGATCTTCGAGCGGAATAGATTGCAAATACCCCAGCCCTTCGCCGGTCACGTACGTGTTGTCGAGCGACAGCTTGCTCAGCCCCTTCAAGGGCGCCAACCGCTCCAGGCCCGCGTCGGAGACGCCGGTGTCGCTCAGATTCAGTTCCACCAGGCCCTTCAGCCGCGCCACGGCGCTCATGCCGAGGTCGCCCGATTCGGTCGCCTCCAGACTCAGTTTGCGCAGCTTTGTAAGACCGGCCAGGGCTTCGAGCTGCGCGTCGGTCACGCCCGTCGAGCGCAGTGAAACCTCGACAATCGCCCCGCCCTCCATCACTGACTTCCCGCCGATCGAGCGGATCCACGCCTCGCTCGCCACTTTAGGCGCCGGCTTGGTGGCCGTGCGCACCTGCGAATCCACGAAGCGCACCTGCAGCGACGGCAATGCCGCCTGCAGCCGTTGCACGCCGGACGAGGTGACGCGCGAGTAGCGCAGGTCCAGCTCGCGCAGGGCCGGCAACGCCCGCAGCCGCTCCAGCCCGGCGTTGGTGATTTTGGTGCGGTACAGGTTCAATTCTTCCAGGCGCGTCAGCCCAATGAGCGGCTCGATGCCGGCATCCGTCAGGTCGGCGCCTTCCAGGTCCAGCTTCCGCAGGGCGGTTAGGTTTTTCAGATTCGCGATCCCGGCGCTGGAGATCTGCGTTCCGTGCAGGTCCAGTTCTTCGAGCGCGGTCATCTGCGTCAACGCGGGAAGCCCGGCGTCGGTGACCAGCGTGTCGCCGAGCCGAAGCTGCTTCATGCCGCGCATCTCCTTCAGCCCGGCGAGCCCGACGTCGTCGAAGGGGCACAGCGTCACGTCGAGCATTTCGAGATTGCGGAAGGCCGATATGGAATGGCCCTTTACTTCGGCTTGCCGCACCACCAGTTCCCGCAGTGCGGTCACCGGCGCCATCTTCGTCAGGCCGGCGTCGCGAAACCGGATGCGGTCCAGGAAGTGAAAGCTGAAGGTCAGCCGCTCCAGGGTCGGCACCGTGGAGAGATAGCCGAGTTGCTCGCTTAGATCCTTCCCGCCGTCCGCGTTCCGATTCCAGATGGGACCCGGGAGGTGCAGCTCTTTCAGGTGGCGCAGCCCGCCCAGGCGCTCCAGGTCTGGCGGATCCACGTTGGTCCCCACCCAGTCGATTGCCTCCAGATTAAAATCGGCTTCGGGTAGCTTGGAAACGTCACGGATGTAGCCGGGGCTGCCGGCCGTGCGAACCCGGCCGCCCATGTAGAGCGTCCACTCCGCCACGCGCCGGTCCGCCGGCTCCGCCAACGCCACCGAAACCGTCATCAGCGCCACCAGGGTGACGCAGGCGTTCCAGACCGCGCCCCGCGCGCTAATCATCTTCCGCCCTTTCATGCCATGATCTCAGCACGGATTGTAACAAAAAGGAACCATTCACCAGATTCGTCGTAATAGAGTAGAAGCTCCATTAACCTGAAGAGGAAACATCATGAAACCATTCCCTGCCATCATCGTCATCGCGGCCGCCGTCCTGTGCGCCCAAGCCGATACCTCCTTCGAAGACAAGGTGCAGAAATCGGTTCCCACCCGCCCCGGCGGAACCCTCACCATCGAAGCGGAATGGGGATCCATTGAAGTCGTCCCAGGCGACTCCGCCCGCGTGGAAGTGGAAGTCCAGCGCAAGGTCGATGCTGGCGACCGCGCTGCCGCCGACGCTATCTTCAAGGACTTCGACCTACAGGTTACACCCGCCGCCACAGGAGTCGCGGTGAGGGGGATTTTCAAGACCGGCTGGAAGCCCGAATCGTCGTTTTCCTGGATGCACGGCCGGCGGATCTGCCGGAACAACCGGTGCCTGGAATACGCCGACAGGCTCCGCACGCACCACTATCGGGTGACGGTGCCCCGCGAGTTCAACGTCGACGCGCAGACCGACGGCGGATCCATCGCCGTGGGCGATCTCAAGGGAACCATGAAGAGCCGTACCAGCGGCGGCTCGCTGAAGTTCGGCAGCATCCAGGGATCGATCACCGGCAAGACCTCGGGAGGCAGCATCACCGTAGGCGCGGCCACCGGACCGGTTGACGTGAACACGTCTGGCGGAAGCCTGCATCTCGGCGAAGTTGGCGGCAAGCTCACGGCGCACACCTCCGGAGGCTCGATACAAATCAAAGGATCGGCCGGCGAGATCGACGCTTCGACCTCGGGCGGGAGCGTCAGTGCCGTGCTGACGGCCCAGCCGAAGGGTCTCTGCCGCCTCTCCACGTCGGGCGGCAGCGTCACCGTGGAACTCGGCGCTTCCGTAGGCGTCAACCTCGACGCGTCCACGTCCGGCGGCCGGGTGGTCGTGGATTTCCCCGTCGCGGCATCTGGCGAGCACAATCGGCGCGAGATCCGTGGCCCGGTCAACGGCGGCGGACCCGAGCTGCGGCTCAGAACCTCCGGAGGCAACATCTACGTCCACCGGCGGTCCATTTCCGGGTAACGGGGCGCAGGCACTCGTGCCTGCGGCGTCCCGACTCGTCGGGACGCTCGGTTCAGGCACAAGCCCGCTGCTCTGACGAGCTCGGCCAGGATAAAGACGGCACATATGAACGGGTGAAATGGAATACGAGCAGGTCGCACTCAGAGCCCTTATCAGTCATGACTGGCGGATGATACTGGATCATCATCGAAGGCGCTGGAAGAATACAAGTCGAGCCCTGACGAGCTTGGGCGGGGGTCTATCTTAATCAAATCAGGCCCGCTTTGCTTTAGATGTTCCGGCAAAGTCTTGGCTTTACTCACTCGACGGACTCTTGCCTCGACAGGCCGGAAACTTAGAACACCCGTAGAACGGACCATATTTTCCCATTCGTAAACCGGTCTGGCTCTTGCAAATGGGACAAGGCGGACCGTGGGGAGGAAGCTTATTATCAACGACTGGAGATTTGCGACTGTAGCGTCGCTCGGTCGCTCTAAGACTTGACGTCCAACCACAACTCTTTTCACATCGAAAGAACGGGCCAAATTTCCCCTCGTCGTAATAAGTACGAACCCCGCATTGGCCGCAGCGCGGGTTTTCTGCGCTGGCGACTGCTTGCAAGGCCACGTCGTTCGAAAGATGCCGCTTCGAGACGTTCGCCGCCACCGCTTGGGCAAATCCAGTGTTCACGACCCTGGTCATACTTTCGTCGGTACGGAGATTATGACTGAGGACGTTCAGGGACCCATGCCAAACGATCTCCTTGTCGATGAGGATGATCTTCTGGTGAATTCGTGCTCTTCCGTCGACGACGCACCCGATCCTTTCTAGGAGGTCGAGAGCTTCTCGACCTAGAGTGGCGTCGAGAGTGCCATTGAGATGGGGCGGCCGCGTTACACAACGAACCTTTACGCCTTCGGAGATCTTGAGTCGCAGCAGGTCCCCAAGTTTTCCTACTCGCGCCGGTGTGACAAAACCGGAGAACAGCACGATGGAATCCTTGGCACGAGCGATATCGACATCGATGGCCGCATCGAAACTAGGCCCGTCGAACAAACCCAGCGTCTTTGCATCGAGGTCCAGTTCAACGTGACCAATAAGGCCGCGAAGATCACTTTCGATCGGGCGCAGTGCTAACAGTTCGGACCCGCGAATGACCCGTCCCTTCTGCTGCATTTCATAGAGAATGCCCCGTAGCAGGGCCGAGCTTGGCAACAGTTTGTCGAGATAAGTCAGGTTAGCGACGGCGATGAAATGATTCTTAGCCCGACTGACAGCGACATTCATCAGGCGTGCTCCAACATGGCCGGGAGGAACACCTTGAAGGAACTGCCCGACCATGCGTGCGCCGCCGTATCCTTCTGGCAATTCCAACACGACGGCATTGCGTTCGTCGCCCTGAAAGCTGTGTACGGTGCCGACCTGCACAAGATCGCCGAGACTCTCGGTGTCAAGTAGCTTCCGGATTAGCTTGGCTTGAGCGGCGTAGGGAGTGCAGACGGCGAAGTCATCCTGTTCTTGAATGTAGTGGTTCTGTTGAAAGTGCCAGGCTAAGTTCCGCACAAGCAAGGCGTGCATTAAGTTGAACCGTGAATAGTAAGGATTCACGCTCTCGAAAGGCCAAAGATCAGAGGTGTCGATTATCGTGAGGGTCTGGTCATATGGCAGGGGGGGTGTGGCGTGGCTCAGAGGAGGTACTGTCCCAAGTCCGTTGTACATCGGTCTCGAAATCAACTGGCAGATATCCTGGTGCATTCGATACTGGGATTCGAGCTTCACCATACGTGGTTCGTTGTCCGGCAGACCATCGAGCTTCGCAGCTGCAAATACATCATTTCCGAGCACATCGAATATCGCCTGGTCACTAGTTTGCACGATTGGAGGAATCTGGCGGAAATCGCCGCAGACGACCACTCGCTCTCTCGCGCGACCAGCGGCAAACCAGATCATGGGGAGAAGGACCATCGACGCCTCGTCAACGATGACCATGTCGACTTGGCCGATCTCTTTTGCAGCGAGATATGTCTTGGTGCAGGTAGCGCCTAGAACGTTAGCGTCCTTCAATACAGCTGCCCGTATGTCAGCAAGTTTGGTCTCTATTTCTCGCAGCTCCTCAACAAATGGAGCACGCACGGAATCGGCTTGAGCGATCGCCCTTTCCGCAGCGGCGCGATCTGAACTCGCAAGCTGACGCTCGTTTCGATCAACTTCTTGTGTGGCAATCTCTAAGTGTTGTTTTGCTTCGGCATACGCAGATTTAGCCTTGTTGATTTCTGTTAAAACTGCAGTGAGGCGAGCCCCCTGCGCTGAAATATCTTTCTTGATTACTTCCTGGCTGCGATTGAACCAGCCGAAAAGACGGCTCTTCGGATTAGCGAGCTCCCCTTCGAGTTTCGTCAAGCGCGATTGTATTGTCTCATGCTTCTCCTTCAATTCTTTACCGGAGCGGGCCAGTGTGTTTGTGGCCTCCGTGTGAAACTCCACTATTTTTCGGGCCGCTTCCAATTCAGCGAATCGGCTCAGGATGTTTCGGGCGTTCGCGGTTCGCGCATCGATACGTGCGATCTCGTCTTGAACGCGAGCCAACCGTGCTTTTAGGTCGGTCGACTTACGTTCAACGATCCCATCGACTGTCACGTACTGCTCATAGCGGAGTCGGAGCTTATCAAGTGCGATGGGTCCTAAGCGGACGATCCTGCCTTCCTCCATTGCGGGATGTCGGGTGCTTAGGCCCTCGCATAACTTGAAAAGAACTTGGTCTACAGCCTTGTTCGTATTCGAGCAGATTAGAACTCGCTTGCCGTTCTCGAAAGCTGAACGCACGACATCTCCCAAGACGAAGGTCTTCCCAGTGCCGGGCGGGCCCCAGATATATGTGACGGACTCGGTCAAGGCCTTCTGGAGTGCCTTGGTTTGGGCGGAGTTCCGGTTGTTCGGAGAGACGGCGCGTGGAATCGGCGACGGATTGGCTGGATGATTTGCCTCTCCAACAACAGCATCTGCAAGGTCGCGGTTGATTGGAATTTCACCCTTGCCTGCCTGTTCCACTTTTTCCCGCAGTGCCTCCAGGAGTGCAGTCGCATCGACGACGATTACTGCGCGATGAAGGACGGGCCCGAGATCCTCTCTTGTCGCGAGGAATAGCTGGCCGGAGGAGATTGAAACGATAGACACGTCGACACGGCGGCCAGGTAGCTCTACTTCGACCTTAGCGTCCTCGAAGAGGTACGCTTCGTCTGTAAATGCGAACTCGTATACGAATTCGCCAGACTTCCCCTCAACCCGGACGCCGTTCTCCAACTCATGACGTTTCTGGCCAGAGCCCGTCTTCTTTATCTCGGCGATCAGGGCTGCGAGGGCAGCACAATAGACTTGGGGAATTTTAGCACCGACGGGTAGGCTCAAACTCAGCTCTTGATCGAGAGGGCGAATCCAAGGCTGAGGCAAGCCTGCGGTCCCTACTGGTCTGATTTGTGACAGCACCTGCGGACGGTTTCGGTCATCGGGTGGCTGCCCGCAGTCTGTCGTGCTGTTTTCGGACCAACCCAGATTCTCGCGTCCGTTCTCAGGGCCAATCGGCTGAGGGAGATCCTGCTCCGCTTCTTCCTCGTAATTGCCGTCCTTCTCGTCGAGCTCATCCGCGGTGGGTTCGTTCTCAATGGCATCCTCAGCGCGGCTGACTGGGATGGTTTGGTTTACTTGCTCTAGCAGTCGCTGAGATCGCTTTGTTGTACGAAAGGATAGTTCTTCTCTGATCTGAGAAAGGACTCTTGGATCTCCGCGCTGTGTCTCAAACAGAGCCTCAAGGCGATCGATCGAGAACGACATGTAAGGTCTCGCCATGTCGCCTTCCTCAGTTGCGAATTCTGATCAGCATCGTGAAATGTCCGACAAAAGCTTTGTCGGCGGAGAGTAATTCTCGCAACGTCTCAACTTGATATCATAATTCGCGCCTTCAGTGTTGCGCCAGACGTTCCCCTTGCGGAATCAGACAGCCAACGATCACCATGGGCTACCGTTGGATTTGGAGCCACGAGTACCGGCTAAGGAAGGTCGACAAGTTATTAGGGGCATAAAAAACAGACGAACTCAAGGTCAAAATCATCCAGAGCCCGAGTTCGGCGCAACCGCCGGTCAAGCCACCGGCCGGGGCGGACGTGGCACCTCTTTATCGCGCCATTGCTTCTTGATCTTGATCGAACCGACACCGATCCGCAGATGCAGCTTCCGCACGTCGTCCGGCGGCGCGTTTGGAATCGGCTGGCCGACCGTCGGCTGCGGCTCCTTCCACTCCGAGATCTCCGAATTGACCTCGCCCGCCTTGCTCCGTGCGTCCACGGCGTACGGCGCGTCGGTCGGCAGCCGGAGCTGAATCTCGCCCACGCGCGTGGTCACGTCCATGTGGCCGGCCACGCCCTTGACCTTGACTTGCCCGATCTCGTGGCGGATTTGCAGGTTGCAGTGGAACGGCACCTTGATCCTGTAGACCACCTGCACGCTGCCCGGACCCTTTCCAAACCGCCCCTTGTCCACATCGGTCGAAATCACGAAGCGGTCGTTCTCTTTCACTGGATTGATGGCGATCCGCTCCAGCTCTTCGTAAGCTTTCCCGATCTCGGCGGGCTTGTAGGTCTTCTTGGAACTGCGGACGGTGGTCAACTCGATGTCGGTCTGGTCCCAGCCTTCCACGTACACCTCGCCGAAGGACTGATTGACCACCAAGGTGCCTCCGGAGGGGAAGGCGAAGATCTCGCGGGTGGTGATCTCGGCTTTCTGGCGTTTCTCCGCCTCCCGCAAATCCTCAGCGGGTAACGAGATAACTGAAAGGGCAGCCACCGCCGGCCACAAGCCCCTCATCCACCGGTCTCCTTGTCCTTCCAAGTACGTGGGAACGCGATCAAAAGTTTCCCATTTTCTTCGTATCGCAGAACTATTCGTACCGCAGAACCACCATCGGGTCAACCCGGGCCGCCCGCCGCGCCGGAACCCAGGTAGCTACCAGCGCTATCGCCGCCAGCAAAAGGGACACCGACGCCAGCGTTACAGGGTCCGATGGCTTGACCTCAAACAGCAGCCGGCTCAACACGCGGGTCAGCGCCAAAGCCGCGCCGGCCCCGATGCCGATTCCGATTCCCACCAGCAGCATTCCTCTCCCGATCACCAGCCGCAGGACGCTTCCGGCCTGCGCGCCCAGCGCCACGCGCAATCCGATCTCCCGCGTCCTCAGCGTTACTGCATATGAGAGTACACCGTAAATGCCGATTGCGGCCAGCACCAAAGCCAGCCCGCCGAACAATGCCAGCAGCGTGGTGTGGAAGCGGTTGCGGGACAACGTATCGGCCAGCACCGTTTCCATAGGTGCTATATCGGCCACCGGCAGCCCGTTGTCCAGGGCCCGCAGGACGCCTCGCACCCCACCCGCCAGAGCGTTCGGTTCCCCCTGGGTCCGCACCACCAGATTCATGAATGAATAGTTCAAGTTCTTATGGATATAGTAAACCGTAGGCTGGGGTTCCGTGTCGAGCGTTCCCTCCTTCAGATTCCCCGCGACACCCACAATTTCCCCGTATGGATTCTCGCGCGACATTTCCACCGAGATCTGCTTTCCCAGCGGATTCTCTCCCGGAAAGTGCTTCCGGGCGAACGCGTCCGAGATCACAAAACGGACCGGCGCGCCCGCGGCGTTGTCCTGCCAGGAAAAATCCCGGCCTTGCTTCATTGGGATGCCCAGAGTTCCGAAGTAGCCCGGAAGCACGGTCCGCACCACGGTCCCCGACTTCTCTCCCGGACCCGGCTCGGGCCGCCCGGCCACTCGGAATCCCGTCCCCGCCGCCATCCCACGAAACGGAAGGAAGCTCACTGCGCTCACCTGCCGCACGCCAGGGAGCACCTCGATCCTCCGCACGGCCTCCTGGAAAAACGCCGACCGCGCCGCCTCGTCCGGGTACTTTGATCCCGGCAACTGCACCCGCATCGTCAGCACGTTCCGGGGGTTCAGTCCGGGTTCGACGTTCTGCAACCGAACGAAACTGCGGATCAGCAGGCCCGCGCCGCTCAACAGCACCAGCGCCAGCGCCACTTCCGTCACTACAAATACGTCGCGCAGCATGCGTCCGCGCGTGGAAACGCCGGTACCTCCGCCTTCCTTCAGCGCTCCGGTCAGGTCCCCCCTCGCCGTCGACAGGGCTGGCGCCAGGCCGAAGATCGCCGCTGTCGCCATTGAAAGCAACATGGCGAACAGCAGCACGCGGCCGTCGATGCGTGCGCCGTCCACGCCTGGTAAATCCTTCGGACTCAGGGCCAGCAAAAGATCCAGCCCCCAGTAAGCCACCAGCACGCCGGCCGCACCGCCTGCCAGAGCCAGCAGCAGGCTCTCGCTCAGCAACTGGCGTGCGATCCGCCAGCGGCTAGCGCCCAGCGATGCGCGGACCGCCACTTCCCTCTGCCGCGCCGCCGCCCGCGTCAGCAGCAAATTGGCCACATTCGCGCAGGCGATCAGGAGCACGAAGCCCACGGCGGCGGCCAGCACCAGCAGCGGCAGCCGCACCGATCCGAACAGCTCCTCCCGCATCGGCACCACGTTCACGCCCCAGCCCGTGTCGAACTCCGGAAACTCACGCTCCAGCCGCGCCGCAATCCCGTCCATGTTGGATTGAGCGCTTGTCAGGCTCACGCCCGGCTTCAGCCGAGCCACCGCCGTCATGTAGCGTCCCGCGGTCTTGCGGTAATCCCGCGCCGGGTTCAATTGCATCGGCATCCACAGCTCGCCTTCCCGCTTCAGGAAGTAGAAGCCGGCTGGCATCACGCCGACCACGATCACCGGATTGCCGTTAAGCGTGACGGGCTTGCCCACAATCGACCGGTCGCCTCCGAAACGCCGCTGCCACAGCCGATGGCTCAACACGCAGACCGCCGGCGCGCCGGGCCTGTCGTCGGCCGGCTGAATGGTGCGCCCCAGCAGCGGATTCACCCCCAGCAGCGGAAAGAAATCCGAGGTCACCAGATGATTCTGCAATTCCTCCGGTTCGCCCGCGCCGGTCAGGTTGGTCCGCGAGTAAAACATCAGCCCGGCCATCCTTTCGAAGACCTGGTTCTCCGCCTTCCAGTCCAGGAAATTGCCGGGAGAAATCACGTTGCTCTTCAGGTTGCGCGGCTTGTTTTGCTCCCAGACCATCACCACGCGCTCAGGATCCTGATAGGGCAACGGACGCAGTAGCAGCGTGTCCACCAGCGAAAAGATAGCCGTGTTGGCGCCGATTCCCAGCGCCAGCGCTACCACTGCCACCAGCGTGAACGCCGGGTTCTTGGCGAGGACGCGAAATCCGTAGCGAAAGTCGGTCATGGGCTCATTCGTGCTTCGCCAGCTTCAGTACCGTCTTCCGGGGGGCCTGATGCTCCGCCTCGAAACCCGCATTGACCAGGCCCACATCGGCTGCTGAGGCGCGTTGCAGCCCGCGGATGAACAGTCCGGACGCGATCACCAGCGCCACCGACACCGTCGTTCGCACCACCATCAGCGCCTTGCGCGCCGCGAAGCGCTCTAGCGGGCCGGGCAATGCCTCTTCATGAAGACCATCCTCCCCTCTGGAGGACAACGCAGGCGCCAGTGCCATGGCCACGCCCGCCGCCAGGGACCCCGCGAAGGCGTAGGCAAACACCGGCGAATCCGGCGACAAATCCAGGTTCCGCAGGACCGCGCGGAATGCCGCCAGCGCCAACGCCGCGCCGCCGCAGATCGCCGGCAGCCATACCGCCGGTCCTCTCAGACGCCGGGCCGCGCAACACAAGTCATTCCATATGGCAGACATAAAGATGTACCGGACGTTTGCACGAACCTTGCCAAATCCATAAGGCCCAAAAGAGGCAGCATTTCCCGCGTGCCGGTGTTCGCTTCCGGGATTGTGTGTACGGAATCGCGCACAAAAACGTGTCCGCCTTGAGCCACACCTCACTCGTGCCGCAGCGCCACCATCGGGTCAACGCGCGCCGCGCGGCGCGCCGGCACATAACTCGCCGTTAACGCCACCGCGCCCAGCAGCCCCGCCACTGCCAGAAACGTCAGCGGGTCCGACGGCCGCACACCATACAGGAGTGACTCCATCCAGCGCGTCAGCCCCCACGACGCCGCGAGGCCAGCAATCCCGCCCCGGCCAGCACGCCGCCTTGCGTCAACACCATGCGCAGCACGTCGGCGCCGCGCGCCCCCAGCGCCATCCGGACGCCGATCTCCTGCGTCCGCTGGGCCACCGTGTAATGCATCACGCCATAAATCCCGATTGCCGCCAGAGCCAGAGCCAGCCCGGCGAGCAGTCCCAGCAGCCACATCTGGAACCGCCGCTGGGCGATCGATTCGCCCAATAGCTCCTCGATGGTATGGACCGAGTACAGAGGCAGATTCGAATTCACATTCCGCACTTCGCGCCGCACCAAGCCGATGGCGCCGGCCACGTCGCCCGCGCCGCGTACGATGAGCGTCATCTCCCGCCGCGGACGCTGGAACTGCGGCAGGAAGGACTCGCAGCGGGCTTGGGTCTCCAGCCCCTGCCGGCGCATGTCACCCACTACGCCCACAACTGTCAGCCAATCGGCGTTGGGACGCGGCCGCCCGAAATGGAACCGCGCTCCCACCGGATTTTGATCCGGCCAATAGCGCCGAGCGAACTCCTGGTTGATGATGACTACTGGCGGCGTGCCCTCGCCATCCGCGTCGGTGAACAGCCGCCCTTTGATCAGGGGCGCCGACAGCGCCTCGAAAAATCCCGGCGTCACCGAATCCAGCGTCGCCTCAATCTGCTGCGCCGCCGGCACCGGCGCCCGACCCTCGATCGTGAAGCTGCCCGAGCTGGGCGTCGCCGACAGCATCAGGTCCGACACCGCGCCCGCGGATTCCACGCCCGGAATGCGCCGGATGCGCTCCAGCACTTCGCGGTACAGGGCCGCCACCTGCTGGCGCTCCGGATACTGGTTCTGTCCAACCGCCAGCCGCATGGTTGCCACATTTTCCGTTCGATATCCCGGATTCACTCCGCGCAGGAAGATGAAGCTGCGGATCAGCAGGCCCGCGCCCGACACCAGCACCACCGCCAGCGCCACTTCGCTCACCACCAGAAGCGAACGAGTGCGCCCGCCGCGCAGCGAAGTCAGGGTCCGCC
>JACXTT010003228.1_pt1 | contig 25365 bp, 19 predicted proteins | sample 9270951 | NCBI WGS metagenome assembly JACXTT01 (sample SAMN15532306, study PRJNA645909) | rock metagenome | isolation source: weathered quartz diorite | place: Puerto Rico | collected 2017-06-21
GGGTTGCCATTCGATCTCTTCCTTTCTCTACATGATTCTCCGAAGTAGGTTCCGCGTCATCTCGTTCCAATTGTACGGACCCTCGTCAGCAACTCAAGGATGAATATGACAAAGTAGAAGTAGTAGTGGTACGCAGAAGGTGCGAAGAGGAACAGTGCGTCACAGTGATCGCGGAGTGCGACAACATCCGAGAATGCTGTCCACGGTTGATTTCCGAAAAACTCCGCGATCTCATCGCATTCAGCGCATCGGTGCTCGGTGACATCCGACTGCGGAGGCGGATCGATAGCAGCCCATGCCGCTAACAGATCGTCATCAAAATTCATGCTCGAGTTTTGTGTCAGCCCAACGGCATGGCCACTCAGCGGTGCCGTGCCTCACACGGCAGAATAGCTGACGATGGCCCTCGAGTGGAAGGCGGCGACGAACGGCACGGCATCCGCTGCAGTGGCTAGTTAGACGACTTTGTTGCCCGAAGGGCCCGGGTGAACCGATCCTACAGCCACAGTGCAGGCATCCACTCGCGAACGGATTTTGCCCACCACGATGAAAGAAGAACTTGCCACACGCGGGACACCGAAATCGATGGTGCCACATCGTGGCGGCAAAGAATGCCAGAACGACAGGCGTTTCGAGAAGCAAGAGCGTAGACTCGCGACCGCTGATGGCAGCAGCGAGGATACCGACAGGAATGACCGCGCCAAAAGTTCCAGCGACGGCCAACCGACGGGTCCGCAGATTGCTCCAACTATCGTCGTAGTCCACGAGTCGTCTAACGTTGTTGCCGCTCACCGGCGCCGTGCTTCACACGACCGGAACGACATCAGACCATGATACGCCGAAGACGTCAGCGAACGGCACGGCGCCGGGTGCAGCGGCGAGTTAGCCGCCTCGTGCCTCATGCGACGCACTCCGGTTCCACATACACGGTATTGCGGAACGAGCCAAGGAGAGGATCAACGATGCGGTGGACGTCGAGCTGGAGCCAGCGCGGCAGTTCAACAGTGACTGCCGCGACACGAAACCGACACCCGAGGATCGACCGAAATGCTCGACGAGAATCACTAGGCAACGAAGAGAAGCCTGGTGGCAACGCGACGACCGTGACGAAGCTACCCGTGCGAACCTTGCGTCCCGATGATGTGACGACTGAAAGTCGTTTGCTCGTCGTAAGTTTCATTCGGTGCGGCTAACGGCACTGGCACTCAGCGGTGCCGTGCCTCACGCAGCAGAATACATGACGTGGCGTCTCGGGCGAAAGTCGGCGACGAACGGCACGGCATCCGCTGCAGTGCCGAGTTAGACGACCGTTCGGGCACGGCGCGATCTTGCCGCGATCCAGCCTAGGAGTGCTCCGATTGCGGCGAAGGCCCATTCCATTGCGTAGGCCTCTTTCATGAGAGGCACCGACCAACGAAAAGCGATGAGATGAAGCACGAACGCTCCGAGGAGAACGGAGAGCAGCACGGTCGAGGCGCATCGTGGCAAGCCTGCGCTAGCAACCACGACGCCGAGAAAGAACGGAATGATGTTTCGGATCGCTGCCGACACCACGAACATCGAATCTCGCACCGGTTCGAAACGGCCAAGCGAATACTGTTCGATCAGGTGAGCATGACGATAGGGCCAGACGCGACCGCGATCCAGCCACGCATCTCCCGAAGTTGCCCATGCGTCGAGAAGGATGGCAGACGCACACCAAGTGGCGATGATCGCTAATGCTGCGAGAACGATTCGTGCGTGCATCGTTCCTTGGGTCGTCTAACGGCTTCCTGAGCTGATTAGACGTACCACGTGAGAACCGTAAACGCGGAATCTCGTTTCGTGTCGCCAACCAGCTGACCGTGCTGATCTTACTCTGGTCGGAACGGAAATCTTCTGCCTGCGATAGGCTGATGGCGGCTGGCCCGCCAGGCGCCTCATAAGTTCTCCAGCGGGCTGCGCACGCCCCTTCCTCCCGCGTTGTTCAATACGTGCGTGTAGATCATCGTCGTCTCGACGTCCGCATGACCGAGCAGCTCCTGAATCGTTCGGATGTCGTAGCCGTCCTCGAGCAAGTGCGTCGCGAACGAATGGCGCAGCGTGTGGCAACTTGCCGGCTTGGCGATCTTCGTTTTGCGCAACGCTCCTTTGATCGCCTTCTGAATCGTCGACTCGTCCAGGTGGTGCCGGCGTAGCACATCGCTTCGAGGATCACGAGGGTCGCGGCTTCGATTTCCCGCGGGAAACACGTACTGCCACATCCACTCCCGCCCCGCGTTCGGATACTTCCGCGCCAGGGCGTGGCGAAGCCAGACCTCGCCAAAGCAGTCCTGCAAGTCCTTTTCATGGATCTTCCTGACGCCCACCAGATGGCTCTCCAGCGGATCGAGCAGCGGCTTCGGAAATATCACACGAAGACGCAAGCCCTCCATCACCGCCCGCGACAACACAACCGGCGGCCGGCGCCGCAGAGGCTCGTCGAGCACATTCTTGTAAAGAAAGAGGATCGCGCTCAGCGCCTGGCCCTGCGTCGACGCACTAACATCCTGCTGCACCGCGAGATCGGTCAGGAACGCGTTGACCTCGTCCGCGCCCATCGATGAAGGATGCCGCTTGTTGTGGAAAAGAATGAAACGGCGGGCCCACTGAACGTACGCCTCCTCCGTTCGAATCGAGTAGTGCCGGACGCGGATCGCATCACGCAACCGGTCGAGCAGGCGCGGCGTCTTCGGTGCGCTCTCTTCCATCACACCCCGATCATCCCTCGGTTGCTGCGGAATGCCGAGGAATCTACGAGAGGTGGAGGAGGGGTCCTTCGCTGCGCTCAGGATGCCTGCGAACACGGTATGCTTACCTCCTTCTAAACGGAGGTGCCCTCATGTCGAATCCGCTCGTCGAGCTGGAAAAGACCGGACAGAGCGTCTGGTACGACCAGATGGAACGGAAGCTGGTTGCCAGCGGAACACTGCAGCGAATGATCGATGAAGACGATCTTCGCGGCCTCACTTCGAACCCCACCATTTTCGAGAAAGCCATCGCCGGCAGCGATGACTACGATGCACAACTGCGCGAGCTCGCCTCCCGCAACAAGTCGCGCGAAGAGATCTACGACGCGCTGACCATCGAAGACATCGGCATGGCCGCCGACGTCTTCCTCCCTGTCCACAAGAAAACGGACGGCACGGACGGCTTCTGCAGCCTCGAAGTCCTTCCGACGCTCGCGATGGAAACAGAGGCGACGATCGGTGAAGCGAAGCGCCTCTTCTCGACGCTGGGCCGCCCGAACGTGATGATCAAGATCCCCGCGACGAAAGAAGGCATCCCCGCGATCGAGGAAGCGATCTTCGCCGGTATCAACGTCAACATCACGCTGATCTTCTCCAACGAGGTCTACAAGCAGGTGATGGAGGCCTATCTCCGCGGCCTCGAGCGCCGCGTGGAGCAAGGTCTTCCGGTCGGCGACATCCGCTCCGTCGCCAGCTTCTTCGTCAGCCGCATCGATGCGATGGCGGACAAACAGATGGAAGCGCGCGCAAAGGACGATCCCGAGATCGCGAACCTGCTCGGCAAAGTCGCGATCGCGAATGCCAGGCTCGCCTATCAGGAATTCAAGAAGGTCTTCTCCGCGGATCGCTTCCTCAAGCTGCGCGATCAGGGCGCTGTCGTCCAGCGTCCGCTCTGGGCCTCGACCGGCACGAAGAATCCGAAGTACAGCGACGTGCTCTACATCGAGCAGCTCATCGGCCCCGATACGGTCAATACGATTCCCCCCGCGACCTACAACGCATTCCGCGATCACGGCAAGGTGCAGATGACGCTCGAGCAGGGGGCGGATGAAGCGCAGCGCGTGATCGACACATTCCACGCAAAGGGCTTCAGCCTCGACGAGATCACGCACAAGCTGACCGTCGACGGCGTGAAGTCGTTCTCCGATTCGTTCACATCACTGATGTCGACGATCGAAGCGCGCCGCGATGCCGTCATCCGCGGCCTCGGCGAACGCATCAGCCTCCATCTCGGTGGTGGAGGACAGGCGCCCTCGCCTGTCCAACGTCAGGTCGACGAAGCCGCGCAACGCATCGACAAGGACAAGTTCGTCGAGCGCATCTGGAAGAAAGACACGACGCTCTGGAAAGACGACGAGGCCCACAAGAAGATCATCAGCAACGCGCTCGGCTGGCTCCGCGTCGCGGAAGAGATGACGAAAGCCGCGCCGAAACTGATGGAGTTCGCCGAATCCGTCAAAGGCGAGTTCGACAACATCGTCGTCCTCGGCATGGGCGGTTCGAGCCTCTGCTCGGAAGTGACGAAGCGTCTCTTCGGACGCCGCGATGGCTATCCGCGCCTGCTCGTGCTCGATTCGACCGTGCCGCAGGCGGTGAGCAATCTCGAGTCGCAGATCGATCTCGCGAAGACGCTCTTCATGGTTGCGTCGAAGTCGGGGTCGACAACCGAGCCGATGATGTTCCATCGCTACTTCTACGATCGCGTGAAGTCGGTGAAGGGCGATCGCGCGGGCGAGAACTTCATCGCGGTGACCGATCCCAACACGCAGTTGCAGAAGGATGCGGAGGCCGATCGCTTCCGCCACATCTTCATCAATCAGGCGGACATCGGCGGCCGCTACTCCGCTCTGTCGTACTTCGGCATGGTGCCGGCTGCGATCAGCGGCGTCGATGTCGCGACGCTGCTCGACCGCGCGATGCATGCCGCGCACGTCTCGGAAGTCGCGAGCGCGAAGAAGAACCCTGCGGCGATGCTCGGCGCGGTGATCGGCGCGATGGCGCTGAATGGCCGCGACAAGCTGACACTGATCACGCCCGCGCCGCTCGACACGCTCGGCCTCTGGATCGAACAGCTCATCGCGGAATCGACCGGCAAGGAAGGGAAAGGCGTCGTCCCCATCGCCGGCGAGCCGGCGCTCGAGCCGAACGAGTACGGCAACGATCGTCTCTTCGTCGGCGTGCGCCTGCGCAAGTCGGATGAAACCGCGCGGCTGCGCGCGCTCAGCGAAGCGGGACATCCCGTCGTCGACATCGTGCTCGAAGACGCGCTCGATCTCGGCGAGGTGTTCTTCACCTGGGAGTTCGCAACCGCGGTCGCCGGCGCGCTCCTCGGCATCGACGCGTTCGATCAGCCGAACGTGCAGGAGTCGAAGGACAACACGAAGCGCCTGCTCGAAGAATACAAAGCAACGAACTCGATGACGCACAGCGGGAAGCAGGTGAGCGCGAGCGATGCGGAGTCGATCGGCGGACTACTGGCGAAGGTGAAGGCAGGCGACTACGTCGCATTCACCGAGTACTTCGCGGAATCACCGGAACGCGACAAGCTGATCGCGCAGATTCGCGAGACGATCGCGCGCGAATTGAAAGTGGCGACGACGACCGGCTATGGCCCGCGTTTCCTCCACTCGACCGGCCAGCTGCACAAAGGCGGCGCCGACAATGGCGTCTTCCTGCAACTCACCGGCGGTGGCGGCAACGACGTGCCGCTGCCGGACGAGAAGTTCACGTTCGGTGTGCTCTGCCGCGCGCAGGCGATCGGCGACTTCCAGTCGCTCGAGTCGCGCAACCGCCGCGCGGTGAGTGTGAATCTTGGTGATGACGTTGACGCGGGATTGAAGGCGCTCGCGGATGTCGTGAAGAACGCAGTCGTGAAAGCGTGATCCACGTGTAGGACAGGCGCCCTCGCCTGTCGGCTCGTTGTCGGCTCGATAGGACAGGCGAGGGCGCCTGTCCTACAGGAGGTGAATGAAGATGGCGCAGGCATCTTTCGGAATGATCGGACTCGGTGTGATGGGCGAGAACCTCGCGCTCAACGTCGAAGAGCATGGCTTTCCGGTTGCGGTTTGGAATCTCGAAGGCGAGTGGGTCGATCGCTTCGTCAACAAGCATCAGGGAAAGAAGCTCCTCGGCATGAAGACGTTCGAAGAGTTCACGAAGTCGCTCGAGCGTCCGCGCCGGATCATGATGATGATCAAGGCCGGGACGCCGGTCGACATGACGATCAAGAACATCGCGCCGTTCCTCGAGCCTGGCGATGTGCTGATCGACGGCGGCAACTCCTGGTTCAAAGACACGCAGCGCCGCACCGAAGAGTGCGAAAGCAAAGGCTTCCACTTCGTCGGCTCAGGAGTGTCGGGCGGTGAAGAAGGGGCGCGCTTCGGCCCCTCGCTGATGCCGGGCGGATCGCAGGAGTCGTGGGCTGCGATCAAGCCGGTGTTCGACGCGATCGCGGCGAAGAGCGACTCCGGCCCGTGCGTCACGCACGTCGGCCCGGATGGCGCCGGTCACTTCGTGAAGATGGTGCACAACGGCATCGAGTACGGCGACATGCAGTTGATCGCCGAGGCGTATGAGATGTTGCGGAGAGGATTGAAGGCGGGTCCGGAAGAGCTCGCGGAGATCTTCGACGGCTGGAACAAAGGTCCGCTCGAGTCGTTCCTCATCGAGATCACCGCGCACATCTTCCGCGTGAAGGATGAAGAGGGCGGCGGTGCGCTCGTCGACAAGGTGCTCGACAAGGCGGGACAGAAGGGGACGGGCAAGTGGACTGCGCAGGTCGCGCTCGATCTCGCCGTGGCCGTGCCGACGATCGCCGCGGCGATCGATGCGCGCGTGCTGTCCTCGATGAAGGATGAGCGCATCAACGCGTCGAAGGTGTTCAGCGCCGATGGTGCGCCGGCTGTTTCCGATCGGAAGGAGTTCATCCAGTTCGTGCACGACGCGCTCTATGCGTCGAAGATCTGTTCGTATGCGCAGGGGATGGCGCTGATCCAGGCCGGATCGAAAGAGTGGAACTGGAGCATCGACATGCGCGAGATGGCGCGCATCTGGAAGGCGGGCTGCATCATCCGCGCGCGCTTCCTCGACTCGATCATGCGCGCGTACGAGCGCAAGTCATCGCTGGCGAATCTGTTGCTCGACGAAGAGTTCAGCGCGCGCATCAACGAGACGCAGAAGTCGTGGCGCCGTGCGGTGTCATTCGCGCAGACTGCCGGGATGGCCGTGCCTGCGATGTCCGCGAGCCTCGCGTACTTCGATGCCTATCGCAGCGCGGATCTCCCGCAGAACCTCACGCAGGCGCAGCGCGATTACTTTGGATCGCATACCTATCAGCGGAATGACAAAGGGGCGGATGCGCCGTTCGTACACACGGATTGGGTGCACAAGTAGGGCTCTGGGGTGCTGGGGTCCTGGGATGCTGGGTGAAGCCGCGAGCCCCAACCCAGTACCCCAGCGCCCCAGCGCCCCAGCGCCCCCTACAACTGCTCCTTAAACCAGCTCGCCACCTTCTCTCTCAACTTCTGCATCCCCGGCCGCTTCAACCACTTGTGCTCGCGAATCTCTTCGCTTCGTGCGAGATCCTGGCGAAACGCTTCCTCCACCTTCGCCGCGATCCCTTCGTCATACACATTCACGTTCACTTCATCATTCAGCCGGAAGCTGCGCTCGTCGAAGTTCGATGAACCGATCGTCGACCACACTCCGTCGACGACCATCGTCTTCGCGTGCATCATCGTCGGCTGATATTCGAAGATGCGGATGCCGCGACGGAGCAGGCGTTCGTAGTAGCGGCGGCTGGCCTGGCGGACGATCGGGACATCGGTGTGCTCGCCCGGCACGATCACGCGCACATCGACGCCGCGCCGCACCGCGCCTTCGAGTGCCTGCAGCGTGTCGGCATCGGGGACGAAGTACGCGTTGCTGATCCAGATCGACTTCACGGCGCTCACGATCGAGATCGTGTAGAGCAGCTTCACGGTCGAGCTGCCTTCGCTCGGCGATGACTTGATCACCTGCGCGAGATGATCGCCGCGCGGCTCGATCTGCGGAAAGTAATCGAGTCCCGTGAGCAGCTCGCCGCGGCTCTTGACCCAGTTGTCCATGAACGCGAACTGCATTTGCGTCACGACCGGGCCTTCGACGCGGATCATGGTCTCGCGCCAGTGATCCTCCCGTTCCGCGTCGCCGAGCCAGTTGTCGGCGATCCCGACGCCGCCGGAGAATCCGATGGTGCCGTCGATGATCAGCAGCTTGCGATGCGTGCGGTGATTGAAGCGGCTGATCGTGTACCAGCGCAGCGGGTGATACCACTCGAGATCGATGCCGTTGCGCAGCAGAAAGTCGATGAGGTCCTGCGACATCGTGGACGAGCCGACTGCATCGAGAATCACCTTCACCGCCACGCCGGCTCTGGCCCGTTCCGCCAGCGCCTCGGCGAACAGGCGTCCCACCTCGCCGTCCCAGTAAATGTAGAACTCCATGTTGATCGTCTTCTGCGCGCCGCGAATCGCGGCGAGCATCGACGGGAAGATCTGCACGCCGTTGCAGAGGATCTCCGTCTTGTTGCCCGGCGTCATCGGCGAGCCGGTGAGCGCGTGCATCGTCTGCAGAAATGCCACGTCGTGAACGCCGAACTGATGGCGCATGTGATAGCGCATCGGCAGCCGCCGCTTCACGATCGGCAGCACGGATCGGAGCGGGTACCGCGTACGTTTCGACCGCCGGAAGATCATCCGCGATGTCCGATGATCCAGAGGACGGCGGCGACGAGGGCGCCGGTCATCGCGAGCGCGGCGCCGAGGATGATGAGGATGACGAGGATGGCAGCGCCGCCGATTTGTGCGAACGTGCGTGGCGGATTCCGGCGATCGCGATGCTGCATCAGCAGCCGCAGGTTGATCATGTTCTCTTCGAACAGGAAGTCGAAGAAGTCGCCGAGCAGCGGGACTTCGCCCACGACGATGTCCGCCACGATGTTGAAGAGCATGCGGAAGAGGATGCGGATCGGAACGCGGTGACGCAGTCCGCCGATCACGATCCACGCCGATAACAAACCGGCAACGATGTCGCCGACGCCGGGGATGAGACCGAGCGCGGCATCGAGCCCCACGCGCCGTCGCGTGCCGGGAATCGCGACAGCCTCATCCATCAGCATCGCAAAACGCCGCAGCGCAACGAGATCCGGGGGGAGCTTCTCATCGCCCTCGATGACTTCAGGGACAAAGGACTGCATACGAGCCATGCTGAACATTAATGCAAACGCGAGGCAAACTCGCTGGGCGGACCGCGAGCCCACGAGCCCGCGAAACCGCGGAACCACCCAGGCCCGGCGCTTGCGTTTATAGTTCGCCACGATGGGTGCTGAGCCTCGTCCCAAACGGTGGGAGCAATGGCGTGACCGGATCACGTCGGGCAGGAACTATGTCTGGTCGTGGCTGACCGACCCGGCGGTTCTGCTCTACCGCCGCGAGGCGCACGGGCGTCATCGCGCGCGCGTCACGACCGTCGAGTTCTTCCTCTTCGTTCGCGAAGTTACGCGCGAGTTCTACGAGATCCAGGGAACGTCGCGCGCCGCGTCGCTCGCGTATACGACGCTGCTCTCGCTGATCCCGCTGCTCGTCGCATTCACGCAGGTCCTGCAGCAGTACTTCCGCAATCTGTTTCCGTCGTTCCAATCGCAAATCGACAGCGTCTTGAATGTCGTCATCCCGTATCAGTCTCCGGTGCTGACGTATCACCTCGCGCGGTTCGCGGAGAACGCGCAGGCTGCCTCGACTCTTGGTGCGGTCGTCTTCATGATCGTGGCGTTCCGGCTCTTCCTCGCCGTCGAGGCGACCGTGAATCAGATCTGGAAGGTGCGCAGCGCGCACGGCTACCGGCAGAAAATTTTCGCCTTCACGATGCTCTTCTTCTGGGGCCCGCTGCTGATGGGCCTCTCGTTCACGACGACGAACATGCTGCAGCACAACCGCTATCTGCGCGTGCTGTTCAAGTCCGATCTCATCTTTCAGATCGCACCCGTCCTCGTGCTCTTCATCGCGTTCACGATGTTGTTCTGGCTCGTGCCGTCGGCGAAGGTGCGCGTGGGGGCGGCGGCGATCGGCGCCGCGGTCACGGCGATGCTCTTCACGCTCGTTCGCTGGGGCTTCGGCATCTACGCGAACTATCTCTTTCACGGGAAGTTCAACGTCATCTACGGCACGGTCGGTTTGGCGATCATCTTCCTCATCGCCATCGAGATCATGTGGGTCGTGATCCTCCTCGGCGTCGAGATCAGCTTCGTGTTCCAGAATCTTTACGGGCTGCTGCGCGCGACGGAGCAGAACATCGCGGACGAACCGCGCTTCGATCTCTACTTCGCGTTGCGGGCGATGATCGAGATCGCGCGCCGCTTCGACCGGCGCGAGGATCCGCCGTCGTCGTACCGGCTCGCGGAGCAGTTCGCGGCGACGGATGCGCAGATGATGCGCATCCTGCGGCGGCTCGAGTCGGCGAAGCTCGTCACGCAGACGGGCGGCGAGTGGGCCGGATTCGTTCCCGCGTGCGATCCCGATCGAATCAGCATCGAAGAGATCGTGAGCGAGATGGAAGGCGGACGCCGCGCGCTGCCCGAGATCGGGCCGGGCGAGATCGAGCGCGATCGCATCGCCTCGCTCTTCGATCGCATGACGCTCTGTACGTCAGAGGCGATGAACCGGCTGTCGATCGGACAGATCGTGCGCGAGATCTACGCGCCGCGCGCAACACGCGCCGAAGACCGCGCGCGTTCATAAGTCCGAATCGCTTTCCGGTGGAGGCACAGGCGCCTCGCCTGTGCACCGAGCCGACAGGCGAGGGCGCCTGTCGCCCCACAGGAACACAGAACCATGTTCCCACAGGAACAGAGAACCATGTTCTTTGCGCGGTGCCGATTTCCGGTGGGGGCACAGGCGCCTCGCCTGTGCACCGAGCCGACAGGCGAGGCGCCTGTCGCCCCACAGGAACACAGAAACATGTTCCCACAGGAAAAGAGGACCATGTTCTTTGCGCGGTGCCGCTTTCCAGTGGGGGCACAGGCGCCTCGCCTGTGCACCGAGCCGACAGGCGAGGGAGCCTGTCGCCCCACAGGAACCTACGCGCCGCCGCTTCTTGCACGCAAGGCTCTCGCTCTGCGGAGCGTCTCATACGACACCGTCGTCACGGCGAACCACGTAAGCCCGCACGTGATGCCTGCTGCGATGTCGGAGATCCAGTGAACGCCGAGGTACACGCGGGAGAGTGCGACGGAGATGATGAGCGTAGCGGCAAGAGCGACCGCCGCAGATCTCCAGCGCCATGACGTCAGCGTGCGCACAGCGAGATACGAAAACGCGCAGAAGACGATCGTCGAGCCCATCGAGTGTCCGCTCGGAAACGAGTAGCCGTGTGCCTGGCGCAATGCCTCCGCGAGGGACGGCCGTGCGCGCGCGAAGTAGCGCTTGAGCTCCTCGTTGAGGATCGCGCCGCCGCCCGCGGTGATCGCGAGATACAAGAGCCAGCGCCAGCGCCGCTTGAACGCGAGCAGCGCACCAACGAAGAGTGCGATGACAGCCAGGCCGACCGGACCGCCGATCGTCGTCATCAGAAGGAAAAAGAAGGTCGAGCTCTGCGTGCGATGCACCGCGGCCCAGGAATGAGCGAGCGCATCGAACTCCGCCAGCGCCGGCGTCTTCGCATGGACAGCCTCGGCGAGATCGAGAAACGCGTCGCCGGCCCAGGCGCTCAATACCGCTCCGGCCACGAGAATTGCGGCGATCGGCCCGTAGGCGCGAAGCCGGGAGACGTGCCGTTCGACGATCGCGTAACGCGTGATCTTGTTCGCGAGAAAAGAGAAGGGATGTTTCGTCAGCGGGGCTGCCGCGTAGATCGCGCCCCAGAGGATCAGAAAAACAGCGACGAATGCCCCGAACAGCATTCGCCCGTCAGAACCCGCCGCTCATGTACTTCCACTGCACGATCTTGTCGTTGATCTCGCGCAGCCGGCGACTGATCATTCGGCAGAGCAGATTGAGGAACTGCAGCGACGCGTGCGGATCCATCGAGAGGATCTCGTTCAGCGTCGCGCGGTCGATCGAGAGCACGGTGGCATCGCCCTCGTGCGCCTTTCCATCGGCGGAGCGTGCCTTGTCGTCGATCAGCGCCATCTCGCCGAAGAAGTCTCCGCGATCGAGCACCGTGAGCGCTTCTTCGCCGACGCCAGGGATGAACTTCGAGATGCGCACGCGGCCGTCGAGAACGATGTAGAGCTTGTCGCCCTTCTCCCCCTCGCGGAAGATCATCGATCCGTCGCGGAAACGCTCTTCGGTCGAGAAGGTCGCGAGCAGCTTCATTTCCGCCGCAGACAGACCGCGCTCGCGGAACAGATCGACTTTATCTTCCGATGCGACCGTGACCTGCTGCGTCTCGCGCTTTCCCTCGGCACGCTTGCGGCCCTGGCCCTTCTTCGCGTCCTCCTGGAAGAAGAGCTTGAGCTGCTCGTTTGCGTCGCGGACTTTTTCCGTCAGCGAGCGCCAGAACGCCCAATGGAGGCCGACCGCCATCTCCTTGTCCTCGTCCATCATCTGGTCGAGAGCACTGAACGAGAACGTGTAGCAGGCGGAAGGCTCGACCGCCATCGCATCGCTGGAGCGGTGCGTCCGATCGATGAAGTTCATCTCGCCGAAGATCGTGTCGGACGTGAGCGCGCCGAGAATCTGCGGGCCGAACGGCGTGTCCTTGCGGACTTCGATGCGGCCATCCTTGACCACGTAGAAGTCCATGGAGCGGTCTTCTTCCTTGAAGACGTACTCGCCGGCCAGCAGTCCGTCGATGCGCGCGAACTTCGAGAGGCGGAAGATCTGCTCGTCCTTCATGTGCTGGAAGACGGCGAACTTGCGCAGATCGGAGGAGATCGTGATGAGGTTGTCGCGCTTCTCGGCATCGCGCGAGATCTTCCGGACGATGTCCTTGAGATCCTTCTTCGACTCGAGACGGAAGAGATTCTCTTTGCGCAGTTCGAGCCGCTCGGTGGCGGTCTGCAACTGCTCGACGCGATCCTTGATCCGCGCGTTGAGATCCTTCGTCTCGATGTTGTTGATGCGCTTGAGCGTATTGATCATCCGGCGTACCGGCTCGGTCGACTCGCCTTTCTGATCCGTGGCGAGCAGGAAGGCGTCGATGAAGTCATTGAGCGACTCGTCGAAATTCTTCAGCTCGAACTGCACGCGTCCGGAGATCTCGGCAAGTCCGCGATCGAAGGGATTCAGCTTGCGCGCCTTCAGGATCTCTTCGTAGGCCAGATCCCACTCGCCTTCCGAGTAGTAGAGGCGGCCGAGGATCTCGAAGGGGCGATAGTTGTTGGGAGTCTTGAACTTTGCGATCTCCAGCAGCTCGATGGCCTTCGACGTTTGATCCTTCGCCATGTAGAACTGCGCGAGGCCGACGTACTGCGAGGAGTCGATCTCGTCGCGCGCTCGTTCGGCGAGAACTTCCTGCCGCACCATGGAGTAGCGCGATTCTTCGGCTTCGCGTTTCAGATCGCGGACGCGCGCGAGGTTGATGCGAATGGCGACGGAGCCCGGCTTGAGCTTCTCCGCCATTTCGTAGAGATGGATCGACTCGTCGAAGAGCCCCTGATCCGCGTAGCGGCGGGCGAGCAAAGCGAGGTCATCCGCCTCGATCGCGACGTTGACCTCGGTCGCCAGAGTGCGGAAGCGCGCGCGAGCCGGTATCGGTTGCTCGGCCATGGAGACAGCTATTATCGCGAATGCAAAATGAAGAAAGCAAAACGCAAAATCGGCGTAACGGCCTTTCTTGCCGCATTTTGCGTTCTGCAGCCTGCCTTTGCGCAGTTTCAGCCCGCGCTGCCCGGATATGAGTTTCAGTTCCCGCGAGACCATGGAACCCACAACGAATACCCGATGGAATGGTGGTACTACACCGGTCATCTGCAGACGAACAGCGGCGCGCGATTTGGCTTCGAGCTGACATTCTTCCGCGTCGGGATCGTGCCGGCGGCGCAGGAGAATCAGTGGGATCTGCGCAATGTCGCGCTCGCGCATTTTGCGGTCAGCGATCTCGATGCGCGCGACTTCCGTTACTACCAGAAGGTCAGCCGCGCTTCGATTTACACGGCGAATGCCGCGGAAGGACGCCTCGAAGTATTCAACGAAGGGTGGCGTGCATCGACCCTTTCCGATGGCGCGTGGCGCATTCATGCGAAGGAAGGGAAAGACTCGCTCGAGCTCGTGCTGCGCACGCGCAAGCCGCCGGCGGTGCATGGAGAGAACGGCATCAGCGTGAAGGCGGGAGGCTTCGGCTACGCATCGCACTATTACTCGATGACGCGGCTCGAGGCGGCCGGTTCGATCAATGGGCATTCGTGCAGCGGTGAAGTGTGGATGGATCACGAGTTCGGCAGCTCGCGGCTTCCGGAGAATCAACGCGGCTGGGACTGGTTCTCCGTGCAACTCGACAACGAGACGGAGCTGATGCTGTACCTGATGCGCCGCATGGACGGCACGATCGATGGCGTTTCGTCGGGCTCGCTGATCACAGGCGAGGGGGAAGTGATTCATCTGCGCCGCGAGCAGTTTCAGGTGAAGGTGACGGATCGCTGGAAGTCGCGCAAGAGCGGCGCGACGTATCCGTCAGGATGGGTGATCGAAGTGCCGTCATTTCGGATCGCGCTGACGCTGACGCCGCAGCTGAAGGATCAGGAACTGCTGACGAAGGGCTCGACCGGCGTCACGTATTGGGAAGGCGCTGTGGCCGCGAACGGCTCGTTTGCAAACAGCGCGGTACGCGGTGAGGGGTATGTGGAGTTGACGGGGTACGACAAGCCGTATCGCGTGCAGATGAAGAATTGACGTGGCGCTTCGCGCTTTGCGGTGAAGAAACCGGCGCTACGCGCCCGTTCTACGAACGTGACACGAATCTGGCGATGCCTAGTTCCTTCTCCCCTCCGCGAGGGGAGAAGGTGCGCGGAGCGCGGATGAGGGGTCTGTGCCTCACACGAAAACCGCCCCCTCATCCGCCCTTCGGGCACCTTCTCCCCCGTGCGCGGGGGAGAAGGGACTATCTCATTAGAAGCGAAGCCGAGGAGTGCGGCGACATGACCTTCGTGCCGCCCGTCCCCCAGGTCCCTCGACTTCGCTCGGGATGACGGAGGCGCAGTTACCGTGGCACTTTTTCGATGGCCTCTCGGTTGCGAGCCACGACTTCGCGCTCGGCATGCAGCTTTACGCGGCGATGACTACACGATCGTGACGCGCTTCTGCTCGATGCGCCGGATCTCGCGCACGAGCTGATCGCGCGCGCTCTTCCCTTTCTGCACGAACGAGGTGACCTTCGTCTGCAGCTCATTCCGATCAGCGTTCGTCAGATCCTTCGAGGTCAGGACGAGGATGGGGATGTTCGCCGTGTGCGGATTTTCCTTGAGGCCGGTCGCGACTTCGAAGCCGGACATGCCCGGCATCATCAGATCGAGAATGATCACGTCGGGACGCATCTCATTCGCGACGCGCAGCCCTTCCTCGCCCGAGTACGCGCCATCGACTTTGTAGCCGAGCCGCTCGAGCTCTTCATCGAGCAGCGCGTGCACGGCTGCGTCGTCATCGATGAGCAGCAGCTTCGGACGAAGCCCACGCGTCACTGCCGCGGTGATCTCGTGAATCCGCTTCAGCAAACGATCGCGATCGACCGGCTTCACGAAATAGTCGTCGGCGCCGAGCGCGAGTCCCAATTCGCGATTGTCGACCATCGAGATGATGACGACCGGAATCTCCCGTGTCCCGAGATCGGCCTTCAACTTCTTGAGTACTTCCCAACCATCGAGTCCCGGCAGAACGAGATCGAGTGTGACCGCCATCGGATGCGTTTCCCGCGCGAGGCGAAGCGCTTCCTCGCCGTGGCGTGCGCGAACTGCGAGATATCCAGCCGACGCCAGTGCTGCTGCGAGCAGTTCGTAGGCATGCGCGTCGTCCTCGACGACCAGCACGCGCTCGGAACCCTTTCCGTCGGTGAGCTCGTCGAGCTCCGGTGTGCGCGTCACGATGGCCGCACGCGACCGCACCGGCAGGCTGAACGAGAACGTGCTTCCCTTCCCCGGTTCGCTTTCGACGCGGATGTGGCCACCCTGCAGCTCGACGAACTTCTTGACGAGCGCGAGGCCGAGGCCGGTGCCGCCGAACTCGCGGCGCGCGGTGCCGTCGACCTGGCGGAACTCTTCGAAGATGACGGCGTGATTCTCCGGTTCGATGCCGATGCCCTCATCGCGGACGTCGACTGTGATCCAGCCGTCGCTCTGGTCCCTTCCTTCGAACCGTGCGGAGATCGTGATCGGCTTTTCGGGAGGTGAGAACTTCACCGCGTTCGAAACGAGATTGAAGAGGACCTGCTTGAACTTTGCGAGATCGGCCTCGATCTGCGGGAGATCCTGCGGCACTTCGATCTCGAACTGCGGCCGCGCGTTCGACATCCCGCGCATCACATGACAAACGCTCTCGACCACCGGCTCGATCGCGAAGAACTCGGGGTAGATCTCCATTCGCCCGGCCTCGATCTTCGACAGGTCGAGGATGTCGTTGATGATACCGAGCAGGTGCTGCCCCGAGGCGAGGATGTGCTTGAGAAAGTTGAGATGCTTACCGTCGATGCGGTCGTGCAGCCGTTCGACGAGGATCTCGGAGAATCCGATGATCGAATTCATCGGCGTCCGCAGCTCGTGCGACATGTTCGCGAGGAACTGACTCTTGAGGCGGTCTGCTTCCAGAATTCGGTGATTGGCTTCGGCAAGCTCGTCGGTGCGCGCCTGCAGTTCTGCCGCGAGGCGCTTCAGCTCTTCGATCTTCTGCTTGTCATCGCTCTCCAGTTGGCGAATGCGGAGGCGTTTCGACTGCAGATTTGCGATCCCGGTAAGGAAAAAGTAAGCGACGCCGAAGAGAAACACCATGCGGGTGATCGCGGTGTAGAAGAGAGGCGTTCCGATCGGCGCGCTCCCTGTCGCAGCGAGCATCGCGACGTAGGCGAGGCTGTTGACGAGCATCGTGATGTAAGACGCCCGGCGGCCCATGACGAATGCCGCCGCTGCCGCCGGCGAGAGGTACCAGAGGTACCACGGGCTATCCATGCCGCCCGTGAGGTAGACACCGACTGTGATCGTGATGATGTCCCACGCGATCGTCAGTGGATTCAGGATCGTTCGCGGAACGAGTTGCCTCTTATAGAGGAAATAGGCGAGCAGGATGACCGACGAGGAACAGAGCCAGGCGATGAGCGTCGAAAAAAAACCGAGCGAGAAAACGTGCAGCGCGCGTCCGACGAAAGAGGTCACCATCGCTGCTGCGTAGACGAGCAGCCTGCTCTTCTGCACGGCGAGATCGAAGCGATAGATGCTGTCTCGAGGCAGTTCCGCGGATGGGTGTTCGGACGAATGACTCACGGGATAGAGTCGATTGTACGCTTCCGTTTGAGCAGCGCGGTATGACCATTGCTCATTGCCTTCTGCGTGAGGCGATGGTTGCTGGGAGTGGCGATGGGTGTCGCTGCCTGCTGTCTCCGGGGCAATGCAATCCAGGATGAAAACGCGCGTCCGGGCACGGACCAGTGGAACGTTTCCGCGCGAGCCCTGAATGGCGAGATCGAGGGTTACGCGTCGCGGACGAGTGTCGCACACGGTGAGCACGTCCGCCTCTACGTGAACACTTCCGATCCCCGGTACACGATCGAGCTCTTTCGCATGGGATGGTACGGAGGCGCCGGTGGGCGTCGCATGACGGACGCGGTCGAGCGCGCGGCGGTGCGTCAGACGATTCCCTCTCCCGATCCCATCACGGGCCTCATCGAATGCGACTGGTCCGATCCTTATGATTTGACGATCCCCGCGGACTGGGTCAGTGGTGTCTATCTCGCGAAGCTCACGGCCCTGCCGAGCAGACTCGGTTCATGGATCATCTTCGTCGTGCGCGCAGACCGCGGCGCTCCTGCTCAATTCCTCGTGCAGACCAGCGTCACCACATACGAGGCCTATAACAACTGGGGCGGGAAGTCGCTCTACGATTTCAACAGCACTGGCGGCCGCGCGTACAAGGTGTCATTCAACCGTCCGTACGCTCGCAAGTCCGGCGCTGCCGACTTCCTGCTCGGCTACGAATATCCGGCGGTGCGGTTCTTCGAGCGCGAGGGCTACGACGTCATCTATTCGACCGATCTGGACACGCATGAGAATCCGTCTGAGCTTCTCACGCATGACGCGTTCGTCTGCATTGGTCACGACGAGTACTGGACATGGCAGATGCGGGATGCGGTCGAGGCGGCGCGTGACACCGGCGTCAATTTGATTTTTCTTGCGGCCAACACCTGCTATTGGCAGGTCCGGCTCGAGCCCTCTTCGATCAGCGGCGAAAGCGATCGCGTGATTGCCGCGTGGAAAGAGAGCGCGGCTCAGCTCGATCCCGTGCTCCACGACGTTGATCCGAAGAACGATCGATTCGCGACGACACTTTGGCGAAATGCACCCGTGTCGCGACCCGAGGATGCGCTCGTGGGCACGATGTTCACCTATACGCCCGTCGCGGGCGATGTCGTCATCTCCGATGCCTCGCACTGGGTATTCGAGCGAACTGGCTTACGAGCCGGCGACAGGATTCCCGGGCTCCTCGGGTATGAAGTGGACCGCACAACGCCGGCGGCTCCGGCGACCACCACGGTGCTGACGCGCTCGCCGTTCATCCGGACTGACGGCGCCACGGATGAATCGAACATGACGATCTACGTGACTCCGGCTGGAAGTTTCGTATTCGCCAGCGGGACCATCGATTGGGCATTCGGGCTCGATGATTACAACGTGGCCCTCCGGTCCTATGCGCCGGTGAGCGCGGCCGCTCAGCAGATCACGCGCAATGTGCTGGAGCACGCCCGGTCACGGCCGCGCCGCCGCGCGGTGCGGTAGCGAGCCGCCTCATCAGGGAAGAACGAGCATGAGGCGTCTCGTTGTGCCGCCTCATGCGTCGGGTCCTTTTCGTTATGCTGTCGTTGCTTTCCGTGTCTTCGTACGGCTACACGTTCTCCGCATGGGTTCCCGCATGGGATGGGAATGCGCTGACGTCGATGCAGTTGCATGCCGGATCACTGGATGAGTCGAATCCCGGGTGGTATTCGCTCGACGCAAACGGCGCGATCGCGAAGAACTGGAATGCGGAGAGTCCGCAGATGCGCGCGGCGATGACCGGCACACGCGTGCTTCCCACGATCGCGAACTATCTGAACGGTTCGTTCGACCCGCAGGTCGTGCTGTCGCTCATCGCGACGCCTGAGGCCCGCGAGGCGCATGCCGAGGCGCTGCGACAGCTCGTGGTTGAGAACGCGTTCGATGGAATCGATATCGACTACGAGCTGCTGCCTGCGGCGGCGAAGGCGGACTTCAGCGCATTCGTTGCACTCCTTGCCGGCAAGCTTCACGCGGTGAACAAGAAGCTCTCGGTCACGCTCGCGGCGAAGGCGAACGACTCGCAGACGTGGCCTGGCCCGGGCGGCAACGACTGGTCAGCGATTGGCGCTTCCGCGGACTCGATCAAGATCATGGCGTACGACAAGCACTACCCAGGCGGCGTCGCGGGTGCCATCACGCCGCTCGACTGGCTCGACATCGTTGTCGCGTATGCCGAGGCTCACATTCCCTCGAAGAAGGTCATTGTCGGCCTCCCCTGGTATGGCTACGACTGGGCCGGCACATCTGCCTCCGCCGTGACGTATGCAGGCGGGATGCAGTTGGCGGTTAGCCGCGGCGTGACGCCGATTCGTGACGCGAATGGCGAGTTGACGTTCGCTTACGAGGGACACGAGGTGTTCTTTCAGGACGCGCAGAGCTACGCGACGAAAGTGAATGCAGTGGTCGCGAAGCATCCGGGGATCGGAGGATTTGCGCATTGGCGCGCAGGAGCGGAAGACGACGATGTGTGGCACAACGTCGAATCGCTGCGAAGCCGGTCGCGGATTCGGTCCTCGCGGCACTGAGTGAATTCGGGCTCAATCCAGCGTGAAGCCGAGGAACGCGATGCACATCTCGTCGGTCGTCGCTTCGCCCCATGAGACGCTGCGATCGGTCGGATTGTCGTACCACGCCTCGAGCGAGAACATCGTCCCGCGCGGAATCGCCAGCGGCTGCGCATACGGATAGACGCCCTGCCAGTTGAAATCCCAGTTGTCGATGTTGATCAGGCACTCCTGCTTGCCGTCGGGATACGACGCGACCACATGCATCTTGTGGCCGAGCAGATGCATGTGCGGCGCGACCATCCAGAGATGCGTCGCGAACGGAGTGGCAATCGGGAACTGTGCCGTGACGCGATAGTTGTCGGTCAGCGGAGGAATCGTAAACGTCTGATTGATCAGCGGCACGATCTGCAGCAGTTTGTCCGGTTTCTTGTCTTTGTAATAGATCGCGATCTTCGTTCGGTCCGGCTTCGGCGTGCCGGTGTGTACGTGATAGTGAACCTGCAGCACGATTCGCGAGTTCGCCGGTAAGGCCATCCCGACTTCGTCCGGCAGTTCGAAGGGCCGCGCTCCGGGGGCCCATCCGCCGAGCGTTCCCGGCAGGTTGAACCCCGGTCCGCCGAAGCATGTGTATCCGGGGCCGGCGGATTCCTCATCGAGCTTCTGCGAATCACCGAGCGTATCGATGAAGACGATCACGTGATGGACTTCTTCGCGATTGCCCGGCTTGATGTCGATCGCGGAGACGTACTTGTCGCTCGTCAAGTTCGACGGCAGCGTGAAGCAGCGATACTCGTCATGATCCGCCGGCGGCGTGTAGGGTTCGGGACTGCCGAGCTCGAGATTGGGACTGCCGAGAGCCCAGCCGCCGCTGAAGTCGATCAGTTGCGGCTGATCCGCCGGATCGCCGAGAGGCGCGCCGTTGTCGACCCATCGCGCGAGCATGTCGATCTCGCCCTCGGTCAGCGTGCGGAGCTGTGTGTCCTTGAACCCGCCGCAATCTGTGCCCGGCTTCCACGGTGGCATCTCGCGCGCCTGCGTCTTCAGTTTGATCTTCGCAGCATTTGCCTTCGCATCCTGGTAGTTGGTGAGTGCGAACGGCGCGATGTCGCCCGGGTGATGGCACGACTGACAGTGCGTCTGAAACAGCCGCACGATCTCCTTCGAGTACGTCGGACCACTGACGGCCGGCACGCTCGGCAGCCGTACCGCGCGCGGAGGCATCGAGAGCATGGCCACGAGCGGGGCGATGGGAATCATGCGGAAATCCTACTCGCTCTTGATCGCGCTGGCGATATCGGTCCGTGCCGCGAGCCGCGCCGGGACCAGTCCCGCGATGGCCGAGGCTGCCAGTGTGACCGCGAGCGAGGTCACGATCATGGCCGAAGGCGTGTGGAACTCGATCGTCCAGCCGAACGACTGCTTGTTGATCACGTAGATCAGAATCCACGAGAGCGCGTAGCCCATGATCACACCCGACCCGGTCGATGCGATGCCGAGAACTGTCGACTCGAGGACGAGCATGCGCGTCTGCTCGCGCTTCGTCACACCGAGGACGCGCAGTAGCGCCAGCTCGCGCGACCGTTCCAGGATCAGTGCCGCGAGCGTGTTCACGATGCCGAGCACTGCAACGGTGATTGCGACACCGAGGAGCGCATACGTGATCAGGAACGTCTGATCGAAGATCTTCATCACCTCGGCGCGAATCGAACCGTTGGTGATTGCGAATGCGTGATACTTCGGACCGAGCTCCTTCTCGAGTGCGATGCGGGCCGCGTCGCGGCTGATGCCCGGCTTGAGGTAGATGACGACCGTGTTGATGCGATCGTCGTGAAACGTGCGGACGAAGAGCGAGCGATCCATGACGATGACGCCGCGGTCGTTCGAGTAGTCGCGATAGATGCCGGTGATCGGAAACGAGATTCCGCCGAGACGAATGAGGTCGCCGGTGTGCTTGTGATGTTTGAGCGAGAAGCTTTCGGAGACGACGACGCCGTTGACCGCGGCCGCCTTGAAGAGCGCTTCCTTCGAAGAGCTGGGCGTGACCATCGGCAAGTCGCCGAACTCCGCGGCCTTCGTGAAGTCTCCGCTGCCGACGGCGACGAGGTCGTTGTCGTAGATCATGTCGCGGCCGCGAATGCGATCGACGGCAGCGATGAACGGGACCTTCGCGAGATCGTTCGCGATCTCGGGCGGGAAGAGTGCGATCGATGCATTCGACAAACCCTGCGCCGGCCGAAGCCAGAGATCCGATCGGACTGTCTGGTCCACCCAGACGCGGACTGTCTCGCGGAAGCTGCCTACCATCAGCGCCACCGCGACCATCATTCCCGTGGCGAGCGAGAGCGCTGCAGTCGCGATCGCGGTGCGGCGCAGCGACGCGGGAAGCGATCGCGCTGCCAGCTCGCCGACGATGCCGAATGCGAAACGCATGGGCTTCGCGAGCAGAGCGGCGGCGACGCGCACGATCGAGGGCGAGAGGAGGGAGAAGCCGCAGACCACGAGCAGCACCGCGATGTAGCCCGCGACTGCGATGCCGTTCCATGCCGGCAAGAGCGAGGTCAACGCACCGGCAATGAAGCATGCGACTGCTGCAATCGCGAGTTGGGCTTCCTGCCTCCGCGAGATTCGCTGCTGCAGTCCGGGGCGGATCATCGCGTGCGGCAGAACGCGCGCGGCTTCGAGCGATGGTTGAAACGCCGAGACGAGCGAGAGGATGATCCCGACGGCCAGGCCTGTGATGATGATCGGCGGCGTGAGCGCGATGCTCTCCGGCCGCGACGCGACGTAGAGCGCGTTGATCGTTCGTCCGATGAGACCGAGGATCGCGCGTGCGATGCCGGCGCCGATCGCGATGCCGAGGATGGAGCCGGCGATGCCGAAGAGGAGCCCTTCGCCTGCGAAGGCGAAGAAGATCTGAGAGGGCGATGCTCCGAGTGTCTTCAGCACCCCGACATCCTTACGGCGGCGGAGAATCGAGATCAGCACTGTGTTGTAGACGAGAAACATGCCGACGAGCAGCGCGACGCCGGCCAGAGCGAAGAGGTTCACGCGAAAGGCGCGGAGCATCTTCGAGACGCGCTCGTTCCGCCGCGATGGGCGCTCGACGTGCATCGAGCCCCCAACCAGCGACTGCACCCGCGTCGCGAGCGCGTCATCCGGCAGCATCAGATCGATGCGCGTGAGACGGCCGCGCAGGCCGAAGCTCTCCTGCGCGACGGCGATGTCGCAGACGACGATCGCCCCGTTGAAGGCCGTCGCCGGACCACGCGGCTCGAGGATGCCTCGCACCGTCAGCGTTCGTTGGTTGCCGAGGACGTTGAGGGTGAGCGGCGAGCCGAGCTTCAGATGGTTCTCGCGCGCGAACACTTCCGGAACGATCGCCGCATCCGGGCGAAACAGATCGAACGCCTGGCGCTTGTCGATCTCCGCGTACTTGTAGTCGCGAAAGTGCAGATCCGACATCAGATCGACAGCGAGGAGGCGGAACGGTGTCTGAGCCGGCTCGACGACGCCATCGACGTCGATCACCGGTGCGAAGCGCGCGCCGGCGTCCCACAGCGGTTGCAATCGGAGAAGCGCCGACTCATCCATCGCGCCGCTCTCCGACACGATCGTGTAGTTCGCGCGGCCCGCGACTGCATCGACGGACTGCTGAAAGGCGCGAAGCGCGCTCTGATTCGAGAGCTCGATCGCGACGATGACGGCCACGCCGATCGCGATGCCGAGGATGGTGAGCGCGGTGCGAATCGTCTCGCGAACGAGCGGGCGGAGAACGAGCGCGCGGCCGATCATCGCCAGGCGTTTCCGTCGGCAACGGAGATCGTGTACGCACCGTACGCCGCCGCGGTGTCGGAGTGTGTGGCCATCACGATCGTGGGCCGCTCTGTTTCGTGGATGGAGCGGAGCAGCTCGAGGACGCTGACGCCGCTCTTCGAGTCGAGGTTGCCGGTCGGCTCGTCAGCGATGATGAGCGGCGGGCGATGAATCACCGCGCGGCCGATCGCGACGCGCTGCATCTCGCCGCCCGAGAGCTCGTTCGGATAATGCGCCGCGCGATGCGCGAGTCCGACGCGCTCGAGCATCGCGCGCGCACGCGAGTCGATGTCGCGGCGGTTCGCCTTCGCGAGCGAGAGCGGGAGCGCGACGTTCTCGAAGACGGTGAGCGTCGGGATCAGATTGAACTGCTGAAACACGAAGCCGATGGATGTGCGGCGCAGCATTGTCAGCCGCGTCTCGCTGGTCGCCGAGGTTTCGAGCTCGCCCAGAAAAACGCGGCCCGAGGTCGGCCGATCGACGGCGCCGATCAGGTTCAGGATCGTCGATTTGCCGCTGCCCGACGCGCCGCGCAGAACCGCGAAGTCGCCCGGCGCGATGTCGAGCGACACATCATTGAGAACCTGCACCGCCGCGGCTTCCTCGCTGCCGGCGTAGACATGCGTGACGTGTTCGAGGCGGACTCTCAATCAGTGAAGTGTATCGGCTCCACGGCACCAGCTGTGCAGTGATACGCTTCCATTTCGCGAAACACATCAGGAGGACGTATGGCCGAAGAAACCAATTCAGCACCCAGCGAAGCCGAAGGCGACGGACGCTTCGGGAAGGCGCGCTCCTTCGTCAACGAGAAATACTCGGCCGCATCCGAGGCCGCCCGTAACGGATACAACCAGGTGCGAGAGAAAGTGGAAGATGTCGATTTCGGCGCGGTGGCCGATCAGGTTCGCAGTTATGTCCGTTCCAACCCGGGCAAGGCGCTGCTGATCTCGGTCGGCGTCGGTTTTGTCATCGGACTCCTTCTTCGCAGCGAGGATGAGGATTAATGATGGCCACGAATAAAGAAGACGATCACGAGCGTGCCGCCGCGGGACTCGACTTCGATTTCCCGATGCGCGAGAAGGCGGCGTCTCTCGGCCAGACAGTCGCCGAGAACGGTCCTGAAGCCCTGTTCGAGGAGATCGAGAATCTCCTGCCGGAGAGCTGGCGCGAGCACATTACGTCGTTCCCCATCGCGGCGATGCTCGTCGGCCTCGGTGTCGGCATCTTCCTCGGCATGAAGAAGGGCGACGAGATCATTGCCGCGGGGGGATCGATGATCTCGGCTGCCGCGATCGCGAATGTGACGCAGGCAATGGAGCGGGTGACCGGCGGCGGCGAGGCCGAAGCCTAATCAGCGATTGCACTGGCCCGGCATCGCCATGCAAAATATGGCCGATGCCGGGCTTGTTCCCGCTACCCACCGAAACGTGCCACCATCATCTCGAATCCCTGGCGGCCGAGGTGCACCGCACCTATTTCTATAAATATCCGCCGCTGCCTGTTCGCTGGGGACAGCAGATCTCACGCAAGCGACGCCGTAGTATCCGCCTCGGGTCGTACAACCACGCGACGGCCGAGGTGCGGATTCATCCGTCGTTGAACGCGCCGAACGTGCCGGCGTTCTTCATCCAGTCGGTGATCTATCACGAGTACCTGCACCACGTGCTCGGCGCGAGCCACAATCGCAGATTCCACGCGCAGGAGCGCCGCTTCCGCTACCACCGCGAATCGCAGGAGTGGATTCGCAGAAACCTGTTCATGCTGCTCGGGACGAAGCGGAAGGTATCGC
>JACXTT010003229.1_pt1 | contig 25363 bp, 21 predicted proteins | sample 9270951 | NCBI WGS metagenome assembly JACXTT01 (sample SAMN15532306, study PRJNA645909) | rock metagenome | isolation source: weathered quartz diorite | place: Puerto Rico | collected 2017-06-21
ACGCGGATGAGTTGCTCCACCACTGCTTCCACAAAGCGCCTGCCCTTCTCCGCGGTCGCCTTCGTCGGATCGCCCAGCGTCCCGGTCTTCGAATAACGGCTGAAGAACTCCTGAAAGAATACTGGCGACGGGCTCTGCAGGTCCCAATAGAAAAACTCGCTGCGTTGCGACGGGAAGTCGGGCGCGGCGTGTTCCATCTGTACCAGATCTCCAGCGAGATACAACAGCGCGGAGGTCTCGAGTTCGCAGCCGTGCGCCATGCCGCCGGGAAACGCCGACTCGCGCAGTTCGTGCATGAGAGTCTTCGGAACCAGGCTCCACCACGGAACCATCGCGCAGATCGAATTCGAGTGATTGGTGACATTGCGCGCGGCGATGTCGAGAAACGGCACGTTGCTGCCGTGGCCGTTGACCAGAAGAATCTTTTTGAAGCCATGATGGGCCAAGCTCAGCCCGATGTCGGTGACGTACTGGATGAACGTCTCGCCGCGCACCGCGATCGTGCCGGGAAAATCGAGGTGGTGCTCGTTGAACGCGTAGGAAACCGAGGGCAGCAGCACGGCCTCTCCGGCGATAGACGCCACGGCGCGGCGGCTCATCTCGGTAGCGGTCAGGACATCGGTGACAAGCGGCAGGTGCGGCCCGTGCTGCTCGATGGTGCCGACGGGCAGCACGGCGACGCGGTTCTCCGCCACCGCGACTTTGATTTCCGGCCACGTGAATTCTTCGTAACGATATTTCATACCCGGTTACTCTATCGCAACCGGGGCGCCGGGCGATTGTTATATTAGAGGAACATGGATTCGAACGACGAAGGCCTCCGGGATCTGCCGGAGGAAAGCGACGATTCTACCCTCGAACCAGGCGGCGACACCGGGGTTATGGCGGCTGCGGCAGAAAGCGCGGTCACCGGCGACAGCGGTTCGGAGCTTGAACTCGTGGAACGGGCGCGGACGGGCGATGTGCAGGCCTTCTCTGACCTCGTAACTCGTTATGAACGTAGAATCCTTCGCCTTGCGAAGCGCATCACACAGAATGACGAAGATGCGGAAGACGTTCTACAGGACGCTTTCCTCAAAGCGTACGAAAACCTGGATCGATTCCAGGGGAATTCGAAATTTTACACATGGCTGGTTCGCATTGCGGTCAATGAGGCTTTGATGAAGCTTCGTAAACGCAAGTCCGACCGGACCGTGGCGTTGGATGAACCAATGGAAACTGGCGAAGAAACTGTACAACGCGAAATAGCTGTCTGGGAAGGCAATCCCGAGGACAAGTACACGCAGTCGGAACTGCATGGCATCCTCGAGACTGCGATCCAGAGTCTGGCGCCGGCCTACCGAACGGTGTTCGTCCTCCGTGACGTCGAAGAACTCAGCACTGAAGAGACGGCGGCGGCGCTGGATCTCTCGATACCGGCCGTGAAGAGCCGGCTCCTCCGAGCGCGGTTGCAACTGCGCGAAAAACTGACTCGCTTGTTCAAGAAACAACCGGAGGACATGCTTGCTTACCTGTAAAGATTTTCTGCGGGAACTGAACGACTATCTCGACGAGTGTTGCGACAAATCGGTGCGCAAAGAAATCGAGAAGCACCTGTCGGACTGTCCCAACTGTTTCGTGGTGGCGGATACGACCCGCAAAACAGTGAACGTGTACAAGGGCATGAGCGCCCAAGCGTTGCCGGAAGGCCTCAAGAATCGCCTCATGACGATGCTCGAGTCGAAGATCAAAGGCAAGATGGGTAAGTGCGGCGGCAGCGGCGCAAGTACAGAAGCGGCAACCGCCGCGACTTCGCCCATCAAGCCAGTCGAATAAGTCTTCGGCGATCGAACATGCAAGTGGGTGTATCCTGTTTGGGGTGCGCACTCTTCTCTTTCTCTTTGGCGCCTCGCTTCTTCCTCTCGCGGCTCAGGATTCCGGCGCTGCATCCAGGCGCGCCTTCGCGGAACTCACCGAAACACGCCTCCGCGCGGACCTCACCTTTCTCACTTCCACTCCACTGAAGGGCCGGCTGTCGCTCGAGCGCGGCAACGATGTCGCGATTCACTGGCTCGCGAGCGAGTTCGCAAAAGCCGGGTTGAAGGCGCCCCTCGAAGGCTACCTGCAACCCGTGCCTTTGGTCGAGTTCCTGGGCGATCGCGAGAACACTTACGTGATGCTGCAAGGCAAGAAACTCCAAGCCCCGCAAGCCACCGTCGCCTTTCCGGGATCGGCCAACATCAAGGGCGAAACCGTATTCGCCGGGTTCGGCATTTCCGCGCCGGAACTCAACTATGACGACTACGCGGGCATCGATGTCCAGGGCAAGATCGTGCTCATCTTCGATCACGAGCCTCAGGAGGACAACGCAAAATCCATTTTCAGCGGCAAGGGCAACACGCGATACGCAGGCACGTATGTGAAGGTCCGCACGGCCCAGCAGAAGGGCGCGGTCGCCGTGATGCTGATTCCGGAGCCGAACCGCAAGCATCCCTCGAACGAGGAACGCCGCGGCCGCAGCCCGAGCGCGCAACGCAGAGGACGAATCCCTTCGCAGACGCTCGAAGACAGCGAGTTGAAGATTCCGCTCGTGAGCTTGAGCGAGTCCATCGGCAAGGAACTCCTCGCGTCCACTACGGGGACCACCGCCAATGACCTGCATGCCGCCATCGATCGCGATCTGAAGCCGCAATCGCGCGCTCTTGGCGGCGCTGCCGTGGAAATCCAAATCACCAACACAGAATCCCGCAAGGCGCTCTCTTACAACGTCGTTGGCCTGCTCGAAGGCTCCGACCCGGTGCTGAAGAACGAGATCATCGTCATCAGCGCCCATCACGATCATGACGGACCTGCGTTCAACCTCGGCCCGATGTTTCCTGGCGCGGACGATAACGGTTCCGGCACGGTAGGCGTGGTCGCGTTGGCGCACGCCTTCATGAAGTCCGGCGTGCGGCCTAGGCGGTCGATTCTGTTTGCTGTGTTTGCGGCGGAAGAGCGAGGCTTGCTCGGCGCATATCAATACGTGAATCATCCCCTGTTTCCCCTCGAAAAAACGCGCGCGGTGATCAACTTCGACATGATCGGGCGAAATGAGGCCAAGAGCAATCAGACCGACGGACTCATCGACATCGCGAATGACACCTCCAACGAAATGAACCTCCTCGGCGCATACTACAGCCCCAGCTATGCCAAGGTAGTGGAGCGCGTCAACGAACAAACCCGCCTCGAGCTGAATTACAAGTGGGACCAGGAGGCGGCGCTGAACGTGTTCTTCCGGAGCGACCAATATCCGTTCGTTCTGAAAGGCATTCCGGCGATGTGGTGGTTCACGGGCTTTCACCCTGACTACCACCAGGTGACCGACACCGTTGACCGCATCAACTTCGCCAAGATGGTCAAGATTCTGAAGCTGGCGTATCTATCGGCGACGGAGTTCGCGAATACAGCCACGCCGCCGCAGTTTGTGGCGATCGCGAAATAGTAGGCGTTATTGCAGCTTGACGTAGTTGATGGCGGCGCCCGCGGTGAGCACGCGGCGCAGGTAATCGATCTGGCCGAGATGGTAGTTCAAGTGTCCTTGCAGATGGATCACGAACTGCCGGGTGCTGAGCGTCGCGCCCAGGACGTTTTCCGCATAATCGCGCGAGAATGTTTCGTCGCTGAGCCGTTCCAGCACGCCGGGAATCGTTTCGGCGAGGTTTTCGAGACGCGCGAGAAGTTCCGGCTTCGGAACATTGCGTCCTTCAAACTCGAGCGGGCGGTTGCGATCGTACGCAATGCCTCCCAACTGCCGCCCGATGTATTCCCGCAGGTTCCCTTCGAGGTGCATCGCGAGGTTGCCTGCTGAATTCTCGACGCCCGGCAGCACCTGCCACAGTTGCGCCTCGTCTGCGAACGCTTCCACCTGTTGGCAGAGCCGCCTCAAGTCGCGTTTCAGCAGCGCGGCGATCTCGGTTCCAGTCACGCTCATTTGAGCAGCCTCCAACGCAGAAATCCGATGTTGGTTTTCGCATCGAGGATCTTGCCGCTTTTCAGCATGTCCTCGATTTGCTTGACGGTGAACCATTCTTTTTCGATGCGCTCGTCATCCACCGGCGTCGCCTCGCCCTGGACGAGATCGGTCGCCAGATAAATGGTCATTTTCTCGGCGAGAAAGCCCGGGCTCGCATAAAAGTCCGCAAGCTTGGTCCACTTCTTCGCCTTGCAGCCCGTCTCCTCTTTGAGTTCGCGTTTCGCGGCCTGCAGGGCGTTCTCGCCGGGATCGATCTTGCCTGCGGGCAGTTCCCACAGGGATTTCTGCGCCGGAAGGCGGAACTGCTTGACGAGCAGAATGCGTTTTTTGGAGTCCACCGGCATGATCACGGCGGAGCCTGGATGCTGCACGATCGCGCGCTTGATCTCGAAGCCATCGGGATCGAGCGCGACATCCATCGTGACGTCAAAAAGTCCGGTCTTGCAAAGGGTTTCGGATGAAATCAGCTTCATTGCCACGTTTCATTCTAACCGCCGGAGTGACGTTTCAGGCCGTCAGTGCCGAAACCGGATTGCCCTTGCCGTCGCGTGTGACGTAAAACGGCCGCTTCTCGATTTCGAGGCCGGAATCGGGCGCGATGCCCATGGCTCTGTAAATGGTCGCGTGCAGATCCTCGATCGTCACCGGATCTTTCACGATCTTGCATGGGCGCGTATCGGCGGTCTCGCCGTACAGCTTGCCCTTGGGCGTTCCACCGCCGAACATCAGCACTGACGAGGCCTCCGTAAAGTGCCGGTGCATGCCGTAGTGCTTGACGTCGGTCATCACCGCCGGTTGCTGCACCTGATCTTTCACGGTCAACCCCGGCTTGCCTTCGATCATCATGTCGCGTCCGAATTCGCTGGCGATGACGATCAGCGTGCGATCGAGCAGGCCGCGTTCCTCGAGATCCCGAACGAGTTGCGCGATGGGCCGGTCTACGGTTTTCTTCAGTTCGACGAGGCGGTTGTGGCCGTTCTCATGCGTATCCCAATAACGGAACGGCACATATTCGGTGGTGACTTCGATGAATCGCGCGCCAGCCTCGGCGAGGCGGCGGGCAAGCAGGCAGCCCAGCCCGAACCGCCCGGTGTTGTAGGCGTCGTAGGTCTCTTTGCGCTCGAGCGCGAGGTCGAACGCCTTCGCGGCCGGGGACGACAGCAGCCGATGCGCGTTGTCCATCGAGCGCATCAGGCTTTCCTTCTGGAACTCTCCTCCGTGCTGCCCCATGACGCTCGCGTTCACCAGCTCTTTGTACTTCTTGTAGCGATTCTCAAACCTTGACGCCCCAATGAGTTCGGACGGCCGCGTGGACGCGATGGCGTCGCGTGGATCCGAAATCAGAAACGGCGCGTGTTCGCTGCCGACAAATCCTGCCGTGTGAAACGCTTTGAGTGAGTCGCTCTCCGCCCCGATCTCGAGGTTCTGGCCGACATCGATAAATGCCGGAATATCCGGATTGCGCGGCCCCAGCATGCGCGAAATCCACGAGCCCATGTGCGGGCAGGCGACCGATTGCGGAGGCGCGTAGCCGGTGTGCCAGTGGTACTGATGGCGCGAGTGCAGAATGAAGCCGAGGTCGCCTACGCGGTGGCTGCGGATGAGAGTGCCGCGGTCCATCACCTTAGCGATGTTTTCCAAGCCCTCTGAAATTTTGATGTTGTCCACCGCGGTGTCGATGGGCTTGAAGCTCGACAGCACGCGATCGGACGCGAGGCCGGTCTCGTACGGCGTATAGGCCTTGGGATCGAAAGTTTCGGTCTGCGCCATGCCTCCGGCCATCCAGAGTAGGATCATGCAGTCCGCTTTGGGCTGGATGCGCTTGATGTTAGGCGGCGCGGCGAACGCGCGCGGAGCGGCCCCCGTGAGCGCAGCGAGGGTCGCGGCCGAGGAAAGCTGCTGCATGAAATGGCGGCGTGAAGAGTTCGTCATGGCAGATATTGAAACTCCGGGTGCAGAAAAAGGGTCCACAGCAGGTCTTCGACCCCGTTCGCATCGAGGTTCGATTTACCGCCGAGGGCAATGTCGAGTTCGGCGGCAGTTGGCGTCCGGCCCAGCACCGCGCGAAAGAGTTGGGTCGTAATAGAAGCCGCATTCTGGTCTCGCAGCGAAGCGGGCGCAGGGATTGGAGGCTCGCCGGCGACGCGAACAAGCTGGTCGCGATCCGGGTCGGCGGTGAACAGAAAGAAGCGGGCGAGCGTGCCGATATCGCTTTGCAGCGAACTGTCGTCCACGGCGAAAGCCCCGCGGATCTTCCCGAAGCCGCGGCCCTTCAAATCGATGACTAGGGTGGAGCCAAGCGGCACGCGCACCGACTGCGCCATCGGAATCTTGTCCACGTTGAAGGTCTCTTCCTTCGCGTCCGGCAGAACCCTCGCGAGCGGCGTCGCCACGCCATCCGCGCCAACGAATTCCACCTGCGACCAGCCCGCCACGCTCCGCCCCGTGTCATAGGAACCGGCGTCTTCGGCCAGCAACCACAGCTTCGATGCGCCGCCGATGTCGACGTCGAACTTCACCAGTCCCTTGCGCAGATTCCTGGAATCGAAGGCGTTCACCGGCACGGCCTGCAACTCTCCGATCAACCGCCGCGCCCCGCGCCGCAGCAGTTTCGCGAGCGTCGCGCCATTGGCGAGTTCCAGCGCCTGGAACGTGGTCGGCGATTCGTCGCGCGTCGTATACACCTGATCGCGAATCGGTCGGCCCATGGACCGCGTCAGTGGCGATGACTTTAATTTCCAGTCGCGCACATACGCCGCCTGGTCGCCGGTAACCGCTGTCCGCCATTCGCCAGTCACGGCAGAAGCGGTATCGACAAACTCCTCCGCGCTCACGCGGCGCGGCGTTGGGCCTTTGAACACAGGGCTTCCAGCCGCAACCGTGGGAATCTGATAAGCCGCCGAGGTCATGATGCGCGCGATGAGATGCTTGATGTCCTGTTTGTGCTCATCGAAGTCCGAGGCCAGCCAGTCGAGCAAATCGGCGCTCCAGGGTTCGTTGTCCATTTCATCGACGGGTTCGACGATGCCGCGTCCGATGAGCCGCTGCCAGTAGCGGTTGACGATGGTGCGCGACACGCGGCCGTTCGATTCATGCGTAAACAGGTCGGCGGCAGCCTTGCGGCGCTCGGCCGGCGAGGAGCCGATCGTGATTCCCTTGGCGAGTTCCGGATACAGGAATTCCGGCTTCTGCATGCGCCCGGTCTTCATGTCGCAACGGACAAGTTCCAGTTCAGGCGCGTCGGTGAAGAACGCCGCGAGACCGTATGCTTGGCTCAAACGGTACTTGTTGATGAAGCTGTCGTGGCACGAGGCGCACTTCAGATTGATTCCGAGAAAGATCTGCGCCGTGTTTTGCGACGCCTGCATGAACGGCGTTTGGCTAGCGTTGATGTCGCCTCGCCAGTTGACGCCGACAAGAAAGCCTTCAGGCCCGGTCTTGGGTTCCGGATTGAGCAGTTCACGCACCATCTGCCGGTACGGGACGTTATCCCGTAGCGCCTTCTCGAGCCAGCCGGTGATCGCCTTGCGCTCGCCATGGTAGACGACGCCGATGTCGTTGCGGAGCAGGTCGTTCCAAAAGCTGATCCAGTGGTCGGTGTAACGCTCATTGTTGCCGAGCAGAGTCGCGATCAACTTCGCGCGCTTATCCGGCGACTTGTCTCCCAGAAACGCGTCGAGCTCAGCGGGCGGCGGCGGAATGCCCCAGGTGTCGAAATACGCGCGGCGGGCGAACGAAGCGTCACTGACCGATTGTGGAGCGGTCACTTTGTTGAGCTTCCAGTACGCCGCGAGGATCCGGTCGATCGGATGGTCAGAGACGGTTCCGGAAGGCAGCGTGGGTTTGCGCGGTGCGAGCGGCGTTTCCCACTTCGGCGCGGCAGAGCTCGCGGAAAGATCCGGCCAAACGGCGCCCTCAGCGATCCACTGGCGCAGTTTTTCAACATCGCTCTCCTTGAGCGGCGCACCGGTCGGAGGCATCACCGAGCCTTCCCTGCCCTCGACGCGGGCCAGAAGCAAACTGTCGTTCGGCTTACCGGGCACGATCGCCGGACCCGAGCGGCCGCCCTTGAGAACCGCAGTCCGCGAATTCAAAAGCAGTTGAGCCTGCGGCGTGGCGCCACTATGGCAGGGCACACATTTTGCGGAAAGAATCGGATGGATTTCGGTTGCGAAGTCTACCGCTGCCAACAGCGGACTCGCAAGCACCACGACGGCGGGTAGCCACAGACTGCAGCGCATGTAACCCTACTCTATCCGATATACGCCTATATATGCATCTGGAGGCCGGGCGAAATTTTCCGCTTGTTACCATCAAGCACAAGGGGCGTCAGCAGGAATGGGCAGCGTCGCGGAACTACGTGTACCCGAAACCGACCGCAATAGAGCCGGGAATGATGCGTATGGCTTTATTCGCAGGGCAATTCTAACCTCCCGCTATGAGTCCGGCGAGCGCCTGCCGCTGGAAGCGATCGCCAACGAAGCTGGCGTCAGCATCACCGCGGTTCGCAACGCTATTCAACAGTTAGCGATCGAGGGTTTGGTCGAGGTCCGGCCGCGTTCAGGCAGCTACGTCGCGACGATCACGCCCGACGATGTCGAGGAGATCTGCGACATTCGCCGCGGACTCGAATGCCTCGCCGCGGAGACCGCCGTGCTGCGTATTACGCCCGAGCAACTGACACGATTCCGCTTTCTGGTCCTCGAAATGGGCGCGCCCGTAACCACCAACGAGCAGCGCGAGATCCACGAGATGAAGAACACGGAGTTGCACCGCCTGCTGGTGCGAGCCTCCGGAAACAAACGGCTCGTGGAGACCTACGAGAACCTGAAGGCCCATATCCAAATCGCGCGCCTCCACTCCCTCGGACGCCTCGACTGGAAGAAGCGCCTGCCGGAAGAGAACCAGGAACACCAGGAGATCCTGGCAGCGCTTCAGCTCCGAGACGCCGACCGGTTGAAAGTCGTCCTCCGCCGGCACATCGAGCGCGCAAAGATGGCGATGCTATTGGCCTTGCGGGGGCCGCAATGACGCCAATTAGCGAATCATTCGTCAGGAATGTACCCTGAAAGAAGAGGTACTCATCGCGATGGACATCGCACAAGAGATTGCAAAGAAAGTGGAGCAGCTTCCGCCCGTACTGCAAGAACGGGTACTCCGCTACGTCGCTTCACTTTCTGATGAGACACCTGTCAAAGGACAATCTGGCGCTGCGTTTTTGCAATTCGTAGGAACTCTCGATTCCGTTTCGGCAAAAGGAATGCGTGAGGCCATAGAAGAGGGCTGCGAGCAGATCGATGCCAGCGAGTGGTAGCTTCTTGCTGGACACGAACATTGTAATCGCCTTGTTGGAGGGCGAGAGCGCGGCATCCTCGTATTTGACTGAAGATATTGATATCTACGTACCGGGCGTGGTCCTTGGGAAACTCTATTTCGGTGCGGCCAAATCTGGACGCCCCGCTGAGAATACGTCTCGCTAGATCGATTCACCGCTAGTTGGGCCGTTCTCCCGTCTGACCGTTCCGTCGCAAGGCAGTATGGCGAATTAAGAATCAGCTAGGAATGAGGGGGCGGCCAATTCCCGAAAACGATATCTGGATCGCAGCCACTGCGAGGCATCACGGTATGACTCTCGTAACCAGAGATGACCATTTCAGAGAAGTAGATGGTCTCCTCACTGCAAATTGGATTACCGCCACGTAGATCAGGATCCACACTCGAGCGCATCCGATCCCTCCTTCGATCGATATGCCACACTTGTAAGTGACAATGAAGAATCGCACGGGGATCCGCCCCGCACTGGCCCGTCCGGAGTCGCAAGCGCCGGCCAGGACCACAACTACGGAAATCCGCGGCATCGAACGCGCGACCCTGCCCAACGGCATCCGCGTCGTCTCTGAACGCATGGCGCACGTCCGGTCTGTCACGATCGGCATCTGGATCGCCACCGGTTCGCGCCGCGAATCCGAGAATGAAAGCGGCCTTTCCCACTTTCTCGAACACATGGTTTTCAAGGGCACGCGCCACCGCACGGCCGAGGAAATCGCCAAATCCATCGATTCCATCGGCGGCGGACTTGACGCGTTCACCGGCAAGGAACTCGTCAGCTACAACACCAAAGTCCTCGACGAACACGTCCCGATTGCTTTTGATGTGCTATCCGATCTGGTCCTGAATCCGCTTTTCCGCGATGAAGACCTCGAGCGCGAAAAAAAGGTAATTCTCGAAGAAATCAAGATGGAACTCGATTCCCCCGAGTACACCGTCCACGAAATTCTCTGTAACAGTTTTTACAAAGGACACGGCCTCGGACGCTCCATCATCGGCACGCAAAAGAACGTGAAATCGTTCACGCGAAAGATGCTGGTCGAATACTACAAGCGCGTTTACGAGCCTTCGAACATCGTCATCACCGCGGCCGGAAACCTCGAACACCAACAGATTCTCGCGCTCGCCGAAAGCTACTTCGGCGGCCTGAAACCGGTCAAGAAACAGCCTGTCGAAGGACCTCCGGTGCCCAAAGCCCCGATCGTACTGCGCGACAAGTCGTCGCTCGAACAGGTGCAGGTGTATGTCGCAGCGCCGTCCATCCCCATCGCGCACGCCGACCGTTTCACTTGCTACGTGCTGAACACGATCCTCGGCGGCGGCGTCAGTTCGCGCCTCTTCCAGAATATTCGCGAGCGCCAGGGACTCGCCTACGCGGTCTCGAGCGAACTCATCAACTACCGCGACACCGGCATGATGGCTGTCTACGCCGCGACCTCGCAGTCTACGGCCGCCAAACTGATCCATTCGGTGGGTTCGGAACTCTACAACCTGCGCACCGAACTCGTGCCGCTCGACGAACTCCGCCGAGCCAAGGATCACCTGAAGGGCTCGCTCATGCTGAGCCTCGAATCCACCGCCAGCCGCATGCACAATCTCGCGCGGCAGGAACTTTTCTTCGGCCGTTACGTATCTCTTGACGAGATGCTCCAAAGCGTCGAATCCGTGACGGCGGAGGAAGTCCGCGATCTCGCAGCCACCTTCTTCCAGCCCAAGTCCATGGCGATCGCGATGTTAGGACCACTGAAAGGCGTCAAAATCTCCCGCGCGGATCTGACTCCAGCCTCCGCCGGCTAAACCATGCCCTCCACGCCTCGTAGCGCAAAGGGAGCGGCGCGTGCCCTGGCGCTCTTATTCGCAGCGGCGGCAGCCCTAGCCGCCTTCGCACAGGACAAACAGCCTTCCTACGACAAGCCGGAAGGTTTCGTTAGCGATTTCGCGCACGTCATTGACACGCCCAGCCGGGTCGAGGTGGAAGACTACCTCGCGTACCTGCAACGCATGAGCGGCGTGCAAATTGGCGTGGTGACTATTCCCACCACGGGCGGCGAGCCCATCGAAGATTACGCCAACAGTTTGGCGCGCAAGTGGGGCATCGGTCAAAAAGGCAAGAACGAAGGCGCCCTGATGCTTCTCGCGATCCAGGACCGTAAGATGCGCATCGAGGTTGGTTACGGGCTCGAACCCATCCTAAACGATGGCTATGTTGGCTCCATTCAACGCTCGATCCGCGAGGAACTCCGCGCCGCTAAATACGGCGACGCCATCGCCAAGGCCGTCAAAGCGATGGGATCCGCGATCGCAAAATCGAAAGGCATCGAAGGTTTTGGCACGCCGCTCGCGGAGCAGCAGCGCCCGGCGCGCGGGCGCCGCCAAGAGCCGCAAGGCAACGGAATTCCGTGGTGGCTCATCATCCTGGTCATCATCTTCCTCGGCCCATACATCTTGCGCATGCTGGGTGGCGGAGGCCGCGGCGGCGGCTACTACGGCGGAGGTTGGGGTGGCGGAGGCTGGGGTGGCGGCGGCTTCGGCGGATCCTCCGGCGGAGGTGGTTCCGGCGGCGGAAGTGGTGGTGGCTTCGGCGGCTTTGGCGGTGGCGACTTCGGCGGCGGCGGCGCCTCTTCAGACTGGTGATTCAACGATGGAACAGCTTCTCAAAGAACTCACAGAACGGTTGAAGTCGCGCTTTGGGCAGCGGCTGGTATCGGTGATTCTCTACGGTTCGGCGGCGTCGGGCGAGATTGACGCCGAATACAGCGACCTCAACATTCTCTGCGTGCTCGACCATGTGGACGCGCAAGCGCTCGCGTTTTCAGAGCCCATTTTCCGCTGGTGGCGCGAGAACAAGCAACCTGCCCCCCTGCTGATGGCCGAATCGGAAGTCCAGTCTTCCACCGACTGTTTCCCGATCGAATTTCAGGACATGAGAGACCGGCGGCAGGTGCTGCTCGGCCGCGACGTGGTAGAAGACCTGACCATCGATTTCTCGTTCCACCGCGCGCAAGTCGAATACCAGCTTCGCTCCAAACAACTGCGCTTGCGCCAGCAGGCGACGGCGCTCCTTGCCAAATCCGACGACTCGCTGCTGAGGCTGTGCGCCGATTCCGTTTCGACCTTCTGTATCCTCGGCCGGCACGCGTTGCTTCTTTCCGGCGCCAAAGTCCATCTAACGAAGAGGGACGTAGTCGCCCAACTGGCCGAAACCCTCGGCCGCGGCTTCGAGGCATTCGACACACTCCTCGATCTCCGCGAAGGCAAAACGTACCGCGCAACGTCGCTTGCCGAGTCCTTGCGTTTGTTCGACAATTACTTGATTCAGATCCAGGCCGTGATCGACTATGTCGACCGCCTTGAAAGGTAAACCTCAATCCATGAAAACCGCATTGATCGTGATCGGAGTCCTGGTGCTGTTAGGGCTCATCATTTTTCTGCCGCTGATGAACTCCCGCAACGATCTCGTGAAGTCCCGCGAGACGGTGACCGCCGCGTGGGCCAACGTGGACATTGCGCTGCAACGCCGCGCGGACCTCATTCCCAACCTGGTCGAAACCGTCAAAGGCTTCGCCAAGCAGGAACAATCCATCATCGATTCGGTGACCTCCGCCCGCGCCCAACTGGGTGGCGCCCGCACTCCTGCTGAGAAGATCGCGGCGAACGATCAACTGTCCGGCGCCCTGAGCCGCTTACTGGTGGTGATGGAAAACTACCCCCAGATCAAGAGCAACGAGAACTACGCCCGCCTGATGGACGAACTGGCCGGCACCGAGAACAGGATTTCAGTCGAGCGGAGGAAGTACAATGAGATACTTCAGAAGTACAACACCGACATCGAACTGTTCCCCAAGAACATCGCGGCTTCGCTTTTCGGCTTCCAGCGGAATGACGCGTACTTCAAGGCCGATGCGGGCGCGAAGGAAGTCCCAAAGGTGAAGTTCTAAACAATCGAAATGTCTGCACAACTATTCGGAAACTACATCAACGGTGAGTGGGTCACCAGCGGATCGACATTTGAGAACCGCAACCCCGCGAACACGGACGAGGTCGTCGGCCTGTTCGCAAAGGGTTCCGCGGCGGACGTCGCTGCGGCGGACGAGGCGGCGCACGCTGCCTATCCTGGTTGGTCGGCAATGGCCGGCCCGGCGCGCGGAAACCTGTTGTACAAGGTCGCCGACATCCTCGACCGCAAGTTCGATTCGATCGCCGCCGACATGACGCGCGAAGAAGGCAAGACGCTGCCCGAAGCCAAGGGCGAAGTTCGCCGCGCGATCAACATCTTCCGCTATTTCGCGGGCGAAGGCTCGCGTATGCCGGGCATGATCGTTCCTTCGGAACGCGACCGGGTGCACATGTTCGCGATCCCCAAGTCGATCGGCGTCGTGGGCCTCGTCACTCCGTGGAACTTCCCTTCCGCGATTCCCGCATGGAAGATGGCCCCCGCGCTCATCTGCGGCAACACCATCATCGTCAAACCCGCGTCCGTGTCGCCCTTGAGCGCGTGGCGCATCGTCGAGGCTTGCCATGAAGCCGGCTTCCCCAAGGGCGTCGTGAACTTCGTGGCCGGATCGGGCGGCGAGATCGGCAACGCGCTCGTGAACGCCAAGAACCTGAAAGCGATCTCCTTTACTGGATCCTGCGAAATCGGCAACTGGCTGCATGGCGAGGCTTCAAAGCGCCGCCTTCGCATCCAACTCGAGATGGGCGGCAAGAATCCGACCATCGTGCTCGCCGACGCGGACTTCAACGCCGCCGTCGAAAACACGGTCAACGCCGCGTTCTTCTCGACCGGACAGAAGTGCACGGCAACCAGCCGCGTGATTGTCGAAGACGCCATCTACGACAAGTTCGTGGCCGCCGTCGTCGAACGCACCAAGAAGCTGAAGGTCGGCGACGGCATGAAGCCAGGCGCGGACATCGGCCCCGCGGTGGATGCCGGACAGCTCGAGACGAATCTGAAGTACATCGAGATCGGCCGCAAAGAGGCAGGCGAACCGTTGTGCGGCGGCAACCGTCTCACCGGCACAGGCCCGAACGGCGAGGATCTGAGCAAGGGCTACTTCTGCGAACCGACCGTATTCGCAGGCGTGACCGAAGACATGCGGATCGCGCAGGAAGAAATCTTCGGACCCGTGCTCGCGATCATGCGCGCCAAGGACTTCGCCGACTGCATGCGGATCGCCAACGGCATTCCGTTCGGACTCTCGGCCTCGGTGCAAACCCAAAACGTATCGCGCGTATTTGACTTCGTCTACGGCATGGAAGCCGGGTTACTGACCGTGAACCTTCCGTCGGCTGGCGTAGAATATCAGTTGCCCTTCGGCGGGACGAAGGATTCGAGCTTCGGCCCGAAAGAGCAAGGCCCCGCAGCGATGGAGTTCTACTCCGACTACAAGACGGTGTATCTCAAGTACTAAATGAAACTCGGACAAATCTACTGGAACAAGAACGTCACGGCGGCTGTGTTTGACGCCGAGGGCAACGCTCGGCCGGTTCCCGGGCATACGGTCTACGACCTGATCGTGCGGAGCGAGAAAGAGGGCGTGACCATTCAGGATCTCGCCTCCTCGATGGCGGCGGGACATGCCGAACAGGCAGTTCCGCTGATCCCCATCAAGCCGCGCGAAGTGTGGGCTTGCGGCTGCACCTATGAGATGAGCGCGTCGTTCCGCGACGCCGAGCATGGAACCCGCGAAGGCTTTTATGCGGCCGTGTATCGCGGCGACCGTCCCGAAGTCTTCTTCAAGGGGACCTCACGCGTTTGCGTGGGTCCGAATGACGGGATCGGAATTCGCGTGGATTCCCAGTTCACCGCGCCGGAACCGGAACTCGCCGTGATTCTGGGCACGGGCGGAAGCATCATCGGCTACACCGTCGCCAACGACGTTTCGGCTTGGGACATCGAACGCGAGAACCCGCTCTATCTGCCGCAATCGAAGACCTATACCGCATGCTGTGCGCTCGGACCGTACATTGTGACGGCGGACGAAATTCCGGATCCGCGCGCGCTCGACATGACCTGCACAATCCAGCGCGGCGCCACGCAGACGTTCAGCGGCGCGACTTCGACATCCAAACTCGGGCGCCCGATCGAGAAATTGATCGAGTACCTGATGCGAGCGAACGAAGTCCCCGCCGGTTCGGTGCTGATGACCGGCACAGGCATCATCGTCACGCAGGAAGCCGCCCTCGCTGCCGGCGACGTTTGCACCATCAGCGTTCCGCAGATCGGCACGCTGTCAAACCCTGCCGTCGTCGTCGGATAGTCTGAAAGTTCCGCATCAAACAGCGCGCCCAGGCATCATGCTCGGGCGCGCTCGCGTTTTTGCAGCAGACCAATCGCTCCAGCTAGAATGGAGAACGCCCTGAAGCTGCATTTCTAACGCGCCCCGCTGCGACGGCTCCGTTGCCCTGCTCTCTCAAACCCCCTGGAGGTTTCCTTGCGAAACAAAACTCTGCTTGCCTTGGCCCTGGCAACCGTGACGATTCTGCCGGCGCAAACGAAGACGACGGCATCCGCGCCGCCCGAACATCCACTCGAGGCCCTGAAAACGGGCGAGTATTGGACGGTATACGAAGTGCTGCGCGCATCCGGCAAGATCGACGCCGACACCTACTATGCGAGCGTGCTGTTGCATGCCCCTGCGAAAGATAAAGTGCTGGCCTGGAAGAAGGGCGACGCGATTCCGCGCGCCGCCGACGTGGTTCTGCTGCGCAAAGGCATGGCGATCGAAGCGCGCGTCGACATCGCCGCCCGCAAGCTCGAATCGTGGAAAGAAGTTCCGGGCGTGCACGCGCCGGTGGTATCGCACGAGTTCCGCGAACTCAGCGAACTCGCAAAAGCGAATCCCGAGGTCGTCGCGGCGCTCGCCCGCCGCGGCATCAAAGATCTCAACACCGTCGAATGCGAACCGCTTCCCTATGGATACTTCGCCATCCCCGAACTCGACAAACAGCGCGTGTTTTATGGCGGCTGCACCGATACGCATGGAGCGCATCTGCAATGGGGCCGTTCAATCGAAGGCCTGAACATCCTGGTGGACGCCGTCGAAAAGAAGGTGCTGAAGGTTGTGGATCGCGATATCTCGCCCGTACCCACTGCGCCGACGAACTTTGAAGAAGTCCCCGAAATCACGGCGCCGGGAACCAAGCCGATACTCGTCTCGCAGCCCCAGGGTCCGAGCTTCTCTCTCAAAGGCAACGAGGTCACCTGGCAGAACTGGAAGTTCCGTTATCGTCTCGATCCACGCGTCGGAGCGGTCGTGAACATGGCGAGCGTCCAGGATGGCGACAAGCTTCGCCCCGTGATGTACGAAGGTTCGATTTCGGAACTCTTCGTCCCTTACATGGATCCGGCCGACGGCTGGGCGACGCGCGTGTTCATTGACGCAGGTGAGTTCTTCCACCCGGGCTTACTGAAACCTCTGCGCGCCAACGTGGACTGCCCTTCGTATGCAACCTACTTCGACGGCCTGGTTCCGAACGAACACGGCATCCCAGGACTCAAAACAGGTTTGGCGTGTTTGTTTGAAACAACATCCGGTAATCCTGCCTGGAGGCATTTTGAGAACGGCATGACCTGGGGCCGCCCCAACCGCACGCTGATCCTCCGCACCGCCGCGGTGATCGGTAACTACGACTACGTTCTGGATTGGCGCTTCGAGCAGGACGGCGCCATCAAGATCGCCGTCGGCGCGACGGGCATCATCGAAACGAAGTCCGTGAAGGCCAAAGGCTCCAGCGGCAGCCACGGCGCGGGCGCGGCGGACGAGTACGGCCATTTCGTGGCGGACAACACCATCGGCGTCAATCACGACCACTTCTTCTCGTTCCGCCTCGATCTCGATGTGGACGGCAAAAACAACAACTTCACCGCGCACAAACTGCGAAAGAAGATGCTGCCCGAGGAAACCAATCGCAAGAGCATCTGGGTCGTCGAAGCGGTGACGGCACGCAAAGAAGAGGACGCGATGATGAACATCAACCCTGAAAAGCCGTCGATGTGGATCATCGAGAATCCCAACGTCAAAGGCGCGCAGGGCTATCCCGTCGGTTACGAGATCATGCCGGGAGGCAACGCGTCCTCGCTTCTCGATCCGGAAGACACCGCGCAGAAAGTCGGCGCGTTCTCGAACCACCACTTGTGGATCACGCCATACAAAGCGGACGAACTCTACGCCTCCGGCGTCTATCCGACGGGAAGCAAGGGAACCGACGGCCTCGGCGCGTGGACCAAAGCCAACCGCCCCATCCAGAACACCGACATCGTCGCCTGGTACACCCTGGGGTTCCACCACATGCCGCGTCCGGAAGACTGGCCGGTCATGCCGGTGATGTGGCATGAAGTGCAGATCCGCCCGTTCGGATTCTTCCCCCAGAATCCCGTGCTCACACTGCCGATGCAACCGTAGATCGCCCTTCACCGATTTGTAGTTGGACCGGCACGAACAATATAATGGGGCGCTGCTAGACTCGAGCGGCGCTCCCATGAAATTTCCTACCAAACTCACCTCTCGCCTCGCCCTTTTCCTCGCCCCTCTGCTCGCCGGATTCCTTGCCTACGGCGTCATCGCGCGCTATGTGAAAATCGGCAGGCAGGCGGACGGCAGCTACCTGATCCCTACCGGACAACTGCTCCGCCCTGCAGGCAGCCACGTAACCGTCAACGACCGTCCGCTCGGCATGGCCTTGAGCCCCGACGGCAATATTCTCGCCGTCGTCACCGGCAGCAATTTCAATCCCCGCGCGCTGCACTTGATCGACGTTCGCGCCAAGGCTGTTTCGCAAACCATCGCAATGAAAGACAGCTTCATCGGCGTCGCCTTCAACAAAGCCGGCGATACGATCTACGTGGGAGGAAATGGCGCGAACGAAATCCCGATCTTCAAAAGGCAGGCCAGCGGGCAGTTCACGCCGTCGGGCAGCATTCCGATTCCGTCCTCCGCCCCGACTGGACTGTCGCTCTCACCTGACGAAAAGACGCTCTTCGTCGCGCTCAACCTGAAGCACACGCTGGGCATCGTCGATCTCGCTTCCGGCAAAGTCACCCAGACGCCAGTAGGCGCCTATCCGTACACGACCATGGTTTCGCCCGACGGACGCCAGGTATGGGTCAGCAATTGGGGCGGCAAGCGGCCCGGCCCTAGGGACTTCACCGACGGCGCCACACCGGTGATCGTGGATCAGCGGACCGGCATCGCATCCTCGGGCACTGTCACAGTCATCGACGCCGCAACCAAAACAGGGGTCTCTGAAATTGAAGTCGGCCTGCATCCGAGCGGTATGGCGATGGATCCTGTAGCAGGCCGCGTCTATGTAGCAAACGCCAATAGCGACACGGTGTCCGTGATCGACATGAAGAGTCACAAGGTCACCGGAACACTCGCGGTCGGCGTCCGCAAAGGCGCCCCCCTGGGGAGCGCGCCGAACGCGCTCGCGCTCAGCCGCGATGGCAAAACCCTCTATGTCGCCGACGGCGCGAGCAACGCCATCGCCGTGGTCGATCCGAATAACGCCGGCAATCCGGTGAAGGGCCTCATTCCGACAGGCTGGTTCCCGTCTGCGGTAGCCGTGAGCCAGCAGGGCGGCCAGTTGTATGTCGCAAACGGCTACGGGTTCGGCTCCATCGATCCGCCGGAAGCCGCCGCGGGTGGCCGGCCCGACAGCGACGCTACGGGCAGCAGCACAGGCAAGAACGCGCGCAGCTACAAGCACCGTTACGGCGTGGTGTCGACAATCGACATTCCGAACGCCTCCAAACTCGCCGACTTCACGGCCGACGTACGCCGCAACAACCGCGTACTGCCGCCTTCCCCACCCGCGCGGCCCAACGCAAAAAACCAACAGCTTCCCGTACCCATCAACCCCGGTCAAGGCACGCCGATCAAGCACGTGTTCTTCATCATCAAAGAGAACCGAACTTACGATCAGATCTTCGGCGATCTGCCGCAAGCCAACGGCGACCCCACTCTCGCGCAGTTCGGGCGCAACGTCACGCCCAACCACCACGCGCTCGCGGAACAGTTCGTGCTGATGGACAATTACTACGGCCCGGGCGATCAATCGGCGCTCGGCCATCGCTGGTGCACACAAGGCTACGCGAGCGACTGGGTCATGAAATGGAGCAACGCCCGCAACGACCAGAACCCGATGCTCTTCGCTCCTAACGACTTTATCTGGGATGCGATGAAGAAAAACGGCCGCACCGTGCGGACCTATGGCGAGCGCGGCCTGAACGCCATCACGCCCGCGAACGCCACCTGGACCGACGTCTACAACGACTGGAAGAACGGCACGAGCAAGGTGAAAATCGTCCCTCGCGCCCAGATCGTCGGGCTCCGCGACATCTATTCGCCCAATGTTGCGGCGGCGACGAACGTGGTGCCCGATCAGGTCCGCGCCGACGGCTTTCTTAAGGAATTCACCGAATTCGAAAAGAACGGTAATTTGCCGGAACTCGTCGTACTGCTCCTCTACGTCGATCACACCGAAGGCACAAAGCCCGGCTTCCCCACGCCACGGGCGCAAGTCGCCGACAACGACCTCGCACTCGGCCGAGTGGTGGAGGCAATCTCGAAAAGCAAGTATTGGAAAGAGTCCGCGATCTTCGTGACCGAGGACGACTCGCAAGGCGGCACAGACCACGTCGACGGCCATCGCACCATGGGCCTCGTGATTAGCCCCTATGTGCGGCATGGCGTCGTGGACAGCAATTTCTACACGATCATCAACATGTTCCGGACGATGGAACAGATCCTCGGCCTCGCTCCTATGAATCAGTTCGACCTGGCGGCGGAGCCGATGTTCTCCGTGTTCACCGCCAAACCGGATTTCACCCCGTACGCATCCCAAAAGAACAAAATCCCGCTGGACGAAATGAATCCCCCGATCGCCCAATTGCGAGGCCTGCAGCGCGAACTCGCGATCGCCAGCACAAAGATGGACTTCTCCGAACCCGACGCCGCCCCAGCCGATCTCCTCAATCGAGTGATCTGGCACTCGGTGAAGGGTTACGACACCCCATACCCGAAAAACGGCGGCCGGCCACTACGGCCCTAGCTCGCTAGCTTCTTGCGGCCGCCTGACCGGTAGCGGGCCACCAGTCTCCGTATCGCGCCAACTCGGTCACCAGGAAGCTCAGCTTGGCCCGCAATGTCGCAAGTCGCCGCTCATTCTCAGGCTTTTCTGCAACACGCATTTCGCCAAGCAAATGGATCAGATCTTTCACCCACCCTTCCAGGATCGACTTCCGTTGGCGCCAGGCAACCAAATCTTCCCGATTCAATTGCAAATGGTGCAGGAAGTATTCGCCTGCGTTGGAACGGGGAGTTGCGACGCCTGTTGCCGCCGATACTCCGAAGTGTTCTTCAAAAGCGTCCACGCATGGATTCAGAAAACGACAACCAGCTTGTCTTTCGCCCCGGCCCGGCCACTTTTCCCCTTTGACGCGATTGCAGTCGTTGCAGGCATAGAGGAGGTTGGAATAGCGGTATTGCAGCGATTTGAATTTGGCCTTGGGGCGGAAGTGTTCCACGCCGAAAAAGCTGATCGGCAGCAGTCCCTCAGACCGGTGGCAGTAGGCACAGCAGTATCGAAAATCAATCCTGAGATATGACTTGAACTGAGAATTGCGCTTTATGTTGAGAGGAGGCTTCTGTTTCCGGTAAATGCGGGGCAAGAGTTCGACCCTTTTAGGCCCTCATTTTATTACAGTCAGGGACGTCCGCCGGTTTTGGCGGATTTCGCGGCCCCCTTCGGCGCATTTGCCGCGACATCGGCCTTTAGAAGCCCCACTAGTTCCATCGACTCACGATAGACCTGATCCTGCAGTGCGAAACTCTTTTGCATCAACGCTACACTTGGGCTTGTGATTTCGCCGATGTAGGTGCGTAAAGAGGCTAACTCATCGATCTCGGCGCGGCTGATCGAACCACCCAACTCACGATCAATCAAAGCGTGGAATCGATCCATCTTCTTCCGGTGCGCCTTGGTTGCTCTCATAACTCCAATTATCGACCGTTCCGAGTCATTGTTGATAGGGTGAATACCTAATCTTAAGAAGTTAGCCCCTGGCAACAGAGTGTATCCCAACGACCTCCTTGAAAGCTCCTATCGTAAGATGAACTGATGCTTTCTTGGGGCCGCAAACTGGCCGTTCCTGGTGCGCTTCTCGCACTCTGCGTGGGCTTTTATTGGAAACTCGCGCTGACCGACCAGTACGTCTGGTTCGACCACCCGGACATGTGCTATATCGAGATCCCTCGCCTCCAGTTTCAGGCGAACGAGATCCACCGCGGCCAGTTTCCCCTCTGGGATCCACGCATCTGGGCCGGACAGCCCCTCATCGGGCAAACCCAACCCGGGCCGCTTTATCCCTTCAACCTCGCCTTTGCGCTTCTGCCCCTTACCGACGGCTATATCCGCCTCCCGCACCTGAACTGGTACTTTGTCTTCATCCACTTTCAAGCGGCGCTCTTCTGCTTCTGGCTCGCCCGCGACCTCGGGCGGTCCTTCATCGCCTCCGTCATTGCCGGATGCCTCTTCTCCTTCGGAGGCTTTATCGGCTCCGTCGCCTGGCTGGACGTGATGAATGGCGCCGTCTGGACCCCGCTCGTCTTCCTCTTTCTCTTCCGCGCCTTGCGCTGCCAAAGCCCCGCCGCCAGCGCCACTCTCGGAGGCTTCTTTCTCGGCATTGCCTGGTTGTGCGGCCATCACGAGATCCCGATGCTGGTCTCCTATCTCGCCGTCTTCACATGGCTTTTTCACATCCTCTGCAAAGGAGAACGCCGCCCGGACTGGCAACTCGCGAAACTCGCCGGCATCTTCTTTCTCGCGGTTTTCCTGACGAGCGCCGTCCAAACCCTGCCCACCTTCGAGTTCGGCCGCATCTCGCAGCGCTGGCTCGGCCTCGAACAGACCGTCGGCTGGAAGGACCCGATGCCGTATGTCGCCCACACCACTTATTCCATGCCCGTCCGCGGCATTCTCGGTCTCGCCCTGTTCGGCGTCAACCACGCGGATTCCAGCACGTTCATCGGCATCACTGGCTTGGGCCTCGCCGCGCTTGGACTGATCGCGGGTTGGGCCAATCCCGTGGTCCGCTGGCTGGGCATCGTTTTCGCCGGAACCCTGATCTACTCCCTCGGCGCCGCCACGCCTTTTCACGGAATTCTGTACTCGCTCGCCCCCATGCTGAGCAAAGCCAGGGTAACGGTGCGCGCGGTCCATCTGGTTCACTTCGGCATCGCGATGCTGGCCGCCTATGGCGTGGACTTTCTGGCCGACCGGGAATCCGCGCTCGCTCGCCGCATCACCTGGATCTGGGCTGGATTTGGCCTCCTGATCGTGGGTGCGGCAACGGCGATGGCGGTTGCCGGCCACCCCGATCTCGATGAAAAGGTAATGCTTTCCGGTTGGGTCGCGCTGGCGCTTGCCGCAGTCGTATTCGCGTACCGCTCCGGAAAAATCACGACCCACTGGGTGTTTGGCGGCATCCTGGCGCTGATCCTCGTGGAACTCGCCTCCTTGCAGAATTACTCGAGCCGCTTCGACAAAAACCGCAATCAGTTCGTCAACTCATTGCGCGACAATCGCGACATCGCGACGTTCCTGAAGATGCAACCGGGTCCTGTGCGCGTCGCCGTTAACGACCAGGATGTCCCCACCAACTTCGGCGACATAGCCGGCGTGGACATGCTGCAAGGTTACGTGGCCGGAGTGAGCGAAAACGTTTTGCGTCACGGCCTGCATACGCCGGAAACGCGGCGCCTGTTCGCGGTGACCTACTGGATGTCGCGCGAGCCCGAGCGCCCGGACCAGGTGGAGGTGTTCAAGGGCGCAAGTGGCGTCAAAGTCTTCCGCAATCCCGGCGCGATGCCTCGCGCCTGGGCCGCGCATGAAGCCGTCCGGGTGCGCAACAATTATGAACTCCAGGTGATGATCCACGATCCGAATTTCGATCCCCGGCGCACGGTCGCGTTTCTCGATTTCGAACCGCCGCGCTTTGATGCCGCCGGATGCGATAGCAGCGGCGACGAGGAGGTAAAGATCCTCCGCCACCACAGCAATCGCATCACCCTCCGCGCTGATATGCGCTGCTCCGGCGTCGTCGTGGTCGCCGATTCGTATTTCGACGGCTGGCGCGCGACCGTGGATGGCGCCCCGGTCCCGATCCTCGAAACCTACGGCGCACTCCGCGGGGTCGTGGTCCCCAAGGGCGGCCATGACATCGAAATGCGTTACCAGCCGGTGTCCGTGCTTGGAGGCGGCGTGCTGACCTTGTGCGGCGTGATTCTCGCGGGGGTCGCGTGGCGTCGCAGATAGCCGCCGCAGAAGCCGATTGCAAGGGCAAACGGATTGGAATCCTGATCGTTGCCTACAACGCGGCGACTACGCTCGAGAGCGTGTTGCAGCGCATTCCCGCCGAAGTCTGGGCAAATGTCGAAGAGATCGCGCTATTCGACGACGCGAGCCCCGACGAGACGTTCGAACTGGCAGTCGGCCTGAAGTCCTCCCTGCAACTGTCGAAATTGCATGTGCTCAAACACGAGAAGAACCTCGGCTATGGAGGCAACCAGAAAGCCGGCTACCAGTACTTTCTATCGAAGGGCTTCGACGTCGTGGTGCTGCTGCATGGAGACGGGCAATATGCGCCCGAGATCCTCGCGCGGATGTACAGCCCGATTGTTCGCGGTGAAGCCGACGCCGTGTTCGGCTCGCGCATGATGCCTGCCTACGGTGGCGCCCTCAAAGGCGGAATGCCGCTCTACAAATACGTCGGCAACCGGATTCTCACCTACTTCGAAAACCGGTCGCTGGGCATGAACCTGACCGAGTTCCACAGCGGCTATCGCGCCTACAATCTCGCGGCGTTACGCCAAATCGACATGACGTGGATGACTGACGATTTCCACTACGACACGGAAATCATCATCAAGCTACATCACCAGGGTTTCCGAATTCTCGAAGCCCCGATTCCCACCTACTATGGCGACGAAATCTGCTACGTCAATGGACTTCGTTACGCGCGGGATGTATTCCACGCCGTGCGGCAATACAAGGCAACGATCCAATCCAATCTCCGCGCCCCGGCTTTTCGGGAATACTTCGTCCATTATCCGGTGAAGGAAAGCCCCGGGTCGAGCCATCAGATCGCGATCGAGCTCGTGGGAACCGGCAAGCAAGTGCTCGATGTCGGCTGCGGCGAAGGCTATTTCGCCCAATTACTCGCGGCGCGCGGCAACCGCATTACAGGCGTCGACTCCCTGCCCGCGCCCGGGAAACCCGAGGCGTTCGAAGCCTACTACGAGGCCGACCTGCAGGCTGGCATCGAGCCGGTCATCGACCAACTGAAAAGCAAGCGTTTCGACCGCATTCTGCTACTGGATATCCTCGAGCACCTCTTACATCCCGAAGGCATCCTCAAAGAAGTCCGGCGGGTGCTGCGCGAAGACGGCGGGGAGGTTATCGTGTCGGTTCCCAACGTCGCCAACATCTGGGTGCGCCTCATGCTGCTCGCAGGCCGCTTCGATTACACCGAACGTGGCATTCTGGACAAGACGCACGTGCGTTTCTTCACCCGCAAAACAGCCCGCAGGCTCCTCGAAACCGAAGGGTTTACGATTCTCGAGGAACGTCTCTCGCTCATCCCCGTGGAACTCGCGTTGGGACTCTCGCACGGCAATCTCCTGGTCCGGTTGATCCGGCGGTTGCTCGCGGGTTTGACGGCTCTCATGCCCGGATTGTTCGGCTACCAGATCATGTTTCGCGCCAATCGCAGCTTCTGATATGAAGCGACCTGTCAATACCCCCGAGGTATGACGGTTAAAAAATGTTGTCTGCCTAGGCCGGCATCCCCGAAGGGGATAGCCGGCCTTCTGCTTTTGTTGTGGCGGAACTCCGCGAAGTGTTCCTGCCGGAGCCGCCCATCGCGTAAGCCTTCTGGCCGGAACGGCGCACAGCAGGCAAGGGCGCGCCGCAATCGGCGCGGCGAAGCGAACCCTTGACGGCGAGCACCGTTCTGGCATCTATCACAATGTGGATGGGCGGCGG
>JACXTT010003230.1_pt1 | contig 25353 bp, 21 predicted proteins | sample 9270951 | NCBI WGS metagenome assembly JACXTT01 (sample SAMN15532306, study PRJNA645909) | rock metagenome | isolation source: weathered quartz diorite | place: Puerto Rico | collected 2017-06-21
GCCGACCGTCGGACATATTGCGCACCGACAGCACCATGTCGCCCGCTTGCGTCTGGCCATGCGTCTTGGTGTAGAAGCCCGACAGGTCACGGCCGACCATCATCTTGACCAGTGCCGCCTGAGTCAGGTCAGCCTTCGCCAGCGTGCCGACGTAGCAGCCGTCGCGCAGCACCGTGACGCGATCCGCCAGTTCGTCGATCTCGGCCATGCGGTGGCTGATGTAGATGATGGCCATGCCGTCGGCCCGCAACTGGCGGATCAGCGCGAACAGCCGGTCGGTCTCGCGGGTGGACAGCGGCGTGGTGGGTTCGTCCATCACCAGGATGCGGGTTTCGAAATGCACGGCGCGGGCAATTTCGACCAACTGGCGCTGGGCGATCGACAGGCGGTCGACCAGGGTCTGCGGCGTGAAATCAGCGCCCAGCTGGGCCAGCGTGCCTTCGCAGGCGCGCGCCATCGCGGCGCGGTCCACCATGCCATGGCGGTGCAGGTGGCGTCCCAGATAGATGTTCTCGGCCACGCTCAGGTTGGGCGCCAGGCTCAGCTCCTGGTAGATCACCGCCACGCCATGCGCACGGGCGGCGAGCGGGCCGTCGATGACCACCGGCCGGCTCGCGATCTGGTACTCGGCGCCGTCATCGGCGATATAGGCACCGGAGAGGATCTTCATCAGCGTCGATTTGCCTGCCCCGTTCTCGCCCATCAGTGCATGGACTTCACCGGGAAAGATCGTGAGCTGGACATTGCTGAGTGCCTTGACGCCCGGGAAGGTCTTGGAAATGTTGCGCATTTCCAGCAGCGGTGCCGGGGTGGCGGTGGCTTCAGACAGTGGCATGGCTGGCCTCCGGAACGATGGCGGACGCGCCCTTGAGCAATTCGGCGCGCGGCGAGAAGTTCATGAACATCGGCAAGGAAGCGGCGCCGACCGCGCCGGCATTGGCGCCAAAGCAGCCGCGCACGACGCGGGCGGCCGGGCGCGCCTCCGGGGCACTATCATCCAGCGCCTGCTGCAGCCGCTCGATCAGCGTGGCCACCAGGCCGCCGTCGATATCGGCGTCGAAGATCACCAGCGGCACGTCCAGCACGGCCAGCGCGGATTGCAGCGAGGGGGCAAGCGCATCGACACAGTCATCCACCCATTCCGCCACGGCCGGGTGCTTCAGCTCCACCTGCCGCTGCAGGTCGGCGTGGCCATGCACCGTTACGCCGTGGTGGCGCAGGTGGCGCGTCAGCGCATTGAGCGATGCGCGTGAGATCAGGATGTCGCGCCGCCGGCCCGGCACCGCCACGGCGGAAGCCAGGGTGCTGGGCGGCACCGGCATCATTGCGATGTCGCCGGCATTGCCGGAGACCCCGCGCACGCAGTCGCCGTTGAGCACCACGCCGCCGCCGATCGCCGGACCGAGGAAGACATAGAGGAAATGCTGGGCGTGGTGCCGGCCGTAGAAGAGCTCAGCCACCGCGGCCGCGGTGCCGTCGTTCTCGCTGAATACCGGCAGCCTCGTGGCTTCCGCCAGCATCGAGGGGAAATCCGCCTCGTCCCAGGCGCGAAAGGTGGCCTGGAAGGCCTCGCCCTGCACATCGAGCTCTCGCAGCCACGCGCCGAGGTTGTAGGGTTGGGCAACGCCGATGCCGAGCAGGCGTTTCTGCTCGGCAGGGGTGAGCTGGGCGCGCATTTCCTCGATGTCGCGGCGCACCAGCTCCAGCGCCTGGTCTGGGTGGGGCAGTATCAGCTGGTGCGCGTGGCTGGCCAGGATATGCCCGGCAAAGTCGACCATGACGGCCTCGATGCTGCCGCGGTCAAGCCGCACGCCGACGCCAAAGGCGCCCTTGGGCTGCAGGCGGATCAGGCTGGCGGGCTGCCCGCGCTGGCCTTCCACCCGCCGTCCGGCAAGCTGGATCAGACCTTCGTCGGTCAGCGTCTGCACGATGCTGCCGACCGCCGTATTGGTCAGCTGCGCCATGCGGGCCAGGTCTGCCTTGGACGCTTCACCGGCGCGGCGCAGGGCCAGCAGCAGGGCCCGCTCGTTGTAAAGACGCAGGCTCGCGGAGTTCACGCCACGGCCTGCCTTGGATGCGGTCATCTTGTCTCCGTCCCGATTGGCTCCAGCTGTGGAGCGCTATTAATTAATTCATGCTGAATTAAATAGCAGGGAAAGGGAGAACTCAACCAAGGGGAAACCCGCAGGACAGGTTCGTCACATGGAGCGCGGCCGCCCGGACCGTCAATCTGCCGGGCATGCCGGAGGACGCGGATACCCGCGGGCGTCAGCTTTACCCCGGCGGCGTGACATGAGAAGAGCGGGGCGCCTACCGCTTCTTCCGGCGCCTTGAGCGAGGCTGGATGACTGCGACACGTGACACCGCTACGCTGCCCGCGATACCTTGCCCGTCTCCGCCATCGCAACAAAGTGCTGTCTGGTGCGCGCCATTGCGCGGCGTCGCGGCTTCCGTGTCGACTATCGGGCAGCCAGTCTGCAGCGCATCTCGGCATGGGTGCGACATGGGCGCCTGGGCCAAGCTCCCCCGCCGCATTGCTGCAGGCAAACGCGGTCAGCCTGCCGAAATCCCTGCTGGATATTACGGGGGGCATCCCGTTTTCCGACACGATCTTCCTGTGGCAGTCGATGGCGACGACATTAGCGGCGAAAGCTCGCTTGCCGGTTAGTCTGTATCAGTCACTCATTGTAATCAGTTGAAATAATTAGAAATAAATAAAGACAACATTTATGGTTTATCTGACTACAATTAATTTATATATTCACCGAATAATCGGAATGCATGTTTGTTGTGCGAACTCCCTAGCCTGCAGGCTATTGCCACGTGAACACGGGGAGATCGATCTGCTGGTCGCTATGCCCCGTCTGCTCTTGGGGCATGCTCCGTATTCCCGACGCGTGCCGCCGGGCACGGCTTCGCCCCTCCTTCCTTCGCCAAGTATGATGATGCGCCATACCGTTCGCTCCCTCCAGTTCGCCGCCGCGCCAGCCATGCTGGCATTGACCGTGCTTGCCGGCCCGGCTCTCGCCCAGGGCGGCGCCAGCGCCCCCGCGGCGACGTCCGCCGCGCAGGCCAAGGTGTCACCCGCACAGCGGCATGAAGAAGCCGTCGAAAAGCGGATCAAGCAACTGCACGAACAAATGAAGATCACCGACCAACAGGCGCCACAGTGGAATGCTTTCGCGCAGGCAATGCGCGACAACGGCAAGCGCGCGGGGGAGGCCTTTCAGGAGCGCGCGCAAAAGCTGTCGACGATGAGCGCCGACGATGTGATGAAGTCCTATGCCTCGCTGGCGCAAATGCATGCCGACAATATGCAGAAGCTCAGTACAGCCTTCAGCGCCCTGTACGGCACGTTGTCGGACGAGCAGAAGAAGACGACGGACCGGCTCTTCCTCAGCGAGCGCGGCCACCCGCATGGTGGCGACCGCCATGGCGGCCATATGCACCACGGCGCGCCGCAAGGTGCATCCACACCCGCGGCCGGCGGCTGACGGACTGGCGTAGCAAGAACGAGTGGCTGCTGGCAGCCCGTTCTTAGCGCCGCGCCACAGTGAGGGGATCGCGGACACATCGCAATCCGCGGCACGCATCTGCGATACCGCTCGTACTTCAATTCGGCGCACAACGCGCCGTTCTACTCGGCAATGCGACGACCCTGATCGCTTTGCACCGAATGTTGTTGCGACATCCCGCAGGACTATGGAAGCCGTGCCATCCCTCGCATCCATAAGGCGAGAAGTCCGACCCACTTGTGAAATACTTTGCAATTTATCCTTACAAGAGAGGCCATATTCCTTTCGTGAATTTTTGCTAGGCTTGGCTCCATCACCTGCTCAATCCAATCCAGGGATGGGAAGTACGCAGAACGCCTATCGCCGGTAATGTCCCCCGCCCGTAACAGGAGTCCCTATCGTGAACTGGCCTGACGTGCTGATCATTGTGGTCGGATGGGTAGCTGCGTGTGCTTGCACGGGCTGGGTGATTACCCTGTCGGCTCAGCTTGTCCGGTAGTGCTCGCGAACGGCCAGTTCTAGTCACGACATAGGGGTTGCCGCACCACATGCCGGTCAGCACCGGTGGATCGGCATGGCGCAGCGTCGCACCTCGACGCCGCGAACCAACAAGAAGATGAGGTGCTGCATCATGGGAACAGTTGCATGGTGGCGGTTCTTCCCGAGTGCGACTCGCGCTTCTTGCGGTCGCTCTCGCGGTGCTGGCGGCGTGCGGTAGTGGGGGTGGGGAAGGCGCCGGCGCGGCAATCCAGTCGGTCAGTCCGGGCAGCTCGCCGTTTCTAGCTTTCGTCGTCATGCCGGTGACGGGAAAAATCGCCGCACTGCATTACCGCATCGAACCGCGCCCGGGGAGCGTTTCGCGCCCGGTGGATGTCACCTATTCGGGTGACTATCTCGCGCGGCGTGGCTATGTGGCCTCGGGCGCGGGTTCCGTGACCCTTCCCATCTTTGGCTTGTATGCGGACTATCGCAATGTGGTCGATATTGAGGTCACGCTGCAGGACGGTTCGCAGCAGACGGTCCAGACCACAATCAGCACGGCGTCCTATTCGGATCCGAATGGCATCTACGACAAACCGTCTGTGCTCGTACCACGCAAGGCCGGCGATGGACTGGATTTCAGCTTCTTCTACATGAAATCCGCCCTCGGCAGCCCCGTTGTCGTCGATACCGATGGCCAGGTGCGCTGGGTGGCGCCGGGGATGGGCAACTCGACCAGCTCGATTTTCCAGAACAACGGGTTCGTCATCGGGAGCCCGGAGTCACTGTCCGTGCAACGACTGGAACTGGATGGAACCAGCACAGGGTACCAGCTCAATGCAGCGGGACTTACGTCCTTCCATCACAACATTGACCCGGGCAAGCAGGGGGTGCTCGGGGAGTTGAATGCCGATGCCAACGGCGCGAGCCTGCTTGAGACTACACTCGCCGAATTCGATCCGGCCTCGGGCACAGTCATCAAGACATGGGAAATGGGCGATATATTGGCCCGCTATATGCAAAGCCACGGTGATGACCCGACGAAGTTCGTCCGGCCCGGTGTCGACTGGTTCCACATGAATGCCGCGGCATACGATGCAAAGGACAACGCGATCATCGTGTCGAGCCGGGAAAACTTCGTCATGAAGATCGACTACAACACCGGCGACCTGATCTGGATTCTCGGCGATCCGACAAAGTACTGGCATAGTTTCCCCTCTCTGGCGGCCAGGAGCCTTGTCATGGCTTCCAGTGGGTTGGCCCCTATCGGTCAGCATGCCGTGTCAATTACGCCAGACGGCTTGCTGCTGCTGTTCAATGACGGCCTGAGGTCGGTCAATCAACCTGCAGGTGCGCCAGCAGGGCAGAGCCGCACTTATAGTGCTGTGTCAGCATATGCTATCGATGCGGCGAGCCTGAGTGCCAGCGAAGCTCTGCATTTCGATTATGGTCAGAGCATTTACGCCGACATATGTTCAAGTGCATACAAGTCTCCAGCGGGCGCATCGATGCTCGTCAACTTTGCGACCGCCGACAACGACACGCATGCTCGCCTGGTGGGCCTGGACAGCAATCAACAGGTCGCTTTTGATTTCCAGTACAACACCTCAGGCTGTAACACGAGTTGGAATGCTCAGCCGATTCCGTTCGAGGCCATGCAGTTCCAGTAGTCTTGAGGTGTTGCCCAGCTGGACGAGTGCCGCCGCCTTCTGGCCGCCAGGCTTGCTTGCGCGCTCTGGACGGGTCTCGGCCGACTACGCATGGGCGTGCCGCATATAGTGCGGGCTGACATGATCCGCGAATACAATGAAATCGCCGAGCAAGTAGGCTCGAGGTTCTGTCACAATTGCGTCCTGGCGTTTCGCCAACGCGCCTGTGACAACGCAACACACCTGACCTTCTCGCAAATGCGCTTTTTCGGAATCAGCCTGCACGTCATCATTGCGCTGTTCTTTGCGGTGCATGCCGTGCGCACGCAGCAAAACATGTATTGGCTGCTGGTCCTCTTTCTTTTCCCCGGTCTTGGCAGCGTGGTCTACTTCTTTGCCATTTACTTGCCCGGCCTGCGCCAGTCACGTGGGGCAAGGGCCGCAACGCGGGCCATCTCGCAGCTTGTCGATCCCAACCGGGCGGTGCGCGAGGCGCGCATGGATTTCGACCGCGCGCCGACCGTTGCAAATCGCATGCGGTTGGGTGCGGCGCTCCTGGATGCAGGAAATGCCGCCGAAGCGCTGGGACACTACCAGGCGGCGGCAAGTGGGCCGTTCTCATCCGATCCGGCTTTGCTGCAAGGCCTGGCGCGTGTGTACTTTGCCAGCGGCGATGCTTCGTCCACGCAGAGCACGCTGGAAAAACTGTTCACCGTCCATCCTCTCGCTCGTCAGCAGGCCGAGCCTGCCTTGTTGTATGCACGGGCTTTGGCTGCGATGAATGCCCCCGGCACACGTGCTGCCTTCGAGACTGCGCTCACCAGCGCAAGCGACGCAGCGCCCCGCTGCCTGTATGCAGACTGGCTGGCCGCGCAGCCCGACGAGGCGGATCGCCAGCGGGCGCGTGAGCTCTACGCCGAGATTGTGCATGATGCCAGGCACTGGCCACGACACGCTCGCGAACATAACAGCGTGTGGCTGCAACGGGCTCAGGCCGCACTCGGCCAATGACCGCTTAGTCGAAGTCGCCGCCGGACTTTCCGATCACCGGTGCCGATTCGACGGTGCTCTCACATGGAAGGGCAGCCGCCCGGACAAAGAGTGGCGCAAACGCGGGCGGCGGCGTAGATGGAGTCGCTTCGGAAAACGGAAAATATTGCACGCCAAGACCAAGCAGGGGCGTCACCGCTGTACTGCTTACCTGGACTGGCGCGGAGCTAATTCCGACACACGTCTATCAGATCTTGTCTCGGAAGCACGGGCCAGCGTGACGACTGCCGAGCGCAGATCGTCGTCCGGAGCGGCGAATCAACTGCCATTACGGCTCGCAAGCTCAGGCATGAACAGATCGCTCCATTTCGCCGGCACGTTCTTGATCGCTCCCGCGCGACGCATGAACATAACATACTGCATGATGCCGTTAGGCGTGGTCGAAAACTGTGTATCGGGATTGGCCAGCATCTTCTCGACCTCGTCCTGCGACAGCTTGATTTTGGAAACGCGCAGAAAGATCTCGGCGGCGCCTTTTTGATTGGCGCGAATATACGCGTTGGCTTCCTCCTGCGCCGCCATGATCGCCTTGGTGAGCTTCGGGTTCTGGTCCGTGAATGCTTTCGAAGCAGAGACCACGTCCAGGGTGATCGGACCGAGCAAGTCCGTCGAGTTGAGCACGCGCCTGATCTTCGGGTCCTTCAACTCCTGATAGGAAAACGGTGGGGAAGCGAAATGTGCGGTCACCTCGGTCTTGCCCGACAACAGCGCGTTGACCGCATCCGGATGACTGAGCATCACCGTCATCGGGTCGAGCCTGGCATAGTTCTCCTGGCCGAAAGTCTTGGCAGCCGCCATTTCCAGCACCAGGGCCTGGATCGAGGTCCCGGCGGCTGGAACGGCGATCTTGTCCTTCGCGGTAAAGTCCTTCAGCGACTTGATATTCGGATTGTTGGTATTGAGCCACAGCGGCGCTGTGCTCAATGCGCCCAGACTGATTACTCGTGCGCGCGGAATGCCCTGCGCCTTCGACCAGAGCGTGATGAAGCCGGGCGCACCGGTGCCAGCGACGTCGATCTTGCCGGCCAACATGGCGTCGTTGACTGCGTTGGCGCCGTCGATCACATCCCAATTCGCTTGCACGTCGCCCAAGCCCATCGCCTTGGCATGTTTCTCGATCAGGTGCTGGTCGCGCATCACGATCAGCGGCACGTAAAGAATGCCGAAACCGTGCGCGATCCGGACGGCGTTGGCCTCCGCCTGGGCGAAGTTCGCGACCGTCGAGGCGGCCAACGATAGGGCAAGCAGCAGGCGAGCAAAATGTCTGCGAATCATGTCGCTGTCTCCCGTCTTTTCAATGCATTTCGCTGGCGGCACCGCGGTCGCCGGTCAGTGCTGCATGCCCCAGCGTCGCAGCGTGCGCTTCTCGATCGTTTTGAACAGTAGGTTCTCCACCGCCAAGCCAATCAGGATCACGAAAAACAGTCCCGCGAACACGTTTGCGGTTTCCAGAAGGTTGCGATTTTCGAAGACATACGCCCCCAATCCGCCCGACCGCGACAACATGCCGAACATCAGTTCGGCCGCGATCAGCGTACGCCAGGCGAATGCCCAACCCACCTTGAGGCCTGTCAAAATGCTTGGGAACGCGGCCGGGATCAGGATTGAGCGCACCAGTGCGAATCGCTTCAGGCCGCAGTTCCGACCGACCATGCTCAAGGTTTCAGACACGCCCCGAAACCCGCTATGCGTGTTGAGCGCCACCGGCCACAGCACCGAATGCACAAGAACGAAGGTGACGCTGCCCACGCCCAGCCCAAACCAGATCAACGCCAGCGGCAACAATGCGATAGCCGGCAGCGGGTTGAACATTGACGTCAGCGTTTCGAGTAGATCATTGCCGAACTCGGAAGTGATCGCGGCCGTGGTCAGCACGGCGGCAAGCAGGATGCCAAGTGCGTAGCCGAGCAGCAGGGCCTGAAGGGACGTCGCGGCGCGCGCCAGCAGCACCCCGCTGGCAATGCCCGCGACGAACGCCGCCACCGTCTGGCTGAAAGTTGGAAACAGCAGCGCGTTGTCGAGCCAGCGTCCGTACAGTTCCCAGATCAAAGCCAGCACCAGCAGGATGACGGTTTTTCGAACCCAACCTCGTTTATAGACGGTCTCGAATGGCGAAAGTCTGCGTTGTACCGACGACGGTTCGGCTTGCAGGGGCTCGGCAATGATTTCGGGCCGCTCGAGGGGAATCGCGAGCTTCATGGCAATGTCCTATCCGGCGAAGAGCAAACTGTTGATACGCGCCATGAGTTCACTCTGGCGGGACGTATCGATGTCGGAAGTCGCAAGGCCGTTGAGTTCGGCCTTTACCTGCCCCGGGTGTCGCGACAGCAACAGGATGCGCGTGCCGAGCCGAACCGCTTCCTCAATCGAGTGAGTGACGAACAGTAGCGTGAAACGTGTGTCGTCCCATAGTTGCAGCAGTTCGTCCTGCATCTTTCGGCGGGTGAGTGCATCGAGCGCGGCAAACGGCTCGTCCATCAGGAGCACGTCGGGCTCCATGGCCATTCCGCGCGCGATGGATACGCGCTGCTTCATCCCGCCCGACAAAGTATGCGGATAACTGTCGATGAACGGCAGCAGCCCAACTTTCTCAATATAATGCGCGGCGCGTCCCGCCGCCTCGGCACCGCGCAGACAACCGCTTGTCTTGAGCGCGAATTCGACGTTCTGCCGCACGGTCTTCCACGGCAGTAACTGGTCGAACTCCTGGAAAACCATCATGCGGTCCGGGCCCGGTTGCTCGACCGCCTTGCTATGCAGGCGGATCTCCCCGCTCACTGGCGGAAGAAAGCCGGCGATCGCCTTGAGCAATGTCGATTTACCGCAACCCGACGGTCCGAGCAAGATGAATCGATCCGCCGGATACACGATGAAGCTGACCTGCTGGGTGGCCGTGACGACGCAATCCATGGTCTTGTATTGCAGGGTCACACGATCGATTTCCAACAGCGGTACAGGCGGTCCGCCCTTCGCAACCGCATCGGGGTGGATATTGCATCGATCCGCACGCGTCCCCCCTTCCGCCCAGGTTGATCGTTCGCGCTGGTATTCACGGCCGATCATGCGTCGATCCTTCTCCGGAACCGTCCGATACTTTTCCGGAACGTTGCAGTCATCGCCAAGCTAGCGCTGCTACAACGTTTCAACGCAAATTGCATGGCACGCATCATCCATGCCATCGGCGATAACCGCATGATTACATTGGGAGTTGAACTTGTTATGTGCGACAAGGGGCGCGGAAAACACAAGGATTGTTTCAGTCCCGCAACCACCCTCTAGCCGTGGAACGTCCGCTCATTTCGCAAGTGCGCGGATGAAACAAAGCCCTCAGTTCAGCAGGCGGGGGGATGGGTGGCATCGGCGGCTTCGCCGGCGTGATTCCGACGCTGTGGTGCACGCTGCGCGGTTTCGACAAGGATGAACAGCGCGCGGTGATCCAGAACTTCAACCTGGCCACGCTGGCGGTGACCATGGCCACCTATGTCGGCAAGGGCATCGTCACGCGCGAGATGTTGCCGATGTTCCTGATGGTGGCCCCGGCGATGCTGGTGCCGTCGCTGCCTGGTGCGCGCCTGTACCTGGGCATCAGCGAGGCCACCTTCCGCAAGATCGTGCTGACGCTGCTGACGGCATCAGGCGTGGTCCTGCTGGCGTCCTCGCTGCCGGGGCTGCTGGGCCAGCCCTCACCCCGGTCAGGCCGGGGCAGGGCGCCGGCCTCAGGCGATCTGGTGGACCCAGCCGAAGGTGTCCGCTTCCTTGCCGCGCTGGATGCCGGTCAGCAGCGTGCGCAGGCGGCGCGTGACTTCGCCTTCGTCACCGTTGCCGATCGCGAATTCGCCGCCGGCATGGCGCACCTTGCCGATGGCGGTCACCACGGCGGCGGTGCCGCAGGCGAACGTTTCCTTGACGCGGCCGCTCGCGGCATCGGCCTGCCAGGCTTCGAACGCATAGGGCGTTTCGGCAACCTTGAGGCCTTCGCGGCGGGCCAGTTCGATGATGGAGGCGCGCGTGATGCCCGGCAGGATCGTGCCGGACAGCGGCGGCGTCTGCAGCGAGCCATCGTCCATGACGAAGAACACGTTCATGCCGCCGAGTTCCTCGATCCAGCGGTGTTCCGCGGCGTCGAGGAAGACGACCTGGTCGCAGCCTTTCTGCGATGCCTCGGTCTGTGCGATCAGGCTGGCCCCATAGTTGCCGCCGCATTTCGCGGCGCCGGTGCCGCCGGGCGCGGCGCGCGTGTACTGGTCCGACACCCACACCGTGACGGCCGACTTGCCGCCCTTGAAGTACGGGCCGACCGGACACGCGATTACGCAGAACACGTATTCCGCCGCGGCACGAACGCCAAGGAAATTCTCGGCAGCGAACATGAATGGACGCAGGTACAGGCTGCCGTCGCCGCCCGGGATCCAGTCGCGGTCGATGTCCACCAGGGCCTCGACGGCGCGCAGGAAGTCGGCCTCGGGCAGGTCGGCCATCGACATGCGGGCCGCCGACGCGCGGAAGCGCTTGGCGTTTTCTTGCGGGCGGAACAGCGAGATCTTGCCGTCAGCGCCGCGATAGGCCTTCATGCCTTCGAAGATTTCCTGCGCATAGTGCAAGACGGCGCAGGCCGGGTCGATCTGGAACGGACGGCGCGCTTCGACCTTGGCGTCATGCCAGCCGCGCCCTTCGGTCCAGCGGATCGTGACCATGTGGTCGGTGAATACGCGTCCGAAGGCGGGGTCGACCAGCGCGGCCGCGATCTTGTCGGCCGGCGTGGGGTTGGGGTGACGCTCCACGGTGAACTGCAATTGATTGTCAGCGCTCATGATTCTGTGTCTCTTCGTCTTCGGATAGGGATTCCGGATTTCCGATGCAATGCAGGCAAGGTATTCCCGGGCATTCAGACAGAAAAGCGGCGAATAATGCGCTTCTCGCCATCCTGACCCGGCGCAGCATGAAGTGTAACTCGATGGCGCGGTGCAGCATCAGGCGATTCGGGCCGATGACAGGGGCAAGCGCCCGGTCTGCCGGCGCCGACGTACAGTGGCCTGCACGCCGGTCCCGGGCAATGCGTGGCGCATCCGGCGCCAGGATGGATCAGACGGACGCCTTCTGCTGCCGTGCGGTGACCGATTCGGCCAGCATGTCGAGCATGGCGACGGAATCTTCCCATCCGATGCAAGCGTCGGTGATGCTCTGTCCGTAGGTCAGTTCCGCCGGACTATGCTGGCCCGGCGTGAATTTCTGCGCGCCGGCCAGCAGATGGCTCTCGACCATCACGCCAAAGACCGACCGGCTGCCGCCGCTGATCTGTTGCGCCACGTCGCGCGCGACGTCGATCTGCCGCTGGTGCTGCTTGCTGCTGTTGGCGTGGCTGCAATCGACCATCAGGCGCCGGCCAAGCCCGGCCGTTTCGAGCGCCTTGCAGGCCGCCGCCACGGATTCGGCGTCATAGTTCGGGGTCTTGCCGCCACGCAGGATGACATGGCAGTCCGGATTGCCGCGGGTGTGTACCGTCGCGACCTGTCCGTTCTTGTGGACGCCAAGGAAGTGGTGCGGACGCGAGGCCGCCTGGATGGCGTCGATGGCGATCCTGATATTGCCGTCGGTGCCGTTCTTGAAGCCGATCGGGGCCGAAGTGCCCGATGCAAGCTCCCGGTGAATCTGGCTTTCCGTCGTACGCGCGCCGATGGCGCCCCAGCTGATCAGGTCACCGATGTACTGGGGCGAGATCACATCAAGGAATTCGCCGGCGGCAGGCAGCCCGAGGCGATTGATGTCGAGCAGCAGGTGGCGCGCCATCCGCAGCCCCTCGTCGATGCGGTAGCTTTCGTCGAGGTAGGGGTCGTTGATCAGCCCTTTCCAGCCCACCGTGGTGCGTGGTTTTTCGAAGTACACGCGCATCACGATTTCCAGCGTCGCGGCGTGGCGCGCGCGCTGCGCCATCAGCCGCTGCGCGTAGTCGAGCGCCGCATGCGGATCGTGGATCGAGCACGGTCCCGTGATGACGAGCAGGCGGTCGTCCTGGCCGTGCAGGATGCGGGAAATACGCTGCCGCGTGGTCGTGACCAGCGATTCGACCGGCGTACCGCTGATGGGGAAGAAGCGGATCAGGTGTTCGGGCGGAGGCAGCGGGATGATGTCGTCGACACGGGCGTCGTCAGATACGCTGGTGCGGTCCGAGGACCTTGGCCAGCCTTCGCCCATGCTGTGGGTGGAGGTCTGCGGGTCGTGCATGGCTTGCTCTTGATCCTGTGAACTGGGGCAAACCGGTATGGTAGCCCCTTATCCCCGGTGGCCGATAGCCGGCAGGCGTGCCGAGCGCTTCCTCAACGAACAGCAAGCGGCCATTGCCCCGGAACAGCTCGCCGTCGACGATCAAGCTCGGCGCACCGAAAACGCCGCGCGCCACGGCCTCTTAGGTGGCGCGCTTCAGCCCGGCCGCGGCGCGCCGCAGGTAGTCCATCATCTGCTCGGCGCTGCTGGTCAGCGGCCGTTCCCGCAATGTCATGACGCCTACCGGAGGCAGTTCGACGGGCACGTCCATGGCAAGGATGCGCAGGCGGCCTTCGGCCTCCAGCGCGCGCGCGGCGGATTCGGCCATGAAGCCCGCCGCGTCGCGCTCGGTGGCAAAGGTGGCCAGCGCCAGGTATGACGACGACTCGATCACATCCTGTGGCGGGTGCAGCCCGTGCTGGTAGAACGCTTGTTCGATCTTGACCCGCAGCGAGGCCCAGGGCGGCGGCAGCACGCACGGCACTTGCGCCAGGTCGTGCCAGCCGGGGCTGGCCTTGCGCGCGAGACGGTGTCCGCGCCTGACCACGGCCACCATGGGATCGTCATACAGGGCCTCTGCCAGCAGGTCCGGGGCGGCGTAGCCGGGCTCCAGTCGTCCCACGATCAGGTCGAGCTCGCTCAGGCGCAGCTTGGGCAGCAGGTGGGTCAGGTCGCCTTCCTCGACCAGCACGGTGGCGCGCGGCGAACGATCCTTGAGCATGCCGACCGCGCGCGCGAGCAATGCCGGCAACGCCGCGCCCATCGAGCCGATGCGGATACGCCCCGACGCGCCGCTTTCCACGGCCGCGATCTCGTCGCGCGTCTGCTCGTATTGGGCCAGCACCGAGCGCGCGAAGCGCACCAGCGATTCGCCGGCCGCGGTGGGCTCGGTGCCGCGCGTGGAGCGCGTGAACAGCGTCAGCTCCAGCATCTTCTCGATCTCCGTCAGCACGCGCGAAACCGCGGGCTGGCTGACGGACAGGAATTCGGCAGTGCGCCCCAGGTGCCGGAATTCGTCGAGCGCCACCAGCAGTTGCAGGTGGCGCAGCTTGATGTTGGAGCGCAGTGCACGGTCGATATTGGCCATGGCCGCAGTCTACATAACGATGATGTTATGGAGCAATGCCAGTTTGTGATTGGATAGTTATGTTGTGCGGGCACACAATGCAGGCACATTTCGGACGGCCTGACCGTCTTCTTATATCAATGGAGACACCCCCAATGACGCAAGGACTCCCTTCCAACCCGAAGCGCCGCAAGCTCCTCATCGGCGGTGCGGCGGCCGCTGCCGCGGGCACAGCGGGCATCGTCCTGCCTGGCGTGGTCAGGGCGGCGACGGCGGAGTATCCGGAGCGTCCCATCACGTTCATCTGCCCGTGGCCGGTGGGCGGCACCGCGGACCAGTCCATGCGGGCCCTGTGCCAAGTGGCGTCCGGCATCCTGAAGCAATCGATCGTGGTGGAGAACCGTGCCGGCGCGTCCGGCATGATCGGCACCAAGGCGCTGGCACGGGCCAACCCGGACGGCTACACGATCGGCCAGATCCCGATCTCGGTCACGCGCTTCTCGCAGCTCGGCATGCTGCAGCTGGACCCGCGCACCGAGCTGACCTACCTGGCGCGTACCTCGGGCCAGACCTTCGGCATTGCCGTGCCCGCGAACTCGCGCTTCAAGACGCTGCAGGATGCGGTGGCCGCGGCCAAGGCCAGCCCGGGCCGGATCACGTACGCGCATGCCGGTGTCGGCGGCGCCACGCATGTCGGCATGGAACAGTTTGCGCTGGCGGCGGGCGTGAAGTTCAACGCCATTGCCTACAAGGGCGGCGCCGCGGCGCTGCAGGATGTGCTGGCCGGACAGGTCGACCTGCTGGCCGATTCCAGCTCGTGGGCCCCGCATGTCGAGGCAGGCAAGCTGCGCCTGCTGTCGACCTGGGGCGAGCAGCGCGCCACGCGCTTCAAGGACACGCCGACGTTGAAGGAGCTTGGCTACAACGTGGTGGTGGAGGCGCCCAACGGTATCGGTGCGCCCAAGGGACTGCCGGCGGCCGTGGAGAAAAAGCTGCGCGACACCTTCCGCGCCGCGGTGGCGAGCACCGAGTTTCACAATGTGGCGGCGCGCCTCGACGCGCCCGTGATGTACCTCGATGGCCCCGACTACAAGAAGTACGTGGCCACGGTCTACGACCAGGAAACCCAGCTGATCCAGAAGCTGAGGCTCAAGGAACTGCTGCAGCAAGGTTGATTGCCAAGTGAACACGAATCCTGTCATCCGGCTGCATGCGAACGACAACGTCCTGATCGCCCGGAGCGACCTGGCGCTGGGGCAGCAATTGTCCGACCCGGCACTGCGCGTGCGTGCGCAGGTGCCGGCCGGCCACAAGATCGCAGCCTGCGCCATTGCCGGCGGCACGCCGGTGCGCAAGTACGACACCGTGATCGGCGTCGCGGCGCGCGACATTGCGCCCGGTGAACACGTGCATTCGCACAACCTGAAGCTGGTGGATTTTTATCGGGATCCGGCTTTCTGCCAGGACGTGCGTGCGGTCGACTACGTACCCGAAGCGGAGCGGGCCACGTTCATGGGCTTCGTGCGCCCGGATGGCCGTGTCGGCACGCGCAACTTTATCGGCATCCTGTCGACGGTGAACTGCTCGTCTACGGTGATCCGCCAGATCGCCGCGCATTTCACGGCGGAGCGGCTGACCGCCTATCCGAACGTGGATGGCGTGGTGGCCTTCGCGCAGACCAGCGGCTGCGGCATGTCGTCGCCAAGCGAGCACTTCGACGTGCTGCGCCGCACGCTGGCCGGCTATGCGCGGCATCCAAACCTGGCGGGCGTGCTGATCGTGGGCCTGGGGTGCGAGCGCAACCAGGTGGCCGGGCTGGTCGAGTCGCAAGCGCTGGAACCGGGCGCTGCCATGCAGACGCTGGTCATGCAGGACACCGGCGGCACGCGCGAGACCATCGAGGCCGGTATCCGTGCCGTGGCGTCGATGCTGCCGGCCGCGAACCAGGCGGTGCGCCAGCGCGTCCCGGCCAGCCACCTGAAGATCGGGCTGGAATGCGGCGGCTCGGACGGCTTCTCCGGCATCAGCGCGAACCCTGCGCTGGGCGCGGCCATGGATATCCTGGTGCGCCACGGCGGCACCGCGATCCTGTCCGAAACCCCGGAGATTCACGGCGTGGAATTCATGCTGACGCGCCGCGCGGTGACGCCGGAAGTCGGCCAGAAGCTGCTCGACCGCCTGGCCTGGTGGGAGCGCTACACAGCCGGGCAAAACGCGCAGTTCAACGGCGTGGTCGGCCACGGCAACCAGCAGGGCGGCCTCGCGAACATCTTCGAGAAGTCGCTGGGGTCGGCCATGAAGGGCGGCACCACACCGCTGCAGGCGGTGTACGAGTATGCCGAGCCGATCGACAAGGCGGGCTTTGTCTTCATGGACTCGCCGGGCTACGACCCGGTGGCCGTGACGGGCCAGATTGCCAGCGGTGCCAACCTGATCTGCTTTACCACCGGGCGCGGCTCGATGTTCGGCTCCAAGCCGGCGCCGACCATCAAGCTGGCGTCGAATTCGCCCATGTACACCCGCCTGCAGGAAGACATGGATATCAACTGCGGACTGGTGGTGGATGGCGTGCTGACGATCGGGCAGATGGGGCAGCGCATCTTCGAACACATCTTGCAGGCGGCGTCCGGCCAGCCCACCAAGAGCGAACTGCTTGGGCTGGGCGACAACGAATTCGTGCCCTGGCACCTTGGCATCGTCAGCTGAGCGCTGTTTCCGCCGCGATATCCGCGCCATATCCGCACACTTTACGCACCTCCCATGTCCCTGATTCTTGCCAATGCCGCGTTGCTGCGCGGCCAGAACTTCATCAACCAGCAATGGCGCGATGCCGGGCAGGGCCGCCGCTTTGCCGTGACCAATCCGGCCACGGGCGAGGCGTTTGCGCAGGTGCCTGACAGCGACGATGACGACGCGGGGCGCGCGGCCGACGCCGCTGCAGCAGCGTTCCCGGCCTGGAGCGCCCGCCCCGCGCGCGAGCGTGCGCAGCTGATCAAGCGCTGGCATGCGCTGATCCTCGCCAACCAGGATGACCTGGCGCGCATCATCTCGACCGAACAGGGCAAGCCGCTGAAGGAAGCGCTCGGAGAGGTGCGGTACGGCGCGTCTTACGTGGAGTGGTTTGCCGAGGAGGCCACGCGCATCTGCGGCGACATCGTCGCAGAGGCAGTGCCCGGTCGCAAGCTGCTGGTGCTGAAGGAGCCGGTGGGCGTGGTGGCGGCCATCACGCCGTGGAATTTCCCGCTGGCCATGATCGCCCGCAAGATCGCGCCGGCACTGGCCGCCGGCTGCACGGTGGTGGCCAAGCCTGCCGAGGACACGCCGCTGACCGCGCTCGCGCTGGTCTGGCTGGCGCAGGAGGCCGGCCTGCCGGCGGGCGTGCTCAATATCGTTACGGCGTCGCGCGAAAGCACGCCGACCGTGGTCGATGCGTGGCTGGCCGACAGCCGCGTGCGCAAGATCACGTTCACGGGTTCGACGCCGGTCGGCAAGCACCTAGCGCGCGAATCGGCCGGCACGCTCAAGAAGCTGTCGCTGGAGCTGGGCGGCAATGCGCCGTTCATCGTGTTCGAGGATGCGGACCTGAACGCCGCGGTCGACGGCCTGATGGCGGCCAAGTTCCGCAATGGCGGGCAGACCTGCGTATGCCCGAACCGGGTCTACGTGCACGAGGCCGTCCATGACGACTTTGTCGAACGGCTGGCGCGCCGCGTGGGCGCGCTGCAGGTCGGGCCTGCGACCGAAGAGAACGCGCAGATCGGTCCAATGATCAATGCGCGCGCCGTCGACAAGATCGCACGGCATGTCGAAGACGCGGTGGCCAAGGGCGCGCGCGTGGTGACGGGCGGACGGCGTGTGCGCACGAACGACGGCCCGCACTACTACGCACCGACCGTGCTGATCGACGCCACGCCCGCCATGGAACTGTCGTGCGAAGAGACCTTCGGGCCGGTGGCGCCGGTGTTCCGCTTTCGCGACGAAGCCGAGGTAATTCGCGACGCGAACGACACGCCGTTCGGCCTGGCCGCGTATTTCTACTCGAACGACGTGCGCCGCATCTGGCGCGTTGCGCAGGCGCTGAAAACCGGCATGGTGGGCATCAACGAAGGCGCCATCGCCGCCGAGGCGGCGCCGTTCGGCGGCGTCAAGGAATCCGGCTACGGGCGCGAAGGCTCCCGCCATGGGCTGGACGACTACCTGCATACCAAGTACCTTTGCCAGGGCCAGCTCGGCTGAGCGGCAACATCCCAGTCCCTCCGGATACAGAACACCATGCCAGCACACAACCCGTTCAAGGCCGCCCTGGCGGTCCGCCAGGCGCAGATCGGCCTCTGGCTCTCGATGGCCACGCCCTACCTGGCCGAAGTGTCGGCCACCGCCGGCTTCGACTGGCTGCTGATCGACGGCGAGCATGCGCCGAACGACCTGCGCTCGACCCTGCAGGCGCTGCAGGCCGTCGCGCCGTATGCATCGCAGCCCGTGGTACGCGCGGTGGCGGGCGAGGTCGCGCTGATCAAGCAGTTGCTCGATATCGGGGCGAAGACCCTGCTGGTGCCGATGGTCGATACGGCCGAGCAGGCGCGCATGATGGTCAGTGCCACGCGTTATCCGCCGCAGGGCATCCGTGGCGTGGGCAGTGCCGTGGGGCGCGCCTCGCGGTGGAGCAGCCGCACGGACTACCTCGACGTGGCCGATGACGAGGTCTGCCTGCTCGTACAGGCGGAATCCGTGACGGCGCTGAAGAACCTTGAGGAAATCTGCGCGGTGGACGGCGTCGACGGTGTCTTCATCGGCCCGGCGGATCTGGCTGCGTCGATGGGCTATCGGGGCAAACCGGGCCATCCGGAAGTGCAGGCCGCGATCGAAGGCGCCATGCGGACTATCATTGCCAGCGGCAAGGCAGCCGGCACCCTGACCTCCGACCCGGCACTGGCGCGCCGCTACCTGGAGCTGGGCTGCACGTTCGTGGCGACAGGCGTCGACGTGACGATGTACGCCAACGCCGCGCGGCGCCTGGCCGCCGAATTCAAGCCGCAGCAGGCAGGCAGCACCGGCGGCGCGCCCTCTGCCGCGTACTAAACACGACCACGAGTTCCCGATCGCCATGCAAATCGAAGCCCAAGCCCAGAATCCGGAAACCACCCTGCACGCGATGCAGGCCATTGTCGGCGAGCACGCCTGCCTGAGCGGCGAGGGCGACATGCAGCCCTTCGTCACCGATTACCGCGGCATCTACCATGGCAAGGCGCAGGTAGTGGTGCTGCCCGCGTCGACGGAGGAGGTCAGCGAGGTCATGAAGTGGTGCTACGCCAACCAGGTGCCGGTGGTGCCGCAAGGCGGCAACACTTCGCTCATGGGCGGCGCGGTGCCTGACGGCACCGGCGCGGCCGTGGTGATCAATCTGCGCCGCATGAACCGCGTGCTGGCCATCGACACCGTCAACGACACCATGACGTTGCAGGCCGGCGTCACACTGAGCGCGGCGCGCAGTGCGGCCGAAGGGGAGCAACGCCTGTTCCCACTGCGCATCGGCTCGGAGGGCTCTTGCCAGATTGGCGGCAACCTGTCCACCAATGCCGGCGGTACCGCGGTATTGCGCTATGGCAATATGCGAGACTTGGTGCTGGGTATCGAAGCCGTGCTGCCGGACGGGCGCATCTACTCGCAACTGCGCGGCTTGCGCAAGGACAACACCGGCTATGACCTGAAGCACCTGTTCATCGGCGCCGAAGGCACGCTGGGCATCATCACCGGCGCGGTGCTCAAGCTGATGCCGCAGCCGCGCAGCACGGCGGTGGCGTTCGTCGCCGTGCAGAGCCCGGCAGCGGCCGTACAGCTGCTGGGGGAGGCCAAGCGCCTGTCGGGGCAGGCAGTGACCGCCTTCGAACTGATCTCGCGCCCGGCGCTGGAACTGGTGCTCGAGTACCTGGGCAACGTGCCCTCGCCGCTGCCCGAGATGCACGACTGGATGGTGCTGATCGAACTGACATCGGGCACGGACGCGGAAAGCCTCAACGCCACGTTGATGGAGATCCTGGAGTCCGGCTTCGGGCAGGGGCTGGTGCTGGATGCGGCGGTGGCCGCCAGCCTGTCCGATGCGCAGAACTTCTGGCGCATCCGCGAAGAGATCTCCGACGCGCAGACCCGCACGGGCGGCAGCATCAAGTGCGACGTCTCGGTGCCGCTGTCGCGCATCGCGGCTTTCGTCGAGGACGCGTCGGCGCAGGTGCTGGCGCTGGAGCCGGCGGCCCGCATGGTGATCTACGGGCATATGGGCGACGGTAACGTCCACTTCAATCCGCTGCGCCCCAGGGAGCAGCCGGCCAAGGAATTCCTGGCGCAGTGGTACACGCGAATTTCCGGACTGGTCGATGCGATGGCGCATGCAGAGAACGGTTCAATCTCGGCCGAACACGGGGTTGGCGTGGTCAAGCGCGATGACCTCGCGCAGTTCAAGTCCACCGTGGAGATCGAACTGATGTGGCAGGTGAAGCAGGCGCTGGACCCGCGCAACCTGCTCAATCCGGGCAAGGTGCTGCCGGCGCAGGAGCCCTAGCGCCTGACTCGGCGCGTGACACGAATGGTCCAACTCGGCTAAGGTATCTGCTGGACAAGACCCGGGGCTGGCCGCAACGGCGGGCACCCGGGCGGACAGCCCTACACTGACAAGGCCGAGAAAGCATGAGCCAGCACGCCCCAACCACGCAGTCACCCCTCGAAAAACCCACCCTCGACTACCCCTGCGGCGACGCGCCCGCGCCTGGCCAGGCGCATGAGGTCGCGCCCGGCGTGCGCTGGCTGCGCATGCCGATGCCGCTGGGCCTCGATCACATCAATCTCTGGGCCATCCGCGACGGCGCCGGCTGGGCGGCGGTGGATTCCGGCCTGAAGACGCCCGAGACCGCTGCAGCCTGGCGCACGCTGTTCGCCGACGGCGGCGCGCTGGCCGGCGGCCTGACGCGGCTGTTCGTCACCCACATGCATCCGGACCATGTCGGCATGGCCGGCTGGCTCACGCGCAAGTTCGGCTGCCGGCTCTGGATGACGTCGATGGAGTACCTGATGTGCCGGGTACTGGCCGCGGATACCGGCCGCGCCGCGCCGCAGGAAGGCGTGGATTTCTACCGGCAAGCCGGCTGGACCGAGGACGATATCGAAGTCTACCGGACGCGATTCGGCGGCTTCGGCAAGTTCGTGCATGCGCTGCCGGAGAGCTTCCAGCGCCTGACGGACGGCGACGTATTGCGCATCGGCGAGCATGAGTGGCGCGTAGTCGTGGGCAAAGGCCATTCGCCCGAACACGGCTGCCTGTACTGCCCCGCGCTCAAGGTGCTGATTTCCGGCGACCAGGTCCTGCCGCGGATCTCGTCGAATGTTTCCGTATTCCCCACCGAACCGGAAGCCGATCCGATGGGCGACTGGCTGGACTCGCTCGACAAGATCCGGTGCGAAGTGCCGGACGATGTACTGGTGCTGCCGGCTCACAACGAACCGTTCCGCGGCCTGCATGCGCGGCTCGACTACCTGTCGCGCAGCCAGCACCAGGCGCTGGACCGCCTGCGCGAGGCGCTGGCCGAGCCACGGCGCGCCGTCGATGTGTTCGGGCAGCTGTTTTCGCGGCCGATCGACGGCCCGGGCCTGCTCGGCATGGCCACGGGCGAGAGCATCGCGCACCTGAATTACCTGATGCACCGCGGGGAAGCGATCCGGGAAACCGGGACGGACGGCTTCCACTGGTACCGCATGAAGTAGCCGCGGCACTGCCCCCGAAGCCACTTGGGGGCAACACAACTTGACTTCGCCGCTTCCGATATATATCTTAAGATATGTTTTAAGATATATCGGAGGCGCTCGTGCGACATCCTTTTGCTGCATTCGATCACTCAGGCCTGGATCACCGCCTCGGCATGAGGCTTTCTCATCATTTCCTGCGCCACGCCATTGGTCGCCATCAGAGCGGTGGCGGCCCCTGGGGCGGGCAGGACGGCGGTGATGGCTTCGGCGGTCCGGGCGACTTCGACGGCGAAGGCTGGCGTCGCGGCCGCAAGTTCAGCGCCGAAGACCTGCAACTGCTGCTGCTCGCGTTGCTGGAGGAAAAGCCCAGCCACGGCTACGAGCTCATCAAGGCGCTCGAGACCCGGACCAGCGGCTTCTACAAGCCCAGCCCGGGCATGGTCTATCCCGCGCTGACCTACCTCGAAGAAGTCGGATACGCCACCGTCGACTCCGAGGGCAACAAGAAGCGCTACCACCTTTCCGACGCCGGCCGCACCTACCTGGCCGCCAACCAGGACAGGCTCGACCTGATGCTAGGACGCCTGCGCCACGCCGCCCGCAAGATGGACTGGATCCGCCGCGCCATGGCCGGCGAGCCGCAGATCGAACCGGAGCAGGGCGGCTGGGCGCCGGAGTTCGTGCAGGCGCGCCTGGCGCTCAAGCGTGCGCTGGCGCTGCGCAGCGACGCGTCGCCGGACGAGCAACGGCGTATTGCCGCCATCCTCGCGCAGGCGACGGCCGAGATCGAAGCCGGCCCGAAGCGCTGAATCGTGGCGTTGACCTTCGCGTCCGCCCTGGGCGCCACCTGCGCCCGTCACCTGAGGAATTCCATGACGACACCGACAGAAACCACCCGTTCCACCCGTGACCTGGCCGTGCAGCGGGTCCGCCACCCGCTGAAGATGCGCATGCTCCAGGTCGTGCGTACCCGGCTGGTCTCGCCGCAACTGCTGCGCGTGACCCTGCACGGCGCGGATCTCGCCGATTTCGTCTCGGCATCGTTTGACGATCATGTGAAGGTCTTCTTCCCGCAGGGCGGCGGCGACAAGCCCGCGATGCCCGAGGTCGGGCCAAACGGCCCGGTCTTTGCCGACGGCCAGCCGCGGCCGCCCGCCCGCGACTACACGCCGCGGCGCTACGATCCCGTCGCGCAGGAACTCGATATCGAGTTCGTGCTGCATGGCGACGGCCCCGCGTCCACGTGGGCGGCACAGGCACAGCCGGGCCAGTTCCTGGGGGTTGGCGGTCCGCGGGGCTCGTTCATGGTGCCGACGGCATTCGACTGGCACCTGCTGGTCGGCGACGAAACCGCCTTGCCCGCCATCGGCCGCAGGCTGGAGGAACTGGGCGCCAATACCCGCGCGCTGGTTGTGACCGAGGTGCCGGACGCCGCGGCCGAGATTCCGCTGCCGAGCCCGGCGAACGTGGCGATGCATTGGCTGCACCGCGGCGATGCGCCGGAAGGCAGCCTGCTGGAGCCCGCGCTGCGCGGGATCGTGCTGCCTCGCGGCGAAGGCTATGTCTGGGCCGCAGGCGAATCCGCTGCGATGAAGGCGGTGCGCCAGCACCTTGTCACCGAACGCGGCATCGATAAAACGCGCATCCGCGCTTCGAGCTACTGGAAGCGCGGCGCGGCGGCGGTACACGAAACCCTCGAAGACTGAGCGGGGCGCGGATGGCCTAAGATGGCGGAAGCGTAACTCGCAAGGAGGCTGCCGTGCCGGACACCATTCCAGGCTGGACGAAGTTTCAAGCTGCCGCCGCGGCGGTCATCGCGACGACACTATCGGCCTGCGCGCCCGACTCGGTCCGCAATATCGAGGCCAAGGGATTCAATGCCTACCTCGATTCACTGAAGACGACCTGTCCCAACATGGTCGTTGGCAACAACAACATCAGCGAATGGCTGCGCCGAAATGCCAGCACTGGAGACGACGACTACGTCTACTGGCTGGACCAGACCTCGCGCCTGTATTACAAGCGGATCAGCCCGGCCCAGTACCGCACCTCGGTCGGCGCGGCGCTAGGTGGCGGAAATGCGGATACGCGTGCGCTCGACTGCATCATCCGGCACTTGCCGGCGGATCGGCCGAGTAGTCCGCCAGGTGGGAAGTTGTTGTGACAGGGCAGAGGCCATGGGGTGATGTAACGAGCTCATTATCCGCAGACCAGGACTCCTGGTCGCAGGTTGTCGTCTATACTTGACAAAGATGACTTCCGGATTTCCAGCCATGAACGCCGCGACACTCGGAACCGCGATCCAGCGCAAGCGCACGGAATTGGGCCTGACGCAGCAGCAGCTGGCGGACATGGCGCAATTGTCGCGCCAGTCGCTCAATGGCATCGAACACGGCACCGTCAATGCCACGCTCGACACGCTGGGCCGCCTGCTTGACGTGCTGGGTTTGTCGTTGGGCATTTCCGATCCCGAACAGGACCGCAAGGCCAGGGGCGCACCGACGCGCGCCCTGTGGATGGCCGCGAAAAGTGCCAACGTCAGCTACGCGGGGGAGTTCACGCCCGATGAACTCGAACGGGCGCTGGCAACGGGCGAGATTCCCGGCGAGCATCGGCCCCAGCTCGCCCAGGTACTCGATGAAGCGCCGCTGCAGCTTGTCACCAAGGTGGTGGCGGAAGTGGCAGTGCGGCAGCATTGCAAGCCGGCCGAAATCTGGAAGAACCTCCGAGCGCTGGCACAGGGCTTGATGGCTACGCGGGGCGGACTGTGGGCCTGAAGGTCGCCCTGCGTGGGGATGTCTGGGAGACGCTGTTGCGCCATGCGCGGGCCTTCCTTGCGCAAGTCTCGGCGGGTGTGCCGATCATGCGCGAACAGTTCGCCAGCATTCAACGGACTGGCTTCAGCCGGACGTTCGATGAGTGCGTACGGTCATCCAGCGATTTCCTCAATCGCCTGGACAAGGCGCGCTAAGAACGCGAACATCGCAAAATGACTAGCTGACATGGTCATTTTTGGGTGCGAAGATCGATGCGTACCCACCCACAGGATTTACGATGCCACGCGCCCAGGTTTCCAAAACGGAGTTCAAAGCGAAGGCGCTTGAGTATTTCCGGCAGGTAGAGGTCTCCGGTGAACCCGTGATCGTCACTGACCATGGTAAGCCCACGCTGGAAATCCGCCCTTTCCGGAATCTTGATCGCGAGCCTCTCCAGATATTGGCCGGCACGGTCGTCCGCTATGACGACCCGACGGATCCGCTTGACGCGGAATGGGAGGCGGGCCAGTGATCGTGCTGGAGACACATGCCCTGGTCTGGTGGGCGAGCGACGATCTGCTAGCGGACGCGGCAGGACCGCCGCCCGTTGTGCAATCCTCCCATCCCCGCTAACATGATTCCCCGGCAGCCGAGACAGCGGTTGCCGACGTCGCTCGGACGGTTCCGGGCGCTTACGTAAAGGACTCCTTCATGACTGCCAGTTCTGGCAAGCGCCGCTTTGCGCGCATCGATCGCCTTCCCCCGTACGTTTTCAATATCACCGCCGAGTTGAAGATGGCCGCCCGCCGCCGTGGCGAGGACATCATCGACATGAGCATGGG
>JACXTT010003231.1_pt1 | contig 25353 bp, 26 predicted proteins | sample 9270951 | NCBI WGS metagenome assembly JACXTT01 (sample SAMN15532306, study PRJNA645909) | rock metagenome | isolation source: weathered quartz diorite | place: Puerto Rico | collected 2017-06-21
GCGGTGCCGGTCTGCCTTGCCGATGGCCGCACCGTGGCCGGTCTGGCCATCGCCACCATCACCGAGCGCCTGCCCGATGCGCGGGTCGAGACCGTGGTGGGGCAGATGCGGGAAAGAGCGCGACTGATCGGTGCGCAGGCCGCTGAACTCGCTCACCGCAAATCGGTGCGGCGTGCCTCGGCTTCAGCCTCGACATCGGGCGCGTCATCGTCCAGCAGCAGGGACGCTTCGTCGCGCCAGTAGTTCACCGCCGCGAGCCAGCCTTCCCATACGCAGCCGTTGCAGCCCCGCCCGCAGCAGGTGGTGGGCTCGGGCGGCGGTGGGCGCAGGGTGACACCTTGCGCGTCGAGCAGCGCCTGCACGCGCACGATCAGTGCTTGCGCGCCGGCGAGGTTGGTGGGTTCCGGTAGCCGGTCGATGGGGTTCATGGCATCAAGGTTCTCAGGCCACCAGGTTCAGCTCCAGCCGCATCCTCGCCCCGCCCGATTCGCTCGAGCCGATCGTGAGCTGCCCGCCGTGCAGTCGCGCGACCTCGGCCACCAGGTGCAGGCCGAGCCCCGCGCCGCGCCCGCGCGGCACCAGCCGGTGGAACGGCGCCACCACGCGCTCGCGGTCGGCCTCCGGTATGCCCGGCCCGGAGTCGAGCACCTCGAAGCCCGATGGCTCCCACAGGCGCACCTGGATGTCGCAGCCCTGCCCGCCGTGCTCGATGGCGTTCTGGATCAGGTTGGTGAGCGCGCGTTCGAGCGAAGGCGCGTCGCCGCGCACCAGCAGCGGCCGGGGCGCATCGACCGACAGCGTGCAACGGTTCATGATCGCCAGCGGCGCGATGTCTGCCGCCACGCGCTCGCACAGCGGCTTCAGGTCGACCTGCGCATCGTGCGAGGCGATGCGGTCCAGCCGCTGCAGATCGAGCAGTTGTTCGGCCAGCGTGGCAAGCCGCGCGGAGGCCTGCTTGAGCTTCACCTTGAGCGGGTCGTAGGGCAGCCGCTCCAGGTGAATCTGCAGCGTGGTGATGGGCGTGCGCAACTCGTGCGCGGCGTCGGCCAGGAAGCGCTCCTGCCGGTCGTAGCCTTCGTTGAGCCGGTCGAAGGCCCGGTTCACCGCATTGACCAGCGGGCGAATCTCGCTCGCCACGTTGGCCAGCGGCAGCCGCGTGGTGCGCTCGTGCACGTCGATGCTCTCGGCATGCTCGGCGGTGGCCACCACGCCCTTGAGCCCGCGCTTGACGACAAAGGGCGTGGCCAGGATCACACCGAGGCAGGTGACCAGCGCCATCGGCGCCACCAGGAACAGGAACACCAGGCCCGTGCCCTTGAGCGTGGTCTTGACCGTGAGCGGCGCCCCGGTCTGGACCACCACGTTGACAGGGCCCGTCGCGTCGGTCTCCACGCGTTCGAAGCGGGCCTTGGGCTGGGTGTTGTCCTTCGACGGATCGATGGTCAGGCGCTCGATGCCGTCGAGCGTGGTCGCCAGGTCGGCGTACTTCGCGGGCACGTCGCCGTGCCGCACTTCGGAGCCCGCGGCGTCGCGCGCGATGAACCAGAAGGGCCCATCGGCCTGGTCGAGGCGCCGGATTTCGGAGGTCGGCGCAACTGCGAGCCGGCCTTGTGCGTCGCGCGTGAGCGCGCGCTGGATCACCGCGATGGTCTCCTGCCCGGTCTCGTCGACCATGCGGCCAGCCACCCACGCCAGGCCGATGAAGCCGCCCAGCACCAGCGAGCCCACCACCACCTGCAGCAGGATCAGACTCCAGATCAGCCGCCAGCGCAGCGAAAGCAGGCTCAGGCTCATCCGTTGTTCGGCGGCGCGGCCGCGCAGATCAGGTAGCCCACGCCGCGGATCGCGTGGATCTCGACCTGCGCGCCGGCCTTGTCGAGCTTGGAGCGCAGCCGCGACACGTGGGTGTCGAGCGCATTCGACTGGATCTCGTCCTTGTGGCCGTACACGCGCTCCTGCATGGTCTCGCGCAGCACGGTGCGGCCGCGGTGCTCGAGCAGTGCCTCCAGCACCAGCAGCTCCCGGCGCGGCAGCGTGAGGTTCAGGTCTCCGACATGGGCCTGCCGCATGTGGTGGTCGAAGGACAGCTGCCCCAGCGTCATGGTGAAGTTCGCGCGCACCGCGGGGCGCCGGGCCAGCGCGCGCACGCGCGCCATCAGCTCGTCCATCGAGAAGGGCTTGGCGAGGTAGTCGTCGGCGCCGCCGTCGAGGCTGAGCACCCGCTCGGCCACGTCGGTCATGGCCGTGAGCACCAGCACGGCGGTGGCGACCTGGTTCTGCCGCAAAAAGGCCACGAGCGAGAGGCCGTCGCCGTCGGGCAGGCCGCGGTCGAGCACGATCACGTCGTGCTGCGCCGACAGCGCGGCTTCCTCCGCCTCGCGCAGCGAGCTCGCCACGTCGACCAGCGCCTGGTTCTGCCGCAGCGCCGAGGCCAGGGCTTGCGCCAGGTCGACTTCGTCTTCGACGAGCAGGATTCTCATGAGGGATGCGGCAAGGGCTGGATGCGGGAAAAGGGGCGGGCCATTCTAGGAGAGGCGTCCTTGCGGAAGGCGCAATGTTCACGCAATGCAGCGGCATAAGCTGGGGCGATCCATGACCTCACGCCCGGCAACTTCCTCCCCCCTGCCTCCGAGTCCCTGGTACCTGGCGTTGGGCCATCGGATCGCCACGCTCTGGCTGGTGAAGATGATCGGCACCACTGTCGGCATCTCAGGCTTCTTCGTCGTGTACTTCTGGGTGATGCACAACCCGCCGTCGGAGCCGACGGTGATGCCGCTCACGCGGCTCGACCACTGGGTGGGCGTGAGCGACGACGCGATGGTGCTGTATGGCTCGCTGTGGTTCTACATCTCGCTGGCGCCGGCCTTCGCGAAGGACAAGGCGCAGCTCTGGGCCTGCGCGCGCGACGCCGCCGTCATGGCGGGCATCGGCCTCGTGGTGTTCTGGTTCTTTCCCACGACGGTGCCCGTGTTTCCGGTCGACTGGTCGCAGTATCCGGCGCTGCAGTTTCTCAAGGCCACCGACGTGGGCGGCAATGCGTTTCCGTCGCTGCATGTCGCGTTCGCGGTGTTCACCGCGGTGCTGCTGCGGCGTCAGCTGCGCAGCGTGCAGGCACCTGCGTGGGTACAGGTGCTGAACATGCTCTGGGCCTTCGGCATCGTCTACTCGACGCTGGCGACGCGGCAGCATGTGCTGCTCGACGTGCTGGGCGGCACGCTGCTTGCCGCCGTGGTATGCCGGGCAGGCAGCCCGCGCGGCAAGCTGGTGCCGGCGCGGGCCTGAAGCTGAAGATTTACCAGAAGATCCAGAGAGCCAGGCCGCCGAAGATGGCCCACTTCACGAGGTAGTACACCCGCTTGTCCCAGGCCTTCAGGCGCTTGCCGACCACGCGGATCTGGTAGATGTACTTGAACGCGCGGTTGATGCCGCCGGTCTTGTCGCCTGCGTCGTTGGGCGAGCTGGCCGCCGCCAGCAGGTTCTTCGCGAACCAGCGGTTCACCGCGCTGGCCCAGCGGTACTTCAGCGGGCGCTCGATGTCGCAGAACAGGATCACGCGGTCGTGGTCGGTGGTGTTCTCGGCGTAGTGGATGAAGGTCTCGTCGAACACCACGGCCTCACCGTCGCGCCAGTGGTAGCGCTGGCCGTCCACGTCGATGTAGCAGCCTTCCACGCCCGGCGTCCACAGGCCCAGGTGGTAGCGCAGCGAGCCCGCGAACGGGTCGCGGTGGCGCACCAGGCGGCTGCCCGGAGGCAGCTCGGCGAACATGGCGGCCTTGATGGTGCCGATGCCCTTGAGCAGTTCGGTGGTGCGCGGGCACAGAACGGCGGCCGAGGGATGCGCTTCGTCGTACCACTTCAGGTAGAAGCGCTTCCAGCCGCTCTTGAAGAAGGAGTTGAAGCCCACGTCGTTGAACTGGCTCGAAGCCTTGATGCTGCCGCCGTTGCGCATGGCCAGCGCTTCCTCGCGGATGACTTCCCAGTTCTCCTCGAGGATGCGCATCTCGGGGAACTGCGCGGGCGACAGGTACGGCGTACCGGGCACCTTCGAGAAAAGGTACATGAAGACGTTCAGCGGAGCGAGGAAGGTCGAGTGATCAGAGAGCTGTCTGAAGAAACGATGCCGCACCTGGCCGCGGAAATGAACGTAGAGCGCGCTGAGCGCGAAGATGGCAAGAATGACCCACTTCATTGGAAAGTGTCCTGTAAACGGCGCCGGGTAGTGTAATTCGTCGCCCCGGAACGGACCTGACTCGGGCCCATTGCCCTTTCGGCCCTCCCGGGGGCGGTCTCAGCTGCAGAGCATGGGCTGCGGCGCCTCGGCCATCGCCAGCGGCAGCCGCACCGTCACCAGCAGGCCGCCTTCGGCGGTTTCGCCGAGCGTCACCTCGCCGCCGTGCCGGTCGATCACCGACTTCACGATGGCCAGGCCCAGCCCGCTGCCGCTCTGGGTCTGGTCGGGGTTGCGGAAGAAGCGGTCGAACACGCGTTCGCGCAGCGCGGCCGGAATGCCCGGCCCCTGGTCGGCCACCGTGAGCAGCGCATGCGGCCCCTCGTGCGCCACATGCACCACCACCGTGCTGCCCGAGGGGCTGTACTTGATGGCGTTGTTGACCAGGTTGTCGATCATCGAGACCAGGCTCTCGCGTTCGCCCAGCACCGGCACGCGGTCTTCGCACACCAGCTCCAGCTCGATGCCGCGGGCGCTGGCCAGGCCTTCGATCATCGCGAGACGGTCTTGCACCAGCCCGTCGAGCGACAGCATCACGGGCAGCGCGTTGTCCGAGACCGCGTCGCTGCGCATGAGCTGCAGCAGCTGCCCCACCAGCCGGGCCGCGCGGTCGTTGCTGCGCAGCAGGTTGCCCATGAGCTCGCGCTGGCCCTCGTCGGTGCTCTGCTCCTTCAGTGCCTCGACGTTCACGCGCATGGCGGCCAGCGGCGTGCGCAGCTCGTGCGCCGCGTCGGCGATCAGGCTGCGCTCGCGCGAGGTGCTGTCGCGCACCCGCTGCAGCAGGCTGTTGATGCTCTGCACCAGCGGCTGCAGCTCCTTGTGCGGCGGCGTGTACGACAGCGGCGTGAGGTCGGCCGGGCCGCGCTCGGCGGTTTCCTTGCTCACCTGGCGCCACGGCCGCAGCGCGAGCCGCACCGACAGCCACGCCGGAAAGATCAGGAAGGGCAGGCTGATGACCAGCGGCAGCAGGTAGTAGCCCCGGTACATCACGGTCACGGTGAGGCGCCACACGCTGGGCTCGGCCAGCATGACGCGGGTATCGGTGGTGGCCGAAACCAGCGTGCGCGCGCGCCATTCGCGGTTGCCCGCCTTCACAGTCTCGATGCGGTTCGGCGCCGAATTGAGGATGACGGGCACCGCCGCCGTCGAGCGGTAGATCAGCCTGTCGCCCTGCCATACCTGCATCACCGGGGAGGAATCGGACGCGGCGTCGCCGTCGCCCACCGTCTCGAGCAGCGCCGCGTCGAAGGCGGCCAGCGTTTCCTGCTGCTTGTCGGGATGGTCGGCCATGTTCTGGGAGATCGCCAACACGGTCTGGAAGATCTTGTCGTACTTGAGCAGCTCGGGGTCTTCGTACGAGTCGTACAGCAGCAGCGCGACGGCCATGGTCCACAGCAGGGCCACCACGCCCATCTGCGCGAGCAGCAGGCGCCGCATCAGGGAAGGTTGTTTCCAGTTCTTCCAGCGCTGCGCCAGCGCCTGCATCATTTCGTCGTGCTCCGCACCAGCGATTGCACGTCGATCACGTAGCCGATGCCGCGCACCGTGCGGATATAGCCCTGGCCGATCTTGCGGCGCAGGTTGGAGATATGCACCTCGAGCGAGTTGCTGCCGTTGGCCTGGCCGCCGGGCAGCACCTGCTCTTCCATCACGCGGCGCGTGACCACGCGGCCGGTGCGCTTGAGCAGCAGCGCCAGCAGGTCGAACTCGCAGCGCGACAGCTCGACCGGCTCGCCGTCGACGATCACGCCGCGTGTGGGCTCGTGCAGCGCCAGCCCGCGCATGCGGATGGTCTCGTCGTTGAAGCCGTAGCTGCGGCGCGCAAGCGCACGCACCCGCGACAGCAGTTCGGCCAGCGCGAAGGGCTTGACCAGGTAGTCGTCGGCACCGTCGTCCAGGCTGCGCAGCCGGTCGTTGAGCGCGTCGCGCGCACTCAGCACCAGCACCGGCAATATCTGGCGGTCGCGGCGCAGGCGGAACAGCAGGTCGAGCCCGTCGCCGTCCGGCAGCCCGAGATCGAGCAGCACCATGTCGAACGTGCCGCCGTCGAGGGTGCGCAGGGCGTCGTCCAGCCGGCGGACCCACACCACATCCATGCCCTGATTGGCCAGGGCGATGCGCACGCCGTTGCCCAGATCAAGGTCGTCCTCAACAAGCAAAAGATTCATGGGCCTCCATGCGAACGAACCCCGCCCGGTGGCGGGAATGAGGCCGAAGTATCTGACAAGCGGCCCCGGGGCACTTCAGGAAATCTTCATGAACGCCCAAGCGGCCCTTCAGGTACGAAAACGACACTGGAGCGACCCCTTACATACGGAACATCGACGTGAATCGACCACCTGTCCCGCCGAGCCGCTTCCTGCGACCGAACCGCTTCCAACCCCAGCGCCGCAGCCTCCTGCGTGCCCTGGCCCTCACCGGTGCCGCCGGGCTCGCGGCCTGCGGAGGAAACGGCGGCACGCGCGGAGTAAGCGCCGCGGCGGCAGGCGCAGGCAGCGGACCGGTCTCGGTCACCGACCGCCGCGTGAAGGTCTCGGCCTCGCCCGATGTCTCGCTGCAGGTGCGCGACTGGCAGCGCGCCGGCAACACCGGTCCCACCATCGTGCTGCTGGCCGGACTGGGCGGCAATGCGCGCTGCTTCGACAGCCTCGCGCCCGCGCTGGCCGCCCGCTCGCGCGTGGTCGCGATCAGCCGGCGCGGCTACGGCCTGTCGGACAAGCCTCTGCCGGTCAAGAGCGCCACCCAGCACTACGAAGTGGAGACTCTCGGCTCCGACCTGAAAGCCGTGCTCGACGACCTGGGCCTGCTGCGCGTGGTGCTCGGCGGCCATTCGATCGCCGGCAACGAACTCACTTACTTTGCCGGCCGCCACCCCGAACGGGTGCGCGGCCTCATCTACCTCGACACCACCTTCGACTACACGAAGGACGGCGAACGCGGCGGCGAAGAACTGCCGATGAACCGCCGGCTCGACGAACCCAGGCCGAAGCCCGCGGACGGCCGCTCGCTGCAGGCGGCCATCGCCTTCCAGCGGCGCAAATCCAAGAACTGGTGGCCCGCACTGGAGGCGAGTCTGCGCGACGCCGTGGAGGTGCGCCCCGACGGCAGCGTCCGCATGAACACCCCCGACGACGTGGAGACCGCCATGGACACCGCCGCCCACAATTTCTCGCCCGACTACAGGGCGGTGCGCGTGCCGTCGCTGGTGGTCACGGCCCTGCCGGCCGACAACCGCGACCTGTTCCCGTGGCTCGAACTGCCGCTGGACGCGAGGACCGAAAAGGACGCGGCCGACATGCTGCGCATCTTCCGGCGCGCGCGCATCGCGGACGCCAACCGTCTGGTGGAAGCGCTGAACACGCCCAACCGCCTGACGCTGGACAACAGCTGCCACACCGATTTCTTCATGGAGCGCGAAGCCGAAGTGCTGCGGGCAATCCAGTTCATGACGTGGGCGTGAGCCGCGGGATGCTATTGACGCAGCAGCTTGATCAGCGCCGCCAGTTCCTCGCCGCCGAGCCCCGCCGCGTCGGCCCGCTGGAACAGGCCGGCCGCGAACGCCGGGAACTCGGTGTTGATGCCCGACGCCTGCGCCGTCTGGAGAATGCGCTGGGTCGCCTCGACGGAGATGCGCATCGGGCTTTGCGTGATCGCGAAGTCGCCCGACTGGATGACCGCGCCTTCGTGCTCCAGGAAACCCGCGAAGGTCGGCATGATGCCCGCGACGATGCGCCCGTACTCGGCCACGTCGAAACCTTCGTGTTCGGCGACCCGCGCGCCGTGCAGAAAACCGAGCATCGTGCCGTAGATGCTCGACAGCGTCGCCAGGTCCATGGTCGCCGCCGCCGCGACCTTCTCGCCCAGGTAGACGATGCCGCCGGCCAGCACATCGAGCCAAGGCTTCGCTTCGTCGAACACGGCCTGTGCGCCGGACACCAGCAGCGGTGTGTCGGGTCGGCCCATCTGGTCGGGCGCGGCCTGGATCGCGCCCTCGAGGTAGGCGGCGCCGTGGCTGTGCGCCCGCGCCTGCGCGTCGCGCGCGTCCTGCGGGCTGCCGGTGGTCAGTTGCGCCAGCAGGCGGCCATCCATCGCGGCGGCCACGCCCGGTGCCGACAGGATCTCTTCGGCGGCGCGATAGTCGTAGACGCACATCACAGCCACGCGGCTCGCGCGCAACGCCTCTTGCGCGCTACGGGCCAGCACGGCGCCCTGCTTGACCAGTTCGTCGGCCTTGCCCGGCGTGCGATTCCACAGGGTGACCTCGTAGCCCGCGTCGACGTACAGCCGCGCGATGGCAAGACCCATCGCGCCCAGGCCCAGAACGGAAACCTTCTTTTTGCTCATGATGATCCGATTGCTCTTGTTGAAGACGGATGGATCGTAGAAATTGCGCCTCCCTATGGTCAAGTACCTACAATAAAGTCAGGTACTTACCAAAACGTATGTATTGTGTATTTACAGGGCATTCCCCGGAAATAAAAATGAAGTCAAAGAAACCCTACAACTGCGGCATCGGGCCGGCATTCGACGTCATCGGCGGCAAATGGAAGGCCGTCATCCTCTGGGAACTGAACGCCCAATCGTTCCGCTTCGGCGAACTCAAGCGGCAGTTGCCCGACATCAGCGAAAAGATGCTGATCCAGCAGCTGCGTGAACTCGAAGCCGACGGCATCGTCCACCGCGAGGTGTTCCATGAAGTGCCGCCGCGCGTGGAATACTCCGCGACCAAGCTGGGCGTCACGCTCAACGAGGCACTGGGCCCGCTGGCCGACTGGGGCGACCGCAACGCCAAGCGCGTGCAGACCGCGCGCGCCAAGGCGGAGGCGGCGAAGTAGCCGTTGCCCTCGAACCGGAACGCAGGATGCCGTTGCTGAAGATTTCATCCGCCGTGCTGCTTGCCACGGCGGTGTCGTGGGGCCTTGTCCAGGCGCAACCGGTGTGCGCGCCCTCGCCCGTCTACATGGGGCCGCCGATGCGTTCGGCGCCCGACACGATCTGGCAAAGGGATTTCACGCGCTCCATCGACGGGGCGCTTCCGCCCGAACTGCAGGCATCGCTCGGCGCTGCGCTCGACAAGATGCTGCAGCACGTGCCCGCCGCCAGCGTGGCCGTGGCGATACCGGGCGAAGGTACCTGGTCGGCCACGCGTGGGCTGGCGCGCAAGGAGCCGCCGCAACCCGTCACGACCGAGCAGCCCTTCCAGGTCGCGAGCACCGCCAAGACGCTCACGGCCGCGGTCGTGCTGCAGCTGGTGGAAGAACGCAAGCTCAAGCTCGGCGACACCTGTCGATCGTCACTGAGTTCTGACCTTTTTGCATTGAGTTCTGAACCCGAACTCTTTTCGAATCAATGACTTAGCAGCGTTCCTATTTGAAAAGCGCCGCACGCTGCGTGTTTTCTTAGTGTTAAGCCCAGCCCAGACGCGGTGGTCGAAAAGCGCATCTTCTTCTGCCAGCCACTGGGGTGAACGGCCACTATTGAATTGGCCGTCCGCGTCGTTCAGCGCGAGCTGGGAATAGGGACAAACGTGTGAATCTGGAGGTCCTTCCCAACCCAAAGCATCTGGGCACTCGAGGCGATGGTTTCCAAATGGACCGCCACCGCGCGAACCCGCGCTCGACATGAGAACTGCAAGGCTGCGGCTTAACTGCGGCCAAATCTGTTCGAAGAGCCATCCCTGCGCCCGCGCAGGCTGTTTAGCGCCACCATCTACCTGGTCAGAATTCATTCCCGACCATAAAGCTAAGGAGTTCGCTTTCGTCGGATATGAAGAACCAGGATGCTCGAGCGTCAGCGCTCATTTCCGCAAACAGGTCTCGATAGACGTTGAATGCTAGTGAGTGTGTGCGTTGCTTCTCCTCAGCTGTCATCTCGTCCTCGCTTTTTTAAATTCTTCGTCTAGCTGAAGAGCTTGCCAGCACATTCTCCTGATCGTCGAACGAGTTCATAGACCATACCCTCGGTGCTCACGACTTGTCGGAGAGCATCGATTCTCCATCCATGCCGGAAGGCGGATTGAACGTCCCATGCCATCCGACCAATATGCGCGCGAGGGAATCAATGAAGTACGGCGTGCCTTTTGGGATTCTGACCAAGCCCCCGCCATAGGCGACAAACAATTCGGTGGTGGCTCTAGCTTCCGTGGCCTCGCGCCATCGATTGCTACTAGGACGAACATCTGGATCCATCGGCGTAGACCATAGCGTGTTTCTGCCGATCGATGCCCCCCTCAAAAATGCTGCGAGTCCATGGTGGCCCCTTTGCTCAGCAACATCACCAGGGGTGCGGGAGTCATGAGTTGTCCCTTCGACTGATGCGCCCCGGCTGATCAGCACCCGGCAAGCTTTTTCATTGCCGAAGTAAGCCGCCTGATGAAGAAAGCTCCAAGATGAACCGGGTTTCGTGTAGCGGCTACAACGATTGGCAAGAACATCAGAATTTGACCATTCCGATAACAGTCGATCCCAGTGGCCAGACTTGGCCGCTTCATATGCTTGGTCAATGACGACTTGGAGTTCGCTCACGTTTGATTCTCGGCAGATTTGCAGGGCACGGGCATTGTCGACGCCGTACTTTACGTTTGAAGTCCTACCTGTCCGGCATTCGCCGATTGTGTTGAATAACTCACCCTAATCCCAGTAGCTAGCTCTTAGGTTGCATGCCCTCACGACGCAGGCGACGGGAGTAGGGAGACCGGTCAAGCGTGCCAAGCAACGCCTGCTGACAGCTGCCATTCCATTGGCCGCGGCATCTATTTAGCAGGCCGATCGACGCTAGATGCGAGGATCTGAGCCTTTTCAGATGGGTTACAGTTGTTTACATGCTGTGGCGGGGAAAGCAAATGACGAGTGTGCAGGCGGGCGTGATAGGGAGAACAATCTATGAGGCTTCGACTCCTGTACTGGAGATTTCCGGAATAGGTGGCCGATCCTGGAAGCGAAATGTCGCTCCGAGCGACAGCAGACACGGCCCTTGGTTACCCGCCGAGTGGCGCGTGCTCAACCAAGAAATTTGGCGCAGGCGACTGCCTAGCCTATATCTAGTGGCAGGACTCGATCTGGTCATTCGATATGTGGGGATCAGCCGGAACAGGGTGGCGGATCGGTGGCGGCTTTCACCTGCGGTCGATGCCGAGACTGGCGCTGCGCTGCCTGCGGCACAACTCTTTCATTCACAGTGTTGGCGACACCTGCAGCGAGAACGGCTTCAGTATCAAGTTCGCTGCATCAGCGGCGATGAACTGGTTCTTGTGCTTCAGGCACTCGGACCGCCGGTATCGGGCTTTGCGACGCTGGAGGGTGAGTCCGAAGGGATTGCCGCGGCCGTCGAACGTTGGTTGTGCAACAACCATAGCCCGCAGCTTGTGAGCTGGAATATTGCGATGACAGGAGCGCAGAGGGTGTCGCGGCGCGAAGCAGTTGCTTTCTCCAAATCGGCGTGAACGTATAGCCGACAAGTTCCAAAGAGGATCCATGACTCCTACCGAAATCTACGTACCGAGCGACGACGAAGCTGCCTGGAACCAGTTCCTAGCGCTCTGGCCGAAAGAACGTCTGGAATCCATGCAACTAGACGAGTACACCGCGGTAGGAAGCACGGACAGCTTCACCTACTGGATCGAATACAGACTCAAGGAGCTTGGCAGCATCAAAGGAGGCTCCAACTTCAAGATGGGCATCTTCTCGCGCAGCGGTGCCGGAGATGGGGCCGACCAGAAGGCGTGGCTCAAGTACACACCCGAGTATGGGTGGTACTCGAAGTATGGCGAATCACCCGAGCAAGCCTTCGAGGCTATCCGGCAGCGGATCGTCGCAATCGCCGATGCGGCAACGCGAGGGGATATGGACGCGATCAAACGCGTCGATTTCGGCTTGGCTGTTAAATGGAAGATCGCCTTCCTGTATCAAAACCGTGATCGGCCCTGCGTCGTGGATGTCTTCAGTCGGCGCGTATTGGGCGCGTTTCTGAATCGTCCCGTCAAAGCATCGGAGCCCCTAGCCGCAATCTATCCGGAGGTCATGAGCCTCAGGCGTCCCGATGAGGGAATTCTGGAGTTCGGCCATCGAGTCTGGCAGAGCAAGCCCGCCGCTGCGCGGGAGATTGAGATCTTCAAGCTCTCGATGTCGGAGAACACATTCAGCAGGGTAGAGCTGGAGGCCCTGGCTGACCGGCAACTGGCCGTGGCGGGCCGCGTAATGGGAGGCGGCCAGGGCGATTCGTTTCCCAGGACGGATGTGGGCACCCTGTTCTATCTCTGCTATGGGAATAGCGTCCAGCTCATCGGACGCTTCACGAGTGAGGTTGAACAGACGGCAAAGGGGGAAGATTATGCGCAGCGGCGATACGAAGTCTTGTTCCAGGCCAACCGGCACGATGCATTCACTGCGAGCAAGGAGAAGTGGACGCCACGCGGCATATCGACGTTCTGGCAAGTGCCATCCGATCGATTGTCTGATTTCGAGCAACTCCTTCTTGGTCCCTACTTCAATCTCACCCTTGAGGAACTCGCTGAAATGGAATCCATGGAGTTGAATGATGACGCGCTTCAGGGAGAAGCACCTGCTGTGATTTCGACGCTTTCCTCACAGCCGCTCAACCGCATCTTGTATGGGCCACCTGGGACCGGAAAGACCTATCGCAGCGTGGCTGAGGCGGTCTCCATTGCGGAAGGTGGGGCCATCTCGGAGTTGATGGCACTTGAGAGATATGCCCAGACCAAGTCACGCTTTGACGAACTCAGGCGTACAGGCCAAATCGAGATGCTTACCTTCCATCCCTCCTATGCCTATCAGGACTTCGTCCAAGGCATACGACCGCGCGCTGCGGCCGGCTCGGTGACCTACGACGTGGTCGACGGCGTCCTGAAGCGTATCGCGGACCGGGCGATGGACAACTGGCACAAGGCTCAGGCGAGTTCTGCGTTGGAGATCGCTGAGGAGGCCCGATTTGAGCGGGCATTCCGGAAAGTGGTAGAGAACATTCAAGAACGGGGATTCGTCGAGGCGCAACTGTCGGGCGGCAGGCCAGCACGCGTGACGATTCCCGTTCGAGAGGGGGGGTTGACGGTCCAATCTGAGGGGTCGGAGACTCCCTATCCGCTGTCAAAGAAGCGCATCCTTTCTACGTGGATGCGGCGTGCATCGATTCACCGAGTTCGTGACATCGATCTGCCCGTACCAACATACTTCTGGGCCGTGCTGCAATTGCTCAAGCAGACTGACCAAGGTCTGGAACCCTTGTCCCTGATAGAGCCTCAGCCCCTACGGCAGTTCGTCCTGGTCATCGACGAGATCAATCGCGGCAACATTGCCAAGATCTTCGGGGAACTGATCACCCTCATCGAGGATGACAAGCGAGTGGGGCGCAGCAACCAGTTGACGGTCACCTTGCCCTATGCTGAAAGGGACGACCCGCCGTTTGGTTTGCCACCAAATCTGCACCTCGTCGGGACCATGAACACCGCCGATCGGTCCATTGCTCTGATTGACACGGCGCTGCGTCGACGCTTCTCCTTTGTGGAGATGATGCCCGACGCGAACGCGCTTTCTTCTGGGTCTGTCGACGGTGTGGAGCCAAGGAAGCTGCTCGAGTCCATCAATGCGCGTGTTCGGTTCCTGTTCGACCGCGAACATGCAATTGGGCATGCATATCTGTGCGGCGTGCAATCGCTCGGAGAAGTGCGACGTGCTCTCACTGAGCGAATCATTCCCCTGCTCCAGGAGTACTTTCACGACGACTGGGAAAAGATCTCGTTGATTCTCAATGGCCGTTCGACAGACCCAGAACTCTGCATCGTAGAGTCGGCGCCGGTCAATGCCGAAGACCTGTTCGGTAGCAACGCAGAAGGTCTGGCAGATACCTCGGCTTATCGCATCCGTACAGAGATCAGCGCCGACATGATTCGCGCGATCTACGAATGACTCATTTGACGGTTGTCGAGCACGAACGGATCGCGATTCGATCTAGCCTCGACCCAGATTCTGTCGAGAAGGCACTTTCCGAGCGGGATCTAGATGAGCTGGAAGCTCTGGGTGCGCGATTGGGAGTCCGGATTGTCGAGTCTCTTTCCCGCAAAGCGGTGAAGTTCACGCAGTTCGTCGGGATCGTTCGTGTGGGTGGCAGGGACATCGAAGTGCTGCCGAAGCTGGAGGACCCGACCGGTGAACCTTCGGTAGGGATCATTCGCAAGAACCTGCTAGACATGTTGCTGGTAGCGTCGGATGTATCTGTGACCCCCGCAGGGGAGGCGGCCACCGTGTCACAGGACGTCTCCTGGTTGGACGTGTTTGTACAAATGTTTTGCTCGGAGCTGGCATCGGCGGCCAGGCGGGGCCTTCCGAAACGCTATCGGTCGTGCGAGGACGACCTTCAGGCGCTCCAGGGGCGGTTGCTCGTGCATGACTTAATGCGGCGAAATCCTGCTGAACAGACGCGGCTATTGTGTGAGTTCGATGAACTTGATGAGAACCATGAGTTGAATCAGCTGCTGAAGCTGACGCTTCAACGTATGCTGATGTTCTCTCGCTCTGCCACCACCCAGCGCTCGCTGCGCTCACTCCTTCTTTCTTTTGAAGCCGTAGGTGATCGCGCGCTTGTTGGCGATTGGTGGCGAGCGGTGAGGGTTGATCGCCTAACGGCGCCTCTAGAACGTTCTATCCAGCTGGCCCAGTTGTTCTTGTCTGGCCTGAGTCCCGGCTTGGCCAAAGGGGAACGGGGCGCCTACGCGTTGCTGTTCGACATGAACAAGCTGTTTGAGTCGTACATCGCCAGGCGTCTTCGTGCGGCACTCCTGGGGTTCGATCTGGAGGTCAAGTTACAGGACGCGAGGTACCATTTGGTACGCGCGGAGGGCGCGCGAAGCGGCCTCTTCAGGCTACGTCCTGATCTTGTAGTGACGCGCGGCGCCGCCGTGGTTTGCGTGGGCGATACCAAGTGGAAGCGTCTCTCCCCAGCGGAGCGCAAGCTCGGCGTCTCTCAAAGTGATCTGTACCAGATGCTCGCCTATGCGAATCGATATGGATGCCGCCGAACCTGGTTGATCTACCCATTCGGGCGGCAAGGGGGTCTAGAACCTGCGGAGGGGAAGGTGTTTGGATTTGAAGGCAGTCCAACCACAGTCGTGATAGGCGCCGTATGCCTGGCGAGACTGCAGACGGTGGACGAGCAACTGCGCCAGTTATTCCGTCGAGTGATTTCTGCGGCCCATCCTGCTCAGGAATAGGCATGTGTTTGCGAGCGGTCGCCGAATTTCGGAAGCCGGTGTGACGGCAGCCGGTTTCAAGCGAACCTTTAGGGCGTGAGGTGTGCCTTCGACAAATTCAGAGCTCAATGACACAAGCTACGAGGAAGTCAGAGTTCAGTGAAACGGCAGTTCGAGCAACTTTGATGCAGTTTCGTCTAAATCGTTGTTTCCATAGGTCTTCGAGTTCTGAACTCAATGACGATCGACAACACCGTCCAGCGCTGGTTTCCCGATGCGCCGAATGCAGCGCTCATCACCATCGAGCAACTGCTGCGCCACACCAGCGGCCTCGCGAGCTTCAACGCCCTGCCCACGTTCGGCACGGCCTACAGGACGCCGGCTGAGATCATCGCGCTCGGCACCGCGCAGAAGCCGCAGTTCTGCCCCGGCACCAGCTGGAGCTATACCAACACCGGCTACGCGATGCTCGGCGTGATCGTCGAGAAGGTCGAAGGCGCGCCGCTTGCGGACGTGCTCGCGAAGCGGCTCATCCGGCCGCTGTCGCTCACGCACACGGTCATGCGCAAGCCAGGCGTCGAGCTGCCGGTGGCAACGGGGCATGCGGCGGGCCGGCCGGTCGATGCGCCCGACCAGTACGCCACGCCCTATGCGGCCGGCGCGCTGGCCTCGACGGCCGGCGACATGGTGCGCTTCTGGCATGCACTGCTGGCCGGTCAGGTACTGCCCGAGGCGGCCGTGCACCGCATGTTCACGGGCATGCCCGCGATGCTCGGCCCCTATGCGGGGAGCAATTCTTTCTACGGCATGGGCGTACAGCTGTACGACGTGCCCGACGGCCCCGGCCTGATGCTGGGCCACAGCGGCGGCATCGAGGGCTTCACCAGCGTCGTCGCGTATGTGCCGGCGGACGATGTGTACATCGCCGTGTCGTTCAACGAGAAAAACGTGCCGGCCGAAGCCGGCCTGTGGGCACTGCTGCGCGCGCTGCGGGCGTACCGCGTGCTGAACTGAACCGGACCCGAACGCCGCGCGGGCTCAGTCGGCCCAGCCGGTCTCGATCTCGGTCTTCACCTCGGTCATGAGCTTGTGCACCGGGCACTTGCCCGCCACGCGCAGCAGTTCGTCGCGCTGCGCCTCGCTCAGGTCGCCGCTCACGCGCAGGCCGGACTTCAGGCGGTAGACGCCCTTGCGCTCTTCGCTGTCGTCACGATCGACCACCACCTCGATGTCTTCCACCGGAATGCCCTTGCGGCGCGCATAGATCAGCACCGTGAGCGCCTTGCAGGCCGCCAGCGATGCGTCGTACAGATCGTGCGGCTCGGGGCCGGCGTCGCTGCCGCCGCCGGCCGGCGAGGCATCGACCGGGATCTCGTGGTTGCGGATCTTGAGGATGTGGCGCGTGCCGGTGGTGCCGTCGCGGCGGATCGAGATCGTCATGCGGATGTCCTTGGTGAGAGGTTGCGATTCAGGAGGAGAGCGGCTTCACGTACAGGATGGTCGTGAAGCCGCTGTGCCATTCGAGATCGGGGTAACGGTCGGCCTCGCGGTAGCCGAGTGCGAGGTAGAAGCCCTGGCTCTGCGTGTTGAAGGTGTCGGTCTCCAGCCGCGCGAGCGCCACGCCGCCGGCGCGCATGCCGTCTTCCGCGAAGGCCATCAGCGCGCGTGCGATGCCGCGGCGCTGCTGGGCGGCCGGCACATGCAGCGCATGCACGAAGTCGTGCTCCCAATGGACCATGCCGACCACCTCGCCGTCGATCTCGGCGACGAAGAAGGCCGGGCCCATTTCGTCGATGTAGCCCACCGGCTCGCCGCTCTCGCGGTAGGTGCGCGCGGCCTCGGGCGTGAGCTGCGGCAGCCAGGTGCTCGCGAAGGTGTCGTCGAGGATCGCCTTGACGACGTCGAAGTCGTCCAGCCGCCAGGGCCGGATGACGATGTCGGGAACGTCGCGGTTCGTGCTCATCGGTCCACCGCCAGCGTCAGCGTTTCCTTGATTTCCTCCATCACCACGTAGCTGTGCGACTCGGCCGCCACCGGCAGCTTCTTGAGGATGTCGCCCAGCAGGTGGCGGTATTCGCTCATGCCGCTCAGGCGCGCCTTCACCAGATAGTCGAAGCTGCCCGACACCAGGTGGCATTCGAGCACCTCGGGCATGTGCAGCAGCTCCTGCTTGACCTTGTCGAACACGTCGCCGGACTTGGCCGACAGCTTGATCTCGACGAACACCAGCAGCGTCTTGCCCAGCGCCTCCGGCGACACCCGTGCGTGGTAGCCGGTGATGACGCCGTCGCGCTCCATGCGCTTCACGCGCTCCGCGCAAGGCGACGCCGACAGGCCGATGTGCTCGGCCAGTTCGGTCATGGAAATACGGCCCTGACGCTGCAGGACATCGAGGATTCGGCGGTCGATTCGGTCGAGTTCGGGCATTTCACTTCGCAGGGCGGCTTGGACGATTTTCGGCAGTGTATTTCACTGCCAAATCTCCAAAAACAATGGAATCCACGGCATTGTGCACTTTAGATTCCATTCATTCCACTCGAATCGGCGAATACACCATGAAAGTCATCGTTCTCGGCGGCGGCGTGATCGGCACCACCACGGCTTACTACCTCGCACGCTCCGGCGCCGAGGTCACCCTGCTCGACCGGCAGGACGGCCCGGCCGAGGAAACCAGCTTCGGCAACGCGGGCCAGGTGTCGCCCGGCTACTCCACGCCGTGGGCCGCGCCGGGCATTCCGCTGAAGGCCATCAAGTGGATGTTCAAGAAGCATGCGCCCCTGTCGATCCGCCCCGACGGCACGCTGTTCCAGCTGCGCTGGATGGCCGCCATGCTGCGCAACTGCTCGCCCGAGGCGTATGCGGTGAACAAGGAACGCATGATGCGCGTGGCCGAATACAGCCGCGGTTGCCTGCAGCAACTGCGCGCCGATACCGGCCTGCAATATGAGCAGCGCACAGGGGGCACCTTGCAGCTGTTCCGCACCCAGGCCCAGCTCGACGCGGTGCAGCGCGACATCGCGGTACTCGAAGAGTGCGGCGTGCCTTATGAGCTGCTGGACCGCGACGCCCTCGCGAGTGTCGAGCCCGCGCTGGCCGGCGCGCGCGACCGCCTCACCGGCGGCCTGCGTCTGCCCAACGACGAAACCGGCGACTGCCACCTGTTCACCCGCGGCCTCGCCGAAATCGCGCGCGGCCTGGGCGTGGACTTCCGCTTCGGCCAGACCATCGCCGGCCTGGAAACCGACGGCAGCCGCATCACCGGCGTGCGCACCACCACCGGCAAGATCCTCACGGCCGACCGCTACGTGATGGCCTTCGGCAGCTACTCGCGCGCCGCCATCGCCTCGCTGGGTCTGGACATTCCGGTGTACCCGGTCAAGGGCTATTCGCTGACCGTGCCGCTGCTGGACGAGTCGCTCGCGCCGCAGTCGACCGTGCTCGACGAGACCTACAAGGTGGCCGTCACCCGCTTCGACAACCGCATCCGCGTGGGCGGCATGGCCGAGCTGGGCGGCTTCGACCTGCGTCTGAACCCGGCCCGCCGCGCCACGCTCGAGAAGGTCGTGACCGACCTGTTCCCGGGCGGCGACGTGCCGCGCGCCACCTTCTGGACGGGCCTGCGCCCGATGACGCCCGACAGCACGCCGATCGTGGGCGGCACGCGCTATGCCAACCTGTTCCTCAACACCGGCCACGGCACGCTGGGCTGGACCATGGCCTGCGGCTCGGGCAAGCTCATCTCCGACATGGTGATGGGCCAGCGCCCCGAGATCCGCACCGACGGCCTCGCGATGGACCGCTACGAGCAGGGCCCGTCGCGCGCCTCGCGCCCGAGCCCCGCCACCGCACACGCCTGAACGGCGCGGCGGCGCGCGGGCTCCTCCGGGCACTGGCGGTTCAGGCCGCCTTCGCGATCGGAATCACCGCGGCGTTCATGCCGCGGTATACCTCCGCTTCACCGTGCTTCGCCAGCAGTTGCATCAGGTGCTTGCGGATCAGCATGCCCGGCTTGTCCGACTCCATCGAATACTCCACGCCACGCCGACGCGTATCGACCAGCGCATCGGGATCGGTCGATTCGAGAATGTCCTTGTCTTCCCGCGTCACCGCCTCGTCAAAGTCGATCAGCATCTGCGCCGCGCAATCGGCCTCGGTGTCGTTGCGGAACAGCCATTGGCACAGCTGCATGCGCCCGTCGTCGATGGGCGTGAAGCAGTTGATGATGATGTGGCGCACGCCGCTCGGGTACTCGATGTCGAGCCGGCGCGAGAACGGCAGGAAGTAGGCGTTGCGCATGTGGCGCGTGGTGATCGGGTCGGTCACGCCGCTGATCGCGTGAAACTTCACCGGGTTCGTGGCCTCGATCACCGTCTCGGCGTAGAAGCCCGATTCGTTTTCCACCAGTTCGTACTTGCTCGGCTTCGGGCTCGCGGCCACGCCGAAGGTGGCGCGGTGCACGAAGCTGAAGTGCGAGTTGTCGAAGGAGTTTTCCAGCGCGCGCATCGGGCTGGTCTGCCACTCCTCGTAGAACTGGAAGATGGTGCGATAGCCCGGGTCGTCGAATTCGGGAATCGCCGGAATGTCGGCGATCGGATCTTCCAGCGCCACCCAGGCATAGCCATAGCGCGCGGCGCAGTGATAAGCCGTGGTGCGGTATTCGGGCGAGATCTTGCGGTCGGCGTCGTACTGCGGAATACGCACCACCTGGCCGCTGCGGTCGTAGGTCCAGCCGTGGTAGCCGCACTGGATAGCGCCGGTACCGCAGGCCTGGCCTTCGCCGTCCACGCACCAGCCCTTGGACAGCTTCGCGGTGCGGTGGCAGCAGCGGTCGCGCAGCGCGGCCGGCTGGCCGTCGGCATCGATGAAGAGAACGATGTCTTCGCCCAGCAGCCTGAAAGGCTTCGGGCCGTGGGCCAGTTCGGTCAGCGGCATGACGGCATGCCAGAACTTGCGGAAGACGGGTTGTTGGGTGACGAGCATGCGCGGACTCCTTCTGTGGTCGTGTGGGGACGAACTGAAAGAGCAATTTCCTGCCATGGACGGATGCCCGCCGGATGGCTGAACGCTTCTACTCTGCGCAAGCTGCCTTGCAAGTTGCGCGCCCGGATTGTGCCGCAGAACCCCTTGGCATGCCTCGTGCATCAACCGGCACAAGAGTAGAAGCGTTCAGCAGCGCACGCACCATCCACGTGCGCCCGCCCGGAAATTGCTCTTGAAACGCCTTCTGCCTTGCGGCGGAGGGATTCAAGACCCGAAGACTCCGAGGCCCCACATGCAACGCCGATTCTTTCTCGCGGCCGGCACTGCCGCCCTTGCCCCCATCGCCGCGCCATCCGTGTTCGCCCAGGGCAGTGGCGGCGGCAAGCTCACGCCGCTCAAGTTCACGCTCGACTTTCGCATCAACGGGCAGACCGCACCCTTCTTCCTTGCGCTGGCCAGGGGCTACTACAAAGACGAAGGTCTCGACGTGGGCATCGATACCGGCGCGGGCTCGGTCGCCTCCATCACGCGCATTGCCAGCGGTGTTTACCAGCTGGGGCTGGGCGACATCAGCTCGCTGGTCGAGTTCAACGCGCAGAACTCGGGCACACCGATGGTGCAGGCCGTGTACCAGTACTACAACCGTGCACCATTCGTGATCATCGGCCGCAAGGACCGCGGCGTCACCGCCGACTTCAAAAGCCTCGCGGGCAAGAAAGTGGCTGCCGCAGCCGTCGAATCGACCCGGCGCGCCTGGCCGATGGTGGCGCGCAAGCAGGGCATGCGCGCCGATGCCTTCCAGTGGCAGACCACCGACTTCAGCGCGCGCGACAACGTGATGGTGCGCGGCGACGTCGATGCCGCCACCTACTTCCACGACTCGGCCGTGTCGCTGTTCGCGCGCATGAAGCCCGAAGAACTGTCGGTGCTCAAGTACGCGGACGCCGGCGTCAACCTGTACGGCAACGCGATCCTCGCGAGCAGCAACCTCGTCGCGCAGAACCCGAAGGTGGTGGCCGCTTTCCTGCGCGCGAGCAACCGCGCCATCGTCGAGACCTTTGCCAACCCGGGGCCGAGCATCGCGGCCATGCGCCAGCGCGAACCCATCCTCGACGAGAAGATCGAACTGGAGCGCTGGGGCATCACGGCGCAGTACGTGGGCGCGGCGGACACGCGCGGCCACGGCCTTGGCGATATAAAGAAACTCACGCTCGAGCAGCAGGTCGACGAAGTGGCCGATGTCTTCGGCCTCAAGATCAAGCCTGCGTCCGACGCCATCTTCAACACTTCAATGCTCCCATCGCGCAGCGAGCGCTCCCTCCCCAAGGCATGAACTTCCTCAGCAGCAACAACAACACCTATCCCGCCGAAACCACGCTCGACGAGCGCGACGGCCGCTACCTGCGCAAGGCCATCGTGTGGTCGCACGCGGCGCGCCGACGGGGCAACCGGCCATTCGGTTCGGTCATCGTCTCGGCGGCCGGCGAAGTGCTGGCCGAAGCCGGCAACAGCAACATCGAGACCGGCGACTGCACCGCCCATGCCGAGGTCAACGCACTGCGCGCGCTGGCCGGGCGCAACATCTCGCGCGAAGAGCTGGCCGGCGCCACGCTCTATGCTTCGGGCGAGCCCTGCGTGATGTGCGCGGGCGCGATCTTCTGGTCGAACATCGGCCGCGTGGTGTTCGGCATCGATGCCGAACGCCTGCGCGTGTTCCGTGGCGAGCGGCAGGACCAGCGCGACGCCGAGCTGTCGTGCCGCGACGTGTTCCGCGCCTCGCCGCATCCCATCGAGTGCATCGGCCCGGCGCTGATCGACGAAGCCAGCGCCGCGCACGATGGTGCGTGGAAGACCTGAAAGCCCGCGCACTAGACTCGCAACATGCCCTGGCACGCCCGTCTCCATCTCGCCTACACACAAGAAGCCGCCCGCACCGTCGCCCGCTTTCGCCATGACGGTCCGCTGCGTATCCTGCAGAGCCTCTACCCCGAAGGCGACACCGTCTGCCACAACGTGCTGGTGCATCCGCCGGGCGGGCTGGTGGGCGGCGACACGCTCGACATCGACATCGAGGCCGCAGGCGGCAGCCACGGCCTGATCACCACGCCGGGCGCCTCGCGCTTCTATCGCTCCGAAGGCGAGCTGGCGCTGCAGCGCACGCGCATCCGCCTGGCGGCCGGCGCGCGGCTCGAGTGGCTGCCGCTCGAAGCCATCTGCTACAGCGGCTGCCGGGCCGAGAACCGCCTGAACATCGAAGTGGCGCCCGGCGCCGAGCTGATCGGCTGGGACGTCAGCGCGCTCGGCCTGCCCAACGCCAGCCAGCCCTTCGAGCGCGGCACCTACCTGCAGCACATCGAAGTGCCGGGCGTGTGGCTGGAGCGCGGGCGCATCGACGCGGCCGACCACCGGCTGCTGCAGAGCCCGCTGGGCCTGGGCGGCCATCGCTGCATGGCGTCGCTGTTCTTCGTGACCGGTTCGCCGCTGGCGCGCGCGCGTCGCGACGCGCTGCTGGCGCACGCACGCGCCTTGCTCGAAGCCAGCCCGCTGCGTGACAGCGCGGGCGCCACCAGCCCGCATGCCGAAGTGGTCGTGCTGCGCGTGCTGGCGCCCGTGGTCGAGCCCGCAATGCAGCTGCTGCGCCAGGTGTGGCAGGCATGGCGCGGCGAGCTGTGGCAGTTGCCGGGCGCCACGCCGCGGATCTGGGCGACCTGACCGGGCGCCCCGGAGGCCCACAACGCAATTGACCGCGTTGACCGCGCCCGCGTGCGTATGCGCCACAACGGCGGCCTTGGCAAGCGAGCAAGCACCTAGCCGCATCGACACATCCAGCTGAACTTGTTGGCCGTACTCAGACAGCGCCGGCCCCGGGGCCGCGCGAGTCGTTCGTGCCCATTCCAACATTTTCACTACCGAGGTGACGTCGATGAGATTGTCCAAAACGCCTGTTCAGGCCTGTGTTTTCGCGCTCAGTGCGGTCGCCGCCGTCGGCGCATTCGCCTCCAGCCACCGCGAGGCGCCCTCGATCGCGGGGATGCCCAAGCTGGACGGCACCGACTTCTACATGTTCCGCAGCTACGAGCCCAACCGCCAGGACTTCGTGACGCTGATCGCCAACTACCAGCCCGACCAGGGCCCGTACGGCGGCCCCAACTACTACACGATGGACCCGAACGGTCTGTACGAGATCCACATCGACAACACCGGCAGCGCCATGGAAGCGCTGACCTTCCAGTTCCGCTTCACCAACACGCTGCGCGACATCCAGCTGCCGATCTCGGGCAAGCAGGTCTCGATCCCGCTGGTGCAGGCCGGCCAGATCTCCGCGCCCAACCAGGCCACGAGCAATCTGCGCGAGACGTTCACGCTGACCATCGTGCGCGGCGACCGCCGCAAGGGCCAGGCCTATGCCATCACCAACGCCGCCAACGGCAACAGCGTGTTCGACCGGCCGACCGACAACATCGGCGAGAAGACCTTCGGCGGCCCGAACGGCTATGCCGCCTACGCCGCTCAGCAGATCTACAACATCAACATCCCGGGCTGCGCCGCGGGTGGCCGCGTGTTCGCGGGCCAGCGCCAGGACCCGTTCGCGGTCGCGCTGGGCCAGGTGTTCGACCTGATCAACCTCAACCCGCTCGGCTCGACCAGCGCCTACGGCGCCGGCACGCTGGCCACGCGCAACGTCAGCACGCTGGCGCTCGAAGTGCCGACATCGTGCCTCACCGCGGGCGGCACCGGTCCGATCATCGGCGGCTGGACGACGGCCAGCGCGCGCCAGGGCCGGTTGATCGCCAGCCCGCCCAAGAGCGGCCACGGCACCACCACGCTCAACGGCGGCGCCTGGGCCCAGGTCTCGCGCCTGGGCATGCCGCTGGTCAACGAAGTGGTCATCGGCCTGAAGGACAAGGACACCTTCAACAGCTCCAAGCCGATGGACGACGGCCAGTTCGCCACCTACGTGACCAACCCGACGCTGCCGGCGCTGATCCAGACGCTGTACCCCAGCGCGCCGGCGCCGACGAACTTCCCGCGCACCGACCTGGTCGCGGCCTTCCTGACGGGCATCGACGGGCTGAACAAGCCCGCCAACGTCAAGGCCTCGGAAATGCTGCGGCTGAACACCAGCATCGCTCCCACCGCGATGGCGAACCAGAGCAACCTCGGCGTGGCCGGCGGCGACAACGCGGGCTTCCCGAACGGGCGCCGCCCGGGCGACGACGTGGTGGACATCGAGCTGCGCGTGGCCATGGGCGCGCTGTGCGTGCTGACGGGCGCCAACGACACGCTCAAGGTCGGCTGCAAGCCCAGCGATGCACCGGCGGGCGGCGCGGCCATCACCGATGGCGCGCTGCAGAGCCCCTCGCAGTTCCCGGCCGCGTTCCCGTACCTGAACACCCCCCTGCCCGGCGCCGTCAACGCCGCGGCGGCACCGTGAACGGGGAGCACGGCATGAACCGGAACATTCATCGCATCGGCGGCGCCCTGCTGCTGGCCGCGGCCCTTGCCGGCTGCGGCGGCGGAGGTGGCGGCGGGGGCGGGTTCTATCCGTTCCCGATCGGCGGCAACAACCCGCCGCAGAACCAGCCGCCCGCACAGGCCGACGCCTACGACCTGTTCATCGCGTATGTGCAGGCGATGGTCGCCACCATGCTCGACTCGAGCGAACCGGCCAACGTGGCGGCCTTCGACCCGCCGCCGACGTCGGAGACCAAGGAACCGGTCGCCACGCAGTAGCACCGACATGCGCCGCATCGCATCCGCGACAGCATGGGTGGCAGGCGCCGCGCTCGCGCTGGCCGCCCTGGCGGCGCATGCGGTGCCGCGCGTGCCCGCCAGCGCCGACGAGGTGGTGGAGACCCTGCCCGTCGTCGCCGGCTGGTCCGGCGAGGAACGCCGGCCGCGCCCCGCGCCGGCGCCACGCCCGCACGACCAAGCCCCCGCCCAC
>JACXTT010003232.1_pt1 | contig 25345 bp, 30 predicted proteins | sample 9270951 | NCBI WGS metagenome assembly JACXTT01 (sample SAMN15532306, study PRJNA645909) | rock metagenome | isolation source: weathered quartz diorite | place: Puerto Rico | collected 2017-06-21
GACAACAAGCACACCCTGGCGATTGAAGAGCGGCTGAAGACGCTCAAGGCACCCACCTTGATCGTCTGGGGAACGGACGACGTCTATTTCGATGTGAAATGGTCGCATTGGCTGGCCGAAAACATTCCGGGCACGCGGCGGCGGGTTGAGCTGAAGGGCGCGAGAACCTTCTTCCCCGAGGAACGGCGGGAGGAGTTCGACAAGGAACTGCGCGCCCACTGGCAGGTGGCAAAACAAGCTGCGCGATGACAGTCTGCAAAACATTCAAGGTAAAGCTCGCTGGCTTATCAGGAGAAGAGAATGGCTGATCAATCGCGCAAGGCTGAGCAATTCGGGACGTTGCATATCCAAGGAAGGCCGCTAGTCCTGTTCAACATCTGGGATGCAGGCAGCGCGATGGCTGTCGCCAAGGCTGGTGCGAAGGCGATCGCTACAAGCAGTTGGTCGGTCGCCAATGCTAACGGCTTCTGCGATGGCGAGCGGATTCCGTTAGCTTGGGCGATCGAGAATCTCCGGCTGATAGTCTCCGCGACGGACCTGCCCGTGACGTTCGATTTGGAAAGCGGCTATGGCGACGCGCCGGAAGCGGTCTGCAAAACAATCGTTCAGGCCATGGAAGCGGGAGCCGTGGGTTGTAACCTCGAGGACAGCTTCCCAGCGGATGGAAAACTCCGCGAGACAATCGATCAGGTGAACCGCATCCGCTGCGCTCGGGAAACGGCGGATGCAGGGGATATGCGTTTCTTTATCAATGCTCGGACGGACGTGTTTTTCCAGCGACCGCCCGAAGAGCATGACGGTGCGATGGTCGTTGAAACGATCAAGCGAGCACGTGCTTACGCGGAAGCCGGTGCGGATGGGCTCTTTACGCCTGGGCTGGCAGATATCAGGCTGATCGCCCGGCTCGCTGAAGCGTCGCCACTACCACTTAATATAATGGTCGGCGAGACCACTCCGCCCGTGAGCGCACTAGCAGAGGGCGGCGTCGCACGGGTGAGCCATGGCCCGCGACCTTACCTCACGATGATGAAGATGATGGAAGAAGCGGCGCGCGAGGCGAGTCTGTGAACATCCGCCGACTGCGCGCTCGCGAGCACTGGAGCCGCGAACGGCTGGAAAGCTACCAGAACGAGGCATTCGGTTCGCTGCGCCAATATGTGTATGCGCGCTCGCCTTTTTATCAGCAATTCCACAAAGGCCTTTTCGGCGCGCCACTGCCGGAATTGCCCGTGTTGAGCAAAGAGATGCTTACGGACGATTTCGCTGAACTGGTCACCGATCGCGCGATTCGTCTTCATGATGTGAAGGACTACGCCAACAAACAACAAGCCGGGGAGCTTTTTCTGGCGCGGTACTGGGTGCAGTCGACATCAGTCACGAGCGGGCATCCCGGGCTTTTGTGTACAACAAATCCGAATGGTGGGGGATGCTGGCGGCGCTGCGGGCGTTCGAAGGCGCCGGGATCAAGATCCGGCCTCGACGAATCCATCGCACATGTCCGCGCAAGGCGCGACGAGCATGAGGAGTTGGTGGATGCCGATCCTGCTGCTGGCGGCAAGCGAGCCTTTGCAAACGATGGTGGAACTGCTGAACAGCTGGCAACCCGAGGTTCTGCTGGCGTATGCGTCGATCATCCGCATCCTAGCGGATGAGCAGATTGAAGGACGGCTGCGAATTCGACCGGGGACGGTAATCAGCGGCTCGGAAGTGCTCACGACGGAAACGCGGCGGCTCGCGGTTGTGCCTCTCGGCGATCGTTCTTGTGCCATGCAGAACCAGACATCCATTTGCTGTCTCGGCAATCATCGGCCTCCACAGAAGATTGAGTTAGTGATCTCCTGCCAGTCTTGAAACAATTCGAAGAGATTATCGGGAGCCTGACCTGCTTCACCCAGTCGGCAACCGCAAGACCTGGCAGGCCGCGTGTCGAAATAAAAACCTCTTAGGCCGTCGTGGCCGTGACCCAGGCTAACTCCGTGGCTGTAACAGGCAGCAGCCGCAAAAAGCCCTTGAGAGATGTAGAGAGCCCCGGACTTGGTCCGACTACAATATGAGAACGGACCGAATCGGTGCCAGAGTTGGACAAGGCACGTATCGCTGAGTTGCGAAGAAACAGAAGGAGCCGTGGGTCGCGTGCGGTTGCGGCGGACCACTCCGAAGCGTGGCCGACCGGCCGCTACGCTTCGATACGAAGCTGGGATCTCACAACGTGAGGCGTTCGATGAACACACCAGTTTCAGTCACTGATACAACGAGGCTCTCGGTACCGCCGGCGCGCGTGGCAATCGCAGCAGATGGGGCAGTTCTCCTGTTGCTCGCTAGCTTGCACGTGCTTAGCCCAGAATTTGATCCTTCATGGCGCGTGGTGAGTGAGTACGCAAACGGACGCTATGGCTGGGTACTGTCACTCATGTTTGTTTCCTGGGCCTTAGATAATTGGGCTCTAGCCTTCGCGATTCGGTCGCAAGTCAGAACGATTGCCGGTAAAACCGGTTTGGTTTTTCTTGTCGCTGCGGGCGTTGGCGCGGCAATGGCATCCGTATTCGACATCAACCATCCTCTACATAATCTGGCTGGCGTGATTGGGCTTAGTGGTCCACTTGCCGCGATGTTGATCAGTGTGAGCCTTGGTCGTACCCAACCATGGTCCGTTGCGAAGAAAGCGCTTCTCTGGACAGCCAACCTGACCTGGATAAGTGTTGTCCTGATGGTCGTAAGTTTGATCGCTCTGTTCGTCACGTATACACACGCGGGTGGTCATACTCCTGCAGATGGAAAAGCATTACCCCTGGGAACTACATTACCGCCTGGAGTAATAGCACTGGTTGGCTATGCAAATAGGCTCTTGATAGTGGCTAACTGCGCGTGGGTGATGGTTGTGGCCTGGCAGGCACTTCAACTGCGACGACGGCCGTCGGGGTAGGGTTTCCCTCGGCGGCGACCGCGAAAAAATGCCTGAGAGATGCAGAGAACCCCGATCGTGATCCGACTACCTCATGAAAATGTCAGTTTCAGAGCCGCCCATGCGGGAGTTATAGAAATTTCGACTACAATGTGGCGTCAGCTTCCGCGAAGGCGACGTTGGCGCGTTGCATTGCAGACGAAATCGCGATGAGCTTGACCTAGGAGGTAGCGATGTCGCGAAACCGTCTCCAACAGCGGAAGTGCAAACCCTGTTGACCGGTCTCGCGATGGGTGAGTCGCCACATTGGCACGAGAACCGTCTTTGGTTATCGGACTGGGGGCGCTCAGGAGATTGTTGCCGTGGGTCTCGATTGCGAGAGCGAGGTCATCGTCCGGGTTCCGTTTGGTCTTCCATTTTGTATCGATTGGCTGCGCGATGGCCGTCTGCCAATCGTCACGGGGCGCGAGTCGCTGCTGTTACGTCGTGAGCCCGACGGGACGCTGGTGACCCATGCCGACTTGCACGGGCTTCCTGCCGCAGGCTGGAACGAGATCGTGGTTGACGCTCGCGGCAACGCGTACGTCAACGGAGCGCACCGACGCTGGCGTAACGCACTTCGTGGTGACTATTCTGTGGGAGTCGGTGGAAGCGATCCGGCGCTTCGCTGGCGACGACTATCTCCTGGAGCGCGAGCCTTTCGCCACTTATCACGAAGCGCTGTTCGCTGAGGTGCAGCTGCTGTCGGGCACGAAATGACCGGCGCGCGAATCCGGGGAAGTCAGCGCCTCTGCACATCCCCACCGATTCGACTGAGCAAGAATCTCCAAGCGCCGCATGGGCGGAGCTCTCAGAATGCACACATCGGGGAATAACAGCAGGGGAGCGAAGTCTCTAGACATTCGTTGGGCGCCAATGGCGGCTCTCGCTTTTTCATGAGGATGAGCAAGGTTTCTTCAGGCATGAAGTGGCTGCGGTGCAGTCGGCCGAGAGTCCCTCAGGCTCTCATTGCGTTGTCGCTCGTTCTGACGGCCCCTCCCGAACGCATCGTCTACATTCCGGCTTCCGATGCGAGGCCTGTGCTGGAAAGCATGGCCGAGGTTTTGCCCGCGGAATTGCGCGCCGTCGAACCAGAACGCATGGCCGCAGTCTGGCTCGAATGGGTGAAGCTGCGCGACGCGGAAATCCGGGAAAGGCTGGCGCGCGGCGACGAAGACACGGTCGTTAACCTGCTCTTCTTTGGCACATCGTTTACGCGGCAACCGCGAATCACCTCTGCGGAGATCAGCAGGTTTCAAGCCGCTTCCGCGGCGCAGATGCAGGCCCTGCTTCGGCAAAGAATCAACGATCTCGTGACGGGCATGATTGCCCCGGGAAACAACGAGCGGTTGCAGTTCGCCAGAAGCATAACGCAAGCCGCGGGCATGAGTGTTGCAAACGAGAAGGAAATTGCGCAGGTCCGGGAGTACCTCCTTGCGAGCGTTGAACGCGTTCTCAAGGAGCAGAGCGGTTTTCAGCGCACGCTGGCGGCTGCGCGCGGGCTCGATGCGACTGGGGAATTTGCAGAGCGCTCGAAGCTGTACAAGGAGCGTGGGCTGTCGCTGGACACGTCGTTGCTTCTCAACTACGCCCTCGAAGTCGCCCTGCAGGAGCTGCGTGATCGCGGCCTTCTTGCGCGCGGCAGCGTGTGCCGCATCGGCATCATCGGCCCCGGACTCGACTTCATTGACAAGCAGGAGGGCTACGATTTTTACCCCACCCAAACGGTGCAGCCCTTTGCCGTCATGGATTCTCTTCTGCGCCTCGGGTTGTCGCAAGCTGACCGACTCCGTGTTGCGACCCTCGATCTAAGCCCGCGGGTTAATGAACACATCGAACGTGCGCGCCGCGCGGGAGCCGCCGGGCGCGGCTACGCGATTCAGCTTCCGCGCGATCCTTTGGCCGGATGGGATCCCTCCGCCGTGAGCTACTGGCAGCGCTTCGGAGACCAGATCGGGAGTGCTACTCCCCCTGTGGCAGTGCCGCCCGCGTTGCGCGGAATGATCATGCGCGCGGTGCGCGTGCGGCCTGAATTCGCGCGGCGCCTGACGGCTCTCGATGTCAACATCGTCCTGCAACGCGAAGAAACGCCCGCAGACGGAAAGTTCGACCTGCTCATCGCGACCAACATCTTCGTCTATTACGACACCTTCGAACAGTCGCTGGCGCTCGCGAACGTGCAGGCCATGCTGCGGCCCGGCGGCTTTCTGCTCACGAACAACCTCTTGCTGGAGCTGCCGTCCTCGAGGATGAGAGCGGTGGACTATTCCGCGGTGCAATACTCGAAACGGGAGGCGGAGGGCGATCGGATTGTGTGGTACCGCCGCGAGCCTTAGCCGCGCGAGGGAGACGGGAACTGAGCGGAATCAAGTTCACTTCGAATTGAAGTGTCCCAGTACTGATGCACCCTGCTGTCCGGCAAAGGAGTCCAGATGCATCGCTCGATGGCTGGTTTCCCTTCCGGAGTCAGACGATGGCCTTCGAGCGTGATGCTGCTATCCTTGAAAGTCCCGCTGATGATCAGCAGGTTCCCAAGGCTGTCGTACCGGCTCTGTGTCCACAGCTTCGTCCGGAAGTCGTACATGGTCAGGCTTCCGCCAGTCTGTCCCGGAGAGGACCAATGCTCTGTCAGGACGCAGCCATCATGATCGAGGGTGACTTGGTTGGTTCCTTCCAGCTCGCCGGTCTTGCTTCGTACTTCCCAATCGCCGACCCAAAAATCGAACTGCCGGTATTCCCGGGCCGGACATTGGCCAAGCCTGACTTGGGCCTCGACGCGATCTACGATTCCGCAAGCCGCCACAGCAATCACGGATCTTGATTTGAAGAAGCACATCTGCCTCCTTTCGACTCCGCAATGTGCGGTCCCGATGCCACATTGCGGAGCGCGGGCACTCTCCCACGCGCCGGAAGAAAAACGGATGGGTCTGCGCAACCCATCCCTTCCGGTGGTGGGGGGAGCCAGGGGGTTAGAAGATATAGCGCAGACCGAGTTGGATGTTGCGGCGTTCCTTGGGGGTACCGGCGCCAAAGCTCGCGGGAATTCCACGCTTCGCCTCGACGAAGCTCCCTGAGAGCGGGACAGCAGGGTCCCCTGAACCGGTAAAGGCATTTGTGCCCGGCACAACATAAAGATTGGAATGGTTAAACAGATTGTAGAACTCCGCACGGAACTGGAGCTTGTGTCCTTCGTGCGGCAGACGGAAGTCCTTCAGGATGGCCACGTCCATGTTCCAGATGCCAGGCGTTCGGAAGAGGTTTCTTGCCGACTGCAAGCCCGGGTAAAGGTTCGTGATAGCTGCTGTGCACGCGCGCCGGTCATTTGAGGCCGTATATCCTGCACCAGTCCCACCGGGCTGGAAGCCGACTCCAGCACCCGCCCCAAAAGAACCGAGCGGTGTTACGAGCGAATTCGCGCTGCAGTAATCCTGCTGAGTGACAAACGGGCTGCTTGTGCCTGTAAAATCATATAGCGCAAAGCTGTTCGGAGAGGAAGAGTTAACAGTACCGGCCATTTTCGGAATCGCGTTTCCAGTTAAAACAGGATAGCAGAAATTGGTCCCGCTCAGTGTGCACACGCCAGAAGAGCTGTTGTCGTAAACGGAGAACGCTCCGCCAGTCTGTGCGACGAAGATTCCGCTCAAGCTCCATCCACCGAAGATTCGGCCAGCGAAGCCCGTTTGATTCTTGCTAAATGGAATCTGCCAGATTCCCGAGAGGGTCCCGCGGTTGCGAATGTCGTTCGTGGAGTTGGCGCGATCTGTCCCGGGCTTAAACGGGTCACGAAACCCGAACCCAAAAAAGCCTTCGAATGCGGAATCACCAAAGAAGGAACTTTCGTTATCGATGGAATGAGCCCACGTATAAGTTCCGTTCAGAAACAAGCCAGTGTGGCCGATCTCTTGAGTCTTGACCTCGCCTGCAAGGGCATGGTAGCGAGAGAGGCCCTCGTTGGCACGGCGGTTCATGTTGGAAAGGCCAGTCTGATTTATGCGAGAGAAAACACTGCCGCTCAATCCATTTCGCGCGTTTTTCCCAGCGGGGTCGCAATAGGCGCCGGAATCGACTTGGACGAGCAATAAGCAGCTTCCACGCTGATTCAAGTTGTTCAATGAATAGAGTTTGTCGCCCTTGTATCCCAGATAGGACACGGACAGGATCACTCCTTTACCGAACAGGTTGTGTTCGAGCGTCGCATTCCACTGCTGGCTGTAAGCCGTAGTGAGATCGTTATTGAGCATGCGCGAGGAGCTTGACAGAGCCAGAGAAGCACCGCCTGCACCGAGCGTGTCAAACTGATTGACCTTGATCGGGAGGGTGTTGAACAGCGTGACCGTCATATAATTTGGTGGGTTTTGAATGGCATTGAAAACGGCGTTGCCAAAATTTCGGTCATAGTAGATGCCATAACCCGCCCGAAACACTGTGTGGCCATTTCCAAAAAAGTCGTAAGCGAGCCCGACGCGCGGCCCAAAGTTGTTGTAATCCGGACGATAGAACTGGTTCGTTCTGAGGAAGCGCGCATCGCGGATCTCTTGAAAGATGTCCTTACTGGCTGTCAGTGGAGGAACTGCGCCAACGGAGTTGAAATACAGATTCGAGTCTAGGAATTGCTCGTTCTTGGGGCTGTGGTGCACACCATAGTATTCCCACCGGAGACCAGCAGTCAGGGTCAGCCGCGACCTCAGTTTGATGGAATCTTCCCCGTAGACCGCCCATTCGTTGTAATGGTAGTGGCGCGTAAAGCTAGGAAACTGAAACGGTCCATCAACGGATGTGTCATACACATCGCCGGGAACTTTCCCCTTTGGATCGATGGCCGCAATCTCCAGATCAACGAGACCATCAATCATTTCTTGCATTGTGAAAGAATCGAAGTAGGCATTCTCATATGCACCAAACGTTCGATTATCCCGCATGTGCAGATAGCTGCCGCCCCACTTGACCGTGTGCTTTCCCTTCAGCCAAACCATCGCACCATGTCCCTGGTAAATGTTTTGGGGCCCGCCGAATGGAATGCCTGCAAACGCGCAGACATCAGGAACATAACCGGGGAACACGATTAGCTGCCCGCCGAACGCCTGAGTCTGGTTGAATAGATCGTACTGCCAGCACGCTGTTGTTGCTGGAGCCGAGCCCAGAGGATTGAGTGTGTTTATCCGGTTATAAGTCGCGCGGAGCTCGCCGAATAGCGCAGAAGAGAAGCTGTGCGTGAGCGTCGCGACAATATTTTGGTTCAGCGTGTTCGCTCCCGTGGTAAAGCCCTGGTACGGGCTGAAGCTCACTGTTCCTGGAAATAGATCACTCTTGTCGTAGGCATAACGGACGAAAAAATTTGTCTTAGCACTGAAATTGTAATCGACTCGCCCAGTTGCGAGCCAAGTGTTCTGCGGGTTGCCGCCGCCAGCATCAATGGGGCGACGCAGTGAGCTGCGACAGAAAAGTTGAGTACTCGCGGAGATGGGCGCACCCGTATTGTGATCGATCAGTTCGTTGCCCGTATAGGTAGTTGCACCTTCGATCGTGGTGACAATGTCGCTTGCGGTTATGGCTCGGTCGGTGCAATCGCTCTTTGGGAGCCCACCGAAGCCCGAGACAAAGCCATTAGTGTCTGCCGACGAAACGCTTAGAAAGTCTTGCGTCGGCAAAAAATACTGCTGAAGCGCAGTGCTGCGAACGCGAAGCCCCTCAAACGAGCCGAAGAAGAAGAGCTTGTCTTTGCGGAGGGGGCCGCCAAAGGAGCCGCCAAACTGGTTGCGCACAAAATTGCTCTTTCGCTGGCCGTTCGCCTTGTCGTCGAAGGTCTCCGTCGAAAGACCTGCCCCCCGATAGAACTCATAAGCACTGCCGTGGTAGTTGTTCGTACCAGACTTTGTAACCACATTCGTTACGATCGAGTTCCGGCCGAACTCCGCGGTTGTGCTATTGCTCTGAACCCTGAATTCCTGCACTGCGTCCAGCGGCACCGTTTGACCGACGCCCGCTACGAAGGTGTCGTTGTTCTCGCCGCCGTCGAGCATGAAGTTAATGGAAGAGGTGCGCGCACCCCCGACGGCCAAGCCCAGCCCGCGCATGTCGCCGGTCACCGACCCTGTATCCGCTGCGCCAGGAGCCAGCGCAACCAGCGCGTAAGCGTTGCGGGTCAGCAGCGGAAGGTTCTCGAGCTCTCGCGCGGAGATTTCCCGGGCGATCTCACCCGAAGTAGTGTTAATTGTTAGAGTGCTCTCGGAGACGATGATCGTGCTGGTGACGTTTCCCACTTCGAGCGTCAGGTTCAACGTGACGGTCTCAGCCACACCGACTGCAACTTTCCCCTGCAGCGTCTGGAAGCCATCCTTGGTGATCTTGATCTCATAGTTGCCGGGGACTACGTTGGCGACAACGTAAAGTCCCTCGCCATTCGTAGCGCTCTCCTGACCCACATTGGTCGCGGTGTTGATCAGGACGACCCTTGCATCGGGCACCGCGGCTCCTTGCGGATCCTTCACCACGCCGCGCACAGAACCAAACTGGGTCTGAGCGCTGACCGAAGAAATGCCCAGAAGGGTCAGCACGAGCACAACAGCAAGAACGAAAACGGCTTTTCGCATATGTGTGGATTCCTCTCTCGAGGTTCGTCCGGGCTCACTACAAAGAGTTCTGCGCCATCGACCTGCAGCCCACCGCAAGACCCGGGAGCAACCTCATGGGCTCTTCGGGAATGCATCCGCAGTTCCAAACGTATGAATGAATGAGCGCACGTGTTTTCAATGACTTGGAAGAAGCGATTCACGGGAGAGTATGAGTTTGCGTAGCCACGGCAAATCGGGCTCGCGCTGCGTTTCTTGCAATTCAAAACAGGTTTGTGTTATTGGGCTGCCCTTTCTCGTTTACTCATACCAAAATTTCTGGTGAGGCCTTGGCGTCCAGATTTTGGAAGCTTGATTAGACTCCGTGACGAAGGAATCGAAGCCATTTTCGCGCAAGAGAATTCAAGCGGCGCCTGGCGGCCGCCAGTTACACTCTTCACTCGAGTCAGACTGAAGCGGACACAAGAGAAGCGAATCTGCGTGCAGGCCGCGCCGACGGCACATGGGAGGAGAAAGGCGTTATTAATCTCTCTTGTCATCCTCGACCCGTAAGGAGAGCCACATGGAGAAAGATGGAACTGGGCATCTCTCCCGGCGGCGTTTCATTGCCATGGCTGCGGCGATGGGCGCGACAGCAGCGTGGAGTCACACGATGCGCTTGCGCGCGTCCGCTGGCGAGAGCGGCGGGATCTGTACGACGAGAGCGTTGCTTCCGGCGCCCCGAAATTTGCGTTCGTGAGCTGCCAAAACGTCAACCAGGGCGCGCAGAATGCCTACCGGCGCATAATTCATGAGGACGAGCGTACACCCCTGAGGAGCGGCTCGGGTTCGTCCTGCATCTTGGCGATTTCCTTTACGAGATTCGTGTGGTATCCGGAGGACCGCCCGCAGTGCATGTACGATCGGCGACTTCGCGACATCGTGCGCTACAAGAACGGCGAAAAGATTTCCGACTTTCATATCGCGACCACGGTCGAAGATTATCGGGCGGTCTACCGGGCGTATCTCCGTGGCCCCGACCCTGCAGGACGCACGCGCGCGCGTTGGCCATTCATCCGGATGTGGGACAACCATGAATTCAGCTGGCTAGGCTGGCAGAGTTTGCAGGAATTCAATGGACAAACCCGGCCGGCCCAGACGCGCAAGGTGGCAGCGAACCAAGCCTGGTTTGAATATCAACCAGCGCGTGTGGCAAACCGAGTGGCCCATCGCTGGAGCGCTTCGATCCGCCGCACGTGGTGGACGCACCCATTGAGTGGTTTGACGACGACGGGCTGGGGCAAGAACCGAACAATCTAGCTGCAATCGCAAGCTTGCGAGGCTATCGGGAGCTGCGCTGGGGCCGACATGTCGATTTGATCATCACCGACCAGCACAGCTATCGGTCAGAGGAGCCGACGGGTCGCCCTGAGGCTAGGAGTCTTGTGACCAACAGGATCGTTTCAAGAGCGCGGTGCCGTTCGACGCTGGGCAAAGCTATGGAAGTTGTCATCTCACGCCTTCAAGAAGAACATTCGTGATGTTCGGTCAGGCTCCCTAAACCTTGATGATCATGCCCATTCTTAGGCGTCCGCGCAGACTAGCTCCGCTAGGCTCAGAGTGAACAAGAATGTGACGCAAGGGTTGATTTTGTCTGCCACCGTGCCGAGTTCGGGGGTAGGGCGGCAGGCCAGAAAGGACAGACACCGGGGCTTTGCAGGACTCTACTCCGCCGTGGAGCAAGTACGGGCTGAACTTACAACCGAATTCTGGCTGTTGGAAGCGAATTTCCGTCAGTTGGTAACCAGGTCTTCCTAGGATTGGAATTGGGCATACAATCGGGGATGTGCCCAGGCGGTCCAAAGCAATGAAGAGAGTCGCTCTTTCCTACCTGTGGTCCATCTTGATTTGGTTGGGATTCTCGCTCGTGATGGCCGGCGGAGACAAGGTTCGCCTCGCGGAGAGAGGGCTCTACACGGCCTACTGGATCTTGCTGCTCGTCAACGGTGCATGGTGTTTGACGGCAGCGCTCCTGACGCCACCGCTCTTTTCTATCGTGCGCCGGTACCCGGTTTCCAGGGGTGCCGCGCTCGGGCGCGTGGCCAGCTATCTTCTTGGCAGCGTGCCCTACCTGCTCGCATCCGTGTGTGTTCGGTGGATTCTCTTGCCTCCTTGGAATTCCGCGACCCAACAATTCGGCTCTCGATCACTTGAAGGCTTGGTCCGCAATACTCATCTCTTCGCCAACCAGATCTGGGACTATGTTGTAATCCTCGTTGCCGCCCATGCCTACGAGTATTTCCAACGGGTGCAAAACGAAGAGTTGCAGCGATCTGAGCTGCAGCAAGCGCTTGCCGCGAGCGAGCTCCAAGTGCTCAAGAGCCAGCTCCACCCCCATTTCCTGTTCAACACGCTGAATGGCATTTCGATCCTGATTGACAGCAACCCGGCGCGCGCTCGGGCGATGGTCCTGAAGCTATCCAGTTTGCTTCGTACCGCACTGGAGTATGGCAACTCCGACCTCATCAGCTTCGCCGAGGAGTTGCGGTTTGTTGAGGGGTATCTCGATCTCCAGCAGATGCGGCTGGGAGACCGGCTTCGGGTACGCTGGGACATCGACGCAGGGACACGCGAAATGCTCGTTCCTCAATTGATTCTGCAGCCTTTGGTGGAGAATGCTATTGTGCACGGGATTGCGTGCTGCCGGGAAGGGGGCTGGATCGAGATCGCTTCGCGGCGGAGAAAGAACCTGCTCGAACTGGAGATCAAGAACAGCGTCGGAGGGAAGAGCGAGAGGAGCATGGGGCTTGGCCTTCAAAACACGAGGACACGTTTGAGGCACCTGTACGCTGACGAGGGAATGTTCTCCTTCGAGATGTCTCCTGAAGGCTTGGCCGTGGCCACACTCGTTTTTCCCGGATTTTCGCCGCGCGAAGCGCAATCCGACCGAGCGGCCCTCCCGAATGCAGCAGACAGGAAGGAACTATGCGCGCGTTGATCGTTGACGACGAGCCGCTGGCGCGATCGGCATTGGAACGGACCTTGCGCACAAGGAGCGACATCGAGACGGTAGATTCGGCAAAGGATGCGGTTAAAGCCCTCGAGAAGATGCAGGAATCGAATTACGATGTTCTGCTACTTGATATCCGCATGCCAGAACTCTCGGGAATCGAGCTCGCCGCATGTTTGAACAAACAAAAACGGCCGATCCCGGCGATTGTCTTTGTGACCGCACACCATCAGCACGCGATCGCAGCTTTTGAGAACCATGCCGTGGACTACGTTCTGAAACCGTTCTCCGACGAGCGAATTCATGAGGCTTTGAACGTGGCATTTCAGAGGACGCAGAACGAGCGGGCCGCCAAATTGTTCCAGATCTTGCCGCAACTGGAGGCGCTCCTGGCAAGATCCTCGAAGATCGCGGTCAAGGTGAAAGGGCGGATTCTCTTTGTTGACCCCACGGAGGTGGCCGTGGTGGTTGCCGAAGGTAATTACGTACTGCTGCAGCGACAGTCGGGCTCGTACCTACTCCGGGAATCCCTCTCCGCGGTCGCGGAGAAGCTGAAACCCTACGGATTCATCCGTATTCATCGCTCCGCGCTGGTTAACACAAGTTTTGTGGAAGAAATCCAGCCCTGGGTGACGGGCGAGTACGTGCTGCGGATCAAGGGCGGCAAGGAGTTCACCGTCTCGCGCACGTACAAGAACAATCTTCAATCCATCGCCAAATTCTGGGTAGGCACGGATAGCTTTGTTCGGTGCTAGCATACATGCCAAAGCTGCTTTCGCTGCCGTATGCCTGCGCAGCGTTGGAGATTTTCGGCATCCGCCTGCTCTACTCCGTCAGCCTCAACGAGGCCGCGCCGAGGATGCGCCTGCTCCTTTTCTCCTGGAGAAGAGCGCCAACGCATAGATTCTCGAGTTTCCACGCCAATTTCAATTTTACACTGATGCTGGCAGTGAAGGACGCCAGGGGCTTCCGGTCGACAACTCCGACATTGCGGATCCATCGAACCACCGAGGCGTGGTGAACGTCTTTTCCTGCGTTCTCACCTCGATTCACTTCCGAATGCAGACCCCTCTCTGCAATTGCAAGCCAGACCTCCGCGGTTATCTCCGCTTGTTAGGCCTACGAGCTTCTCTGCGCTCACCGTGAATTGCCGCATGAGGTTTTCATCCGGAGTCTTCGGAGCAACGACAACGTTGGTTTTCGGAGCGTGCGCCGCCTCTCCAATCCCAGTCATGACTTCGCGGATTCGGCTGCCGATGAACTGGGTCGCGCCGTTTACCACCATTTGCGGCGTATAAACGCCGTCCCCTTTGAATGCGGCGATGTACTCCTGCTGCCGCAGCGTCCATTCGGCCGAGGATACGGGTCGACCCACCCCTGGTGATTCCAATAATCAACATGCTCTTCTAGGGCGATGACCTCCACACCAGGAATGGGTTGCTGATCCTCCAAACGCGCAAGGAGCGCGTCTGCGGGAGGGCATGTCGAACAGCCTTCCGAAGTGAACAACTCCGCGATGACGGCCTCACGCTTCGTGCCGACTGTTAAGGCCTGCGCTCGCGGTTCTCCACCCCAAGGCACACCCAGGATACAAACCACAACGGCTAGCAGAGCCCCCCTCGAAAAAGCCCGTTTCACCCGAATCACCTCCCATCTTGCAAAGGAAGAAACGCGCCGAGAAATTAGCAAGATACCGGATGCATGGCTTGTGTGTTCTTGTGCCCGACGATCTGCGAGCGGCAGGTACGTTTGACACGCAGCTATTGCTGTTGGGCCTCGAAAGCCTGCATTCCGTCACATATTAGCTAGCGAGCCGGCTCTACAAGGTATGTTTTTGCCGTCTGAACAATTTATCTGAGGAGGGAAACCACGCGGCGAGCCGATCGCGACCTGGGGGAGCGGCACTTCGTACCCAGACCTGTGAGGCATAGGATGGCTGAACGAAGCGAACCGGCTGGGCAAACTATACATTCCGTACATGAGCGCGCCCGTGCGAGCGGGCGGAAATCATCTGACGTGTTGCACCGGCAGCGAGACCTTATCGAAAAGGCCAAACTCGGCATCAACAAGAACCTTGAGTTGCGGCCCAGCCTCGGCGAGTTGGCCCGGACCCTCGGATGCTCTCCCTCTTACCTTTCCCGCACATTCCATCGCATTGCGGGATTGAGCTTGCGCCGCTATGTAGCCCAGCTGCGAGCACACATAGCGGCTGAGCGGCTCGCTGCCGGTGCGTCGGACCTAACCGAACTCGCTCTGGACCTTGGGTACGCCGATCACAGTCACTTCACAAATTCTTTTCGAAAGGAGTGGGGCCTTTCTCCTTCGCGGTTCCGCTCACGAACCGCGATTCATCGGCCAGAGCAGCAAACTCCCGGCCGAGGACCGGCAGGACCGGATAGCCGAGCTTCGAAACAATGACTGTCGGAGGGTACATGTTAAACCTCAGGGGCTTCGAAGCAGTATTTGTTGTCGCCGTGGAACTTTTCGCTTTTTACCGAGTTCCGCCGGCCTCCCCGCCCGATCCGATTCCATATCCGCAGGGCTACCGAAGATGGAACCACGTGAAAACCCAACTGGTTGGTCCTCAGAGTGTGTTTTTCGCCGCCGGAGGGGGCATTCACCGCATCTACGCCAACGACAAAGCAATGGAAGGATATCGGACCGGCAAATTCGGCGACGGAACGATTCTTGTTTTCGATCTTCTCGAAACGCCAGAGGGCGGGGGCGGGACGGTCGAAGGTGCACGGAAGCGAATCGATGCAATGCTCAGAGATGCCCGGCGCTTCACGACCTCTGGCGGCTGGGGTTTGGAGCGTTTTGCCGGCGACAGCGAGACGGACCGGCCTCTGACGGAGGAGCACAGGAAGCTCTGTTTCGACTGTCACGAAAAACGCCAGGCGCACGATTTTGTGTTCAGCGAATATCGCAAATGATGGCGCAGGCGGGAGTCGTAGCTCGCCGAGAGGGACGTTGACCGTGTAGCGCTTCGCCCGAGGATCGGGCGCCTGCAGCTGAGGAGCTTTTCTATCAGTCACGAAGGGCGGACAACGTGGTGAGGCGTACACTTCGGGAGGAATGACATTCCGAGATTCACGGACAGGGTGCGCGGCGGCGCTATGGGCCTTGATCTTTGCAGCGCTGCACGTCGTATGGGCGACCGGCTGGTACATAGGCTTGGATCAGGAGTTTGCCCGGAAGGCCTTTCAACAGCGTTGGTTCCTCATCTACGACCTCGCGGTCGCCGGACTGTGCGCATTGGCCGTGTGTGTGGCTCTGGCACTCGTGCGGCCGTGGCGAGAGCGACTACCTCGACCCCTGGTGGGTTCGCTGGCCTGGTGTGGCACGGGCGTATTGGTGCTGCGAGGAGGAGCAGGGGCCTTGCAGACTGGTTATCTGGTTGCGACAGGCCGGAGAATCCAGGCAGTTTTCTGGATTTGGGAGGTCTGGTTTTGCCTCGGCGCAGCCCTTTTCGGGCTTAGCACCTGGAGGTTTTGGCGCGTGTCGCGTCGTGTTGCCTGACCGTGAGAGGCCCGTGCTGGAAGAGTTGTTCGCAATTTCTCGAGGAAAATGTTCTTGAGAGTCGGCGCCTGTGGATCTCGGGCAAGGACAGGAAGCGATAGCGACAGAAAAGTGATGACAGGGACGTGCTTCATGCCGATTTGGGCTCCTCGCAGCGTTCTAGCGAATCTGGAAACGACGCAAGAGTTTCTCCGATTTGGAAGCCGGGAATTGGATAGATGTTGCAAATACAAACCGGCACGCATAGTGGCACCTGCCAGCGCTTTGAATCAATTGACGATGGAAGATGGCGATGCTGCGTGAGGCGGCTCGTCACCATTGCTTTGACTTGAGGAGGCTGTGATGCCGTCGAAGCCTGCTTCAGCGCCTAAGGTGCAAACCCTGCTGACCGGTCTCGCGATCGGTGAATCGACCCGTTGGCACCAGGGCCGTCTTTGGTTCTCGGACTGGGGAGCGCAAGAAATCGTTGCGGTCGATGTCGCTGGCAACACCGAGGTCCTAGTCCGGGTTCCGTTTGGTCTCCCATTTTGCATCGATTGGCTGCCCGATGGCCGTCTGCTCGTTGTTTCGGGGCGTGAAGGGCTTGTCTTCCGCAAGGAGGTCGACGAAGCGCTGGTAACCCACGCCGACCTGCGCCGCCTCTCTCTCGGCCGAAACGAGATCGTCGTGGACGGGCGTGGCAACACCTACGTGAACGGCGGCCCTGGAATCATCGCTCTCGTGGCCCCTGATGGCTCAGTTCAACAGGTGGCCGATGCCATCGCCTTCCCTAATGGAATGGCCGTGACGGCGGACAACTCAACATTGATCATCGCCGAGTCCCATGGCAGGAGGCTCACTGCCTTCGAGGTCGGCGCAGACGGCAGTCTGTCGAAGCGGCGCGTGTGGGCCGATCTCGGCAGTGGCGTCCCCGATGGCATCTGCATCGACGCGGACAACGCTGTGTGGTACGGAGACGTTCCGAACAAGCGCTACGTGCGCGTCCGCGAAGGTGGTGAGGTGCTGCAGACGATCCATCTTGACCGCGGCTGCTTCGCTTGCATGCTCGGAGGCGCGGACAAGAGAACGTTGTTCCTAATTGCGACCGAGTGGCGTGGGATGGAGAATATCCCCGAAGTCGCGCGAGCGAGAACAGGACAGGTGCTGACCGTCGAGGCACGCGCGCCGCGCGTGGGGTGGCCATAGGAACTAAAGCTTACATAACGATATGCGTGAACGTGAATGCCCTGAGGAAGTCTATGGCCGAGGCAGGCCGCATGCGGATATTTAGAATACGACGCATGCGTTTGGGCGCTTTTGTTCGTGGCGCCGCACAGCTGGTGAGCTGTTAGCATTTTCGGTGGGGTTTTCCCGACGGGGGAGCCAGCTACTTGCTGTTTATGAGCTTCGCGGGACTTGGAACGAGGTCGTGAAACCAGCTCAAACAAGTTCGAATGAGGAGAAAATAAGTCCTGTGAAACAAAACCTTGTGTTTACTCGCGTCTTCGACTTCCGGTCGCAGGGGACTTGGAGCGCATGGGTGGAGGCGGAAATGGTAAAGCGATGGTGGGGTCCGGACCGCTTTACCTGCTCGGTGGCAAAGATGGGTGTTCGCGTGGGCACGCCTCGCTGGTATGCATGCGCTTCCCTAAGGAGTTGGGGCGGCCAAGATGCATACAACCTCTGGGAATACGAAGCCGTGGAGCCGATGAAGCGACTCGTTTATGACTGGCCAATCGGGAGGATGATGGAGCTGTCAAGAACGGGCATGGAGCAATGCCTGGATGAGATGGCTAAAGCCCTGGAAAGGCTCATGAGCAAAAAAATCCTGAAAAGCATTAGCGCGATTCTCGCTGGTCAGAGTGTGGCCTCACTCTGCAGAGCGCGAAATTCGAGAGACGGCGACCGCGCTCGGCGAAGCCTTGCGGCTATTCCTTCCGCCGTGGTATTCGAGTACGTCTCCCACGGACATGCCACTGGGCTACGGCGCAACGGGCGGGAAGGAATCGTCGTGAGCGGCAGCTTAGTCAACTCGTCGGCAGTCATGACTCTCCTCTTAATTCCCAGCACAGTGATTTGGTCATATTTTGTCGGCGGAGTGGTTCTTGCCATCGGTCTGGCCACGATTTTTCTTCGCGGCGATTGGAAAAAGGCGCGAGGATTCGACAAGCTGATTCTGTTCGGGCCGCTCTTCTACGCGGCACCAATCGCGGCCTTCGGTACCGAACATTTCACCGTGACGGATGCCATCGCGTCGGTAATGCCGGCGTGGATTCCGTGGCATCAGCTTTGGGTGTACTTCGTAGGGGCTTGCTTTATCGCCGCCGCGCTGAGCCTGGTGACCAGGGTTCAGGCGCGTCTCTCGGCGAGTTTGCTCGGCTTGACGTTTTTCCTTTTCGTAGTGCTGATGCACGCCCCGGGCTGGGCACAAAATCCGCGAAATCGGTTTGCACTGGCGGTCGCGCTGCGAGAAATATCCTTCAGCGGCGGCGCTCTGGCGCTGGCAGCCAGCCTCACCGGGCAGTGGGGCGAGCGCGGCACGCACATCCTTGCGACGATTGCGCGATACTTCGTTGCAATTCCCGTGCTGTTTTACAGCTTCGAGCAATTCCTGCACGGCGATCACGTTCCCGGCATTCCGCTGAAACCGGTGACCCCCGAGTACGTCTACGGACACGCCATTTGGACGTACCTGGCGGCCGTGGTTTACGCAGTCGCGGGTACCCTGTTGCTTGTTAGCACAAAAACCCGCGCAGCCGCAACGTGGCTGGGCTTGACCGTGCTCTTCGTCGAGCTGGTCGTCTATGTGCCGATCGGAGTAGTGGAACGCGCCAGCCTCGCCAATGGCCTTAATTACGTCGCGGATACACTGATGTTTTGCGGCGCCGTTCTTCTGCTCGCGGGCGCCATGCCGCGCGAAGTGTAGCGGCGGGAATCATCGGCTGATCAGTCGTCCCACGAAACCCCCGCCTGCCCAAAGTAGCAGGCCAAATCCATTTCACGTCTCCCTTTTCGCAAAAATAGCGGAGTGCACCGTTCGCCTGCTCTAACAGAGCTGGTTCGCTAACGCTGGTCTGACCGCTCAACAAGCTGAAATCTATGTGTCACCGTGGAAGACACCTTGGGGACTATGAAGGAGCACGCGGGTCTGAACACTTGGAGTCAGCTTGATCCGGAATATGCACCTTGCAACCAAGACAAGGAGCAATCGCCGATTGATATACGTAAGACCGAGAAAGCCTCTCTGCCTGCCTTGCGATTCGAATCCAAGAGCGGTCCGCTTAAGTATGTAATCAACAATACCCACGCCATCCGAGTTAACTATCACCGCGGCAACGGGAATTTCCTTGTGGTGGGCGAACAGCGTTACGAACTCATCCAATTTCATTTCCATCCCCCCAGCGAAGATTCCGTCCCAGGGAAGACATACCCAATGGGAAGCGCACCTGATGTATCAGACGAACGAGGGGAAAGTTGCTGGAGTTGCCGTATTCATCAAGCCAAGCCGCTCAAACTCCACCGTCGAAAAGCTCTGGGAGCATATGCCAAGTGCGGAGGGTCAGAACGAAGTCTCGGGCGTCGAGATAAATCCCTCTGGGCTGCCTCCGCGAGATACGCATGCGTACTTCATGTACATCGGATCGTTGTCGGCCCCGCCCTGCGCGGAGGGAGTCACCTGGTTCTTGCTAAAAACTGCAATACCGGTATCAGAGGAGCAGATAGAGGCATTTGCGAAGCTTCATCCGAACGACGCCCGACCGGTCCAGCCACTCAACGGACGCGTTGTCAAAGAGAGCCGATGAAACAACCATCTCCTCATAATTCAACTCACGAGCGAGTCATGGCTAGGAGATTAGAGACCATTCTCAAAACATTTGAAGAGCCCGACGAGGTAAGAGTGTTCGAAAAAGGAAAGTTCGAGCTTATTCATATTGGGGGCGTGACCATCGGCCCGGCAACATATGAACCGGAGTGGAAGTGGTTTGAGCATGTCGGCCCTGGTGTGGGGTCGACGCGTTGCAACTGCGAGCATGTGGGATTGGCCCTTTCCGAGTGTGCCACTGCAGCGATGGATGACGGCACGATCCACGAACTTCGCGCGCGTAGACTCTTTTATATTCCATCAGGGCCCCCCGGCCACGACAGTTGGGTAGTTGGTCATGAACCGTACGTGTCGCTGCACTTTCTCGGTGCCGACCACTACGCAAAGAAGTAGTGGCGGGGATTCCATCCGCGGCTGCACAGCGGATTACTGCGCTCGCCGAGGCTTGTCGGCGCGAGGATCGTGTGGGAAGGTTTATCGAATGATGCGCGATCGCTACAGCCGAAAAGTTAAACGTATGCGTCGATATGTCCTCGTAGTTCTTGCCACCCTGTTCGGAGGAACCGTCAGCGCTCAATTGATTCCTCCCGCCATCTTCAGCGACCCGCCGGTTGACGCGGAGCATCCAGCGCGCATGACCGCCCTCCGTGTCCCCACTCACGGAGTGCAGGTGAACGGCATCATTTATCAAGCGGCGGGGGCTGGTCCGCATCCCACGCTGGTGATATGCCACAGATTACCTGGCAACGAGAAACACCTCGACAAGGTTCTGAGAGAAACGAAAAATTTCCCGGGCTTCCCCACGAGCCGCGATAGTTGAAAGTGACAGCGCTCCTTACGATGTTCCACGGCTTGGCCAATCGTTGCCCAGACTAACCAACGGCTGGGAGTCCCAACACGCGTGCGCCGATTCCAGCGGAGTAGGCTGGCAGTCTGAATTGTACCGCTCCACTTCTTCCCCAGTGTCACCGCCTCCAGGTCAATAAACAATTTAGGCTGCAGCAATCGTTTGACCACTACAAACGTGCTGGACGGAGGCTTGGCTGTGTTGATGCATTTGTCGTGGATCGCTCCGAAAATCATTTCTTAAACATTTCGTTAATCTCCCAATACTTCGCTGCTTCTTCTGCGAACGCAAAGGTGCCGTGGTCCCGCATCTCCCGCGCAGCCCGAAGAAAGGCGCCGAAGCTGACACGAGAAAGTGCACTTCCGACGCTTACCCGCTTCACGCCAATCGACGAAAGAACAGCGAGACTGAGTTGAACGCCCTGCAATCCCATCACGACGTTTACCGGTCGATCCACTGATGCGACCACAGAGACCATATCGTCCTTGCTAGGAAGGCCCGGTGCGTAAAGGACATCAGCACCCGCTTCTTGATAGGCCTGCAGGCGCCGGATCGTATCTCCCAGATCAGGCCGGCCGACCACGTAGTTTTCCGCGCGCGCTGTCAGCGTAAAAGAAAACGGCACGGAATGGGCGGCCTCCGCCGCTGCACGAACCCGCTCGGCCGCCAGGGAAAGCTCGTATGGTTCCTGGCCTTGATGCCCCGATACATCCTCGATCGAGCAGCCTGCCAGTCCCGCTTGGGCCGCCAGGCGAACGGTGTCTGCCGCACCGTCGGGGCCGTCGGCGTAACAATTCTCCAGGTCTGCACTGACAGGCAAATCTGTCGCACCAGCAATCTCGGTCGCATGCGCAAGCATTTCTTCGCGCCCAACTGCGCCATCCGGCCTTCCGATTGAAAAGGCGAATCCCGCGCTCGTCGTCGCTAGTGCCTCGAATCCTAACGTTTCGAGTAATCGCGCTGTCCCGACATCCCAAGGATTCGGAACAATGAATGCGTGATCGCGGTGATGCAACGCCCGAAACGCCTCTGCTTTTTCCGCTTGAGTTCGCATCGGTCCCTCTCTTAGACTATGTCATTAAGGCTCAGTCGGTCGCGTCAGGGCTCGGAGGCGAGCCATATGGCCAGTGCGATGATCACGCCGACGGCCAAGTACCAGACATAAGGATCCGCCACTTTGTAATACGCCATGTATGTTAATAGCCTGTGTATTCCCCGAAGCATTAGGTGGCCATGCCGTTATACTGGTGCCCCTGTATTTCGAGGACCTCAAAGGAAACTAATCGAGAGCGAAGCAGGCGATTGATTGGTACGCAAATTAACCGCAGGCTACCAACCGATCCGTCCGAAGAAGCCCGCAATCTCCTCGGCAGCACGATCAGGATCCTCGCGGTGCGGGAAATGGCCTACACCAGGGAATGGAGCCAAGTCGAGGTTGCTGAATGTCTCTCGAAGTCGGTCGGTCCAGGCGTATGGGCAGAGCTGGTCGTGCTCAGGCCAGCGAACACAAGTAGGCACCTCTATCGCCGGCTGAGTCGGCGCTTCTCCCTTGATCATGGCGATGCGTCCCTCGTGAGCAGCTTTGTAGTGAGCAAAACCTCCCTCCAGGTTACCGGGTTTAAGAAAGTTGTCTATGAACTGTTCGAGAACATCGTCGAAGGCATTCTTGCGGTAAGCCCAATGTCGGAGGAAATGGCTGAAGTATCTAGTGCAACTCTCCCGCGTTGCGCCTACAAGAGCCGGAGCCATTTCCATTTGATTGAACGACTGATACCAGATCTCGTTAAGGCGGTCAGGTGCGCCCATGCGCGGCCCAATACCGGGATAGACGAAATCGAAAAAAAACAGACCCCTAATGCGGTGCGAAGCCTTACGAGCGAGAGGCAGCATAGCTGCACCACCCACGTCATACCCGACCACTCCGATAGTCTCGATCTTCAGCTGCTTCAGAAGCGCCATGAGATCTGTGGCGTGGTCGTTAGCTCCAAAGGAACCCGACGGTTTTTCACTCTCGCCAAATCCTCGAAGATCGGGGGCAATTACCCGATATCGGCCCACCAGCCGGTGCATCAGGGGTTCCCATGTCAGCCAAAATTCAGGCCAGCCATGCAGGAGCAGGAGAGGCTTGCCATGCCCTCCCTGCACGACGTGCAGTTTCGCTCCATTCGCCTCTACCGTTGTATGTTCAAAAGATTTCATCCCTCGAGAATCCAGCAAAAATGATCGAACTGGGGTGGTACGAAATAACAGCATTGTGCGATGCTCTCCCGGAGGGAGGATGATTCCGCTCTTCATTTTCGCGGGCGCGCTAGCTTCTGCCCTCAACAGGCCTGCGCTGACCAAACATCCATCGCTGGGGCCGGATTTGAGCATCAAGTTCTCCTCTCCGGGCAACCGCATGACTTTGGAAGGCAGCTTAAATGTATTTGAATTCGGATGATTCGTTCGGTGTCGAAACATGAATGCAACGAACCTTGCAACAGCCGGCAGCGTCACTCCCAATAATTCGCTTCTGTCAAGCACAGAACTGGTTATGGCAGTACTCACCCCCGCGAGAGCAGCGCTTTCCCGTCGGCCAGCCAGAATAGTTTAGTTGAGAAGGACTCACGAAGTCGTAACCGCGCACGAAAGCAATGCAGTGACATTGTGCTGCGCATCATTTGGATTGACTATGACTATCAGCCTTGACGCGTCAACAACTCTTTTCACACTTAACCCGGGCGGTGTGGCTCGTGCATCAGCCAGGAATAGTCCCAGCACTCTGACGATCGAACTCACCGGCGCCGGCACCTTTGTTGGACCCGCAAGCGGAGGAACATCCAGCGGTGTCACAGGTGGCGGAACCTGGAAGACATTCAGCGATAACACACTGACTGGAAGCGGTACCTACAGCGTCACAGAACTCGTAAGCTGGTCCTTTTCCAATCTTCAGACGGGGAGCTTTATCGACAATATCGACAGCGGCGCCAGAGCTAACGGAGTTGCCGTTTTTCGCATCAGTTTTTCTGATGGCTGCGAGGGAATCCTTGGCGTTGGTTGCCATGGCCCGGGAGCACCCGCCGGGACGCTGGAAGGCGCCATCGCTTCGAAGGGCTCTGTGACGTATTGGGACGGCCAGGCACCCACGGGTGGCGTGAATGCGAACCGGACGGTTTTCCATGTCGCGCAGTAGGCTCTGACGAGTTCATCTTGAGGCATGCACGAGCGAGCGGTTCGTGTAGGTACCGGCGGCTTGGGGTGTAGCTGCGTGAATAGCTTCAGTTACGGATTCAAGGGAACTTTAGATGATGCTGTTCTCCAGAGACCGCGGTTTGCGTGCCGCCGATGTCCTCCACCACAGTCTGTGGGCAACCGGTGATCTCCGCCCTCGGCGTTTAGATGAATCCTAATTCGAGAGCCTTGAGAACTGCCCGAGTACGATCGCGTACCCCCAGCTTGGACAGGATGCTGGAAACGTGGTTCTTCACCGTCCCCTCGGACATCCCAAATGCATCCGCGATCTCGCGATTACTGTGGCCAGCAACCATGAGTCGCAAGACCTCGATCTCGCGCTCCGTAAGTGGGTCTGGGGGATTCAGACTGGGAAAATCAGGCTTTGCTTGCTCCAACCCTCGTAAAACTCTCTCGGTGATAGCCGGTTTGATGAGCGTGCCGCCCGCCTTGAGCGTCCGGATGGCCTCGGTGAGCTGCTTCAGGGTTACGTCTTTCAGGAGGAAGCCTCGCGCGCCAGCTCGAATTCCTTCAAGAACCAAGTTGTCATCGTCGAAGGTCGTGAGAATCAAGGTGGGAGGAAGTTGATTGGATTCCTTTAGAGTCTTGAGCACCTCGATTCCGTTGCGTTTGGGCAGTTGAACATCGAGCAGTACGACATCTGGCTTTGCCTTCGGAATGACCGAGAGAGCTTCTTCTCCATCGTGGGCCTCGGCGACGACCTTCATGTCCTGGGTCAAGTCAAGCAGACTGCGGAAGCCCTGACGAACCAGCGTTTGATCTTCGACTATGCAAACGCGGATCATGTTGAACCTGCTACAGTGGGAATTCGCGCTGTTAGACGGAATCCCCGGCTGGGCATGGACTCGATTTCCAAACGTCCGCCGACTTGCTCAACCCGCTCGCGCATTCCGATGAGGCCGTTGCCTACTCGCAGTTGCTTAACCCCTCTTCCATCGTCTCGGGCACGGACCTCCACATCATCCGGCGTTTTGACTAACTCAATCCACAGGTTTTGAGCACCGGAATGCCGCACTGCATTGGTAATGATTTCCTGGATGCAGCGAAGAATCGTCTCCGCGCGAACTGGATCATAGATCCCCAAATCCTCTGGCACGTCGAGATGAATCCGCGGCTTTGGAATATCGTTCGTCAATGTGCGGATCGCTCGATCAAGATCGAAGCTGTCATCGCCCCGCAGACTATTTACGACCTCTCGCACGTCCTGTAAGAGGACTTTGGTCACGGACTGGGCCGTCTGAATATGCTCTTGGGCCTTGCCTTCAGTGAGATGGCTGGCCACTTCTAGATTGAGACTGAGTCCAGTCAAATGGTGACCAACTAAGTCGTGCAGTTCACGCGCAATGCGCATGCGCTCGGCTACTTGGCTGCTGTCCACCAGCAACTGCTGCGTTGCACGAAGCTCCGCATTCAGCTTGGCCATCTCGTTTTTGGCTGTTGCTTCGCG
>JACXTT010003233.1_pt1 | contig 25345 bp, 18 predicted proteins | sample 9270951 | NCBI WGS metagenome assembly JACXTT01 (sample SAMN15532306, study PRJNA645909) | rock metagenome | isolation source: weathered quartz diorite | place: Puerto Rico | collected 2017-06-21
ACAGGCGGTGGCGGTGGGACCAGCGCCCTACAAGTCGATGGTGAAGTGCTTCGCCAAAGCTGACAGACGCTGGCCACAATATATAGGGCCTACCTGAGTGAAGTAGATATCCCAGTTGATGCAAAAACTAGTTTTAGTGGCGCACAGTGATTCAAAATCGGCGGCAACATCGGCCCAGGTGCGCGACCGGAAGTCGAGGTAAAGGTGGCGAGTCATATCGGCCAGCTGCACCCGGTGAGCGTCGCACCAGCGCAGCCGCTCGACAAAGGCTTCCGGGCTGCGGATAGGCAGCACCCAACCGGTCTTGCCATCGCGGATCAGATCCGGGCCGCAGCAATTGGTGGTAGTCAGGATTGGCAGGGAGCTTGCGTGCGCCTGGGCCAGTACCGCGGCAAATCCATCTTGAATCGTAGGGAACACAAAAAGGTCCGCCCAGGCATATGAGCGCGGGAGTTCCCTTTGCAATTGTTTAGGAACAAATTCCGCGGTGGAGCGTAACTCTTTGATAAGGCCCTGTGCTTCGACCGTCTCCGGCCCGATGAACCGGAATCGGAACTTCTCTTTGCAGAGGCTGCTAATGACGGACGCCATATCCCAAAGACCTTTTTGTAGAGACAGACTACCCACATACAAAATCCGCAATGCCTCTCCGGAGAGAATACGCCGGCAACGCGCTTCCATCACTTCTTGTGAAGGACGAAACATCTCAATGGATGCGCCAAGCGGCAGAAATCCGAGTTTGGAGGAAGTGGTCCCCTCCGCCAGGAAACTATCGCGAGCGAAACTGGACAGAACCACGATGCGATCCGCAAGCGCATATTCCCGTTCTTCCCGTGCGATCATCCACTGGCTCGGGCGATCCAGCCGAGCTCCAGTACGGCGCTCTTCCTCTTCCAGGAGGCGCGCTTGCGCGCGAATATGCGCGGAGCCACGCACGATCATTTTTTTGATGGGACGTCCCGCGAGTGCCATCAGAATTTCTTCCGAAACCCCGCTGAAGCAATGAACAACATCCCATCTTTCCTTGACGATTTGTGAGGCGGCCCATCGGCCGAATAAACGGTGAAGAGCAGCCTCCGGATATGGAAATGTCTTCTGATGCAGCCACCAAGCCACCCGCGATACCAGTCCATGCGCCCAAAAACCACGCACTTGAGAGGGTCTTAACCCGAAGCGCGCTGCGGCCCATCTCGGGTAATTAGTAAAGACTGTGACGCCGTGCCTCCGCGATAGTTCCCGCGCCAGGTCGAAACCGTGAAAGCGGCCATGGACAACGATGGCAATTTTCATACCAGCATCGCGGCAAGCCGGTCTTTGTACGTGTTCCGGCCGTCAACAATCCGCTCGTGTGCGGCCACCGCCAGCCTATGCCGCTCGTCCTCATGATCGACCAGCCAGCGTGCCTTCTCCACCATCTCCGGTATCGAGCGGAAGTACACCACCGCTTCGCCTTCCGGTCCAAAAATCTCACGGTGCTCTTCTGTTTCCTCGGTCAGCATGCAGGCGCCGATTGCTGGAATCTCGCAAGTCCGCATGACGTGCCCATCCCGATTGGCTCGCCGCACCAGGCACAGGGCGATCTTCGCTCTCCCCACAATCCGGCGCAGAGTCTGAGGCTCGGCATGGCCGCGATAATAACTGCGCGTTTCCGGATAACGGTCCCAGTAGCCCCCGTAAAGAGCCACCTGAAACCCCACCCGAAGCAGAGCCACAATTGGCGGAACCCGGTCCGCATCCGCCCCCCCGGCGAAGATCACATCCGGACCGTCTTCGGTGTTTGCTGGCTCGCCGAAATGTATTTCCGGCGCGTACGCGAAAGGCAGGTACGGTACTTCCCGGCATCCGTGCTTTCGCAGAGCCTCCATGTTGGCCCTCCGCGGAGAAAAGACACGGTCGTATCGCGGCAACGCCCGGAGGAACCATGGCGCATGATGAGCGTGATTCCAGGGATCATCGGTGAGATAATTCAATCGTTTCGCTCCCAGCCTCCCGATCTCTATCAGTGCCTGTTCTTCGATGGGAGCTAGGCCCGTCGAGAGTACCCAACTGGGCTGGAACTTCCTACAGGCCTCCACTACTTGCTCGCTGAATCGCCCGAGCCGCGCCGGCCGGCGCCCACGGAGCCGCCAGTTCAGCATCGACAGCCAACGAGGCCCGGCAATCGCATCTCTGGAATCGCAAAATCGCAACTCGAGGCCGAGTTTCTTCGCACCTTCGTAGAGGTGTGCGCCCACGTGAATAGCCTCAGGATTGCCCTAAGGCATTACACGTGTGGTGCCTGATAGGGGTTGGTTTGCGGTGGCTCAGCCATCTGCCCAAAAAACTCAACGTGGAGGAGTTCGATGAGACTGCGTAGTCTAGGCGTGGTTGTTCTGGGTTTCTTTCTGGTTGCGACAATTCCGATCGTCTGGGGCCAGGGATCGGTCGGAACCCTCAACGGTACCGTGCTTGATCCGGCTGGTGCGGTTGTGCCCGGCGCTAGCGTGGTTGCGGTGAACCATGCCACAGGTGAAGAACACAAGACTACTAGCACGTCAGCCGGCGCATACACGCTGCCTTACGTCCCGGCCGGTACCTATAAACTTCGAGTTTCCGCCCCAGGCTTTCGGGTCTCCGAAGCCGACAATGTCATCCTGAGCGTTGCTCAGACGCTGACAGTGAACATCACTCTAGAGGTTGGTGCCGTGAGCGAACAGGTTACGGTCAGTGACAAGCCGCCGCTCCTTGAATCGGGCACGGCGGAGATAGGCCGGTACATCAACCAAGCGGAATACAAGAGTTGGCCCATTGTCGTTGGAGACGGGCAACGGCAGATTCAAGAATTCATTTTCGACAGCCTGCCCGGAACGACCGGCAACACTTTCGAAGGGTCGATCAACGGGGGTCAGGAATACTCCCACGAAATTCTGATCGAGGGCATTCCGGTCGGACGGAGTGATCTTTCCGGCGGCAACAACAACGAGTTCAGCCCATCAGCCGAAGCCATCGGCGAGTTCAAGCTCCAGACGGGTGCCGTCAGCGCTCAATATAACGGCGGGCAAACGGCCATCGCCAACTTCAGCATCAAGTCCGGAACTAATGACCTGCATGGTTCGGCGTTCTGGTACGGGCAAAATGAAGCATTTAACGCTCCGGACCTGAGCACGAAGACGCAGGGCGGGAAAAAGCCAGTACACCGCGAGAATAACGAGGGTTTCTCTCTAGGCGGACCCGTTTACATCCCGAAAATTTACCACGGCCGGAATAAGACGTTCTGGTTTGTCAATTACGAAAAGGATCATTACAGCGACTTGAGCTTCAATGGATTCGCCACATTGCCCCTACCGGCTTTCAAGAAGGGAGATTTTTCCCAACTCCTCAATCCGAGCTTTACCGGCAATCCAAAGTCGGGTACGCAAATTGGTACCGACGCTCTTGGCCGGCCGATTATTTTCGGATCGATATATGATCCTAAGAGCACCAGAACCGGCCCAGATGGCAATCCAATTCGCGATCCATTTCCGAACAACATCATTCCTCAGTCCCGCATCGATCCTGTGGCGGCCAACATTCTTGGTGTAGGCATTCAGGACCCCACGTTTGACACAATGAAAAACAACGTGCAGAACATTGGGACGTGCTGCCCGTTTTTCAATTTGCATATTGTTGGGGTGAAGATAGACCAAAACATTTCCGATAAGCACCATATCTCTGGTTTTTATAATCAGAGCTACCGCCTTCGGCAGCAGAATGCAGGTCAAAATAGCAGGTACCTGCCGATTCCCGGTGTTCCTACGAATACATGGACGCAGCAATTCACACCTGGGAATATGGTTCGCCTTTCCCTCAATTCCACGCTGAGTCCGACGATCCTCAACCGGGTGGCCGCCGGGTACAATCGCTTCGTAAACGATAATGGTTCGCTTCTGTCGCAAATCGGCGTCGGCTGGGCAAGCAAGCTTGGGATCCAAAACACAACGCCGAACGTATTCCCCGACTTCACATTTACTGCCAACGGCGGCAAAGATTATCAAGGAGGAACCATCGCCAGGATAGGTGCGGGCGGTGCAGATCACAGCTCAAACGGCAGCTATATTTACCAGGACGACTTGACCTGGATTCACGGGAAGCACAGTTTCCGCTTTGGTTATCAATTCGCCCGGTACTTTTACAACGACAACGGTCTTTCGGATTCCGGTAATTTCCGCTTCGGACCGCGGGCTACTGATCTGCCGGGATACCTGACCGACACCGGGCACTCGTTCGCGAGTTTTCTTCTCGGCGGCGTCGACAATGCCTCGCACAGTATAAACAGCCTGGGCAATTCAGGTTTCCGGCAGCCACAGCACGCATTCTATGCCATGGATGACTGGAAGATCTCTCCCAGACTAACCATGAATCTTGGCCTACGCTGGGAGATCATACCGCCCTTTTACGAAGTTACTGGTCGGATGTCGGAAGTTGATTTGAATACTCCCAACCCAGGAGCCGGCAACCTCCCTGGAGCCCTGGTCTTTGCGGGCTCGGGCCGCAGCCGGTTCAGCGACACGTATTGGAAGCAATTTGGGCCGCGGTTTGGACTAGCGTACCAACTGAATAGCAAGACCGTCATACGAACCGGTTACGCGATCATGAGTACGCCGCCGATCGCTCAGAATTGGGGTTACGGGGCCTTCCTCTTCGGCTTTAACGGAACGGTGAACGTGCGCGCTGGTTCCAACCCCAACGGGTTCATCGACGATCCGGCCATCTATTTGAGTCAGCCTTTCCCCAGCTTCCCGGGGGTGTTGCCGAATACCGATCCAGCCGCCGAGAATGGCCAGACCGCCGCTACAACAGCGAGAGATGCCAATCGCCCAGGTTACGTACAGAATTGGAACTTCACGATTCAGTATCAACTGCCGAGCGAGATGGTGCTCGAAGTGGCTTACATCGGCAATAAGGGCACGCGGCTCTGGGGATCAATCAGTGGCTGCAATGCGAATTACGCTCAGTGCGGCAATGTCTTCAGCGAATTGGACGGACTGCCGTCCAGCCTTCTCTCCATGGGAGATATTTTGAACGATCCGGTCAGCATGCATCCCCAATACATTCCATATAAGGGTTTCGACCCCACCAATACGGTTGCCCAAGCTATGCGAAAGTACCCGCAATACCTAGGTGTCGAAGAACAATTCCCGTACAACCAGAACTCGAATTACAACTCGTTGCAGGTTACTTTGACGCGGCACCTCAGCAAGGATCTGGGGTTCCTAGCAGCCTATACATGGTCGAAGGCTATCGGCTCGGTCGATCAGAACGGCGTTGCGGCGTACTACGCCGTGGTGCAGGATTACGCCAACCGCAGACTGGAGCGCTCTGTAACATCGTTCAACTTGCCCCAGAGCTTCAAATTGACCTGGGTCTATGATGTGCCTGTCGGGACGGGTAAGAAGTTCGACCTGCACTGGGCTAACTACATCGTTGGAGGATGGAAGCTCGCCGCCATCCAAAATTATCTTTCTGGTGCTTCGCTTCCCATCGTCGAATCCGGGCTAAATATTCCAAGCGGAATTGCGTTTGGAATTCGGCCAGATGTGGTCAGCAGTCAGGAAACCTTGGGTGGTGTGCCGGGCAAACTGGACTTCTTTAATGGAAGCGGGTATTTGAATCCAGCAGCCTTCGCTCAGAGTCCGACAACGGCCAACGGTACGCCGCTACGAGTTGGTACGGCACCCAGGTATCTACCCAATGTCCGCGGTCCGTCGCGGTTGAGCGAAACCTTCGCTATGCACAAGAGGTTCCCGCTGTATAAGCAGAACGAAAAGACATTCCTGCAGCTCGGTATGACCTGGATCAACCCGTTCAACCGAATCACACCGTACATTCAAGATACTTCGGTCGGCGACGCCAACTTCGGACAAGTTTATGCTGGTGGCGGTGGCAAGACGCTGCAACTCGACGCACGCATTGAGTTTTAGGCTCGGTAGGCACATCTGAGCACGAGGCCCCGGCCCTAAAAAGGCCGGGGCTTTGTGTTTGTAACGGTCTGGCTTCACGCCCTGCTATGCTGGGAGTTCCTCGTGGTGTTCAAGTCCGTATCCGTCTGGTGTCTGGGTCTCCTTCTGCTGGGATTTGTTTCCTGCCGCCGGGCAGAAAATACGGAAACGCCAACCAAGGCCCTGCGGCCGCTCAACCTGGTTGTGATTACCATCGACACGCTTCGGCCGGATCACCTGGGCTGCTACGGCTATCCAAAGATCGAAACGCCCACAATCGATGGGATCGCGCGAAGCGGCGTGGTGTTCGAGAACGCCGTTACCCAGACGCCGCTGACGCCGCCGTCCCACGCCAGTATTTTCACGGGCCTTTATCCCACGAGGCATCACGTCCGGAATACGGGAGGATTCATTCTTCCATCGTCCTCCACCACGCTGGCGACCATTCTCCAGCGTCAGGGATGGGACACGGCGGCCTTCGTCAGTTCGGCGGTGCTGAAGAAGCTGTTCGGTTTCAACCAGGGTTTCGCCGTCTACGACGACCAGATGCCCAGGCCGGGTAACAGACGGGAGTTTTTGGAGGACCCGGAGCGCAGTGCCCGCGACACGGTAGACCGGGCGCTTCAGTGGTTGGGAACACAATCGGGGAAATCGTATTTCCTGTGGGTCCATCTTTACGATCCACACATGCCGTACCGGCCGCCCGAGCCCTTCAAGCAACAATACCGGGACCGGCCGTACGACGGCGAAATCGCGTACGCCGATCACGAGTTGGCTCGATTGATGGATACCGTTCGCCAGAAATCCCCGGCCGATAAGACGTTGATTGCGGTGCTCTCGGATCACGGCGAGAGCCTGGGCGAGCATGGCGAGTACTCGCACGGCATTTTCCTTTACGACGCGACGTTGCGCATCGCGTTTCTGATGTCCGGGCCGGGAGTTCCCGCCGGTTTGCGCGTGAAGCAGCAGGCCAGGACGGTGGATTTGCTGCCGACCGTTCTCGATCTGATGGGGGGCAAGCCTCCGGCAGCGGTAGACGGCGCGAGTCTGGTGTCCTCGTTCGCCGGTAAAGAGGTCCCGACGGCCGTTTCCTATGCAGAGACGCTTTACCCCAAGATCAACATGGGCTGGGCGGAGCTGCGCGCGATCCGCACCAATCGCTGGAAGTATATCCGGGCGCCGCGGCCTGAACTTTACGACCTGGCGCAGGATCCGGCTGAAAACAAGAACCTGATTCAGAGCAACGGTGCCGAGGTGCAGAAGCTCGAAGCGCAATTGAGGAACGTCATCGGCTCGGATGGCGTGGAGAAGGTCGAAACGACGCCTGTTGACCAGCACACTATGGACCAGTTGAAGTCGCTGGGCTACGTCTCGGGTTTGGCCGAACGCTCGTATAATCTGACGGGGCGGGGAATCGATCCGAAGGATCGCACGGGCATTTTGAAGTTGCTGATGGTGGCGGAGGATCCGGACTCGCACATGCCCGAGCCCAAAAGGATCGAGCTGTTGCAGGAAGCGCTACGCCAGGATCCGACGAATCCCGACCTGTATTATCAGCTTGGCGGCAAGTACGAAAAAAACGGCCGCCACGCCGAGGCCATGAAGCTCTACTATACGGCGCTCGAGAAAGGGATCGAGAGCGCCAGGCTGCATTCACGCATCGCCGACCTCTATCTGCGGTCGGGCAAGAGGGACGAGGCCATTCCCGAGTATGAGAAGGCGGCGCAAATGAATCCGTCCGACGTGGAAAGCCAGACCAATCTCGCGACGGCGTATCTGGAGAATCAGAGGGTCCCCGATGCGGAGCGCGTCTTCAAGTGGGTGATTACCACGGATCCTGGATATGCGGCCGCCTATAACGGGCTGGGGCTGATCGCCATTCAGCGGCAGGATGCGGCGACAGCGCGCGGCTATTTCGAAAAGGCGGTAGAGCTGGACCCGGACCAGGTAGAGGCACAATTGAATTTGGGCCTGATCTATAGAATGGCTGGCGACAACATACACGCCCGCCAATGCTTCGAAACATTTCTGGCGAAAGCGTCGCCGGCCCAGTACAGCGACACCATTTCCAAAGTGCGCGAGGCTCTGGCGGAGATGCGCTAGGAGCACCGCGTGATCCCTGTGCTACTGGCCTTTCTCGCATGGAGCCCGCAGGCGGGGCAGCCAACGCCCGGCTCCTGCGATCTGGCGCAAAGCAGCTGGCTCCGCGAGAGCGCCCGACAGGCAGTCCAAAAACGCCAGTACGACCAGGCCGCGCGCCAATTCCAACAGGCTTACGAAGCTTGTCCCACGCAGAGTGCCGTCCTGCTGGAGTTATCAGATGCTCTGACGCACCAGCGCGACTTCGACGGTGCGATTCGGGCGGCGCAGACGTTTCTGGCAGCGGAGCCGAATTCCGTAGCAGGGACGCTGGGGTTGGCGAATGCATATTTCATGGCGCAGCGGTTCAAGGAAGCGGTCCAGCTGGCGGAGCGGACCTTGAAGCTCCAGCCGGACCAGCCTACGGCCCTGAAGCTGAAAGGCAACATTGAATATCTGCTGGGCGAATTCGACCACGCGGAAGGCATTTTCGTCGACCTGCTCGACAAACATCCGCAAGATGAAGAAGGGGCCTACATGCTGGGCCGCATTTACTACCAGGAAGGCAGAGTGGATTACGCCATCGGGCAGTTCCAGCGTGTCCTAAGGCTCGATCCGCAGTCGTACAAAGCCTACGACAATCTCGGGCTCTGTTACCAGGCCCTCGGCGAAAACGACATGGCGATCCGCCATTTCCTGACGTCCATCAGGCTCGTGGAGAAGGATCACCCTGAATACGATTGGGCTTACGCCAACCTGGCCGATCTGCTGCTCGAAACCGGCGACGCACAGCAGGCCTTTGCCGCCGCATCCAAGGCCGCGAATCGAAACCCCAATTCCGCGCGAAATTTTTACCTGGGCGGCAAGGCATTGTGCAAACTGGAAAAGATGGATCTCTGCGTGAACTGGCTGGAGCGCTCGGCATCGCTCGATCCGGGCTATCCGGAACCGCTTTATCTGCTCGCCAAGGCTTATGGCCAACTGGGGCAGCAACAGAAGGCCAAGGAAACTCTCGAAAAATTCCGCGCGGTGAAAGCCAAGGCCCCGACCAAGCGCCGGTAGCGCTTCGAGAGTCAGGACGGCAGTCAGTGCACCCGCAACATCACAACGCCGTGTGAGGCAACATCCGTGGAGTAAGAATCACGGATGGAGCCCACATCGACCTGCGCCCACAGGTCCCGCACTTTGTGTTTGCCCTGCAAGCCAATCAGCTCCCAAACGGCTCGAACGGTCGCGATGGTCTCTCCACGATTGAACATCGCCAGCGCAAGGTCGCCGTTTTGGAGCGGCTTGACCCACAATTCCGCGCCTCCCTCCTTGGATATCCGGCGGCCCTGCCGGCCCAGCTTATCCTGATCGACCGCGATGACGTCTTTGTTCGTGAGGATCTTTCGCGTCTCGTCGTTCATGCTGCGCAGATCGTTGCCGGCCAGCAGCGGCGCCGCCAGCATGGCCCAGAGGCTCATGTGGGTCCGGTATTCGGCCGCGCTCATGCCGCCGTTACCGATCTCGAGCATGTCGGGATCGTTCCAATGTCCCGGTCCGGCGTACTTCTCGCGGCCCACCTGCTTGTCGAACCCGAGCGTGGACATGCTCTTCCAGGTGTCCTCGATGTCGCCGGTGGTGCGCCAGAGATTTCCGCCCACTGACGCGCCCCACTCCCATACGTTTTGCAAGCCGTACTGGCACAAGCTGAAGACGATCGGGCGGCCTGTTGCCTGCAAGGCGTCGCTCATCTTCTTGTACGCGGCCTGCATCTCGGTGGGCTGATAAACTTTTTCCGCGCTGCACCAGTCATACTTCAGATAATCAATGCCCCAGGCCGCCCAAGTCTTCGCATCCTGCTGCTCGTGCTGATAGCTGCCTTCATACTTCGCGCAGGTCTTGGGGCCCGGTGATGAATAGATGCCGATCTTGAGGCCCTTGCCGTGCACGTAATCCGCCAGCGCCTTCATGTCGGGAAACTTGCTGTTGGTTTGAATGTTTCCCGCGGCGTCGCGCTCGCCCTCCCAGGTATCGTCGATATTGACGTACACGTAGCCGGCGTCCTTCATGCCGCTCGAAACCATGGCGTCGGCGATTTCGCGGACCGTCTTGTCGTCGATCTTCTCGGCGAATTTGTTCCAACTGTTCCACCCCATCGGGGGTGTCGACGCCAGATCGGCTCCATGGCAGAGCGAGGCAAGAACCAGGGCAGTCGGTAAGAATCGTTTCATATCCACCATCGAGTGTATTTCATAAAAAGCCGGCACGTTGGCCGCTAGCTGTCCCGACCAACTGGCGAGGCGTACCTCGCCCCTACGATGGCTGCGATGTAGGGGCCGGACACGTCCGGCCTAAACTTTCAAGCTTTCACGCCTCGGATCACAATTTCCAGGAACTCACGGGCGCGCCGCGCGAGGGCATCGACTTTCGCCGGATCGGCCGGGCGCGGCACGATCGGCTCAAAAATATTTTCGCAAGCCAGCGGCATGTCGAGTCCCGTGCGCGCCACCGGCATGAGCAGCTTGTAGTGATCGATCTCGCCCAGTCCCGGGCCGCAATCCTCGTTGCGTGGAGTGTAACGGTGGTCCTTGATGGCAAACGCCCGAATATTGGGCCAGCACTCCTGGATATCGCGGATGGGGTCGACGTGCTCGTAGTCCATCACGTTACCCGCGTCGTAACAGATGCGGAGACCCGCGTCGCCCACCTGGTCCACAATCCGGGCACAAGCCTTTCCCGTCCCGGTGTTGCCGCCGTGCTGCTTGATCACCACCGTGACGCCATTCGCCCGCGCGACGGGCGCCATGCGCTTCAAGTTGCCGATGAACATCTCGTACTGCCCGGCCGTTGTTTTTCCGAAGGTGAGCAGGAAGGGGATGCCAGCGGCGGCAGCTTGATCGACGCGCCGCGCGTGCGCGTTTCCGGCATCCGGCGCCTCCAGTTGCACGGTAGAGAACATCATCACGGGCTCTAGCCCCATGTCGCGGCACCGCGCCGCCAACCGCTTCGCCTCGGCAGGAGGCGCGTCTACCGCTATCACCGGCTTGCGCTCACCAGGGCTCTCCGTGTGCGTAGTGCCCCACGCGACGAACCGAAACCCGGCCTGTTGGATTCCCTGCAGGGCGCGCGCCAGCGGAAATTCCGCGTACGGAAGCGTCATGCACGCAATCTGAAAGTTCGTCGGTCCTCGGGACTGAGCACCCATTCGAGACGCACAGGCTGCGCAGGCAGCGTGCAGGATCTTGCGGCGCGTTATCTTTCTCATCGCCGTTTCAGAATACTACGGGCGGTGATGATAATATCGGCCCTATTGAATGACCCTCGCCGGCATGAACCTCAGCGACCTGCGCAACCGCTATCACGCGGAGCTATTCGAAAACTACCTGCCGTTCTGGGATAAGTTTGGCGTCGATCACGAACACGGCGGGTTCATGTGCAGCCTGGATTACGACGGCGCGCGCGCGAACACAGACAAGTTTCTGTGGTTCCAGGGTCGCGGAATCTGGATCTACAGCTTCCTCTACAACCACTTCGGCAAGGACGCAAAATATCTCGATATTGCCCGCAAGACGAAAGATTTCGTCCTGAAGCATGCGCCGCAGCCCGATGGCTGGTGGGCCGAGGAGTTCGCCCGCGACGGGAGCGTGAAAAAACCCTTCACCGGAGACATCTTCGGCATGTACTTCGTCGCGGAGGGCCTCCAGGAGTACGCCTGGGCCACGCAGGATGACAAAATCCGCGAAATGGCCTTCGCGCTGGTGAAGAAGCTATTTCGCTACATGGACCGGCCGGACTTTCGTTTTATGGGGACCGGCGACCCAGGCGTCCGCGCCCAGGGACTCTGGATGGTGAACCTGCGCATCGCCACACAGATGCTGCGCCGCTGGAAAGATCCCGAGATCGCCGCCATCGCTGACAGGTGCGTGGACGCCGTGATCGACCGCCACTACAACCCCCAGATCGGCCTGAACAATGAAATGCTGAACTTCGATTTCAGCCGTCCGAAAGGCGAGGAAACCAAGTCACTGCTGGGCCATTCGATCGAAACACTCTGGATGACCCAGGACGAGGCGGACCGGCGGAACGACCGCAAGCTCTGGGACACCTGCGCCGAGCGGATTCACCGCCACATTGAGGTGGGCTGGGACCACGTCTTCGGCGGTCTCGCCCAGTGGATCAATGTGGACCAGGGCGGCTATGTGTGGCCGCGCGAGCAGCCCGTTGGAACCGATCTCGAGTTTCGATTCACCGGCGAATACCAGTACATGAAGGCTCTCTGGGCGCTCAATGAGATCCTGATCGCGACGCTGAATGTCTACGAGCGTACTGGCGCGGAATGGGCCGCGCGGTTCTTCGGAATGGCGCAGGACGTGATCGACCGGAAGTTTTCCATGAAGCAGCACGGGCTGCCCGGTTACATGCTGTTCGGCGACCGTCGGATGACCTATCATCCTCACGTGGCCCGCCAGGACAACTACCATCCACCGCGCCAGCTCATGCTGAACATCCTCACGCTCGACCGGATGATCCAGCGCGGCGTCAGTCGACAAACCCTGCGAGACGAAGCAGGCCAGCAATAGCAAGAGCCACGCCGAAGACCCTCACCAGGGTATGGACCACCGGAGAATCAGGCACTGAACTGGCGTCCAGAAACACGTCGCGCCAGCGAGGCGCCTGCAGATCATCTCGAAAGCGGCGGACTCCATTTTCGAGGTCGTTCAGCACGGAGACCATCTTGGACGGGCCCATCATCATCCACAGACCCAGGTAGATCATCGGGCCGCAGACGCAAAGGTTCACCAGCAGCGTCGCAGCATTACCATGCATGTCGTGATCGTATCACCGGAATCATGGCGGGCGCTCTCGCAGCCCTTATTTGCGCAGCACGCATTTCTCGTAGAGATCCGGCAGCCTTTCCTTCGGGTCATACTCCTGTTTCAACTGGCCATACGTCTGGCTGTCTAGGGTTTCCCAGAATTCGTCTTCGGTGTAGAAGCACTGCGAGTAAAGCAGCTTTCTTACTTTCATCCCCGCAAGCTTCTTCTCGATCAGCCGGTTGTAATACCCGTCAGGTTTCGTCGTCGGAAGCGGCGCGTAAAAGCCCACATTCACGTATTGCAAGCCGGGCTCGATGGGTGAAAGAGGGAAGCGCACATCGTCCCGGTAGGCCCGCACCGGCGCTGCAAGGAACGGCTTCATACCAATGTGTTCGTGGAACCAGCGGATGAACTCGCAGGCCTGCGGCGCCGGGACCTCCGCGTCCTGAATCAACGATTCCGTCCGCCAGCCGAACAGCGCGTAGAGCCGGGCAAACAGCTGATACTTGCGTTCCCAATTCATCAATTTCCAATATTTGTCAGAGCGTAAGTTTCTCTTGCCCCAGAGCCGGCGCAAGAATCGGTTTTCAAGCCAGAAATATTTCGAACACCAGAACCAGTCCGTGTCGTAGCGGAAAAAGTAGTTGAACGCCGTGAGGTAGTCTTCCTGCCTGGTCCGGATCGACTGGTAATAAATGTCCATGTACGTGTAGTCGCTCACGTAGGGCGCTTCGTCCGTGAATTTCGCGCACGTCAGGTAATTCTCGTTCTCATCAAAGATGACTCCCTCGATGAAATCCCAGTTCGCCAGGTTGCGTTCCTGGGCGCCGATGCGGTTCATCTCCTCGACGAACTCTTTCGTGTCGGTGTACTTCTGCCGCACGACCTTCACATACCGCTTTGCCGGGAAGAGCAAGAGCTTCGCCTTCAGGACGTAGCCCAGCGTGCCGTAAGTATTCGGGAAGCCATAGAACAGATCGCTGTTTTGCTGGGGCGACGCGACAATAACTCTGCCGTCACCGGTTAACACCTCGATTTCCAGAAATGTTTCGTGCACGAAGCCGTAGCGGAAAGATGACGTCTCGATGCCGATGCCCGAGAACGCCCCGCCCACCGTGATGGATTTCAACTCAGGAACCACGGCCGGCGTGAGGCCATGCTTGAGCGTCTCGGCGGCGAGCGTCTCATACGTGGTCATGCCCTCCACCTCGGCCACTCGCGCTTTTGCGTCGATGCTGAGGACGTGGTTCAGGCGGTGCGCGTCAAGCCGGCTCTCGTGCTCCTTGGGCCTGTATCGGAACAGGTTGGACCCGTTTTTTTTCAGCGTGACCTGTCCCGCGGCGTTCTGTAACTGTTCGACAAGCTCCCGTTTGCGCTGCTCGTAGAGCGTCACGACGGCGCGTGACTCCATTTGGGTTCTTGTTTTTGTTGCTCGGCGTAAAGGTGCGCGCGCGTCCATGGAATCTGCCGGCATTGGGGTCCCGCGAAGGTAACCTGGAACAGCTGCAGTGTGCCCACCCGGAACGCCACCAGAGACCCGGCCAGGTACAGCCGCCAGGCCCTCGCGAATTTCGCATCAAACATCGCGGAGACTTGCGGCATTGAACGCTCATAGCGCTCCAGCCAGTGTTCCAGCGTCTTGGCATAGTGCAGGCGCAGGTTTTCCACATCGCAGACCGCATAATTCCAGGGCTCCAGGATCTCTATCGCTTCCCCTAGCGTCGGAGCATAAGCGCCGGGGAAAATTCGCTTTCGGATCCAGGGGCATAACGGCGCCGGACTGTTGCGGCCGATGAAATGGAGAAACCCGCGTCCCGATGCGCCAATCGCGCGATGAATGGTGCTGCCGAACTCTGCGTACTGGCTCAACCCCACGTGCTCCAGCATGCCGATCGATACAAACACGTCGAACTGCCCGGAGATGTTTCGATAATCGTCTTCGATGAATTCAACGCTGCTGGTCAACCCCTCCTGCCTGGCTCGCTGCATGGCATAAACAATCTGCTCGTGTGAGAGGTTGAAGGCCTTCACGCGCACGCCGTAGTTCTTTGCCATGTGAAGTGCCAGAGCGCCCCATCCGCATCCGGCCTCGGCAACGGTTTCGCCGGGTTGCAGTTGAAGCTTGCGGCAAACGTGATCCATCTTCGCAATCTGGGCTTCTTCCAGGCTGGCGGACGGAGTCGGGAAATACGCGCACGTGTAGACCAACTGCGGGTCCAGCCATCGCTCATAAAAATCAGTCTTCAAGTCGTAATGATAGTGGACGTTTTCGCGCGCGCGCCGCGGCGTATTGGCTTCGAGGCGCTCCTTGCAGCGGGATAGGAACTTCTTAAGCCAACCGTCGGCCCGGCGCGCGGGCCACGATCTGTAGACGGCGTCGAGTGCGCCAACCAGATCGCCCTCCACTTCAACATCGCTGCTGGCGTATCCATCGCCCAAACCGATTTCGGGGTTGAGCATCACCTTGAGTAAGGTGCGGAGATTCCGGAAGACGATCGCGGCAGCCGGCGAACTACCCTCGGGGTAGACTCCGTCCCCTCCTGCGAAGACCAATCGAACGGGCGGTTGACCAATGGCGTCGAGAGTTTTTCTTAGCAGCCATCTCTCGAATGAGGAAGAAGCGGACGCGGACAACATAACAGTCCTCCGTTGAGACCGGACAGTGTACAACAACTGCCCTCTCGCGCGAAAGCGTCAGGATCACCGCTCCTCGGCAAGCCCAGCCGATCAATCCAGTTCGAACGCCGATTTGTAGTCCTTGCTCAGATTCGGGTCCTGATCCTCTTTCCGCAAAAAACAGTTACCCACCGCCAACACGTCCACTTTAGTACCCATGAAACAGCGGAAGGAATCCTCCGGGGTGCAAACGAGCGGCTCGCCGCGCACGTTGAAGCTGGTGTTTACGATAACCGGGCAGCCGGTGCGCTCGTAAAACCGCTGCAGCAGAGCGTGATAGCGCGGGTTGGTCTCCTTGTGTACAGTCTGAATGCGTGCGGAATAATCCACATGCGTTACGGCCGGTATTTCGCTGCGCGCCACATTAAGCTTGGCGATGCCGCACAATTTCTGCTCCTCCGGTGCGATAGGCTTGCGCCGCTCCTTCAAAACGTCAGCCACCAGCAGCATGTACGGGCTGTCGCCATCCAGTTCGAACCATTCGGCCACGTGCTCCCGCAGCACCGAAGGCGCAAAGGGACGGAACGACTCGCGAAACTTCACCTTCAGATTAAGCATCGATTGCATCCTGGGCGACCGCGCGTCTGCCAGAATGGAGCGCGCCCCCAGCGCCCGCGGCCCGAACTCCAGGCGTCCCTGAAACCAGCCCGCGGCCTTCTCGTCCACTAGCGCATCCACGCAGGATTCGATCAGTTGAGCTTCGTCCATTACTTGATACTTCGCGCCCGCGGCAGTCAGGCGCCGCTCGATCTCGCTTTGCGAAAACTCGGGGCCCAGATAAGAGCCTTTCATCTTGTCGGCGCAGCCACTCACCCGCCGCGGTTGCCCTTGGAACAGGTAGTATCCAGCCAGCGCCGCACCTAGCGCACCGCCGGCAACACCCGCGGCCGGTTGTATCCAGATGCGCTCGAAGCAGCCGTCGCGGAGCAGTTTGCCGTTAGTCACGCAATTGAGCGCCACGCCGCCCGCCAGGCACAAATTCTTCGCGCCCGTCTCCGCTGCCAGCGACCGTGCCATCTGCAGCACCACTTGTTCCAGCACTGACTGCACCGACGCCGCTATGTCCATGTGCCGCTCGGTCAGCAACTGGTCCGGTTTGCGCGGCGGAGACCCAAACAGCGCGTCGAACTTGCCGTTCGTCATCCTCAACCCGGTGCAGTAATCGAAGTATTCCAGGTTCAACCTAAACGAGCCATCAGGTTTCACGTCAATGAGATGTTCCAGGATCGTCCCGGCGTACCGTGGCGTCCCGTACGGCGCCAGGCCCATCAGCTTGTATTCACCCGAGTTCACTTTGAAGCCCGTGTAATAGGTGAATGCCGAGTACAACAATCCCAGCGAGTGCGGAAAATGGATCTCTTTAATGATCTCGAGATGATTGCCGCGCCCCAGGGCCGCCGACGTGGTGGCCCACTCGCCCACTCCGTCCATAGTGAGGATCAGCGCCTCCTCAAAAGGCGATGGAAAGAACGCGCTGGCCGCGTGGCTTTGGTGGTGTTCGGTGAACAGCAGCCGGTTGGTCCATTCGAAGTCCGCGCCGAAGCGCTTCAATTCGTCGCGCAACAGATTTTTCTGGAACAGTTTTTCGCGGATCCACAGCGGGATCGCCATCCCAAACGATCGCAGCCCGCGCGGCGCGAACGCGACGTACGTTTCCAGGAGGCGCTCGAACTTCAGGAACGGCTTGTCATAAAAGACCACGTAGTCGATGTCGGACAGCGCCACTCCCTCCGCCGCCAGGCAGTATTCGACCGCGTGCGCGGGAAATCTGGCGTCGTGCTTCTTGCGGCTGAAGCGTTCCTCCTGGGCGGCCGCGACAATTTCTCCGTCGCGCACCAGAGCGGCGGCACTGTCGTGATAGAACGCCGAAATGCCCAGTATCCGCATGAAGCGCTGTACTCAGAACAGAGTGTAAATGAAAGGCGCGACCGCGCTGCTTTGCGCCAGCAGCAGAAGCACGCCGAAAAGCAGCATCGTCACCAGGATGGGCAGCAGCCAGAACTTCTTGCGGGTCCGCAGGAAAGCCCAGAACTCTTTCAGAAACGAGATCACGGATGATTTCCTTGCTTCAGAATTGATTCCGCATGGTTTCCGGCGACGGTCCCGGTGGCCGCCGCTCGATCCAATAACTAGGCGCTTCCGCGTCGAATGCCAGCCGCAGCGGATCCTTGCCAAGAAGCCGAAACAGAAAACCAGTCGGTGTCACCACCAGGAAAAATAACAGCCCCGTCACTACCGGGTTCACAACCCGGCCGATCAACCATCCCAATTTCGTCCAGGCCCGATTCAGCGGCAGCAGCCACACCGGCCGCAGCAGCGCCACCATCAGAAACAGACCACCCAAGCCCAGCGCCCACCACCGCGGCGGCTGGTGAATGCGCATCCGCCAGAGGCCGATCAGAGTAAACAAGGTCGCAAAGACGATCCCGAAGCTGCGGTCGGACGAACCGCGGCCCTCCTGTTTCCGGCCGAGATCTTCGTGCAACGCCGCTGACATGGTTCTTTAAGCCTAAATCATCACTTCCGCGACTGCTACCCGCTGCCACTCAGCGAAGCCGGGTGGCGATTTCCGGAGCCAGTAAGCCAGCGTAGGTGCTTGCGCCGAGCGCGTTGAAGTGCCCGTCGAGCGGGAAATAGAATTCTTTGTCGCTGGCTTCGTGCCGAAGGGCCGCAGTCACCTGCACGAACGGCAATCCGGCCCGCTCACACGCCAGCCGGATCGCTTCGTCGGGTCTGTCGGTTTGGAGCATCGCGGGATCAACCTGGAAGCCAAGCTCGCGCATGGCATCAAGATCCCGGACGCTTACATACGTGCGGTACGGAATGGAGACGACCACTGTGCGAGTCCTGTAGCGCGCCGCCGCATCCCGAATCTCGCGAAGCCGCCGCGCCATCTCCGCCACCTCGCGCTTGGTGGCCTCGTGATCCAGATCGCAGGCGTCCAGCGTGAACCTCGGGTAGCGCATCGAGAAATACAAGAGGCCAGGGTTGAGATCGCCCTGCGCGTACATCTCGCGAATTCGCGAGGGCAGCAGATTGTACCGGGCGCGATCCTCGGTGTTCATGTTAGCGTCGAAATCTCGCACCTGTTTCTTCCAGATCTCACGGAGATCGTGACTCGTCACATGCAGCCGGTCCGCGTGTGTGATCCCCGCGAGTTGCGAAAGGCTCGGGAACAACTGGGAGAGTGTAACGCCCAGCCGCTGCCGCCAGCCAGGGTCGGGATGGCGCGCTGAATCGGCGCACTGGAGCAGATCGTCGGCCTGCAGGATAGCGACAATCAACATGTCGGGATGCAGCAATGCCAGGGCGCGGGGCGCCAGCTCTGCATATTCTGCCGGACCCGCTCCCGGCAGGCCGAGATTCGCAACTTCGACTTCAGGCCCGCCATTACGGAGACGGCCTTCCAATACTTTAGGCCAGCTCTGCTCGGTGTTCAGACCCCACCCATACGTGAACGAATCTCCAAGCACCGCGATTCGCTGCCCGGCCGGTTTCCGGCGAGCGAAGTCCCGGTCCCTGAAGCCGAGATTATTGATGTGAGCGGCGTAGTGAAATTCAGGCGTGGCGTGCTCGACCGTCGAATCGGGCGGCCAGATCAGCCCGGCATTCTTGCGCGCCGAGAAAAGATAGAAGCGGGCTAAACCTTCCACGGCGAACAGCAGCAGCACCGTGGCCGCGATGCCGACCGTTACGGCGATCGCGTTTCGCACCGGCGGCTTCATGAAACCCGGATCATAGATAGAGTTTGTTCCGGCAGGGGAACCGATTATCCAGGCCGCCGCGCGGAACCTCGAGACGGTGCGGCCGCATTTTGCAGGTTTTCCCGGTCCACCAGCCGGTTCCACAACGTCTCGGGATGAGGATCGAACACCATCCCGGCATTTGGCGGAAGAACATCCCACGCGTCCATTCCGAGTTCCAACTCGAGCTGTCCGGCGGCCCATCCGGCATAGCCCAGGTAAAGATGCAGCCTGCTCGAAGTAGCGGCAGCTATCGCTTTTTCAAGTGTCTCTTTCACCGAGATCATGTAGACGTCCGCGAACACAGCTTTCGCGTCCTCGGGCTTGGCGCGGCTGCGCACCAGCGCCATCACTCCTGAACGCTCCATCGGGCCGCCGAGATACAGCGGGTCTGACCGGTCCTTTACGCCCTCGAATTCCTTGGTGAGCCGGGAGAGCGGAATCTTGGTCGGGCGGTTGACGATCAGGCCTACCGTCCCCTTCTCGTCGTGTTGCACCAGCAGAATGACCGTCTGCGCGAAATTCAGATCGGCCATGTGGCGGCGCGCCACCAGAATCTTGCCAGTGGCGAGATCCTGGGCGGTGGCCTGTCCCTGGACCAACAGCTGCCCCCAGACCGTGGGCACCAGCAGCACGACCCAGAGCGCTACTAGCCGAAAGTATCTCCGCCCTGCCATCTGCCCAATTCTATCCCCTTTTTTCCGGCGCAGATATTCACGCCCTAATTGGCTCGGCGAAGGCGCGGTCGTGGACAGCCGGATTTGCGCGGTGCCCGAAGTTTGTCTAATTTATCTTCTGCCGGCTCAACAAACTGGGAGTCTCCAGATCTGAGGATGTTTATCGCGCAGTGATAGAGTAGGCGTATGTTTCGCAGTCGTCTCGCGCTGTGGCTCAGCGTAATCGTCTTTCCGCCGCTCGCGCTGGTACTGCTGTGGATGCGCGGCGATGTGGGCGTGCTGCGCCGGCTCGCCGCCACGCTGGGAATCTGCCTCGTCGCCATCCTGGAGCTGTTCTACGTCTATGGCATGCGCGTGGTCTGGAACGGCACCGTGTCGCTGATGACCGTTAGTTTCGAGAGCCGGGCCAGGCAGTATGCCCGTCTGGAAGCGGACCGCGCCCGGCAGAGCGCGGTGAAGGCGGTTCCTGCGAGAACAGCGGGAAAGATCGAGCCTGCCGCCTACTGGACGGACTTCCGTGGTCCCAATCGCGCCGGTGTGTACGCACAGACCGAGATCGATGCCGCGTGGCCCGCGGCGGGACTGCCGCGTTTGTGGAAGCAGCCCGTGGGCGGCGGATACGCGTCGTTCACCGTGGGTGAAGGCCGCGCGTACACCATCGAGCAGCGCCGCGACCGCGAGGCGGTAACGGCGTATGATGTCCGGACCGGCCGCGAGTTGTGGGCGTTCAGCTACCCGGCGCTTTTTGATGAAGTGCTCGGCGGACCGGGGCCGCGCGCCACGCCCGTCTACCACGATGGCCTGCTCTACTCGCTCGGCGCGAACGGCGATTTCTACTGCCTCTCCGCCAAAACCGGTAAGGCGAAATGGTCGAAGAACATCCTGGCCGACAACGGGGCGAAGAACACTCACTGGGCCATGTCGGGGTCGCCGTTAGTTGTCGATGAGATGGTGATCGTCACGCCGGGCGGAGCGAATGGCAAGAGCATCGTGGCCTACAACCGGCTGACGGGCGAGCCTGTATGGCGGGCGCTCAACGACCGGGCCGCATACACCTCACCTATACTGGCGACGCTCGCAGGGCGCCGGCAAATCATCTGGATCAGCGGGGAGCGCGCCGTGGGTCTCGCGGCCGAAGACGGAAAGCTGCTCTGGGAGTATCCGTTCCCCGCGCAAATGGACATGAATTGTTCGCAGCCCGTGGTGGTAGGCGATGCGAACGTGCTGATCTCGTCGGCTCAAGGTCCGGGCGCGGCGCTTCTTGAAATCACAAAGACTGGCGACGCCTACGCCGCCCATGCTGTCTGGCGAAACAACCGCTTGAAGAACAAGTTTAACTCCTCGGTGCTATATCAGGGCTATGTTTATGGTTTCGATGAGGCGATTCTTGCGTGCATGGACGCCAAGACTGGGGAACTGAAGTGGAAGGGCGGCCGGTACGGTTACGGCCGGCTGCTGCTTGCCGGCGGCTACCTGGTAGTCCTGACCGAAGAGGGCGATGTGGTGCTGGTTCGCGCTACGCCGGAGCGGCGCCATGAACTGGCTCGCTTCTCCGCCATACAGGGCAGAACGTGGAACATTCCCGCCATCGACAACGGTCTGCTCTTGGTGCGGAACTCGGCAGAAATGGCTTGTTTTCGCCTGGGAAAGTCTTTATAAACAGCCATATAGCTGGAATCACTTCAACTCAAACTTAACGATGGCCCGCCCGAGCTGAATCTCATCCCCTGGTTTCAATTTGATGCCGCGCGCGTTCCGGTGCACTTCCTGGCTCAAGCCGTCGCGGATGATCCAGAGGCCGCAGTTGCCTGCTTGTTTCTTCTCCAGCTTGTAAACGCGATCGTTGTACAGCCGGTACTCGCCGGTTTTCTTGAAGTGGACGATATGAGCGTGCTCGCGGGAAACCGTGGAGTTGATATCAGTCTCCTCGGTGAACGCCAGGTCGTTGCGCCGGGACGGGCCTTGGGCGCGGTAAACTTCCACGGTCCGGCCAATATTGGTCCTCTCCTTGCTTAGTGCGAATTCCGGCCGAGTGGCTGTTCCTCTCATCACAACCAGCCTTGCGGTACGGCGCGGAGCAACAGCGGCCGGAGCTCTCGCCGGGCGGGATTCAGTTTCCACGCCGAACCACTGTTCTCCACTAACCGGGAGTTCGCCGCTGGCAGAAAACTCCACTTCCAGGTCATCAGGGAACCGGTAATTCGATCGCGCCAAACTCTTTCGGATCTCCTGTTCGAAGTAACCCTTCAAGAACTCGCTCCGGAGAAACGCGGACTCGTCATCGCTCGCCCCCCGAACATGGATGCGTACGAGGTTGTAGGGGAACACGATCTTCCCGCCCGCCCGGTGGCCCTTTTTCAGAATGTGCTCCAGAACCGCCAAGCGTATCTCGGCCAGTTCGGGGGCGTCCTTGGGCGCCATGGCGGCCTCGAAGGGCGCTTCGAAAATTGTTTTGCCGAGTTTTTCGATCAAGTCGGAAAGGCTCATGGCTCACCTCTTTTGGAGCAGTTCAGCCGGAATGATGCCCAGATCGGAAGCGGCCTCGACGATCTCGCGCGCGATGGGCGCCGCCAGCGATCCACCATAACCGCCGTGCTCGACCACGACCGCGAAAGCGATGCGGCGGCCGGGCGATCCGTCATAGGGCGCGAATCCGGCGAACCAGGAATGCGGCTGCCCAACGCCGAGCTGCGCCGTGCCAGTCTTGCCGGCAATGCTGACGCTGGCACCTTTCATGGCGCGCCTCGCTGTGCCACTCGTGACCACCGACCGCATCGCATCGGCGAGGAAGGCTGCGGAGTCTGGCGAGACCGCCGGGACCGAAGCTTGCGTGCTGCCGCCATCAACCACCCAGCGGCCCTCCGGCGCGAGGCCGCCTGATGCAATAGCCGCACTCACGCGCGCCATCCTGAACGGAGTGGCGAGGATCGGGCCCTGCCCGTAAGCCGCGAACGGCATCATGGCTTTCAGCTCGGCTGGGTCAGCATCCGGAAACTCCAGCAGGCGCAGCGTATCCCGAAGAGCGGCCGGCCCAACGTTATATACGCCAAGCTGCGCGAAATAGACGTTGCAGGAAACCGTGATGGCCTGCCGCATGTCGAGCTTGCCATGCGCAGCATCGCCGATGTCATCCTTGATGATGCGCCGCCAACCGGGGATTTGCACTCCGCCCCGGCCTCCCATCGAATGGCACTGGAGCGTTTTGCTGGTGAGTTTCGGGTCGATGCGCAGCGCGGCGATCGCCGTCACAAGCTTGAAGGTCGATCCGGGCGGATATTGCCCGTAGCGGGCGCGATCCAGGAGCTCATCGGGCGTTCCGCGAGTCCCGGCTGTGGGCGCGGGCAGGCTTACCAGGGCCAGCACGTCACCGGTTCCGGCATCCATTACCACGACGGCGCCCTTCTCCCGCTTGGCCGCGCGCAGACGCTTCTCCAGAACCTGCGTGGCGCGAAGCTGCAGCCGGATATCGATCGTGGTTTGCACGTTGCGATCGCGGTTGCGGAGATTTTCAATGGCGGCGTTGCCGGGCTGGTGGCGGTAGCGGACCAAGGGCGCCAGCTCCCGATAATCCCGGTAGCCCTGCAGCTTCACATTGGAATCGTGCTCGACCAGCGATGCGTTGCTTGCGTGGAAATTGTCGCCGGTTCGCCAGTCGCCGAGAAAATGCGCCGTCAGCTCGCCGAACGGATAATGGCGGCTCTCGAGCGGTGAATACACCTCATCGAGCTTGACGCCCAGGTTATCGAATTGGGCGCGATAGCGCTCCAGTTCCCGCCAGTCGCTGGTGGCGAGCAGCACGCCGTTGCGGTCGTAGATATTACCCCGCGGGATCTCGCGCGCCAGCGACATGAGCCGCGGATTATGCTGGGCTCGCTTGACGCCATCGCTTTCGAAAATCCTGACATCGCGCGCCAGGAATTCCTGATCGCGCGCAACCTGGTAATATGCGGCGCGCGCCACCAGCACCAGCCCGCAAACTCCCAGAGCCCATGCCAAAACCTTTACTGGCCGCGCAAAGGGCTCGCCGGTTTCGGGTCGCCGGTCGTGATTCGAGATGGAGAGGATCAGGGCGAACAGGAAAAAATTCGCCAGCATAGCGGTATTGCCAAAGCTGAGGAATGGCGATACCACGCCCGATAGCGGAATCGCGCCCAGCACACCGCCTGAGATCAGCAACATTTCCAAAGCCACGAGGCTGGCGAGGCCCAGAGCGAGGAACAGAGCATACTCATCCTGCGCGGCGCGCGCGATCCGCAATGAGCGGCGCACCAGAAACGCGAACAGCAGCCCGATGGCGGCGACGCCTACGAACCCCCATTCTTCTCCGATGGCAGGTAGAACCAGGTCCGTGTGACCGGCGGGGATCAGCGCGGGATCGCCCCGGCCCGGTCCGGAGCCCCAGAGCCCGCCAGTCGAGAGCGCCCAGTAAGAGTGCGCCAGTTGATCGCCGCCGGAAACGTCGTTGTCCCAGGGAGAAAGCCACATCGAGACGCGCGTCACCACCGTCGCGGGCTGGCCGAGCTTGTAACCAATCGTGACGCCGATGACCAGGAACGCCAGACCGGCTAATGCCAGGCCGGCCCGTCCCCTCGCAACCGCAAACATCACGAGAAATAGAAAACCCGTAACCAGCGCAGGACCGAGATCCTTCAACAGGAAGAACAGAGCCAGTGCGCATCCGACGCCGCACATCACGGGCAACGCGTGCGAGAACCGCGGCAAATTGAGCCAGCGCAGGAAGCCGGGGGCCAGCCGCTTCTCACGAAGCTCCCGTAGCCGCTCCCAGTTCGCGGTGAAGTACCCGGCCAGAAACAGGACCAGCAGCACCTTGATTATTTCCACCGGCTGAAAAGGGCCGAGATTCACCTTCGAATCACTGCCCGTGGGGCCGGAGCCCAGCGTCATCAGCGCCACGAACAGCAGAAAACTCGCCAGGAGCGGAGTGTAGACCCATCGCGAGAACCGGCGGTGATCGAAGAAACGGAAGAGCGGCAGCAGAAGTATCGCGCAGCCCAGAGCGACACCCCAGGCGAACTTGCCGAACTCGAGAGTGTCGCGCAAAGGATCGCGCAAGCTGACGGCGAGGATCAGCCCCATTCCGGTGAGCAGGTGTAAAGCCGGCAGGATGGCCGGGTCGCCGCGGAACCCTCTCCACCTCCAGATGAAATGGACCACCCAGAAACTCGCTAGGTAGAGGGCGATCCAGGCCGCGAACTGCAGCAGGAATTCGCGTGGAGTCCGGACGGCCAGAAGCGGCTTGAGCCTGGCTACGGGGAGGAGCGCGACGCTGAGCTCGCCCTTGCGCGGCTTGGCCGGCTGGCTGGCCATCTGACGCCGGAGCTGATCGCGAAGCGTATGCCACCGCGGATAGCTCTCGATCTCCGGCTGCGTAATGCGGAGGCGCGCCAGCG
>JACXTT010003234.1_pt1 | contig 25341 bp, 20 predicted proteins | sample 9270951 | NCBI WGS metagenome assembly JACXTT01 (sample SAMN15532306, study PRJNA645909) | rock metagenome | isolation source: weathered quartz diorite | place: Puerto Rico | collected 2017-06-21
GGTCGCGCCAGTGGCATCCACCGTGGCAGCGCCAGTCGGCGCGGCGGTGGCGCCCGTGGCGGCAGCGGTGGCCCCGGTAACGACGCCTGTTGCGGCCGCCGTCGCTCCGGTGACAGCCCCCGTGGCCACGGCCATCGCTCCGGCGACGACGCCGGTTGTGGCGGCGGTGGCGCCGGTGACTACCGCTGTCGCCCCTGCCACTACCGCCGTTGCACCGGTCGTCGCCGCGGTTACCCCGGTGACCGCTCCCCTCGCCCCGGTCGTGGCCCCCGTCGTCGCACCCATTGCGCCCGTCGCCGCGCCGCTCGCAGCTCCGCTGGGCATCGCCCTGGCCAACAACGGCAGCGGCAAATCGATCGCCCCTGTGACGCAGCCCGGCGCCACCACCCTGGCATCGAACACCCCTACCACCACCCCTGGCGGCAATATTTTGACCACCTTGCGTAACGCCATCGGCAAAAGGCCATAAATAATGACAATTCGGTTTCGTCCGACCTTGCTGATCGCCGCGCTGGCCGCTGCCGGCGCCGGTCCCGCGGCGTTCGCGCAGAACACGCCGTCGAACAGCAATTTGCAAAACACCTTGCCGCAACCGGCGCCGCCGCGCACGCCGCCATCGACCAGCACGGTCGGCACGCCGAATCAGCAATTGCAGGAAGTAAACAACATTCCCGTCCATCCGGCGAAGTTCAATATCGCCGGCATTCACTCTGTCCCTTTTAATGAGGTATCGGCCGTGTTCGCCGGTTTTGTCGGCAGGGATACCACCGCGGGCGAGTTGGCGGCCGCCGCCAAAAAAGTGGCGGAAGTGTATGCCCGCCACGGCTACGCCCTGTCCTACGCCTACGTCCCGATGCAGGATTTATCCGGCGGCACGGTGCAGGTGGTGGTGGTCGAAGGTTATGTAAGCAGCCTGGTACTGAAAAACGCGCCGGCCAATTTGGACAAGAAAATCCGCAGCATCGCCGCCCACATCGTCGGCGAGCGTCCCTTGAAAAAAGCCACCTTCGAACGCTATGTCAGCCTGGTCTCGCGCCTGCCCGGCATCGGTGTCAACGCCAACGTGCCGACGCCGGACACCATCGACGGCGCCACCCGCCTGGAACTGAGCATCGAATTCAAGAAGTATTCGACCTCGGCCGCCTTCGACGCCAACCACCCCGGCTTCGAAGGCATTTTATCGGCCACCGGCAACGCCATCACGCCGCTGGGCGATCAACTGACCGGATCGGCCATGTTCCCGCCCGGGCGCTACGACCGCAGCTATTATTCGCTCGACTACAACGTGCCGATCGGCAGCGACGGCTTGAATCTGCGGGTCGGCGGCTACCAGTACCGTGGCAAAAATGCCGCCTTTTATTACAACGATTACGAACTGCAAAAAGCCTATGGCGACAAGCGCGTCACCGTCGCGCTCAATTATCCCGTGATCCTGACCGCGGCCAGCAGCGTCGTACTCGAGGCCGGCGTCTACCGGGGCAGCACGGGCGACCGCTACACGGCGCCGCCCGAACCGGGCGAGCTGGATCTGCGCGCCAATGTGCGCGCCGCGCAGTTGTCGGCCAACGGCAACTGGAGCGGCCAGGGCCACAACCACGAAGCCAGCCTGCAATACGTCCGTGGCAGCAAGGGCTACGGGGCATCGCAACTGGAAGACCTGGTCGACCTCGATTTCACGCGGGTGCGCGGCTATGCGCGCCGCAATGACGACTGGCGAGAAGGCAAACTGCGCACCAGCGTGTCCGCCACGGTTCAGCACAGCAATTCGCGCTTGCCCAGCACGGAAAAAATTTCGTTCGGTGGCAGTTATTATGCGATGGCCTACCCCACCGGCGACGCCACCGGCGATTCGGGCTGGGCCGCCGCGGCGGAAATCAGCGCACCCATCGATCTGCACCGCGACACGTTCAGAGCCATCGAACCGTATGCAGGTGTCGATGCGGCGCGGGTGCGCACGACGTACGACGACTACCGGCGCGGCACCTTGAAATCGGCCATCCTGGGGGTGCGGCTGGCGGTGCTGGAAAATCTCAGCGTGTCGCTGGCGGCCGCCAAACCGGTCGGCGTCACACCATTGAACACGGACAGCCGCAACTGGCGCTGGATCGTGCAGGGCGGGGTATCGTTTTGATCAGGAAAGGGTAAATCCGGCGGACAGGCTGTAGCCCTCGCCGTAGGCACTTCTCAGGGGTAAATCCTGGCCCAGGCCGGTTTTGGCTTTTTTACGCAGGCGGTACACCAGCATGTCGACCCGGCGGCTGGCGTCGGCTTCATCGCCGCCCATGCCGGCCACGATCACCTGGCGCGGCACGGCGCGGGTGTTGATGGTCAACAGGTGCAGAAAATTGCACTCCTTTTCCGTCAAATCGATGACCGCTCCCATCAGCTCGAGCTGGCGCGCGCTCACCCGCAGATTCCACTTGCTGGGCGGCAGCGCCGGTTCCTGCGGCCGCACCCGGCGGTCGAGCGCTTCGATATGGGCGGCCAGCTCGGGGAACTTGATCGGTTTGCTGAGGTAATGGTCGGCGCCCAGCTGCAGTCCCAGAATACGGTTGTCGAATGCCACACGGCCGGTCAATACCAGCAGGCCGATTTCCGGATACAGCTGGCGCATGCGCGGGATGACATTAAAACCATCTTCGTCGGGCAATCCCAGGTCGAGAACGACAACTGCGGTGGGGGTTTTCGTCAGCTCCAGCCACATGTCGGCGGCATTGGTAGCGAGGGCGACTTCATGCCCCTGCTCGCGGAGAAACTCCGCCATGTCGTCGGCATAGTCGCCGTTGTCTTCAACGATCAGGATCTGGGTCATCGGTTGGCCGGTTGTTCGTTAGGCATTAACCATGAGCATTATTGATGCTCATTGCCAACTAAAAATTTGTTACCGGAATTATCACTGCTGGGACCCGGCGACGCAACATCTTTCCCCATCGTGGTGCGCATTGGCAGGGAAATCCGAAACTCCGTGGTTATCGCCCCACCTTCCGATGCCATTTGCATATGTGTTACGGTGCCGCCGTGCACCTCCACCACCGAGCGCGCCATGTACAGGCCGAGGCCGGCGCCGGCGCGCTGGCCCGCATTGCTGCCGCGCGCGTGCTTGCCGAAAATCGACTCCTGCTCTCCGGCCGGCACCCCGGCGCCGTGGTCCTGCACCGATAAAATCACCGTGTCGCCGCTGACCTTGCCGATAAAACCGATCGGCTGTTCGCGCGGACCGTATTGCAGTGCATTGTCGACCAACACTTTCAAAGCCAGGCGCAGCCCCTGCGGCTGGCCGCGCAGATTGTCGGGCAAATCGCCCAGTTCTAGCGTCGCTTCGCGGCCGGCGGCGCGCACCTGCTGGGCCGCTTCTTCCAGCAAACGGCGTGGATTGACCCGGTCCGTTCTCGCCACCGTGCCGCTGGCGGCGACCACGTCGGGCGACAAATACTGTTCCAGCATGGCGATCATCTGGTCGACCGCGTTGGCGATCTTGCGGTAGCGGTCGCGGGTGGCCTGGTCGGCGCCGGCGCCGGTGACTTCCAGGCGCTGGATGGCGCCATCGATGGTCGACAAGGGGGTGCGGAATTCATGGTTGAGCATGCTGGCGAAGCGGCGCCGGCCCGCTTCGTGCTCGCGCCGCAAGGCAACGTCGCGCACGATGCCGACCAGGCTGGTGGGAACGCCACCGGCATCGACAATGAAAGTGGAAATGATTTCCACCTGCACCTTGTGGCCCAGCCGGTGGGTCACGGCCGCTTCGCGCACCAGCTTGCCGCGGCTGCTGTCGCCGGCGACAAAGCGTGCGATGCGGCTGGTCAACCCCGTCATCAGGGCCGCGAACAGGGGGGCGGCGCCGGACGCGGGATCGCGCCATTGCTGCGCCGAATACCCGCTCAGCGCTTCGATGGCCGGACTCATGTAGCGCAATGTCCCATCCGGCACATCGACGATCCAGGCGACATCGCCGCCGATCTCGGCAATGGTGCGGAATTGCTCGATGGCTGCGGCGGCAGCGGCATGGTCGACGGTCATCGCTTAATCCTCCAGAGGCGCAAAGATGGCCTGCAAATCTTCCTGGGTCAGCACCAGCTTGTTGGCTTCGCCATCGGCCAGGATGGATTGGGCCAGGTCCTGTTTCTTTTGTTGCAGCAGCTGGATTTTCTCTTCCAGCGTGCCCTTGGCGATCAGTTTATAGACGAACACCGGCTTGTCCTGGCCAATTCTCCAGGCGCGGTCGGTGGCCTGGTTTTCGGCGGCCGGGTTCCACCAGGGATCGTAGTGAATCACCGTGTCGGCCGCCGTCAGGTTCAGGCCGACGCCGCCCGCCTTGAGACTGATCAGGAACATCGGCACCGCGCCCTGCTGGAATGCGGCGACCTGGGCGGCGCGGTCCTTGGTTTCTCCCGTCAGCAGGGCATACGGAATGCGACGCGCGTCGAGTTCTTCCTCGATCAATTCGAGCATGCTGGTGAACTGCGAAAACACCAGGATCTTGCGGCCTTCCTGCAACAGGTCGTCGACCATCTGCATCAGGTCGATCAGCTTGGCGGAACCCGTGTCTTTCTTTCTGGCCGGCAGCGCTTTGACCAGCCGCGGGTCGCAGCACACCTGGCGCAGTTTCAACAAGGCCTCGAGGATGACGATCTGGCTGCGCGCCACCCCCTTTTTGTCGATCTCGTCGCGCACCTTCTTGTCCATCGCCAGGCGCACGGTTTCGTACAGATCGCGCTGGGCGCCCGACAGTTCTACCTTGCGGACCATTTCGGTTTTTGGCGGCAATTCCTTGGCCACATTGTCCTTGGTCCGGCGCAGCAGAAAAGGCCGGATGCGGCGATTCAATAATGTCCGGCGCAGGGGATCGTCCTGCCGCTCGATCGGATGGCGGAATTGACTGTTGAACGTTTTTTCGTCGCCCAGCAGGCCGGGCAGCAGGAAGTGGAATTGCGACCACAACTCTCCCAGGTGGTTTTCCAGCGGCGTACCGGTCAGGCACAGGCGGTGACGCGCTGTCAGCAATCCCGCGCTCTGGGCCGCCTTCGAGCGGTTGTTCTTGATGTAGTGCGATTCATCGAGGATCACCAGGTGATAACTGTGCTGGCGCAGCTTTTCCTCGTCGCGCGGCAACAAGGCGTAGGTGGTGAGAATGATGTCGCAATCGTCGATGCGGTCGAACAGGTCGAGCCGCTCCTTGCCCTGCAGCAGCAGCACGCGCAGGCTGGGGGCGAAACGGGCGGCCTCTTCCTGCCAGTTGGTCATCAGGCTGGTGGGAGCGATCACCAGCGCCGGGCGGGTCAGGCGGCCTGCCTCTTTTTCCACCAGGATGTGGGCCAGGGTTTGCACGGTTTTACCGAGACCCATGTCATCGGCCAGGATGCCGGCCAGGTCATATTCTCGCAAAAATTGCATCCAGGCCAGGCCGTCGGCCTGGTAATCGCGCAGGGTCGCCTGCAGGCCGGCTGGCGCCGGCACTTTCTGCACCGAACCGAACAGGCTGAGCTTGCGGCCGGTTTCGCGCAATTGTTCGCCGCCGTGCCATTCGAGCTCGGTGCCTTTGGCCAAATCTTCCAGGCGCGCCGCGTCCAGGGTCGACAGGCGCATCTTGTTCTTGATTCTTTCACTGAAATACAGCTCGCCCAGGGTCGCCAGGATCGGCTTCAAGCGGCCCCAGGGCAGGGCGACTTTGATGCCGTCGGGCAGCGGCGCCAGCATCTGGTCGCTGTCTGCGTGCGCCGCCAGCACGTCGGGATCGAAGTCGCTGGGGGCGTTGCGGATCAGCTGCACCAGCACGGGCAGCAGCGGCACCCGTTTCTGGTTGACGACGATACCCAGTTCCAGCTCGAACCAGGCGTTGTTCGCTTCGGCCGGCTGGTCGATGTCGGCGTACCACAGGTCGACCGCCACCACGTCGTAGCGATAGTGCTTGGCCCGCTGGATGTGCCAGCCGGCGTTTTCCAGGGCGTGGATGCCGTCGGCGGCAAAGCGGATCCAGTGCGCCTGCGATTCCAGCTGGACCGCGCCGGCCAGGCCGTTCAGCGGCGCGGTGGCCGGCTTGCGAAAGCCCAGCGCCTTCAGATTGGCGAGGGCGGCCGCTTCCGCCTCGGCGTTGCGCGAAATCACTTCGGTCACATCGCCTTGCTGGCGCACCACTCTTTGATCGGGATCAAAAGAAACCCGCTCACCGTCGTAATCGAACGACAGGATGGCGACATCGTGCCAGCGCGGGGTGGCGCCATCGGCCAGTTGCACGCTGTCCAGTTGCAGCCAGGGCGTGGGGATGACGTCGTCGCGCAATCGCTGGGTCAGCGGCTGGGGCAGCGGCATCAGTTGCTGCAAACCATGCGCGAGCAGCAGTTGCGAAACCCGTTTTTTATCGGGCCCGGTCAGCGCCGGTGCTTGCGCCACCAGCGCCTGCAATTCGGCCAGGGAAATATCGACACCGCCGCGGTTCAGCTCCAGCGCGCCGCAGGATAGATTGTCGATGTACCACGGCGGGTCGGTCGGCAGCATGTAATCGATCTGGTCGGCGGCGCTGTGCGTGGCCCCCTTGGCCGGCTCCACCTGCCAGCCCAGCTTGGCCGTGCGGCCTTCGTCGCGCCAGACCAGGTTGGCTTTGCGGACACTGCCCGCCTGCAAGGGGTAGACCAGGCCGTTCGACATGTCCGGCCAGGAGTTCGCCCACAACAATTTGTCTTGTTCGAGCAACATCTGCAGCAAGATGGCGCCGATTTTCCCCTTCGGTTCGGTGGCCGTGCTGGTTTGCGAGGCGCCGCTGCGCATGGCGATGAAGAAGCGCACCAGGTCTTCGTCGTCGCCCTCCAGGTAGGCGGGCGGCGCCGACAGCAGGGAAAACACTTCGCTGACGGGACTGGCGGCGGCCACCTCCCCGTTTGGCCGCAGCCTGGCCTTGCACAGGCACAGGGCCACGTGGCGGCCGCCGCTGGTGGGGGCCAGCACGTAGACGAATTTGTACTGGACCAGCTTGGGGTCCTTGATGTCGGCATTGAGCTTGGGACGGGGATGGGCGGCGGCATCGACCCGCTGCAGCCAGCTGGCGACGGGGGCTGCCAGAGGGGCGCCGCCAGGGACGCCATGCGGCAGAGCGGGTGCGACACGCGGCGAGGCGACGCCCGGCGTAGCGACTCCCGGCACTTCATCCCGGGCCGTCAGGTTGTCGTCGCGCTGTACATCCGAGGTGTGCATTGTTCTTTGCATTCTGTATCAAAAAAGACAAGACCCGATATTATGCGCCATCCCGCCCGTCCGCGCTCAAGGCCGACGGAAGCAAGATCGGTCGCCGCTTAAAAGATTCTCCAAGACAAATTCAGCTGCGTCCGTCTGACATCATCGCCTGAAAGGGGCCGTAAAACAAGCTGACGGTTGTGCGACTTGCCGACGCGCTTGACGTGGCAGATATAAGGGAGCCGGCCGCCGTCCCGCCCAAGGCACCACTTTGTGAAATAACGTCCTGCAACAGCAACTTGGGAATATTAATTATTCGCAAACAATATTAGTAACATAATGTTACATGTCGGTAAAACTTACATGTAACTTTTTATTAAAATTAAAATAAAGTTAAGCCTTTGAATTGATACATATTAATTTTTTGGCACACATATTGCTTAGTCCCTGAGCTGCATCCCTTCCCCCTTTTGACAGGAAAACTCCAAATGAACAAGAATTTCGCTCGCGTGCTTGGCGCTCTGGCCATCGCACTAGTTTCTCAAGTAACACTCGCCGCGCCGATCACTGCCGGCAGCCAGCTCAGCACAGGCGGCACGCTGAACGTCATCGGCGGCGACGGCTCCGTGGCCAATGCAACCGGCCTGGATTTCACCAACCCGCTGAGCAATGGCTCGGGCGACGGTATCTTGACGGGCTACGCCGGCAACGGCGACCTGACCGCCTTCACTTGCGCACCGAGCCTGACGACCCCGTGCGGCTACATCCGCGATCTGCCGTCGTTTTCCTCGTTTAACGGCCTGGACTTCTTTATCGACACCGATGCCAACGGCATCAGCAATGCCGATACCATTTTCAGCTTCACGTTGAACGCGCCGTTGACGGTGACCCGCGTGCCGGGCACCGAAGACGCGGCAGCGGCGTTGATCTTGTCCGGTATGGGCAAGCTGTACTTCAACGGCTTCGATGCCACGGATGGCCTGTTCACCCTGGTCACCCTCAACAACACCACCGGCACCACCACCTACTCGGCCACGCTGTTCTCGCTGGGTACCTCGGTTCCTGAACCCGGTACCCTGATGATGATGGGCCTGGGTCTGGCCGGCCTGGTCGCCGCCCGCCGCAAATCCGCCGTCTGATTGCCCGGCCTTGCCTTGCCGTTCCGCGGCCGGCAAGGCTTGCTCCCGATAAAACGCGGTATTCACTTTTGCGTGCAGCCGGTATCATCCTGCCTCGACCAACAGGATGTGCCTCATGCTACCTACCATTGAACAACGCCTCGCCGTAGAACTGGCGGCCAAGCCGGTACAAGTTGCCGCCGCCATCGCCCTGCTCGACGAAGGCGCCACCGTCCCCTTCATTGCCCGCTACCGCAAGGAAGCCACCGGCGGCCTCGACGACATCCAGCTGCGCCTGCTCGAAGAGCGCCTGCGCTACCTGCGCGAGCTGGAAGAGCGCAGAAGCGCCATCATTGCCTCGATCACCGAACAGAACAAGATGACCCCGGCCCTGCTGGACGCCATCAGCCACGCCGAAGACAAGACCCGGCTGGAAGATTTGTATTTGCCGTATAAACAAAAACGCCGCACCAAGGCGCAGATCGCCATCGAAGCGGGCTTGTTGCCGCTGGCCGAAGCCTTGTTGGCCGATCCCACGCTGTCGCCCGAAGACACTGCCGCCGCCTACCTGCGCGAACCATTTATCAGTGATGACGGCAACAATCCTGGCGTGCTCGATGCCAAGGCAGCGCTCGACGGCGCCCGCCAGATCCTGATGGAGCGCTTCGCCGAAGATGCGACTTTGCTGGCCGCCTTGCGCGACTACGTGCGCGAACACGGCGTGGTGCAATCGAAAGTGGTCGAAGGCAAGCAGGACGAAGGCGAAAAATTCGCCGATTATTTCGATTATTCGGAAAATCTGGTCACGGTCCCCTCGCACCGCGCGCTGGCGCTGCTGCGCGGGCGCCGCGAGGGCATCCTCGACGTCATCCTGCGGCTCGACACGGAAGTGGAAAAGCCGAAATGGGATGCGCCATTGAATCCCTGCGAGGGCCGCATCGCCGCCCGTTTCGGCATCAAGCAACAAGGCCGGCCTGCCGACAAGTGGCTGTCCGACACGGCGCGCTGGACCTGGCGCGTCAAAAGCTTCATGCACCTGGAAACGGAGTTGATGGGCGCCCTGCGCGAAAAAGCGGAACTGGATGCCATCAATGTGTTCGCCTTGAATCTCAAAGCGCTGCTGCTGGCGGCGCCGGCCGGGCCGCGCGCCACCATGGGCCTCGATCCTGGCCTGCGCACCGGCGTCAAAGTGGCGGTGGTCGACGCCACCGGCAAGGTGGTCGACACCGCCGTCATCTACCCGCACCAGCCGAAAAACGACTGGGATGGCTCGCTGCACCTGCTGGGCCAGCTGGCGGCCAGGCACAATGTCTCCCTGATTTCGATCGGCAACGGCACCGCTTCGCGCGAGACCGATAAACTGGCGCAGGATCTGATCAAGCAGCGGCCGGAACTGAAATTGACCAAGATCGTCGTGTCGGAAGCGGGCGCGTCGGTGTATTCGGCTTCCGAATTCGCTTCGCGCGAATTGCCGGACATGGACGTGTCCTTGCGCGGCGCCGTGTCGATCGCCCGCCGTCTGCAGGACCCGCTGGCGGAACTGGTCAAAATCGATCCGAAGTCGATCGGCGTGGGCCAGTATCAGCACGACGTCTCGCAGTCGCAACTGGCGCGCTCGCTCGACGCCGTCGTCGAAGACTGCGTGAACGCCGTCGGCGTCGACGTCAACACGGCCTCGGCGCCGCTGCTGGCGCGGGTGTCCGGGCTGTCGTCCAGCGTGGCGCAAAGCATCGTTACCTACCGCGATTCAAAGGGGGCCTTCGCGTCGCGCGCGGCCTTGAAAGCGGTGCCGCGGCTGGGCGACAAAACCTTCGAACAGGCTGCCGGCTTTTTAAGGGTGATGAATTCGAGCAATCCGCTGGATGCTTCGGCGGTGCACCCGGAATCGTATCCCCTGGTCGAAAAAATCCTGGCCGATCTAAAACGCGACATCAAGGGCGTGATCGGCGACGGCGCCCTGCTCAAAACTTTACAACCGGCCCGTTATGCGGACGAGCGTTTCGGCGTGCCGACCATTACCGACATTTTAAAAGAGCTGGAAAAGCCGGGCCGCGATCCGCGGCCGGAATTTACCACCGCGACGTTCAAGGAAGGCGTCGAAGCGATCCGCGATTTGCGCCCCGACATGATTCTGGAGGGCGTGGTCACCAATGTCGCCGCGTTTGGCGCTTTCGTCGACATCGGCGTGCACCAGGACGGCCTGGTGCACATCTCCGCGCTGTCGAACACCTTTGTCAAAGATCCGCACACGGTGGTGAAGGCGGGGCAAGTGGTCAAAGTCAAGGTGCTGGAAGTGGACGAAAAGAGAAAACGCATTGCGCTGACCATGCGTTTGACGGATTCGGCGCCGCAGCCGGGCGCCAAGGTGGAACAGCGCGGCGACCGCAACGATGCCAAGCGGCTGGCGCAGCACCAGGGGCAGAAGGAACGTGCGCCGGAGGCGGGCGGCAGCATGGCTGCGGCGTTTGCGAAACTGAAGCGCTAATCAGAGGCGGACGCTGCAGCATCGGGGTCTGGCTCTGCGAGCCTGACCTCAGCTTTTAGCGCCAACTCACGGCTTGCCAACTTGACACTGGCCTTCAAAGCGGGGGACAGGCTCGCAGAGCCTGTCCCCGATACTAAAAGCGCTGCGTACCCTCCGCCGCAATTTCTTATAAAATGCCCGTCATCTAACCAAATTTCCCGAGGCAGCCATGAGCGATGTACAAACCTGGATCAAAGAAACCGTCGGCAGCACCCCTGTGGTGTTGTTCATGAAGGGCACGGCCCAATTTCCGCAGTGCGGCTTTTCCGGCCGCGCCATCCAGATCCTGAAAGAGTGCGGCGTGCAGAATATCGCCACCGTCAACGTGCTGGACGATCCGGAAGTGCGTCAGGGCATCAAGGATTTTTCGAACTGGCCGACCATTCCCCAGCTCTACGTCAAGGGGGAATTCATCGGCGGCTCGGACATCATGAACGAAATGTTCGAATCGGGCGAACTGAAAACCTTGCTGGATGCCTGATTTAGCGCGGCCGCGGCGCTTGATCGTCGCCATCACCGGCGCCACCGGCGCCGTGTATGGCGTGCGTCTGTTGCGACACTTGCAGGGCAATGCGGCCGTCGAGACCCACCTGGTGATCTCCGACGCCGCCAATCTGACCCTGCACGAGGAAGTCGGCCTGCAGCGCCGCGAGGTGGAGGTGCTGGCCGATGTGGTGTACCGCAACCGCGATGTCGGTGCGGCGATCGCCAGCGGCTCGTTTCAATCGGACGGCATGATCGTCGCCCCCTGCTCGATGAAAACCCTGGCGGCCGTCGCGCTGGGGCTGTCCGACAATCTGATCGGGCGCGCTGCCGATGTGGTGCTCAAGGAACGCCGCCGCCTGGTGCTGATGGTGCGCGAAACGCCGTTCAACCTGGCGCACCTGCGCAATATGACCTCGGTCACGGAAATGGGCGGCATCGTGTTTCCGCCGGTTCCCAGCTTTTACCAGCATCCCGCCTCGATCGAGGAGATGGTCGACCACAGCATCGCGCGCGTGCTCGACCTGGTCGGTGTCGAGCACGACCTGGCGCCCCGCTGGACGGGGATGAAGCCGGCGAGTGAAGCGGTTTAGCGCTTTTCCACCTGCCAGCTGTCTGCCTGTTTCAATTCCTTCGCTTCTTCTACCATCCTGCGGTGCTGGATGCGCTTGCGCATCACTTCTGCGTGCTGGGCCGCGGTCATCGGCGGTACGGTCATCAAATCTTTTAGCTGCGCGGTGTTGCTGTAGTTGCTTTTCATAGGGCGGCTAGATCCTCGGATGCGTGGCGAACAAGAGATGCGCTGTCAACGCTCAATCGATTATGACCCCGATTGCGCCGTTTGTGCTGCGCTTTTCATAAATTGCTAGTCGGAATTTTCCCATGATGCCAGTTCAACAGCTCTGTTCAGGCAAGTAACAGCTCGCGGTCATGCGCAAGACATCATCCTTGCCGTTTGATGGGACAGGAACGCCGCATTACAAACCGGCAATCGGTTGTTAATTAGCAACGATCTGGTGCGAGAAGGGAGGAAATCAGGTGCGGAGAACAGTGACGGCGCCGCATGCGGGAAGCAGAATCGACCCGCGACGCCTTATGCCGCGTGCGTAGCGGCGCCGAATGTGTGAATTTTATTTACTTTTGGTAGTTCATTCTTACCAGCATGCGAATAAATTCGCGGGCAATTTGACGATGGTGTTCGTCCAGGCGCTGCAAATCAGCGATCAGTTTGACGTCGGCCGACTCGAAACGGGACACGCCGTTAGCGCCCTCTCCAGGGGTGGCGGCATCGGCGCCGCCGAAACGCAGCCACTCGGCCGGCACGCCCAGCCACTGCGCGATCATGCGCAATTTTTCCTGGGTGGGAATGGCTTCGCCTACCAGCCACTTGCGCGCTGCGTGAACGGTGATCGGCCTGCCGTCGAAGCGAATGTTAAATTCGCGGGCCAGACGCGTTGGGCTGTCCGGCGAGTAATGGGCGTTCTTCAGTGCCTGTTGCAGCCTCACACTGAAACTTTCCCGTTCGTTTGATGAATTCATGGTTGGCACTATTTCATGCAAATGGATGAAAGTCAGTCTCTTGACTGAAGAGACCGATCGTGACAATCGCGCTATTACGATGTAACAATTATGTGAGTATATACCGTGCGGTCGCCATGCCGGTGAGGTTTGTCACACATATTATGACTTGAACGGGTCTATCCGATATGCATAAAGTAGTGGCCAGGCCACTTATTTGTTCAGCGCGGCCTCGAAGCGGATGATGCCATCGTCGCCCTGCCGCCGCAGCACGATACCTTGCGCCCACAATAGATGCAGGTGAGCGAGCGCTTCGCCGAGCGCGAAACTGAGCTGGTGGGCGTCGAGCGGCCGCTTGAACATCAAGGGCACGATGTCCATAGCAGAGTGCGGTGTTGCACAGGCTTCCAGCACTTCGGCCAGACGCGCCCTGTGGTGATCGCGCAGCTGGGCGATGCGGGTGTGCAAACCGCGGAAGGGCCGGCCGTGCGAGGGCAGCACCAGGGTGTCGGCAGGCAGTTCAGTGAAGCGCTCCAGCGAGTCCAGATACAGCTGCAGGGGATTGCCTTCCGGCTCGACGGCAAACACGGACACATTGGTGGAAATGCGCGGCAGCACCATATCCCCGCTGATCAGCACATTCAGCTGTTCACAGTACAGCGAGGCATGCTCGGGCGAATGGCCGAAGCCGGTGATCACGCGCCAGTCATTGCCGCCGATGCGCACCAGCTGGCCGTGCTGCATGCGCGTGTAGGCAACGGGAACGGCCGGCACCAGAGAAGGAAAATAATTCTTGCGGCTCTCCAGCTGCGCCGTCAGGGCGGGGCCGGCCAGGCCATGCTTTTCGAAATGGGGAATCGCGGCGGTGCCGTCGACGCCGGGCAGCCCGGCCGACATCATCCGGCCGAAGCCATATTCGCCCGTGGTGATCCAGAACGGAATGTCAAAACGCCGGCACAGCCAGTCGGACAGGCCGATGTGGTCCGGATGGCAGTGGGTGGCGACGACGCGGGTCAGGGGCCGGCCCGCCATGGGACCGTCGAACACCTGCTGCCAGGCGGCGCGGGTGGCGCCGGTGGCGACGCCGCAATCGACCGCGGCGTAGCCGGCCGATGCGCCATCGCCGTCTTCCAGCAGCCACAAATTGATGTGGTCGAGCGCGAACGGCAGCGGCATGCGCAGCCAGGCCAGTCCCGGGGCGATGGCGAGCGTCTCGCCGATGGCCGGCAGGCTGTCGCCGAAGGGATAGTCGAGCTGCGCTTCAAGTGCGTTCATGGCGTTCTTTCACATTTTGGGTCGGATCACGCGCTACAATGCCATTCACGTTGACGTAAACGGAAGGTAGCGCGCAAGCGCCCCATTTTAAGCGATTGACGCTTTTTCACCTTTATCGCCACCCATGCCCACCTACTCCATCGCCGAACTGGCCCGCGAATTCGACATCACCGCGCGCGCCATCCGGTTTTACGAAGACCACGGTCTGTTGAGCCCCAGCCGCGAAGGCGCGGGCGGGCGCAGCCGCGTCTACACGGCGCGCGACCGCACCCGCCTGAAACTGACTTTACGGGGCAAACGCCTGGGCCTGACCCTGTCCGAGATCAAGGGGCTGGTCGACATGTACGAGTCGCCGAAGGACACGGTGGCGCAAATGGACCGTTTCATGACCGTACTGGCGCACCAGCGAGAGACCCTGGAGCAGCAGCGCGCCGATATCGAAGTGGCGCTGGCCGAAGTCGCCGCGCACGAGGATGAATGCAGGCGTATGCTGGCGGAGGCCAACGCGGACCCCATCCGCTAGACGATCTACTTTACGTTTACGTAAACGTCACATCGCGGTATGATCTTTTTTATTTCAACGATTTGCGTGAGGACGACATGCTGCACCTGCCAGGCTTGACCTTTGATCATGGCGAAGACATCGCCGCATTGCGCGAAGCGGTGCAACAGTTTGCCGCCGCCGAAATCGCCCCGCGCGCTGCCGAAATCGACCGCAGCGACCAGTTCCCGATGGACCTGTGGAAAAAAATGGGCGATTTGGGCGTGCTCGGCATCACTGTCGGCGAAGAATACGGCGGCGCCGGCATGGGCTACCTGGCCCACATCGTCGCCATGGAAGAAATTTCCCGCGCCTCCGCTTCGGTCGGCCTTTCCTACGGCGCCCATTCCAATCTGTGCGTCAACCAGATCAAGCGAAACGGCACCGAAGAGCAAAAACGCAAATACCTGCCCAAGCTGATTTCGGGCGATCACGTCGGCGCACTGGCCATGTCGGAGCCGAACGCCGGTTCGGATGTGGTCAGCATGAAACTGAAAGCCGAGTTCAAGGGCGACCGCTGGGTGCTGAACGGCACGAAGATGTGGATCACCAACGGCCCCGACGCCGACGTGCTGGTCGTCTACGCCAAGAACGACCTGGAAGCGGGCCCGCGCGGCATGACCGCCTTCATCGTCGAAAAGGGTTACAAAGGTTTCAGTATTGCGCAAAAACTGGACAAGCTGGGCATGCGCGGCTCGCACACTGGCGAGCTGGTGTTTCAGGATTGCGAAGTGCCGGCAGAAAACGTGCTGGGCGGCCTGGGCAAAGGCGTCAACGTGCTGATGTCGGGCCTGGATTTCGAGCGCACCGTGCTGTCGGGCGGTCCGCTGGGCATCATGGCCGCTTGCATGGATGCCGTTGTGCCTTACGTGCATGACCGCAAGCAGTTCGGCCAACCGATCGGCGAATTTCAACTGATGCAGGGCAAGTTGGCCGATATGTACTCGACCATGATGGCCTGCAAAGCCTATGTGTATGCCGTCGGCCAGGCCTGCGACCGCGCCACTTCCCCCGAACAGATTCGCAATCTGCGCAAGGACGCCGCCGGCGCCATTCTGTACAGCGCGGAAAAGGCCACATGGATGGCCGGCGAAGCCATCCAGACCCTGGGCGGCAACGGCTACATCAACGAGTACCCGGTCGGCCGCCTGTGGCGCGATGCGAAATTGTATGAAATCGGCGCCGGCACCAGCGAAATCCGCCGCATGCTGATCGGCCGCGAGCTGTTTGCCGAGACCAAATAAGTTTCGTCAAGCCGCGACGGCGCCATGAACCAGGCCGCGTTCCCGAAACTGCTGTCGTCGCAGATCGCCTTCGATATCGCGAAGGCGATCCTGGATGGTTTCGACAAGCACTATCGGCTGTTCCGCCAGACCAGCCAGCAAGCCAAGCGCTACTTTGAAACGGCGCAATGGCAAGCGGCACAGCAAGCGGCGATCGAGCGCATCGATTACTACGACCGCCGCGTGCAGGAATGCGTGCAAATCCTGGAAGACGATTACGCCGCCGAGGAATTGACCGACGCAGTGTGGCGCGAGGCCAAGCTGCACTACATCGGCCTGCTGTCCGGCCACAAGCAGCCGGAGCTGGCCGAAACCTTCTTCAATTCCGTCTGCTGCAACATCCTGCACCGCAGCTACTATCATAACGATTTCATTTTCGTGCGCCCCGTGGTGTCCACCGAGTACATCGAAACGGAAGAGCTGCTGCCCACCTTCCGCGTGTATTACCCGCACCAGGACGGTTTGAAGCTCACCTTGCAACGCATCGTGACCAATTTCCAGCTGACCCGTCCGTTCGCCGACCTGGAGCGCGATATCGAGCTGGTGCGCCAGCGTTTATCGCTGATTTTCGGTCCCGAGCCGCTGGAGCCGAACCACCATTTCCAAGTACTGTCGAACCTGTTTTACCGCAACAAGGGCGCCTATATCGTCGGCAAAGCCATCAACGGCAACCGCGAGTTTCCCTTTATTTTGCCGGTGCTGCACGATGCCGCCGGCAAGCTGTTTCTCGATACCGTGCTGTACGAACAGGAGCACATCAATGTCCTGTTCTCGTTTACGCGCGCCTATTTTCAAGTCGATATGGAAGTGCCGTCGGCTTACGTACAGTTCTTGCGCAGCCTGATGCCCCGCAAGCCGAGAAGCGAGATCTACACCATTCTCGGCCTGCAAAAGCAGGGCAAGACGCTGTTCTATCGCGACTACCTGCAGCATTTGAAGCACACGGCCGACCGCTTCGAGATCGCCCCCGGCATCCGCGGCCTGGTCATGCTGGTGTTCGCCCTCCCCTCCTTCCCTTATGTCTTCAAGGTAATCAAGGATTACTATCCGGCGCCGAAGGAAACCACCAGGGTGCAGATCAAGGAAAAATATCTGCTGGTAAAGCATCACGACCGGGTCGGACGCATGGCCGATACGCTCGAATATTCCAATGTCGCGTTTCCCCTTTCTCGCTTTTCGGAAGAGCTGCTGGCCGAATTGCGCCAGTACGCGCCATCGCTGATCGAAATCGACGGCAGCCAGATCGTCATCCGCCATTTGTACATTGAAAGGCGCATGGTGCCCCTCAATATGTACCTGGCGGCCGCCGAAAAAGCGGGCGATGAAACACGCATCGAGCACGGGGTGAGAGAATACGGCAACGCCATCAAGGAACTGGTGGCGGCGAATATTTTTCCGGGCGATATGCTGTACAAGAATTTTGGCGTGACCCGCCAGAACCGTGTGGTGTTTTACGATTACGATGAAATCGAAGCCATCACAGATTGCAATTTCCGCGACATCCCGCAAGCGCGAAATGAAGAAGACGAGATGTCGGCCGAGCCCTGGTACACCATCGGCAAGCACGACGTTTTCCCCGAGCAGTTTGGCCGCTTTTTGCTCGGCAACCGCAAGATTCGCCAGTATTTCATGGCCCACCATGCCGATTTGCTGACCCGCGCATTTTGGCAAGGCCGCAAGCAAGGCATCCTCGACGGCCATGTCGAGGATGTTTATCCGTATCCGCAGTCGATTCGCTTTAGCAATGAGCGGCGCAGCCAGGTCAGACCGGCTCCCGCTCCCGTCAACCCTTCACTTAATTTGGAGAACCACCATGAATGACCCTATCGTAATCGTTGGCGCAGCCCGCACCCCAATGGGCGCTTTCCAGGGCGATTTTTCTTCGAAAAGCGCGAACGACCTGGGCGCCGTGGCGATTGCCGCCGCCGTCGAGCGCAGCGGCGTCGACAAGTCCCTGGTCGAGCACGTTTATTTCGGCAACTGCCTGATGGCCGGCCAGGGCCAGGCCCCGGCCCGCCAGGCATTGATCAAAGCCGGATTGCCGCTGTCGACCGGCGCCGTCACCCTGTCCAAGATGTGCGGCTCGGCCATGCAGACCACCATGATGGCGGTCGATTCGCTGCTGGCCGGCAGCGCCGACGTCATCGTCACCGGCGGCATGGAATCGATGACCAACGCGCCTTACCTGATCCCGAAAGCGCGCGGCGGCTACCGCATCGGCCACGGCATGATGTACGACCACATGATGCTCGACGGCCTGGAAGATGCCTACAGCAAGGACGAGAAAACCGGCGGCGGCCGCTCGATGGGCACTTTTGCCGAAGAGTGCGCCATGCAGTACTCGTTCACCCGCGAAGCGCAAGATGCTTTCGCCATCGAATCGGTGAAACGCGCGCAAGCGGCCAGCGCGGACGGCAGCTTTACATGGGAAATCGCCCCGGTCACCGTGAGCGGCCGCGCCGGCGACACCGTCATCGACAAGGACGAAGGTCCGGCCAAGGCCAAGATCGACAAGATCCCGTCGCTGCGCGCAGCCTTTAAAAAGGACGGCACCATCACCGCCGCCTCTTCGTCGTCGATCAACGATGGCGCTGCCGCCTTGGTGTTGATGCGCGAATCGAAAGCGAAAGAACTGGGCCTCACGCCCATCGCCCGCATCGTCGCCCAATCCTCGCATGCGCAGGAACCGAACCTGTTCACCACCGCCCCCATCGGCGCCCTGCAAAAGCTGCTGAAAAAGACCGGCTGGAGTGCGCAGAGCGTCGACCTGTTCGAGATCAACGAAGCCTTCGCCGCCGTGCCGATGGCCGCCATGCACGACCTCGACATCCCGCACAGCAAAGTCAACATCCACGGCGGCGCCTGCGCGCTGGGCCACCCGATCGGCGCTTCCGGCGCGCGCATCATCGTCACCCTGCTGGGCGCCCTCAAAAAGACCGGCGGCAAGCGCGGCGTGGCCTCGCTGTGCATCGGCGGCGGTGAAGCCACCGCCATGGCGTTCGAAATGGTGTAAGCCATGGCCACCGCCCTCATTCTCGGCGCATCGCGCGGCATCGGCCGCGAGATGGTGCGCCAATATCTCGCTGACGGCTGGCGCGTGATCGCCACCGCCAGGACCGACGAACAACGCGCGTCGCTGGAGGCTGGTGGGGCGGTCGCTTTGAAAGTGGACGTCACCAACGCCGAATCGGTCGCCGGCCTCGGCTGGCAGCTGGACGACGAAAAGATCGACGCCGCCTGGCTGGTGGCCGGCCTGTACGGCCCCCGCCACGACGGCTTTCCCACCCAGCTCGAGTTCGATGACGTCATGCACACCAACGTGCTGGCGGCGATGCGTTTGCTGCCGCTGGTGGCGCCTTTGGTCGCCTCGACGCGCGGCAAGCTGGCGGTGATCTCCTCGCGCATGGGCTCGATCGGAGAACGCGAGTCGCCGAACGGCAGCCTGTACCGCGCCAGCAAGGCGGCTTTGAACTCGGTGTTGAAAGACACCAGTCTGAGCTTCGGCCCGCAAGGCGTTACCTGCGCCGCTTTTCATCCAGGCTGGGTGCAAACGGACATGGGCGGCGACAGCGCCGATCTGACGGTGGAGGCCAGCGTGGCCGACCTGCGCCGCAGCCTGGCGCGCCTGACCCCTGCCGACAACGGCGGATTTTTTAATCATGACGGCGGCACCATCGCCTGGTAATTTGCTAAGGGTTTTATGATTCTCAACGACGAACACCAGATGATCCGCGACGCCCTGCGCAGCTTCGCGCAGGAGAGGCTGGCCCCGCAAGCAGCGCGCTGGGACAAGGAAGCGCACTTCCCGAAAGAAGAACTGGCCGAACTGGCGGCGCTGGGCGCCTTCGGCGTCGCTGTTCCGGAAGAACTGGGCGGCGCCGGCCTCGATTATCTGTCTCTGGCCCTGGTGCTGGAAGAAATCGCCGCCGGCGACGGCGGTACCTCGACCATCATCTCGGTCAACAATTGCCCGGTCTGCAGCATCGCCATGATGTACGCCAACGACGCTCAGAAAGAGCAGTGGCTGCGCCCGCTGGCGCAGGGCAAGATGCTGGGCGCCTTTGCCTTGACGGAGCCGCACACGGGCAGCGACGCCTCGGCGCTGCGCACCACCGCCACCCGTGACGGCGATTTTTATGTTTTGAATGGCACCAAGCAGTTCATCACCAGCGGCAAGAACGGCGACGTCGCCATCGTCATGGCGGTCACCGACAAAGCAGCCGGTAAACGGGGCATCAGCGCCTTCTGGGTGCCGACCAATACGCCGGGCTACATCGTCGCCGGCATCGAACACAAGATGGGCCAGCACTCGTCGGACACGGCGCAGATCCTGCTGGAAAACTGCCGCATCCCCGCCGAAAATTTGATCGGCACGGAAGGGCAAGGCTACAAGATCGCCCTGTCCGGCCTGGAAGGCGGCCGCATCGGCATCGCCTCGCAATCGGTCGGCATGGCGAGAGCGGCTTTTGAAGCGGCCCTCGTGTACGCGCGTGAACGCGAGAGTTTCGGCAAGCCGATCTACGAACACCAGGCGGTGCAATTCAGGCTGGCCGACATGGCGACGCGAATCGAAGCAGCCCGCCAGCTGATCTGGCACGCGGCCAGCATGAAAGATGCGGGTCTGCCGTGCTTGAAAGAAGCGGCGATGGCAAAACTGTTCGCCTCCGAAATGGCGGAACGGGTGGTGTCGGAAGCAATGCAGATCTTCGGCGGCTACGGCTACGTCACCGACTTCCCGATCGAGCGGATTTATCGCGATGTGCGGGTGTGCCAGATTTACGAGGGGACCAGCGATATCCAGAAAATCTTGATTGCGCGGGCGTTGTAAGGGCAATCGAAATCACCGAGGCGGCCGCGATGGCCGCCTTTGTTATTTTGGCGCCGCGTGCACATCCTGAAAAGCCAGCATCGCGCCCAATTGCTCCTCCTTCTCCGCATCGAAACCGCAGCTGTACTCCCACTTCTGCGGATTCTCGTAGGTCCCGAACAGCATGTCCCACCAGACGATGTCGCCATAATTATTCTTGTGATGGCCGTGGCGATGGTGAATGCGGTGCATCTCCGGCCGCTGAAACACATAGCCCACCCAGCGCGGCGTCTTGACATTGGTGTGGTAGAAAAATTCGCCGATTGCGGTAAAAAAGGTATACAGCGCCGCGCCCTCCAGCGACAAGCCGAGAATCGAAAACACCAGGATGCTGCCGATGATGGAGTTGACCGTCATCTCGACCGGATGTTTATAAAACGAGGTGATCACTTCCAGGCGCCGCGGGCTATGGTGTATCTGGTGAAAGCCCAGCCACAGAAAATCGTTTTCGTGGCGCAGGCGGTGCCACCAATAAAAGACCAACGTGGCGATAAAGTAGGCGAAGGCGCCGCACGCCAACGGCGTCCAATGTTCACCAAGATGAAATAAGGAATAGGGCCTCAGCCAGCGCTCCCAACTGATTCCGGCCAGCAGCACCACGCCCAACTGGACGGCGTTGATGGCCAGCACCCGCAATGGCCAGGTGCGCACTTTCGGCAAGGCCCAGCCGGGGATGGCGCGTTCAAGTATGAAACAGCCGGCAAAGATGCACAGGATGGTGACGATCACGAAGTTCTCCGATGGATGAATGGAGAGGCGATCTTGGCGCGAAAGAGCGGCCAGTGCTACCATCAATGAAAACGTCTTACGTGATCAATAACTTGGTAGCGTTTTTCGCTACTCCTGGCAACCATGACCGAAATCTCCCAGCTGGTAAGCACCCTCAAGCGCGAACTCAAGCGGCAAAACAAGACTTACGCCGATGTCGCCGTCGCTCTCGCACTGTCGGAGGCCAGCGTCAAGCGTCTGTTCAGCGGCGGCCAATTTACGCTGGAGCGGGTGATTGCCCTGTGCAACCTGCTGGGCTTTACCCTGGCGGAACTGGCGCAGGCGGCCGATGCGGGAGGTTCGCGTTTGCGCACCCTCACCGCCGCGCAGGAAAAGGAACTGGTGTCGGACAGCTGCCTGCTGCTGGTGGCGGTGTGCGCGCTCAATCACTGGAGCATGGACGACATTCTCGCCGTGTATAAAATGACCGAAACGGAATGCCTGCAACGCTTGCTCAAGCTGGACCGCCTCGGCGTCATCAGCCTGCTGCCTGGTAACCGCATCCGCCTGACGGTGGCGCGCGATTTCGACTGGCTGCCGAACGGTCCGATCCGCAGTTATTTCGACACCGAGGGCTTGGCCGATTTTCTCGACAGCCGCTTTACTGGCGCGGCCGACGCGCTGGCCTTTTCGCACGGCATGCTGACCGAGGCCGCCCTCGACAAGCTGCACACGGAATTGAAAAAACTGCGCGCCGTGTTCGCCGAGCTGCATGAGGCCAGCCTCGCATCTCCCTTGCCGAAGCGGCGCGGGAGCGCACTGCTGCTGGCGCTGCGGGAGTGGGAACCGGCGCGGTTTACGGCCTTGCGCAGGTAGGCAATCAGGGCCTATTTCCTCGTCAGCGGCAGAATTTTTTCCGTCAACATTTTATATTCCGCATCGATCACATCCTGATTCGGATCGTGCCCGGCGCGCGGCAGCACCACGATGGCTTTGGCGGGCGCCTTGATGCTGTCGAACCAGCGCTGGGCCGCGGCCGGTGACGCCACCAGGTCGTTTTTGCCTTCGACCAGGAAGACGGGCACGGCGAAATCGGTGCCCAGTTTCGGCAGGTCGACGGTGGACGCCATGCCGTCGCCGTGCAGGCCGACGAATTGCAGGAAGGAATAATCTTCGCCCGCATCGTAATCGGCCTGTGCTTGCGGGGTGGCGTACAGGGGTGCCGGCTGCCACCAGGCGGCCGGCGCCGCGGTGCTGACCTGGGCTTCGTACTTGCGGGTGATTTTGCGCACCTTGCCGAAGCTTCTGGGATCGGTCCACGGCGGCGCGCCGACCGACTCCAGGATCGCCAGCGCCGGCTGGTCGCCGGCCGCGCGCACCAGGGCCAGCAGCTCACGGTAGCTGATCGCCTGGTCCTGGTAGGCCACCAGCTGCGAGGTGCCGAGGTAGGCGTAAAACAGGTCGGGGCGCTGCTTGACCATGTGCACGGCGAGGATAGATCCCCAGGAACTGCCCCAGGCGATCACCTTGGGCTGGTGATAGGTCTGCTTGACCCATTCGGCCACGGCGATACCGTCGTCGCGCAGCAGCGGCACCGTCAGGACGGCGTCTTCGGCCGGCTTGTTGCGCCCGTAAGTCATGCCGGAACCGCGCTGGTCCCAGTGAATCAGGGTAAATCGTTTTGTCCAGGCGCCGTACAGGGCGTCGGAATACATGCTGAGGGGATTGCCCGGCCCGCCATGGACGAACAGCACGACAGGGTTGGCGCAATCGTCGCCCTTGACCGTCACCCACTGCTCGATGCCGCCGATTTTTACGAAACCCTGCTGATTCACGGCCTGATGGGGGCTGGCGCAGCCGAAGGAAGCGGGGGTGATGGCAGCGGCATGCACTGCCGGGACCGTGGACAACATCAAGGCGGACAACAGCAACGCGGAACGTGTGATCAAAGGACCTCCCATGGATGAGTGTGCTTGATGATATGTAAAGACTGATCAGCAAGCAATGAATATAAAAAAAGCCGGATCGAAATCCGGCTTTCACAATCGCAGGACAGGGAGCGCGGCTCCCTGCCAAGTCCACGATTAATTGGTGATGACGCTCACCTTGTCGACCACGAAGGAGGTTTGCAGCGACGAATCTTCGGTCATGGCAAACGACAGGGTCACAGTCTGGCCCTTGTATGGCAGCAGGCTGAAGGTGCGGATCTGGTAACCGGCAGCAGCGTTGACGTTGCTGTAGGTGGCCAGGGTGCCGAGCACGGTGCCGCTGCTGTTCTTGACGGTGACGACCAGCTTGTCGTAAGCCGTCGTGCCCGTTTCAGCGGTATCGATGTGCAGCGCGAAGGTGAGGTTGGCGCTGGTCGAGGTCGATGGAATCACCACGGCTTGCGTGATGGTTTCCGAAGCCGTCGTGCCATTGCCGCCCAGCCAGGCGAAGCGGGTGCCGTCATAGGCCGTCTGGCCGCTATAGGCGCCGATCACACCGGTGGTGCCGGCCCAGCCGGTGGTGCTCGACTCGAAGCTGCCGTTGGTGACGCGCTCGGTGCTGCCGCCGCCCGACGACACCGTCAGGGTCGCTGCCGCGCTGGTGGCCGTGGTCGGCGTGGTTGCCGAATCGGTCACCTTGACGCTGAAGGCTGCGCCATTGTCGGTGGTTTGCGCCGTCAGGCTGTACGAGGCCGAGGTGGCGCCGCTGATGGTGGCGCCGTTACGCAGCCACTGGTACTTGTACGGCGCGGTGCCGCCGGTGGCGGTGACGGAGAAGTTGGCGACCGCACCAGGGGCGACCGTCACGCTGGCCGGATTGGAGCTGATCGACACACCGGTGCCGCCGCTTTCGGCAACGTCGGTACCGACGTTGATGGCCGCGTAGGCGCGTTGCACGGCGATGGCTTCTTTCGAGCCGACGCCATACAGTTCCTGGGCTGCTGCCAGCACCTTGCTGCGTGCATCGGCGTAGTTGGTCGATGCGGTGAACTTGGTGGTGGCCGCCTTGAACCAGATGCGGTAGGCCTTGTCGTTGCCGATGCCGGTCATGGCCAGCGGCGCCTTGTTCAGATAGGAGCTGTAGTACTCGCTGGTGCTGGTCGAATTCGAGCCTTGCGACAGGAAGTAGAACATGCGGTTGTTCGGGCCGGACGAATAGTGCACGTCGAGGTTGCCGATGGTGCTGGTCCAGGCATTCGGGCTCGCACCATCCTTGCTTGGCTTCCACATCCAGCGCAGCGGCTGGCCGTTTTTGGCGATTTCCTTGCCCATCATCCAATCGTTGCCGGCCGGGATGACGGTGCCGGTGCCGCCGTTGCGGGCGTAGGCTTCCACCATTTCGCCGTTGATGTCGGAGCTGGACTCGTTCAGGCCGCCCGATTCGCCCGAGTAGGTCAGATTGGAGGTGGCGGCCGTGACGCCGTGGCCCATCTCGTGACCGATGACGTCGATCGAACCGAGGCTGTTGAACGAGGAACCGTCGCCGATGTACATGCAGCGGCAGGTGTCGTCATAGTAGGCGTTGTCGTACGCCGTGTTGACGTGGGCGGCGATGTAGGTTGCCGTGTTGTTGCCGTCCAGCGACTGCCAGCCGAGGGTGTTCTTCAGCATGTCGTAGGTGTTCATCAAGCCCCACAGGGCGTTGACGGCAGCGGTCTGGCCGTTGGCATTGGTGGTCGAGCCGCCGGCGATGTATTGCTGGCCATCGCCCCAGGTGTTGGTGCTGTTGGTGTAGATGGAACCTGCGGTGGTGCCGTGGTTGGCGTTGGTGATGGCCATGCCGCCGTAGGTGCCGCCGGTGCCGCGGGTGCTGTCGAGCATTTTATAGGTGCTGCCCGACAGGCTGGTGCTGATCGGCACGGTGCCGTTGTA
>JACXTT010003235.1_pt1 | contig 25338 bp, 24 predicted proteins | sample 9270951 | NCBI WGS metagenome assembly JACXTT01 (sample SAMN15532306, study PRJNA645909) | rock metagenome | isolation source: weathered quartz diorite | place: Puerto Rico | collected 2017-06-21
TCAAGAGGGTAGGTCTACACTACATTGCGTTTTCCGGAAACCGTCATTGCAAACGCGGGACTTGCTGTTCCTTCATGGCTCAAAACAGCTCAAATCGAGGGGCTCGTGACGAACTTGGGATAGCGCGGGTGTGCCGGATTCCGCTACGATAGACGGGCCTTGAGGTAGCGCTATGCGGACCGCTTGGCCCTGGTTTGGCTTGTCAATCGGCGCCACTTGCCTGTTGCTGGTTTTTGCGCAGGCGTTGGCCGCTCAGGAATACCTGTTCCCGGTTGGCGTGTTTCCCCTTGGATTCATTTTCGGTCTGGTGATGCCGGGGAGATACTGGTTGGCGCCGGCGGGCGTCTTTATAGGACAGCTTGCGTCTGGCCTGACAGGCGCGGCTCTCGGCAGCGAAGGATTGGGGCTTTGCCCGATCGCACTGATCTTTCTGCTGGATTACACAGTGGTCAGCACAGTGGTAAGTGGCGTGGGCACCCTGGCCGGCGTGCTTTTCTATCGCTGGAGAAGCCGCGCTAGCGCACACTAAGGCGCTCCGTGACGCGGTCTCGCGGTTGATCTCCTTTGCGAGCGGCGATATGCTGGCTGTTCTCAACAACCGCTTGAGACCGGAAGAATGGCCTTCGCGAAATCTCTGTCGATTTGGGATTTCTTGCCAGCGCCGGCGGCGGGCCGACGCGTGTACGTGACGGCGCACTACAACACGGTGTAGCCTTCAACCAGGATTCGCCAATGGAACGGCAGGATTGGAGCGACAATGCGAGTGAGTGGGATCATACTGATTTTGGCCGCGGCGGGCGCCGCGCAACAGCCGGCGGGCGCGCCTCGGCGGATGCCGAATATGTCGAACCCGATCCAAGCGCTGGCGGAGAGCGGGTTCCGCGCGATCTTCGACGGGAAAACGTTGACGGGCTGGGACGGCGATCCGAATTTCTGGCGGGTGGAGGATGGAGCGCTGGTCGGACAGACCGCGGCCGATAAACAGCCCAAGCAGAATACGTTCCTGATCTGGCGCGGCGGCTCGCCGGCGGATTTCGAGTTGAGGCTGGAATACCGGCTGACGGGCTTCAACAGCGGGATCCAGATCCGCAGCGTCGAGCTGCCCGACCTGAAGTGGGCGATGAAAGGCTACCAGGCGGACATGGACGGGGAGCAGCGGTATACGGGGCAGTTTTACGAAGAGCGGGCGCGGGGATTTCTGGCGCTGCGCGGCCAGTTCACCTACGTGGGCGACGGCGCCAAGCCCGGGCTGGTGGCTTCGCTGGGCGACAACGCGGCGTTGAAGGAGTTCATCAAGGGAGCGGACTGGAACGACCTGCATGTGATCGCGAGGGGCAACACTCTGATCCAGATTCTGAACGGGCACGTGATGAGCATGCTCATCGACGACGACAAGGCAGGGCGCCGAATGGATGGGCTGATCGGCATCCAGGCGCACCTGGGACCCCCAATGAAGATCGAGGTCCGCAACATCCGCCTGAAGGAATTCTAAATCGGACGCAGGATGGGCGGGTTGGTTCGGCTCGCGTGCGCGGCGGCAGTTGCGGTGATGACGCTGGCTCCGGCGTCGGGTCAGACGGCGGAGAAGGATAAGAGCGATCTGCCCGACGGCGAAGGCAAAAACCTGACGCTGGATGTCTGCGGTGGGTGCCATCCGGTCGCGATGGTTACGCGCCACGGCCGCTCGAAGGGGGAGTGGCAGAACGCGATCGCCGCGATGATCAGGAAGGGCGCGGACGCCAGTGACGAAGAGTTCCAGACGATAATCGAGTATCTGGCCAAGCACTTCGGGCCTTCGACCGGCGGGGCCACGGAGAAGCTGAACGTCAACAAAGCGGATGCTGCAAAGCTCGCCAGCTTCTTCGAGATCTCCGCTGCCGACGGGGAAACGCTGGTGCGGTACCGCGAATCGAACGGGCCGTTCAAAGAGTGGAAGGATCTGAACAAGGCACCGCGGATCGATGGGGCAAAGATCGAGGCGAAGAAAGACCGGCTGGAGTTTTAGAGAGCAGCGCTTTACTCGCGCTTGCGCTCGATGGGCGCCTGCGGCGCGGTGAGCACCATCTTTCCCCAGGTGGAATCGTCGTCTCCCGTGCCGTAGAGGATGAAGTGGCCGCCGTAGCCGCCGCCGTCGGGATCGGTGTGGACGATCTCTAGCGAATACACGTCGCCGACGCGGGGTGCGTGCCATGATGGATCGGCCTTGGGCAGAGTCGCGGACATTTTGACGGCGGCTTCCAGAGTCACGTTGCCTTTTCCGTGAAAGCGAAGGGACCAGGCGACGGCGGCAGGCGGGATCGGCTCCTCGACGTAGGTCTTGCCGGGGGCGCCGTGCCGCCACCATGCGGCGTAGAGCGGACGCTTCGCGTCGAGCACGAAGCAGAACGCGTTGTCGCCCTGGCCGAACTGCTCGGCGATCTCGTCGCGAGGGGCTTCGATGAACCAGCAGATGGCGTCCTTGAAATACCAGCGCTTGGGCTCGTGCTGAGGATCGTCGACGTCGTTGACGTTGTCCTTCACCTCGGCGCCGAAGTAGAAATGGTCGTCATCCCAGGCGGTGTAGTAGCGGGCTTGCAGGTCGTCTTCGGCGGCGGGTTCGTTGCCGTGGTCGGTCAGCCGGTTGCGCGCGGGGTCATACCAGGGCGAGTGGCGGAGGCGGTGGATGTCCCAGACGCCGTCGTGAAAGGCCAGTTCCTTCCACTCGGAGAGATTGCCGTCGATGACAGGCGGCCGCAAGAGCTTCGGCAGGGGGATGGGGTTCGCGGCGGGGTCCCATTTCTGGGCGAACACGGGGAGAAGGGGCAACAGTATGAGAAGACAGCGCATAGCAGCGGATTCTACGGTATCACGCCCGGAAACCCTTACATAGATTTGTCATTCGCTTACAAACCTTTGCACGAAACCGGTGTCTTCCGGGGGGGCCGCGGCGTCTCTTCATCGGGAGGAACGATATGCGGAGTCGAAAGGTCAAATACCTGATCGCCGGAGTATTGGGCGCGGCTGTTTTGGCGGGTTGGGGATACCGCCAGACGCACCGCAAGCCGGAAATCCAAACCGCGGCGGTGGAGCGCGGCGACGTGGTTTCCACGATCTCCGCAACGGGCACTTCGAACGCGGAAGTGACTGTGCAAGTGGGCAGCCAGGTGTCGGGAAACATCAAAGCCCTCTACGCCGATTTCAACACCAAGGTGAAGAAGGACCAACTGGTCGCGCTGATCGACCCGGAATTGTTCCTCGCTCGCGTCCAGCAATCCCGAGCGAACGTGGATAGCGCGCAATCGTCGGTGGCTAACGCCGAAGCGCAACTGCGGAAGGCCCAGGCCGATATTTCCATGGCCAAGGCAAACAGCCAGAACCAGGCGGCGGTCGTGGCGCGGGTGAAGGTGGTGACGCTCGACGCCAAGAGCAAGCTCGACCGGCGCGTGGCGCTGTTCAAGGAAGACATCATCGGCAAGGAAGAGCTGAATACGGCGCAGGCGACGTACGATTCCGCCGCCGCCGACCAGCAGGCCGCCGAGGCGCAGTACGCGGCCTCGCAGGAAAACATCACTGCGGTGGAAGCGCAGTACAAGGTGGCGCAGACGGTGCTGGTTTCGGCGCAGTCGCAGGTGAAGCAGGCGCAGGCGTCGCTGCAGCAGGCCGAGGTGGACTTGGCGCACACCGAGATTCACGCGCCGGTTGACGGCACGGTGGTGGCTCGTCGCATGGACGTGGGCCAGACGGTGGCGGCGTCCTTCCAGGCGCCCACCATTTTCGAAATCGCGCAGGACCTGACCAAGATGCAGGTGGACACCAGCGTGGACGAGGCGGACATCGGCCGCGTGCAGGTCAGCCAGCCGGTCACGTTCACGGTGGACGCTTATCCTGGCATGGTGTTTCCGTCGCACGTGGTGGAGATCCGCCGCGCGCCGATCAACACGCAAAACGTCATCACGTATGACGTAGTGGTCTCGGCCGACAACCCGAACCTGAAGCTGTTTCCCGGCATGACGGCCAACGTACGCATCAAGGCGGACGAGCAGAAGAACGCTCTCAAGATTCCGAACGCCGCTCTGAGATTCCGACCGGCGGAAGAGACCGGCGTGGTGCACGCCGCCACCCGTCAGCGCGGGGGCAACAAGACGCAGACCATCTACGTGGTCGATGCCAATGGCACGACGCGGCCTGTGCAGGTCCGGGTGGGCATCAGCGACGGCGCGTACACGGCGGTTACTTCGCCCGACTTGCAGGAAGGGATGCGCGTGGCGGTCGGAACGTCGGCGCCGCGCACGCAGGCGGCTCCGGCCGCGCAGGCTCCTCAGCGGGGCCGCGGGCCGGCGTTCTAAGGAGGATGCCATGGCAGCCCTGATTGAAGTCAGCCACCTGGTTAAGACCTACCGCATGGGCACGAATACGGTCCACGCCCTGCGCGGGGTTTCGCTCGAGATCGGCGCGGGCGAGTTCGTCGCCATCATGGGGCCGTCGGGCTCCGGCAAGTCGACGTTCATGAACATCCTGGGGTGTCTGGACAAGCCGACCTCGGGCGAATACCGGCTGGACGGCATCGGCGTCGCGGCGCTGGACCGCGACCAGCTTGCGGAAATCCGCAACACCAAGATCGGGTTCGTCTTTCAGAACTACAACCTGCTCGCGCGGACCAGCGCGGCGGAGAACGTGGAGCTGCCGCTGCTTTACGGCAACCGGCCGGAAGCGGATCGCCGCCCCCGCGCCCTGCGCGCGCTGGCCGCGGTGGGGATGGCGGGCCGCGAGGACCATCACCCGAACCAGCTCTCGGGCGGGCAGCAGCAGCGGGTGGCGATCGCGCGCTCCTTAATCAACGAGCCGAGGCTGCTGATGGCCGATGAGCCGACCGGCGCGCTGGACTCGCGCACCAGCGTGGAGATCATGCAGATCTTCCAGACGCTGAATCGCGAATCGAGGATCACCGTAGTGGTTGTGACCCACGAGCCGGACATCGCGGGTTATGCCCGCCGCATCATCCAGTTCAAGGACGGACGCGTGGTGCGGGACGAAGCCAACGCCCGCCCGAGGGACGCCCGCGAGGAGTTGGAGCAATTGCCGGAGGAAGTGGAAGAGGAGGCCGTGCCGTGTTGAACATTTTACCCAGCGTCAAGATCGCGCTCCGCGCGCTGCGCATCAACAAGCTGCGCTCGGCGCTGACCATGCTCGGAATCATCATCGGCGTCGCCGCCGTGATCGCCATGGTGGCGGTGGGTGCGGGGGCGACGCAGCGCATTCAAGAGCAGATCGCCTCCATCGGCAGCAACGTGATCATCGTGCTGTCGGGCAGCCTGACCAGCTCGGGCATTCGCCTGGGCAGCGGCAACGCGGTGACGCTCACCGAGGACGACGCGGCGGCGATCGCGGCCGAATGCTCCGCCGTCGCGGCGGCAGCGCCGGCCAGCCGGGGCGGCGCCCAGGTGATCTATGGGAACAACAACTGGGCCACCTCGGTGATGGGCACCACGCCCGAATATCTGGACATCCGCGACCTGCAGATCGACTCCGGCGCGGCGTTTACCAAACAGGACGTGGAAGGCGCGGCGAAGGTCGCGCTACTCGGCAAGACAGTCGCCACGAACCTGTTCGGCGGCGCCGACCCGGTGGGGCAAGTGATTCGGATCAAGAAAGTGCCGTTCACGGTGGCGGGCACGCTGGCGCCGAAGGGGCAATCGCCGACCGGGCAGGATCAGGACGACGTGATTGTGATCCCGATCTCCACAGCCAAAAAGAAGGTGCTGGGAAATAACCTGGCGAACGCGGCGTCGGTCGGGTCGATCATGGTGCAGGCCCGCGACGGCTCGCAGATGAAGCAGGCGGAAGACCAGACGCGCGCCCTGCTGCGCCAGCGGCACCGTTTGCAGGCCAACCAGGACGACGACTTCAGCGTGCGGAACCTGGAAGAGGTGTTCAAGGCGCAGGAGACTTCGGCTCAGGTGATGTCGATTCTGCTGGCCTCCATCGCTTCGGTGTCCCTGATCGTGGGCGGCATCGGCATCATGAACATCATGCTGGTTTCGGTGACGGAGCGGACGCGCGAGATCGGGCTGCGGCAGGCGGTGGGCGCAAAGACCAACGACATCCTGACACAGTTCCTGGTGGAAGCGGTGACGCTGGCGGTGCTGGGCGGGTTGGCCGGCATCATTATCGGAACGGGGACGTCGCTGGCGATTTCTTACTTTGCCGGCTGGGCCACGCGGGTCAATGCTGGAGCGATCGCGCTGGCGTTTGTGTTTTCGGGGCTGGTCGGGATTTTCTTTGGGTATTATCCGGCGCGCAAGGCGGCGTTTCTGGATCCGATCGATGCGCTGCGGTATGAGTGAGCGGGCTGGCACGAGGGCGAGAACGCCTGCGTCACTTACGGCGGCGGGACCAGTACCGGTAAAAGGGCAGGCCGAGCGCCATCAGGCCGAGGCCGAGCGCGGTCTGGCGGGGTGCGGTCCAGAGCGTGTTGAGCAGTAAACAGGCGGTGACGGCGACGAAAATCGCGGGCACTACCGGATAGCCCCACACGCGGTACGGGCGGTCTGCGGCGGGAAAGCGGCGGCGTAAAACGAGCACGGACGCGGCGGTGAGGCCGTAGAACAGCCACAGGCCGAAGATCGCCCAATCGGTCAGGCGGTCGTAAGAGCCGGAAAGAGTCAGCAGCGCGGACCACACGGCGGCGGCTATAGCGGCGCGAACCGGGACGCGCGTCCGCGGCGACAAGCGATTCAATCCGGGAAAGAACAAGCCGTCCTCGGCCATGGCGTAGGGAACGCGGGCCGTGGCGGCGATGCCGGTGTGCAACGCGCCCAACGACGAAGTCATCATGGCCGCGGCCATCGCCGCCGCCGCTACCGGTCCGAGAATGCGGCTCATCACCTCGGTGGCAACCGACGAAGCGGTGGAGACGCCGGCGACCTCGTCCGGCGTGAGCGCGTAGAAATAGCCGGCGTTGGCGAACAAGTAGAGCGCGCCGACCACTAGCACGGCGGCGCCGAACGCGCGTGAGATGTTGCGGCGCGGGTCGATCACCTCGCCGGCCATCGGCGTGAGGGTGGCCCAGCCCTGGAAGCCCCACAGGGCTCCGAGCATGGCCGCGCCGAATCCGGCGACGCCGCCGCGGGCTTCGGGAGCCACGCCTCCGCAGGCGCCGCCGGTGTTCGTGAGCGCGAAGTGCATCCAGTCGCCGCGGGCCAGAAAAAATGCCGCCGCCCCGACGGCAAGGACCGTGGCGATCTTGATCGCGGTCAGCGCGCCGGCGATGCGGCCGGTCGTGGAGACGGCGGCGAAGTTGGCCAGCGTCATCAGGGCCAGGGCCACTGTCGCGGCCAGCGGAAGGCGATCGGGGCCGATCGCGCCGCCGGTGAGGATGTTGAAGAAAATGGCCGTGCTGAAGGATTGCGCGGCGAGCGACCCTCCGCGCGACACGAAGAAATAGGTCCAGCCGGACAAAAAACCCAAGCGGCGGCCGTAGGTTTCGCGAAGGAAGACGTACTCGCCTCCGGCTTTCGGCATCATTGCGGCGAGCTCGGCGTAACTCAGCGCTCCGGCCAGAACCAGCGCGCCGGCGGCAACCCACACGGCCAGCACGGCGACTGGGGAGCCGACGTTGCAGGTCATGACGCGCGCCTTCAGGAACACGCCGGTGCCGATCATGTTGGCTATATTGATGGAAGCGGCCGCGGCCGGTCCCAGGCCGCGCACCAGCCCGGCCTGGCGTGAAGGCGTCATCAGTGGAGGCTATCGATTCTGTCGCGGGCTTCCGGGGATTGTCAACGCCCGGCCTACGCAAACTTTCCCGGAAAGGCGATAAGTATTAGTCATGTCAACTACATACAAACATAGTACTTAAAGGTACTGACAAACTACAGTTTTACCCTTACTATGAAGAAAAGGCCTGAAGACCAAAGGCCGGAATAGTCGGGAATTGTGACTCGGAGCAACTGTTCTTTGTGCGGTCAAGACATCCCCTTTTGGCGGCGTTTCACAGACGCCGAGTATTGCTGCAAGCAGCACCGGCAGCAGGCGCGGGACCAGATCGACCAGCTCGCGGTATCGCGGCTGACGGACTATGTGGAGCGCCTGCAGGAAGTCCCCGCTCCGGCACAGGCACCTGAGCCGGGCCCCATTGACGTCGGGCGCGAGCGTCGCGCTGCCCCTCGCGTGGCCACCGTGCTGGAAGTCCGCTATCGAGTCTTTTCCGACGGTACCCTGACCGCATCAGGGCGGGGCAGGACGGTGAACATGAGCAAGACCGGCATCCTGTTCACCACTGAAGGGCGTTTGCCGGAAGGCGATTCCGCCGAGTTGCTGGTGGCCTGGCCGACCGGACTCCGCATGATTGTGGGAGGCCGGCTGGTCCGCTGCCACGGGGCGCACGCGGCCATCGCCTGCCAAAGCTACAAGATTGCGTCTCCGCCCGGCCGCGCGCAGTCGGCGTAGAGCGGCCGGCCTGAGATAAAATCGATCCACCGGACCAAATAAGGCTGGGGAGCCTCTCATGCCGAAATCGCCGTTCGCAGACCGCCGCATGTTTCTGAAATGGGCCGTGGCCGCCCCAGTGTTCGGCGCGATCGCCGTGCGAGGCCTGTCTGAAAAGCTATCCGCCGCAGTGGGCAAGACGCCGTCGATCGACGTCTACCGCCGGCTGGGCGTCCGCCCGCTGATCAATGCCCGCGGCACCTGGACCTACCTCAGCGGGTCGCTGGAACTACCGGAAGTGCGGCGGGCGATGGATTCGGCGTCCCAGCATTTCGTCGACATGTTTGAGCTGCAACGCGCGGCCGGCAAGAAACTGGCCGAGTTGTCCGGCGCCGAATCGGGCATCGTGACCTCCGGCGCGGCCGGGGCGATGGCGCTGGCCACGGCGGCCTGCGTCGCGGGATCGGATCCGGCGAAGGTGTGGCAACTTCCCGACACCACCGGCCTGAAGAGCGAAGTGGTGATGACGGGCGGCCGCAGCGCCTTCGACAATGCGATCCGCCTGGTGGGGCCGAAGCTGGTGATGGCGCACACGCTGGACGATCTGCCGGGCGCGCTGAACGAGAAGACGGCGATGGTCTATACGACGTGGCGCGACGACCGCCTGCAAAAGATTCTCGCCGTGACGAAGACGGCCGGCGTGCCGGTGCTGCTGGACGACGCCGCCGGCATCCCGCCCATCGACAACCTGACGCGCTTCGCCAAAACCGGCGTGGATATGTACTGCTTCAGCGGCGGCAAGGGACTGCGGGGTCCGCAGTGCTCGGGTATTCTGCTGGGCCGCAAGGACCTGATGGAAGCTGCGCTGGCCAATGCCGCGCCGTGGGAGGGCGCGGTCTGCCGGGCGATGAAAGTGGGCAAGGAAGAAATCATCGGCGTGCTGGCGGCTGTGGAAACATGGGCGAAAACAGACCTGGCGCAGTTGGACCGCGAATGGTCGAAGCGCGTGGAGCGCATCGCCAAGCTGGTGGAAACCGTGCCCGGCGTGTCCACGGACATCCAGATTCCCGAGGACGGCAACCGCTACCCCACGCTGACCGTCAAGTGGGACGAAGCGGCCTTTGGGATGACGGTGGCCGACTGCGACGGCCAGCTACGCGACGGCGAACCGCGGATCGAAGTGCTAACCAACAGCAACCCGAGCCTGGTTCCCGCGGTGCACGAAGGGGCTCCGGCGAAGGGGCCGCGGCGTGAAGATCCGAACCGGTTGCAGATTATTTCCATGACGCTGCAGGAAGGCGAGGACCTGCTGGTGGGCAAGCGGCTCCGCGACATTCTGAGCGAGGCCCGCAAAAAAGGGCAGAAAGGCTGATGGCGATGGCACTCTCAACGGCGCTCTCAACGGCAACGCTCTCAACGACTCAAGGCGAAATGCGCAACGTGGATTCGATGCGCGCTTATGAGGCGGCCTACACCGCGCTGGATGCGTCCACGCAGGTGCGGGTGGACCTGGTGGTGGCGCATCGATGGGCGGCGCGGTGGAACTGGCATGAGGGCGTGGTGAATCACTTCACCGCGCTGGTGCCGGGATACAAGGACCACTTCTATGCCATTCCCTACGGCGTCCATTGGAACGAGGTGAAAGCACGCGACTTCCTGGTGGTGGACCTGGAAGGCAACGTGGAGGGCGACGGCGAAATCGAGCTGACGTCGCTGTTGATCCACGGCGCGATGCATCGCGACCTGCCGCAGGCGCAGGTGATCCTGCACACGCACCAGCCGCATATCATGGCTCTGACCTGCCTGGAGGATCAGAGCATCCTGTACTGCAGCCAGCATGCGCTGCATTTTCCCGGACGGATCGCATACCTCAACAGCTACGGCCTGGCGACGGAGCATTCGATCGGCGATCTGATTCGCGAGGCGCTTCAGGACAAGGACATCCTGATGATGGCGAATCACGGCGTCACGGTTTGCGGTCCGACGGTGCACGGGGCGTTCGACGATTTGTATTCGCTGGACCGGGCGTGCGAGATCCAGTTGATGGCGATGCAGTCCCACCGGAAGCTGCGGCCGATCCACCCGGACGACGTGGCCGGGATGTTTCCCACGGCGCTCGCGAAAGGCCAGGAGGAAGGCGAGATGCATTTCCGGGCGCTGCGGCGGCTGCTGTGGCGCGAAGAGCCGGACCTGGCCGAGACCCGGTAGGCCCGGCCCAACGCAGGCAAGAACGCCTGCGCCACACAGCATTGGAAAGGAACAGCGAGCTGTGCCAAGCTGGTTCCCAGGAGGAGCATTCATGGCCGAAACTGTTTCCAGGAGAAAAATCATCGGAGCGGCTGCCGCGGCGCCGCTCACTGCTTGGTCCTATAACCGCATCCTGGGCGCCAATGACCGTATCCAGGTGGCTCAAATCGGATGCGGACATCGCGCGTTCGGCCACCGGCGGATGCTCAAGTTGTCATCCCAGACCGATCCTAATTTCGATCTGCGGAGCGTGTGCGATCTGTGGACGGTGAACCGCGAGAAAACCGCGGACCAGGCCAAGGAAATGTTCGGCACCCGCCCGAAGACCTTCAAATACTCCGAAGAGGTTCTCGCGGACCGGGAGCTGGACGCCGTGATGATCGGCACCGGCGACCACCAGCATGCGCGCCTCCTGGCCGAGGTGGTCCGGGCCGGCAAGGATTGTTACTGCGAGAAGCCGATGGCGAATACGCTGGAGGATGCCAAGCTGGCGCGCGACACCGTACGCGGGTCGAAGCAGGTGGTGCAGATGGGGTCGCAGTGGCTGAGCGATCCTTATCAGCAGCGGGTGCGCGAGCTGGTGCAGACGGGAAAGATTGGCAAGGTGGTTTCCATCAGCCAGAGCTGGAACTACAACGGGCCGCGCTGGCACACGCCACAGGATCCGAACGTGCTTGCCATCCGCGAGCAGGACACGGACTGGAAGCGCTGGCTGCTGGGGCGCGCCGACCGCCCGTTCAACCCGCGCATGTATTTCGAATTCCGGATCTTCAAGGACTTCTCCGGCGGCATCACGGATCAGTGGTACAGCCACGGATCCGGGCTGGTTCACTTCTACCTGGACACGTTTATCCCGGACGACACTGTTTCGAACGGCGGCATCTTCGCGTGGCACGACGTTCGCGAGAATCCGGACACTTTCCAGTGCATTTCCACGTTCGCCGAAAAGCAGGTGCTCTATACCTACAGCACGACGTTCGGGAACGGCTACGGCGACCACACCATCATCCGCGGCACCCGGGGCACGCTGTATTCTCCGGGCGGCGAGGGCAGTCCGCAATGGTGGTTCCTGCCGGAGACGCGCAGCGGGTGGCGCTCCAACCAGGTGTTCGATCTAAAGGCGGGTGAGGTGAAGCCGGAACCGGTGACGCTGGCCGGGCGCAACGAACCGGCTCCGGTGCATCAGAGCGACGATTTGAAATACCACACCGATAACTGGTTCCAGTGCATGCGGAGCCGCAAGACTCCCAACGGGAGCATTGAGACGGGGTTCGCGCACGCGGTGGCGGTGGTGATGGCGACGCGCAGCTACCGCGAGGGGAAGAAACTGTACTGGGACCGGAAGAACGAGCAGATTGTGGAGCGGGCGGCAGGCTGAAGCCTGCTCCACCTTAGTTCGCGCGAAGGGCGGCCATTGGATCGATCCGCGATGCGCGGCGAGCCGGGAAGAAACCGGCCGCGAGGGCAACAACCGTCAAAAGGGCTAGCATCCCTAGAAACGTCGCCGGGTCGGTGGAGGTGACGCCGAACAGCAGGCCCGTCAGCGAGCGCGTGAGAACCCAGGATGCGGCCACGCCGATCAGCATTCCCAGCGCCGCCAGCGCGAGCGTCTGGAGAATGATGCGGGCCTGCAGGTCTCCTGCGGAGGCTCCCAGCGCCATGCGAATCCCAATCTCTTGAGTCCGCTGATGGACCGAATAGGAAATGACGCCGTAGATTCCGAGAGAAGCCAGAATCAAGGCGAAGGCGGAGAACCCGGCCAGCAACAACACCACGAAGCGGCGCGGAGAAACGGCCCGGTCCACCAGCTGCTGCAAGGATCGAAATTCATTGGCGGGCAGGTTCGGCTCAACCGGCCTGAGGGCGCCGCGCACGGCCGAAGCCAGACTGGCGGGAGGCAGCGAAGTGCGAACCACCAGGTCCACTGAAGAATAATCGCCGGTTTGGCGGATCGGCAGGTACATTTCGCAACCGGATCCTTCTTCCAGCGCGAGATGGCGCACATCCGCCACCACGCCCACCACCTCCCGGTCGACATCAAGCTCGGTGGCGGTTTGTCCGATGGGATTGCGTCCCGGCCAGAGAATGCGGGCCAGCGTTTCATTGATCAGTATTACGGGCTTGGCGGACTCGTCGTCGCGCTCCGTGAGATCGCGTCCGGCGCGCAAGGGAATTCCCATGGCCTTCAGGTAGCCGTCGCTTACGATACGCACGAACACGCCCGGAGGCGGATGCTCCCTGGAATACGCCTGGCCCTTGGCGCCCGCGTTCCAGCTACGGTTGTGGCCTAGCGGCAACACGTCGGTCAACCCGGCGGCTTCGATGCCCGGCAAGGACTTCACCAGCCGGAGCACCTCGTCGAAGTAGGCGTTGCGTTTGGCCCGCGTGGAGTATTGCGAGCTGGGATCGATCCGCAGCGCGGCCGCTCTCTCCGGACGGAATCCGAGATCGACGTCGAGAACCCGCAGAAAACTTCGGACGAGCAATCCAGCGCCGACCAGCAGGACGCAGGCGAAGGCAATCTCGGAGACTACAAGCGCGGAGCGAATCCAGTTATGGCGGGCTCCTTCGCTCGATCCGCGATTGGAATCCTTCAAGGAATCGTGAACGGCGTTCGCCGGAGCCTGAAGGGCTGGCAGCAAACCGAAGATCAGGCCGGTCAGCATCGCCATCAGCAGCGTGAAGCCCAGGGCGGCGGTGTCGATGTGAACGCTCTCCCGCAGCGGGAGGCTGAAGGCGTCGGAATGAGCCAGCACGCGGGCGCCGGCCGAGGCGAGCATCAGGCCCAGCACGGCGGCGCAGCAGGAAAGCACGACGCTCTCCGTCAGCATCTGCCGGATCAGCCGGCCGCGGCTCGCGCCGAGCGCGACCCGGATGGCCATTTCCTTCTGCCGCGCCGCAGTGCGGGCCATTTGCAGATTGGAAAGATTGGCGCAGACGATTAGCATCACAACGCCGACCGCGCAGGCCAGCACGAAGAGGGCAGGGCGGAGGCGTCCGCTTACGTGTTCTTCAAGCAGGTTCACCTTGAACCGCAGTTCGCCGCGGTTGTGCCTTATCCGAATCGGCTCGCTCATAGCGCCGGCCTCGGCCTGAGCCTGGTGAACGGAGACGCCGGGTTTCAAGCGCGCGATCATCGACAAAGTGTTTCCCTGCCGGTTCACTTCCGGCGTGAGGGGAAGCGGAAAGAACAGGTCGGTCCGGCTGCCGGGAGCGAACACCGAAGCGAAATCGAAGGAGGCCGGCATCACCCCGACCACGGTGAAGGGCCGGTCGTTCAGCGTGAGCTTCCGGCCGGTGATAGCCGGGTCGGAGGCAAAGCGCCTCTTCCAGAAGCCCGCGCTCAACAGAACGACGTTGGGCCGGTTCCCTTTGCATTCCTCCTCGGTAAACAACCTTCCCACCTGCGGCTGAACTCCCAGGAGCGGGAACAGATTCTGAGAGACGGGGACGCCGCTGAGACGCTCGGGCTCGCCGTCGCCGGTCATTTTGCTGTCGCCGGTTCCGTAGAACGCGTAGTAGGCGGCGACGTCGGAGAAGGCCTGGCTCTGATCGCGCAGGTCGAGGAACGGGCCCACGGGCACGGTTTGACCGGACAGGTCGCCCTCCTTCCCGTCATTCGAAATCCAGACCAGACGGCCTGGGTCGCGGAACGGGAGCGGGCGAAGGAGCAGAGCGTTGACTACGCTGAAGACGGTGGAGCAGGCGCCGATGCCGAGGCCGACGATGAGAATCGCGAAGGTGGTGAAACCGGCCTCGCGGCGAAAAGCGCGAAACGCATAGCGCAGGTCTTGCAGGAGGGTATCCATGAACGGCAGGCCACGGACTTCGCGATGAGCCTCGCGGAGCTGCGCGCGCCCGCCCAGTTCCAGCCTCGCCGCGCGTTCGGCCTGTTCCGGCGTCATGCCGCGCCCGATGTGGTCCTCGGCCAGCAGGCCCATGTGCGATTCGAGCTCGGCGTCCAGCTCGCGGTCGAGGCGGGATGCGCCGAAGAACGCGCGCAGGCGAGCCGCCGACTGTTTGAGCGCGGTCCACATGGAGTCACCTCCTCGCGCCGAGCTGCAGCAGCCGTCCGATTACGCCGGAGACGCGCTCCCAGTTCTCGGTTTCGGCGACGAGCTGTTTGCGGCCGGCTTTAGAGATGGTGTAGAACCTGGCCTTGCGGTTATTCTCGGACGTGCCCCATTGGACTTGAATCCAGCCCTTCTGCACCAGGCGGACCAGGCAGAGATAGATGGTGCCCTGGTTCACCAGGATCGCTTCCTTGCTGAGCTGCTCGATGCGGCGGGCGATGCCGTACCCATGAAGCGGCCCCATGGCGTCAAGCGTTTTCAGGACCATCAGATCGAGCGTGCCTTGCAGAATATCCGACTTGTTTTCGGGCATGGCGTCTCCTGTGGGTTGTATACACAAGAGTCGCACTCCTCCTGTGGGATGTCAAGAGAAGGAAAACGTTACAGGTCGATCTCCAGGTCGGTCCGCGGGTGGGCGCAACAGATCAGCGCATTTCCTTCGGCCGGCGGCTCCAGCGGATCGGGCGAATAGCCGACCGCGCCGCCGATCAGCGCGCATTCGCAGGTGTGGCAAACGCCGGTCCGGCACGACCACTTCACAGGGACGTCGCAGGTTTCGGCCAGTTCCAACAGACTTCGGTACGCGGGACCCCAAGGGACGGTAAGTCCGCTTCGCGTGAAGGACACGTGAGGGCCCGGGCCTCCCATCCCTGGCGGCGGGTGCGGGGGACGCACGGCAGCGGACGCAATACCGGGCGTCACTGCCGGTTCGGGACCAAAAATCTCGGTGTGTACTCGATTCGCGGCCACGCCCCACTCCTTCAGCGATGCGCTGATGGAGCTGAGGAACGCTTGGGGTCCGCAGAGGTAGAAATCCGCCTCGCGCGGCGCGTCCAGTTCCCGGATCGCGAGCACGCTCAGATGCCCCGTGGCATCGTAGTGTTCGCCGGGCCGGTCGCCGGGTCCCGGCCGGCTGTAGGCGATGTACGCGCGGCTGCGCGGCAACGATCTCAGCAGAGCGTGGGATTCGTCGGCGAACGGGTGGTGGTCGCGGTTACGTGCGCCATAGAGCCACCAGACGTTTGGCGGCGAGGCCATCGACGCCAGCTCGTGCAGCATCGCGAGCACGGGCGTTGCGCCGATTCCCGCGCTCAACAGGACGACAGGTCCGTCTCCCGGCCGAAGAGTGAAGTTGCCGCGTGGTGCACTCACTTCGAGCGCGTCGCCGGGACGGACATGATTGTGTATGAACGTGCTGCCCGCGCCGTTCTCTTCCTGCTTGACGCTGATCCTATAAGCCGCCGCGCCGGGTCTGCCCGACATTGAGTAATTCCGCAGCACCGGCGCGCCTTCCGGCCGGGGCCGCAGCCGAAGAACAAGGAACTGGCCCGGCCGCCCAGGCGGGAGCGGTGAACCATCCGCGCCTTCTAACGACAACGAAACGACACCAGCACATTCGCAATCCATTCGCGCGACGCGCAGCGGCCGGAATCCAGGCCATGCGGGCGGCGGTGGGGCGGAGCCGGTGAGGCCGGCGTTGCCCGCTCCCCTGGCTCCCGCGTCCTGATCGAGCAGCGCCTGCAGCGAGCCCTTCCAGCCCGCGCTCAACGCGGGGACGCGCAAGGCGCGTTCCAGTTGCTCACGGGGATGGCCAGGCAGATAAAGTAGGGCGTCGATTTCAGCGATGGTTACGCGGCCGGTGCCGTCGGCCACTTTGAGGATTTCGTCGCCTGCACCGGCCTCGCCTTCCTCGATCACGCGGAGGTAGAAGCCAGGCCTGTGATGCGAGACCAGCAGTGCCGCCATTTGCGGCTCATTCATGCGGATGCCGACACGGTAGCAGGTGACGCGCGGCTGGCTGACTTCAAAGAGCGCTCTGCCTATTCGATAGCGGTCGCCGACGCAGACCTCGTTGTCCGGCAGACCCTCGACAGTGAAGTTCTCGCCGAATTGACCGAAGCTGAAATCCGCACGGCCCAAGTAGCTCTCCCAGTAACGATAGGATTCCAGTTGGTACACCATGACGGCGCGATGCTCGCCGCCATGCCCGGCCAGATCGCCCTGCGCGTCGCCGTCCACATTCATCCGGCGGACCGCGATCCGGCCCGATACCGGCGTCTTCCAGATCGCGGTATGCACGGTCTCGCCGCGCCACTGGATGTCGCGAGGAAGGCCGACGTTGACCGAGACCAGCCTGGGCACGAAGCTATTTTCTCAGGGATTGCGACTGTGCCGGGGCGGGTCAGCCGTTTCCGAGGCCGTGAAATGACGCTCGGCGCGCGGTAGCCTGTAACCAATGAACCGCATCACGGTGATTCGAACGATACGGGCGCCGCTGGACGAGGTTTTTCAGAGGTTGCCGATATTCATCGTTTCTCGGAAGCAGTGCCGGAGATCGTGAAGGTGGAGATGCCGGCCGGGGACAAGCCCGCCGCCGGCACGCGGTTTCGCGAAACGCGCCGCATGAAAAACAAGGAGATCACCACGGAACTGGAGGTGACCGAGTACATCGAGAACCAGCGCGTCCGCATGGTGGCCGATAGCTACGGCACGGTCTGGGACACGGTGTTCAGCGTCCGGCCGGACAAGGAACAAACCATCCTGACCGTGGTGATGGACGCGAGGGCCTACAAGCTGCTGCCCAAGCTGATGTATCCTCTGATACGCCCGATGGTGCAGAAATCGATCGAGCGGAACATGGAGTTCGTGAAGATCTATTGCGAGAAATAATGCCGGGTTCCAAATCCTCCAAGGCGATCCTCCGGGCCCTGGCGACGAAGCACCCCGAGGTGGAAGAGAGCATCGCCTGCAAGGGCACGGCGGTCGAATCGAGCGCGTTCAAAGTTGACAAGAAGACGTTCCTCTTCGCTCGCGACGTTCAAATGATGGTGAAACTGGAGGAATCGCTGCCCGAGGCGAAAGAGCTTGCCGCGCGCGAGCCGGAGCGGTACAAGGCAGGCGGCGGATGGGTCACCGTGAAGTTCGATGGAGGCGTCCTACCGCCTCGTGAGCTTCTGGCGCGATGGATCGCCGAGAGCTATCGCCTGATGACCGCCCCGGCGGCCAAACCGAAGGCTGCTAAGCGCCGGCGATAGACGGGCGCGGATCGCGAGAATGGTTGGCTATTCCTCGCGCAGGGCCGCGATCGGATCCACTTGCGTGGCGCGGCGCGCCGGCACGGCGAGCGCGATCCCGGCCACCGTCAGGAAAACCAACGAGACACCAGCCAGGATGCGAAGGTCGGAGGGCTGAACTCCGTACAGAAGGCCGGCCAAGGCCTTGCCCGCCACCGACGACAGGGCGATCCCCACGGCGAGCCCGGCGATCACCGGCGCTCCGCCGTAGCGGCTGACGAGCCACAAGACGCGTCCGCGCGGGGCGCCGAGCGCGATCCGAAGCGCCAGCTCCCGCTTCCTCCCGGCGACGAACTGAGCCAGCACACCGTACACTCCGACCGCGGCAAGAACCAGAGCCAGCGCGGCGAAGACGCCGAACAGCAGCGCTCGAAAGCGGGGATAAGCCAGTTCCCTGGAGATCCATGCATTCACGGCCGCCACTTCCTGGATGGCGATGCCGGAGTCGATTTCAGCGATCCGCCTCTGAACCATTTCCGCGAGTCCGTCCGGGCGGCGCGCGGTCCGGATGGCGAGCGACAGCGAGCGGCTTGGATTCTGGCTGAGGGGCCGGAACACCACTGCCGGCTCGGCCCAGCTCATTTCCCGATATAACGAAGTCCGCTTGACGTTGCCGACCACGCCCACGACGGTCAGCCAGGGGCTTGGCGCGCCTGATTCCCCCATACGGATTTGCCGGCCCACTGCCGGGCGGCCGCCGAAGTATTGCGCTGCCAGGGCCGCGTTCACGACCGCCACTGGCTCGGAGTCTGGCGCGTCGGCGTCCGAGAAGCCACGTCCCTGAATCAAGGGAATTCCGAGCACGCGGAAGCATTCCGGAGCCACCGCGGACTCCAACACCCGGCGTTGGGCCGACGCCGGCTGTCCGCCGATCTCCAGTTCCCGATTGGGGCCGCCGCTGAACGGGAAGCCGGAACTGAGGGCGGCGCCGGCGACACCGGGGAGGTTCGCGATGCTCTCGATGTTCCGGTAAAACTGGACGCGCCGCGCCGGTTCGCGGTAGCCCTCGGCCGGCAGATTGACCTTCGTCGTGAATAGACGGTCCGGATCGAAGCCCAGCGGCTCGGAGCCAATGCGAACAACGCTGTCGATAAGCAGGCCCGCGGCCACAAGCAAAGCCGCCGAGAACGCCACCTCGGCAAAAATCAAGCCGCTCGGGAGCCGGTTTTTCAAGCCGCCGCGCACCGGACCGCGGCCGCCGGACTTGAGCCCTTCCACGAGGTCGACCTGTGATCCGCGCCACGCGGGCACCAGCGCGAAGGTGAGGGTAGTGGCCACGGAGAGCGCCGCCGTGAAGATCAGAACCCGCCAGTGAATCGAAACCTCCGCGCCGGGCGGCAGCTCAATCGGATTCGCGTATCCGAAATAGCGTATGGCGGCGTAAGCGAGCATCGCTCCGAATCCGCTCCCGATCAGGGAAAGGAAAAAGCCCTCGCTGAGCAACTGCCGCACCAGCCGGCGGCGGCCCGCGCCAATAGCCGCCCTTACCGCCAGTTCGCGGGCGCGGCCTGCCGACCGGCCGAGCAGAAGGCTGGCCACATTCAGGCAGGCGATCAAAAGGACCAGCGTCACCGCGCCGGTCAAGGCCAGCAGCGTCGCGCGAAGGGTCCGGCTGGCCAGCCATGTGAACTCCTGTTGCAGCGGATAGACGAGCGGAGAGAGATCGCGCTCCAGCCGGTCGCCGCGGTGCAGGGCGGCATAGATCGACTCGACTTCCGACTGGGCTTGCGCCAGCGTCGCACTGGGCCGGAGGCGAGCGAAAATTCCGACGGCTAGCTGGTCGCGGCGTGGCTGAAAATCGGGAACGAGAAGCGTCCACATCTGGACCGCCGCCGGATAGAAGACGAATCCGGGCGGCATCACTCCGCGGACGGCGCAGGAGCGATGTTCCAGGTTCAAGCTCCGGCCGGCGATTCCGGCATCGCCGCCGAGCTCATTTCTCCAAAACCGGTTGGAGAGGACGACGGAGCATCCGGCTTTTTCGTCGTCTGGCAGGAACGTGCGGCCCAGGGACGCCTGCAAGCCGAGCGTGGAGAAAAAAGAGGCATCCACCGGCATGGCGAAGACCTCGCGGGCCGGACCATGTCCGGTCCATAACTGCCCGCCGACCGCCCAGGTGGCCGCCGAGACGGCTTCAAAGCTTCGAGCGTTGCGCGAGTACGTCTCAAAATCCCGGTAGCCTTGAAAGAGTTTCGACGGGCCGCTGTCCTTCAGGTTGCGGTTCCAGATCGCGACCAGGCGCTCGGGGTCTCGGTACTGAAGCGGGCGCAGCAGAACCGCGTCCACCACGCTGAAGACAGCGGTGTTCGCGCCGATTCCCAGCGCGAGTGTAGTTATGGCGACAGCTGCGAACGCAGGCCCTTTGCCGAACAGCCGGAGGGCGTATCGAAGGTCCTGCAGGAAATCGGTGAGCCATCGCCATCCCCAGGCGTCCTGGCTTGTTTCCCGCAACAGGGCGGCGTTGCCGAAGCGCTTGCGGGCTTCGCGTTCAGCATCTCTCTCGGCGATTCCTTGGTCCCGCAACCGAGCCGCCACAAGCGCGATGTGAAGCTGGATCTCCTCGGCGAACTCGGCATCCAATCGACGCCGCCGGAACAAAGCGCGTACTCTGCGCAGGAGATCGGACATTTGGAGCCTCAAGCGGGCTGCAGCAGCCGACCGATCGCCCGCGCCAGGCGATGGTATTTGGCCACTTCCCGATCCAGTTGCTTCCGGCCCGCCGCGGTCAGCTTGTAATAACGGGCCCGCCGGTTCTCTTGTGTCCGGCGCCATTCGGCCTTCACCCAGCCTTCGATCAGCAGGCGCTGAAGGGCCGGATAGAGGGAGCCTTCTTCCACGTTCAAGACACCGTCTGTGGTGTCCAGGATGGAGGCGGCGATCTGGAAGCCGTGCATTTCGCCTCCACGGTCCAGCGTTTTGAGAACCAGCATGTCGAGCGTCCCGTAGGGAATGCTTTCGCGCGCCGCCAAACCCATAACATAGACAATCTATGTCAGCATGGCCGGAGAGTCAACGGGCAGCTTCAACTACTCCTTCCACACGAAGCGCGCCGCTTCCCGATCCTTGCGCACACGGTCGATGGGAAAGACCTGGTTGTGCATCGCCACGTAGATTCCCGGCGCCAGCAGCCGCACGGCGAGCAAGCTCTCGGTCAGGTTCTGCAATCCGTCGGAGCCTTCAAAGCCGAGCGGCGTCATGGCCCCGGTGAAGACCACGGGCGCGGTCACCTCTTCAAGCCCCCGCTTCAAATACAAGCCGGATTCGACCATCGTGTCGGTACCGTGCGTGACCACCACCGGCTCCCGCAACAGCATGAACTCGCGCACCGCTTCCAGTATCCGCTTGCGGTCCGTATCGGTCATGTTCAGGCTGTCGAGATTCATGAGCGACAGCGTCTCCACGCGCGCGTCCGGCAAGCGGAGTAGGCTCAGATAGCGATCGATCTTGCGGCCCAGGTTCTCGACCGCCCCGGTCTGCTCCGAGTAAGCCTTCTCGATGGTGCCTCCCGTGGCGATGACGTGAATGGTCAGCATGAAATCCTATTGTCGCTATACTGAACCCATGTTCAAGGACCGCATTTTTGAGGGGCGCACCGCTGTCATCACCGGCGGCGGGACCGGCCTCGGCCGGTCGATTGCGCTGCGGTTTTCGGAGCTGGGCGCGCGAGTAGTGATCGCCAGCCGCAGCGCGGAGCATCTGGAGCCGACTTGCAAAGAGCTTCAGGAGCGGGGAGGGCAAGCGCTTGCCGTGCCCACTGACGTGCGCGTCCCGGAACAGGTGGAGGCCTTGATGTGGGCCGCCCAGGAAGCCTTCGGCTCGATCGATATCCTGATCAACAACGCGGCGGGCAACTTCCTCTGCCGGGCGGAAAAATTGAGCTACAACGGCTGGCGGTCCGTGGTCGACATCGTCTTGAACGGAAGTTTCTACTGCTGCCGGGCGGCCTATCCTTATATGGAACGGCAGGAGTACGGACGAATTCTTAGTATTCTCGCCACGTATGCGTCGGGAGCCAGCCCCGGGACGGTTCACTCCTGCGCCGCGAAAGCCGGCGTCCAGGCCATGACCCGTACCCTCGCCGTAGAGTGGGCGCCCCACAACATTCACGCCAACGCCATCGCCCCGGGGTCGTTTCCGACAGAGGGCGCCAGCGCCCGGCTTTGGCTGGGAACAGCCGAGGAAGCCGCCGCCCGCATCCAAAAAAATGTTCCGGCCGGCCGGCACGGAAGCCATGAAGAACTGGCCAACCTGGCCTCCTACCTGTGTTCTTCCTACGCCGATTACGTCAACGGAGAGACCGTAACCATTGACGGCGGGACCACTTGGAATCACCCGCAGTTTGAGTGGGAGAAGCTGTAAAAGGCGGGGTCCAGGACCCCTGCTAGGTATAATGGCTTGATCATCTAGGGGTTCGAGGTGTTGACTTAGTACTAGGAACCCCCGTAAGCTATTGGAAGCGTTGGAGACGGCTGAGTTATGGACGAAATAGTCCGCGTAAGCACTTCGGAGTCAGGGGATCCCCCTGCAACAGATGTAAAGATCAGAATCGTAATTGCCGACGACCATCCGATTTTCCGGGATGGCCTGCGGAAGCTGCTTGCCCTCGAGGACGACTTCGAAGTCGTCGCGGAGGCACGGGACGGCAAGGAGGTCCTGGAGGTATTAGAGTTGCTCGAACCGGACATATTACTGCTTGACCTCAAGATGCCCGGACTCGACGGACTGAGCGCGCTACAGCGCTTGCAGAACTCCCGTATCAAAACCAAGGTCATCGTACTGACGGCCTCGGAGGACAAAAACCAATTTGTTCAGGCGATGAAGTTCGGCACTTCCGGCATCGTCCTGAAACAGACCGCTACGGAGCTCTTGATCAAGAGCATTCGTAAGGTCCACGCCGGTGAAATCTGGCTGGATTCTCACACGACCGCCGCGGTGATGCGTCAGTTTTCGGCCCCTGTGGAGCCGCTGGCGCCGGGGATGCGGGATCGCGAGCGGTCTCCGCTAAGCCAGCGGGAACGGGAAATCGTTTCGCTGGTGGCGCAGGGATTCAAGAACAAAGAGATGGCCGAGAAGATGTTCATCAGCGAGCAGACGGTGAAGAACCATCTGCACAACATCTTCGACAAACTGGGCGTCTCAGACCGGCTGGAACTGGCGCTGTACGCGATCCACAAGAATTTGCACCAGGCCGGAACCAACGGCTAGCGGCAACCGCGGCAGTCCGAAAGCGCCGCTTACTGACCTGCGCGGCTCAGACCTTGCGCGACCGTACTGAGCTGCGACGGTTAAGGGAGCGGTTTCCCTCCACCCGCCGCCCACCCCTACGGCGAGAAGCGGTAGCCGGAACCACGCACTGTGAGAATGTACTTCGGAAACTGCGGATTGTCCTCCAGCTTCTGCCGCAGCCACGCGATGTGCACGTCCACCGTACGCGTAGACACATCCGGCTGATACTCCCATACGTTCTGAAGCAACTCGTCCCGCGAAATCACTTTTCCGCGGTGGTCGATCAAGTAACGCAATAATTGCAACTCCTTGCCCGCCAGGCTGATCTGAGAGGTTTCCTTCACCACCTCGGCTTTCTCAAAATCGATCTGCACGTTGCCGAACTGGAAACGGACTACCGGAGTCAGCTTCTGTTTATGCACCCGCCGCAGCAGCGCCTCCACCCGCGCCAGAAGCTCGGAGGGATCGAACGGTTTGGTGAGGTAGTCGTCAGCGCCCAGCTTCAGGCCCACCACGCGGTCGATCACCTGCGTCTTGGCGGTCAGCATCAGGATCGCCAGGTCGCGGCCCTGCTGCCGGATTTCGCGGCAGACGTCGAAGCCGTTCTTGCCGGGCAGCATGACATCCAGGATGATCAGGTCGAAAGGCTCGCCGGTGGCCCGCTTCAAGCCCCCGGGACCGTCAGTCGCGGTTTCGACTGTGTAGCCCTCCGCCGCCAGCAGGTCGGAGAGGGTCAGCACCAGGCCGGGTTCGTCCTCAATAAGAAGAATTCGCGAATTCATCAATCAGTTCAGCCTGCGAAGCGGGAATCCGAACTATGAACTCCGCTCCCTTCCCGGGTTCGCTTGTAACGGTGACCGTTCCCTCGTGCGCTTCTATGATCCGTTTGACCAGGCTCAGGCCCAATCCGGTTCCATGGATCTGGTCGTCAATCGCCCGGCGGCCGCGGTAAAAGGGATCGAAGACGTGGCCCAGTTCCGCCGCAGGGATGCCTGGGCCGCGGTCCGCCACCCGGATCTCCACCATCTCGTCCTTGCCGTCGGCCGCGGCGGAGGCAGTAACGCCGATCCATCCGCCGTCGGCGCCGTACTTGGCCGCGTTGGCAACCAAATTTTGCAGCGCGTGCCGCAGCGCGGTCGGGTCGCCCAGAATCGGAGGAATGCCGGAGTCCACGTGCTTCTCCACGGTACACCGCGCCTCTTCCACAATCTTACTGCATGCCCCCAGGGTGTCCTCGATCAGGGCGTCCACGTCCAACGCTTCCCGCGTTCCGATGGTCCGCCCGGCCTCGGAGTTGGAGAAGCGCAGAACCTGCTCCACGATCCCGGTCAGCTTCTCGGCTTCGTCCTCAATCAGCGCGCCGTAGCGCTGCACCTGTTTCCCGCTGCTGACCACACCGCCCCCCAGGTTGTGCGCGGCAGTCCGGATCACGCTGAGCGGGGTGCGCAGCTCGTGCGACACGCTGGCCACGAACTCCATCTGCAGCTCCGCCAGTTTGCGGGCGCGGCCGGTAAACCGGACCAGCGCACCGATCGCGGCCAGCATCAGAAGCAAGACCGCCGCCGTCACCGCCAGGTTTTTGCGGCGCGCCCGCTCGACGACGGCCTCCAGCGATCCGGCGTTGTGCCGCACCGAGAGCAGCCAGCGGCCGCGGTCGAAATTCGCCGCGGCGCCGGGCGGTCCGCCTCTTCCGCGTCCGAAGACCCGGAACGGTCCGCCTCCTCCTGCTCTGCGGAAGATCTGGTCAAATTGCACGTCGAAAAGGGCTACCGACGCATCGGCCTTGTCGCCGATGCGCGCGGCCGGATTTTGTTCGGATTGAAAGAGGACCCGGGCTGGATTGTCCCTGGCCGTCAATTCCGCCTGATACTCGGGCTTATCCCCGCCGCCGCCGAGGTGGCGCTGCATCAGTTCGGGAAGCAGGTTCGAGCGGACGTAGTCGGGATCCACTTCCAGGATCAGCCAGGCCCTCTCTCTGGGTCGTCCGAACCACGGTCCGGGACCGGGACCTGCTTCTTCAAACCGGCTGAAAACGGGGAGGTCGATCAAGTCGAGATCGTCGCCCCGCGGAGACCCGAAGGGCATGGGTCCGCGGCCCGGCTCGCCCGACAAACGCGCGGACATACGCTCCCGCATGGAATTCCACGCGGCCGGCCAGTCTGCGGCCTGAAACGTGCCCTTGTTCAGATCGAGCATCCGGAGCCGGAGGGCCGGCGCCGGAGTATCGCTTATTCCGCCGCCGGGCGTGCCGGGACCCGGCGGTCCGCGCCTCGGCTCTGGGGCGCCAAACGTCTCCGCGCGCGCGCCGGGAC
>JACXTT010003236.1_pt1 | contig 25338 bp, 21 predicted proteins | sample 9270951 | NCBI WGS metagenome assembly JACXTT01 (sample SAMN15532306, study PRJNA645909) | rock metagenome | isolation source: weathered quartz diorite | place: Puerto Rico | collected 2017-06-21
GTCGGCGCGCTCGAGCGCCACGACCTTGAGACCGGCTTGCCCGAGCGTGGCCGCCGCGACCAGGCCGTTGGCCCCGGCGCCAATCACGATCGCGTCGACGCGCGCGCTCATCGCCCGTCCTTCAGCATCTCGAGCGCGGCCAGCCGGCCCGAGGCGCCCATGATGCCGCCGCCCGGGTGCGTGCCCGCCCCACACTGCCAGTAGCCGTGGAGCGGCGTGCGGTACTTGGCCCACTCCGGCACCGGGCGCAGGAAGAACAACTGCTGCAGCGCCAGCTCGCCCTGGAAGATGTTGCCTTCGGAGAGCCCGGTGATGCGCTCGATGTCGGCCGGCGTCAGCACCTGGCGATGCAGGATCAGCGACTCGATGCCGGGCATGTAGCGCGCCAACGTCTTCACCACGGCGTCGCCGAAGGCCTCGCGCCGCGCGTCGTCCCAGCCGCCGTTCAAGGCGTAGGGCGCGTACTGGACGAAGATGCTCATGACGTGCTTTCCGGGCGGCGCCATGCCGGGATCGATCATCGAGGGAATCACGATGTCCATGTACGGGTGCGCGGAGAACTCGCCGTACTTGGCGTCGTCGTAGGCGCGCTCGAGGTAATCGAGGCTGGGGCTGATCGAGACCGCGCCCCGCAGGTGCGGCCCAGGCTCGGGCAGGCAGGCCAAGGTCGGCAGCCCGGCCAGCGCCAGGTTGACCTTGCCGGACGAGCCGCGGAACTTGTAGCGGCGCACACCCTCCACCAGCTCGCTCGGCAGCGCCTTGGGGTCGACCAGCCGGGTAAAGGTGAGGCGTGGATCGAGCCCCGACACCACGCGCGTGGAATGGATCTCTTCGCCACTCGCCAGCGCCACGCCGGTGACGCGATCGCCTTTCACCAGCACGCGCTCGACCGCGGCGCCGGTGCGGATCTCGGCGCCCGCGGCGCGCGCCGCGCTGGCGATGCTGTTGCTGATCGCGCCGGTGCCGCCCTTCTGGAAGCCCCAGGCGCGGAACGCGCCGTCGATCTCCCCCATGTAATGGTGGAGCAGCACGTAGGCCGAGCCGGGCGAGCGCGGCCCGAGGAAGGTGCCGATGATGCCGCTCGCCGACTTGGTGGCCTTGAGCGTGTCGAGCTCGAACCACTCGTCGAGGTAATCGGCGCTGCTCATCGTCATCAGCTTGTGGAGCGCGTGGAAGCGCTCGCCCCCGAGCGAGCGGAAGTGGCGGCCGAGCTTGAGCAGGCCCGCCAGCTCTCGGGGCGCGAGCGACGCCGGATCGGGCGGCACCATGCCCAGGATCGGCTTCACCGCCATCGCCATGTGCTGCATCAGCCGGCCGAAGACCACCATCGCGTCGGCGTCGCGCGGCGAGTGGCGGCACAGCTCGCGCCGCGACTCGTCGGGATCGGCCCACGAGCCGAGGTAGTCGCCGTTCTCCATCGGCGTGACCGTGCTCTCGAGCGGCAGGATCTGGAGGCCGTGGCGCGGCAGGTCGAGGTCGCGGATGATCTCGGGCCGCAGCAGGCTCACCACGTAGGAGAAGACCGAGAACTTGAAGCCCGGGAAGACCTCCTCGGTGACCGCGGCCCCGCCCAGCATCGGCCGCCGCTCGAGCACCAGCGTCTTGCGACCGGCGCGCGCCAGATAGGCGGCGGCCACCAGGCCGTTGTGCCCGCCGCCGACCACGATGGTGTCGTAAGCGGCGCTCATGCCTTCTTCCGCTCCGGATCGTAGAACGGCAGCTTGCACACCCTGGCCGCCGCCTGCTTGCGCTGGTGCTCGACCGTGATCTCCATCTCGACCGCGGTGCCCGGCGCGAAGTGCGGCGCGCGCAGGTGGGCGAGCGCGAGCGACTTCTTGAGCAGCGGCGACCAGCAGCCGCTCGTGGCGTAGCCGATCTGCACCCCCTCGCGGTAGACCGGCGCGCTCGCGCGCCACGCCACGTTGGAGAGATGCGGCGGCAAGTGCTGCGCCGCGAACAGCCGCTCGAACGAGACCCAGTCGATCTCGAGGCCGACGAAGCTCCAGGCCGCGCCCCGCGCGCGCTCCTGGGCCAGCGCGCGCCGGCCGTTGAACGGCCCCTTCTTCGCGCTGACCGCCCAGCCCAGGTTGATCTCGTAGGGCGACGACTTGCGTGCCTCGATCAGCGCGTGGTGGGCCGAGAAGTAGTCGACGTCGAGCATGATCAGCCCGGCCTCGATGCGCGCGATGTCGAGCGCCCACACGCCCGCCGGCACGATGCCGTAGGGCGTCCCGGCCGCGATCAGCGCGTCCCACAGCGCCGCGGCGCGGGTGGCGTCGACCCAGATCTCGTATCCCAGGTCGCCGGTATAGCCGGTGCGCGAGATCGTGACCGGGAGATCCTTCACCGTGGTCTCGACCAGGCGGAAGTACTTGAGCGTGCAGAGGTCGGCCGGGGTCACGGTCTGGAGCAGCGCGCGCGACAGCGGACCCTGGAGCGAGAGTGCGCCGGTGCGCTCCGACACGTCGTCGATCTCGACCTCCATGCCGACCGCGTTCATGTGGAGCCAGCGCAGCGACGAGTCGGCGCTGGTCAGGCGATAGAGCCCTGCGGCGAGCCGGCTCACCGTGCCGTCGTCGACCACCTTGCCGGCCGCGTCGCACCACGGCGTGTAATAGACCTGCCCCACCCCGAGCTTGGTCATGTCGCGGGTGATCATGCGATCCAGGAGCCGCGCCGCGTCGCGACCGCTCAGCAGGTACTTGTAGAGCGGCGACACGTCGAGCAGCGCGGCCGCGTTGCGGATCGCGGCGTACTCGCGGTCCGGATGCGGATCGTAGGCGCTCGCCATCTGATAGCCGGCCCAGCGCCGCCAGGTCTGCGCCCGCACCAGCGGCGCGGTGCGGGAATGAAAGGGGCTGGTCTTGAGCATGAGCGGCGCAGTGTAGCCAGCGGCCTCATGCGCGGCAAAGGCCGCCGCGCCCTGGCCCGGCGCGAGTTTGTTGCCGTGGCCGCCGCTGGACGATACTGCCGCGCATGCTCGACGCCGCGGCCGCGCTCGCTCGCCTGCGCGAGGGCAACGCCCGCTTCGTGGCGAGCCTGGCCGGCGATCACCCGCTGGTGCAGCACGTGAGCCGCGCCGATCTGGCCCAGGACCAGCAGCCGTTCGCTATCATCCTCGGCTGCTCCGACGCGCGCGCTCCCGCCGAGCTGCTGTTCAACCAAGGCTTGGGCGACCTGTTCGTAATCCGCGTCGCGGGGAACATCGTGGCGCCCTCGCAGGTCGGGAGCGTGGAGTTCGCGGCGGCGCGCTTCGGCACCAAGCTGGTGGTGGTGCTCGGGCATTCGCGCTGCGGCGCCATCCTGGCCACGCTCGAGGAGCTGCGCCGGCCCTCGGCGAATCAGTCGCGCCACCTGCGCTCGATCGTGGATCGCGTGCGGCCTTCGGTCGAAGGATTGCTGCAGACCGAGCTGGCGCGCGATCCCGAGGCGCTGGTGCGCCACGCCGTGCGCCACAACGTCGCCGTCTCGGTCAGCCATCTGCGCCACGGCTCCGAGGTGCTGGAGCAGCTGATCGAGAGCGACGGCCTGCGGGTCGTGGGCGCCGAATACTCGCTCGAGAGCGGCGCGGTCGAATTCTTCGACGGCGTCGACGTCGAAGGCGCATGAGCGCGGGCCCGGGCGAGTCGGCTTGACCCCCAGCCCCGGCAATTCTTAGTTTCCTTCTCTTCCCCACGCGCAGGCGAGGCCATGTCCAGCTCCGGTCCCGATCTCTCGAAACTCCGCATCGAGCGCGACGAGTCCACGTCCGCTTCCGGGCGCGGCCGCTGGGGCTGGATCGCGCTCGGCATCGTGCTCCTGCTCGCGGTCGGCGCGTGGGCGGTGCTGCGGCCCAAGGACCTCGAGGTGCGCGTCGCCAGCGCCGAGGCCACCGGGGGCGGCAGCGTGACCGCGGCCGGGATCACCGCCAACGGCTACGTGGTGGCCCGCACCAAGGCCTCGGTGTCGGCCGAGGTGATGGGGCGGCTCGAGTACCTCGGCGTCCAGGAAGGCTCGGTGGTGAAGAAGGGCGAGGTGCTGGCCCGCATCCAGAGCGCCGCTTATCGCGCCGCGCTCCAAGCCGCGCGCGCCCGCGCCGTGCAGCTGCGGCTCGAGACCGAGCAGGCCCAGCGCGACCTGGAGCGCGCCGAGACGCTGAGCCGCCAAGGCGTGATCGCCACCACCGAGGTCGAGACCGCGCGCACCAAGCGCGCCGCGCTCGCGGCCCAGGCCGACGCCGCGCAAGCGGACGCCAACCAGGCCGCGGCCAGCCTGGCCCACACCGACGTGCGCGCTCCGTTCGCGGGCACCGTGCTGCGCAAGGACGCCGAGGTCGGTGAGATGGTGGCGCCCTCCTCGGCCGGCGGCGGCCTCACCCGCACCGCGATCGTGACCATGGCCGACCTGTCGACGCTCGAGGTCGAGGTCGACGTCAACGAGGCGTACATCGCCCAGGTGCACGGCGGGCAGCCGTGCCGCATCACGCTCGACGCCTACCCCGACACGTCGTTCGCGGGGCGCGTGCGGCAGGTCGTCCCCACCGCGGATCGCCAGAAGGCGACGGTGCAGGTCAAGGTCTCGATCCTGGACCGCGACCCGCGCATCCTGCCCGAGATGGGCGCCAAGGTGGAGTTCACGCGCGAGAGCGGCGACCCGCAGAACAGCGCGCCGCGCCGCGTGCTGGTGCCGAGTGGCGCGGTGGCGCAGAGCAAAGCGGGCGCCGTGGTGTGGATCGTCGAGGCCGGCAAGGCCGCATCGCGCCAGGTCGACGTCGGTCCGCCGCGCGGCAATCAGGTCGAGATCCGGCGCGGGCTGCAAGGTGGAGAGCAGGTGGTGCTCGACGCGCCGGCCGGAATCAAAGAAGGTGTGCGGGTGCGAATCAAGGCGAGTGGATAGGAGGAGCGGATGGCGCTGATCGACGTTCACGACGTGCGCAAGATCTATCGCCGCGGCAGCGAGGAAGTGGTGGTGCTCGACGGCCTCTCGCTCTCGATCGAAGAGGGCGACTACGTCGCGCTCATGGGCCCTTCGGGGAGCGGCAAGACCACCTTGCTGAATCTGATCGGCGGCGTCGATCGCCCGAGCAGCGGCGCGGTGAGCGTGGCCGGCACCGACATCGCCAAGCTCAAGCCCAAGCCGCTGGCGCGCTGGCGTTCACGCAACATCGGCTACGTGTTCCAGCTCTACAACCTGATCCCGGTGCTGACCGCGCAGCAGAACGTCGAGCTGCCGCTGTTGCTGGTGAAGATGTCCGGCAAGGAGCGCCACGACCGGGCCCAGCACGCGCTCAACATCGTCGGGCTCGGCGACCGCCTGAAACACCTGCCGCGCCAGCTCTCGGGCGGCCAGGAGCAGCGCGTCGCGATCGCGCGCGCCCTAGTCAGCGACCCCAAGGTGCTGCTCGCCGACGAGCCCACCGGCGACCTCGACCGCAAGGCGGCCGAGGAGATCCTCACGCTGCTCGAGCGGCTCAACCGGGAATTCAAGAAGACCATCGTCATGGTGACCCACGACCCGCACGCCGCCGAGCGCGCGCGGCGCCGCCTGCACCTCGAGAAGGGCGTGCTGGAGGCGCAGTCCGGCTCCTACCCCGTGATGAGCCCGGCGTGAGGAGGGCGCGATGAACCTGCTGTCGCTGGTGCTGATCAATCTCGGGCGCAACAAGCGCCGCACCGTGCTCACCATGCTGAGCGTGTTGGTCGCGCTGTTCCTGTTCTGCGCGTTGCGCGGCGTGCTCGACACGCTGCAGGCCTCGATCAAGGTCGGCAGCGAGACCCGGCTCGTCACGCGCAACAAGATCTCGCTCATCTTCCCGCTGCCGATCGCCTATCGCGAGCGTATCGCCGCCATCCCGGGCGTGAAGGACGTGGCGTACGGCAACTGGTTCGGCGGGCGCGATCCCCAGGACGAGAAGAACTTCTACGCCCAGTTCGGCGTGTCGGAGAACTACATGCCGGTCTACGCCAACGACATCGACATCATCGCCTACGAGCCGCCGCAGGCCGGGGCCGCGATCCCGCCCGGCGTCGATCCTCACTACGCCTCGTACGCGCTCGACCGCCAGGGCTGCATCGTGGGCGAGCTGCTGTTCAAGAAGATGAAGTGGAAGCTGGGCCAGAAGGTGGTGGTGTCGGGCACGATCTACCCCGGCACCTGGACCTACAACATCCGCGCCGTGTACCGCGCCAAGAACCCCGCGATGGGCGAGCAGTCGCTGTTCTTCCATTGGAAATACCTGAGCGAGAAGGGCATGGGCGGCCAGGGCCAGATCGGCTGGTTCGTGCTCGACTTGGCCGATCCGCGGCGCGCCGGCGACGTCACCCAGGCGGTGGACGCGATCTACACCAACTCCGCGGCCGCCACCCACACCGAGACCGAGCGCGCGTTCCAGGCCGGCTTCGTTAGCATGTACGGCAACGTGCCGTTCCTGATCGGCGTGATCGGCCTGGCGGTGGTGTTCGCGATCCTGCTGGTGGCGGCCAATACGATGATGATGGCGACGCGCGAGCGCACTTCGGAAGTGGGCGTGATGAAGACGCTCGGCTTCGAGGACGGCACGATCTTCGGCATCGTGCTGGCCGAGGCGGCGGTGATCACGCTCGGCGGCGGCATCATCGGCGCGGTGCTGGCGAAATACGTCATCGAGAGCTCGCGCTTCAACGCCGGCGGCCTGCTGCCGCCGATGACGGTGAGCTGGGCCACCGTCGCGACCGGCGTCGCCATCGCGGTGCTGATGGGCGCGGTGAGCGGCGTCATTCCCGCCTTGCAGGCGTCGCGGCTCAAGATCGTGGACGCGCTGCGGCGCGTCGAATAAGGAGGCGGCGATGGCGATCCCGATCGTCTACAACGTGCGCAACGTGATGCTGCGGCCGTGGACCACGCTGGCCACCGGCTGGGGCATCGCGATGGTGGTGATGATCCTGGTCGGCGCCTTCGCGCTGGCCTCCGGCTTCCAGGCCGCGCTGGTCGAGAGCGGCTCGCCCGACAACGCGATCGTGATGCGGGTCGGCGCCGACAGCGAGATCTCGAGCGGCGTCAGCCGCGACGCGGCCAACATCCTCAAGGCACTCCCCGACATCGCGCCCGGCAAGGACGGCAAGCCGCTGGTCAGCACCGACATGGTGGTGCTCACCAACCTGCTGCGCATCGGCCAGACCGGCACCTCGAACGTGACGATCCGCGGCGTCGATCCCGCGAGCTTCACGCTGCGCGACCAGGTCAAGATCACGGCCGGCCGCATGTTCACCCCCGGCACCGGCGAGGTGATCGTCGGGCAGCGCATCTCGCGCCGCTTCCAGGGCCTCGCGATCGGCGACCACGTTACCTTCGGGCAGCAGTCGTTCGCGGTGGTCGGGCTGTTCAGCGCCGCCGGCTCCGCGTTCGAGTCGGAGATCTGGGGTGACGACGCCGTGCTGATGCCAGCGTTCGACCGCACCGATGCGTTCCAGTCGGTGACCTTCCGCATGCGGAATCCGGGCAAGTTCGAGGAGCTGAAGAAACGCCTGCAGAGCGACCCCCGCCTCGGCGTGCAGGTGAAGACCGAGCGCGCGTTCTACTCCGAGCAGTCGCAGTTGCTGGCGGGGATGATCCGCGTCTCCGGCCTGTTGATCACGCTGATCATGGCGATCGGCGCCGTGTTCGGAGCGATGAACACGATGTACGCCACGATCGGGCAGCGCACCCGCGAGATCGCCGTGCTGCTCACGCTCGGCTTCACGCCCGGCTCGATCCAGCGCTCGTTCCTGTTCGAGTCGGTGATCCTGTGCCTGATCGGCGGCGTGCTCGGCTGCGTGCTGGCGCTGCCCATCAACGGCATCACCACCAGCACGACCAATTGGTCGTCGTTCAGCGAGGTCGCGTTCGCCTTCCGCGTCACGCCGATGGGGATCGCGCTCGGCCTGCTGTTCTCGATGGTCCTCGGCGTGGTGGGCGGATTCCTCCCCGCGCGGCAGGCGTCGAAGCAGTCGATCGCGGGGAGCTTGAGGGCGGTTTAGGGGCTAGGGGCGGGGCGGGTTCGAATCCCGTTGGGGACGCCAGCTCCGCGCTCGAATGACGCACCCTGCGACGCGGGGCTATGGCGTCTTGTGTCGGTGTTGCCCTGATAGTCCTTCGCGAGCTTCTCGACGCCAGCCGAGAGTCTCGTTCCGACGCGATCGCAGGGCGGCTCGCCAGGCGCGTGGAACCAAGGGGCGTCCCAGGGCCCCAGCACTTAGAGTCGGTTGAGTTTCATCGTGCCTCCGGACTGGAACATGGAACGGCACCCAACCGTGATCTAGGCGCCGTCCCGATGCAGGTGTACGGTTCCGGCTCCGAACACGGGAAGGAGGACCATGGGCTCTCTCAAGCGCAGGGCGAGAATCGCGGGGTTCCTCTACCTGGGACTGATGACCGCGCCTCTTCGCCTCTTGTACATCCCCAACAAGCTGATCGTGAGTGGAAACGCGTCCGCAACGGCGAGCAACATCGCGTCACACGAAACGCTGTTCCGGCTTGGCATCGTGAGCGATCTCTTCACCGCGACGATGGCGATTTTTCTCACGCTCGCCCTCTACCGGTTGTTCGAGGACGTGGACCGCAGGCTGGCGGTCCTGATAGTGATCCTAGGCAGCCTGATGGTGACGCCGATCTACTTCCTCAACAGCCTGAACGACGCAGGCGCACTCTTGTTCGCCCGCGGCGCGGATTTCCTGGCGGCGTTCGACAAGCCACAGCGCGACGCGATGGTCATGGTCTTCCTGAAGCTCCATCACCAGGGTGTCGTGGTCAATGAAGTCTTCTGGGGCCTGTGGCTCCTTCCCTTCGGTATGCTCATGTTCCTCTCGGGCTTCCTTCCACGATGGCTAGGCGTCTGGTTGATCACCAACGGCATCGCCTACGTGGCGGTCAGCCTCACCGGCCTGTTGTGGCCACAGCAGGAAGGGCAGTTCTTCGATCGCCTCTTCCCCGTCTTCATGGGCGAACTGGCGACGATGCTTTGGCTCATCATCATGGGCGCCAAAGAGTGACAGCGCGTGCCGCTCTCGCGTTACCGAACCGAGGACAGCGGTCAAGCTAGCGCGCTCCAAACGCAGCGGAAGCGGCATGTCGGAGCGCCCGGACAACCGATCAATGTCGAGCGATCGTGGCGCAGACAGAAGCTCGATCAGCGCGAGCGGGTTTCCGGCCGCGCTCTCCAGGAGGCGCGTGCGCACGGCGGCCTCGAGCTGCAGGAGCGCGAGTGTCCAGCAGGGTGCCCGGATGCGCGTCCGTCAACGCCTCGATCACCAGCTCCGTGTGACCGGCCTCGAGGAACGGGCTTCCGAAGCCGTCGCGGAGAACCGCCATCATCACGATGGGATCCGACTCCAACCGCCGCGCGACAAACGCCAGCGCGTCCGCCGTGCTCGCGTCGAGCCACTGCGCATCGTCCACGATCAACAGTAATGGCGCGCGCTCGGCGCTTTCGACGAGCAGTTGAAGGATCGAGATGGCGACGAGGAACGGATTGGTCACGGGCTCGTCACTGAGACCGAATGCGCTTTGAAGCGCCTTACCGTAGGGCGCGGCCAATCGATCGACGTCGTGGAACACCGGCTTGAGGAGTTGATGCAAGCCAGCGAAAGGAAGATGGGCGTCGGACCGCACGCCGGTGGTGGTCAGAACTTCGAGCCCGTTCTCGGAGGCATATGCTCGGGCCACGGAGAGCAAGGACGTCTTGCCGATGCCGGGCGCGCCACAGACCACGATGGCTCCGCCGCTGCCCTTGCGAGCGGCTTCGATGCGCTCGATGAGCACCTTGGACTCGATCTCGCGCCCGATGAGCGCGGTCGTCTGTGGGGCCGTATGCCTCACTCGCCCCCCTCGCGCCCGAGGCAACGCTGGGCCTTTCGGTCCTCGTATGGCTGCGCTGGATGGGCGCACTCTCGGCCAGCATTCACCGCCCGGAGGCTAGCGCATCGGCAAGCCACGTTCTTCCGCATTCAATCGCTGGTAGTGTCGCGGAAATCGCGACACTACCCAATCGCTCGGGCCCGATTCGCCCACGACCGATTGTCACTCATGGAGCCGCCCAATGACCGATGCCCGTCGGATGCACCTGCTCACCAGCCTCTGCGCCATCAACCTGCTCGGGCTGGCCGTTCTCGTGCTCACCGCCTTTGCGAAGCCGACGCACCTGACGGCGACGACCGTGGACGCCGAGCGCGTGAACATCGTCGGCACGGACGGAAAGCCGCTCATGATTCTGGCGGGTCGGGCCCAGATTCCCGGTCCGTTCGTCGACGGGCAGGAGCTTCCGCGCTCGGTCGCCGACGGACGCGAGCTGCTCTCGGGCATCATCTTTCTCAATGAGCAGGGCGACGAGGTCGGGGGTCTGCTGTTCAACGGGATCCGCAAACCGGACGGTGGCTATTCCGCCGTCGGCCACCTGTCATTCGATCAGTGGAAGCAGAACCAGGTGGTGGCGCTCCAGTACATCGACGGAGGCAAATCGCGCCGCGCCGGCCTGACGGTGTGGGATCGACCGACCGACGTGCCGTTCAAGATCGCGCTCGATCGCATCGCCCGCATGCAGAAGGCGAGCGGCGCCGCGCACGACTCGCTGGCGCGCGAGAGCTCCGAGGCGAGGGCCCGCGGCGAGGAGGGCGTGCCGCGCATCTTCCTCGGCAGCCAGGACCGAGCGGCGCAGCTCGTGTTGCGTGACACGAAGGGACGCGTGCGGGTTCGGCTCGTCGCCGATTCGACCGATACTGCGCATCTCGACTTCCTCGACGAGTCGGGCGCGGTCGTCTCGCGCGTCCCCGAGAAACACTGAGGGCTGGCGGCTGGCCCGGCTCGAGTGCCCTACTCCTCCAGCTCGAGGTACGCCACGCGGCCATCCGCGGCGAAGCTGAAGGTCCAATATCGCGATTTGTCGCCGTCGGTTCGGTAGAAGCGATTCTCGACGAGGGGCGTTTCGAAGGCCATCGCGTGGCCGTGCGCGAGCAGCTGGCGGCCGATGAACATCGGGGGCGACGCGTGCGCCAGCTCGTGGCGCAACTCGTCGGCGGACCAGAACGATCGGCGCAGGACGCCGGGGAGGAGATCCGCCGGGACGCGGCCTTCCTTGAGGCTCGCCAGAATGCGCGCGACGGTTTGCGTGCGCGACGAATCGGGGTCGGCCTCCGGCGGCATCGTCGCGATGGACCGGTAGGCGTCGTCGTAGAACGCGGCGACTCCACGCGCGATCGAGTAAGCGTGCGCGGACTGGAGATTCGTGAGCACGATCACGGTGAGGCCGTCCTCGGGATAGCGCGCGATCACCGAGCTGAAGCCGGTGCGGAACCCGCCACCGTGCTCGATCTCGGTCCGTCCGCGAAACGGCGTGATGAACCAGCCGAGCCCGTACGCGGTCGGTTCGCCGTCGTCGAGCCGCGCGGGCGTGAACATCCGCTCCCGGCTGTGCGCCGACAGCAGCAAGGTGCCGTCGAGCGCCGCGTCCCATCGGGCGAGGTCGCGAGCCGTGCTCCGAATGCCGACGTCCGCACGCGCCTCGGCGGCCGGCGAGATGCGAACGCCGGTCCGAAGCTCCCCCTGTCGAATCACGTAGCCCGTGGCGGCGTCGGGCGCCGCGGACGGCGGATTGACGCGGGTCGAAGTGAGTCCGAGCGGCGCGAAGATCGACTCGCGCATGAACTCCGAGTACGAACGCTCGGTGACCCGCTCGATCACCAGCCCCAGCAGGAATGGCCCACAGCTATAGGACCAATCGGTCCCAGGCACGAACTCGAGGGGCGCCGCCTTCAAGGCCTGGAAGAACTCATCGGCCGTACGGGAAGTGAAGAAGGAGTCGGGCTCATCCCAATCGTCGCGCAGCCCGGATGTGTGATTCATGAGCTGCTCGAGCGTGATGGACTGCCACGCGACCGGAAGATCGGGCAAGTACCGTGAGATGCGGTCGCGCAGCGCGAGCCTGCCGCGCTGGGCGAGCAGCAGCACGGCCGCATCCGTGAACTGCTTGCTCATCGAGGCAATCGCGAATTCGGTGCGATCGGTGACGGGCTGCTTCATTTCGAGGTTCGTCGAGCCGAAGTTCCTGGCCAGGACCACCCGGTGATTCCGGGCCACGACCAGCGCGAGGCCCGGGATGCGCCGGCGCCCCATCTCGGCCCGCACGTAGCTCTCGATGCGCGTTTCGATCGGCGGAGCGATCGAGCCTGACGTGGTCAGTGCGAGGAGCGAATAGGCAACGAGCCACGCTTTACTCGCCATGTCGTCGCACCTCGTAGAGCAGCTCGACCATCCCGTTCTTGTAGGCCTTGGCCTCCGCCAGATGCAGGGAGAAGTCCTGGTCGAGCCGCTCGAAGAATCGGATCCCATCGCCGATCAGGACCGGCACGATCGAATAACGGACTTCGTCGGCCAGCCCGAGGCGCAGGCACTCGCTGGCAACCGCGCCGCCCCCCACGAACCAGATGCTGCGAAACGCGGGCCGTAGGCGCCCGTTCACGAACTGCGCAAGATCGCCGGAGTGGAACTCGATGGTGTCGCGGGTCCGCGGCAGAGCGCGAGTCGTGAGGACGAAGGTGGGCTTGCCCCCGTACGACCATCCCAACCCCTGGGCTTCGAAGCGTCGCGCCGTCTCGTAGGTCTTCGACCCCATGACGTAGCAGTCGATCGTTTTCAGGAACGCTTCGACGTCTCCCGCCTCCATCGACGCGCCGTCTGCGAATTCATCCGAGGTCTCGAGCCAATCGACGCTCCCGTCCTTGCGGGCGATGAAGCCGTCGAGGCTCGCCACCATGTGGATCGTTACGCGCGAATCGGCGTTGGCCATGGGTCGATCACGTTACCCTAGATGGCCCGCTCGGGGCCGGATGCTCCGCGGCCGACGTGGCCGCGGCTGCGTTGGTCTCGATGCGAATTCACGGGAGCCAGCCGCGGTCCATGCTCGGACACGTGAGAACAGTCCTCCTGGCCGCCGCGTTGGCCGCGACTCTGGCGCCAGGAAACGCCGTTGCCAAGGAAAGAACGCTCGCGCTCGACCACCTCACCCTCGTCGGGTCGCGCGCCGAGACCGTGACCTATCGAGGTCGACGAGCGCTCCACCTGCAATCGCGCATCGGACACGAAGCCGACGACGACTCGATGCTCGCCATCGTGCCGAACAGCGAATTCCAGAATGGCACCATCGAGCTCGACGTCGCGGGAGCGCCGATCCCGCAGGTGCCCAATGCGCGCGGTTTCATCGGCCTGGCCTTCCACGTGCAGGCTCGATCCGATTCGTTCGAGTGCCTCTACATCCGCCCCTCCAACGCGCGCGTGGACGATCAGCTGCGGCGCAATCACTCCGTCCAGTACACGTCGAGCCCGGGGTTCCCGTGGCAGCGACTGCGGCAGGAGGCACCGGGAGTCTACGAGACCTACGCCGACATGGAATCGGGCGTGTGGATCCACCTCAAGCTCGAAGTCCAGGGAACCCAAGCGCGCTTCTTCGTGAACGGCGCGACGCAGCCCACGTTGATCGTGAACGACCTCAAGCTCGGCAGCACCGGCGGCGCGAATCGCGCTCTGGTCCCACACGTTCACCGACGGCTATTTCGCGAATCTGCACGTGAGATGACATCCTGTCGGGCGACGAAGAGCCCGACACCGATGACCTTTCAGGACCACTTCTCGCAGGCCGCCCGCGACTATGCGCGCTATCGCCCGCGCTATCCCGCCGCGTTGTTCGCGTGGCTGGCGTCACTCGCGCCGCGCCGCGAGCTGGCGTGGGACGGCGGGACCGGCAACGGCCAGGCCGCGCTGGGACTGATCGAGCACTTCGACCGCGTCCTCGCCACCGATGCCAGCCCCGAGCAGCTCGAGCACGCGACGCCACGCGAGCGCATCGAATACCGCCTCGCGCGCGTCGAGGACGTCGCGCTCGAGCCGGGCAGCGTCGATCTGGTCACCGTCGGCGCGGCGGTCCATTGGTTCGACCTCGATCCGTTCTACGCCGCGGTACGGCGGGCATTGGTCGCCACGGCGTCCTCGCGGTCTGGACCTACCAGCTGCCGCACGTCGCGCCCGAGATCGATTCAATCCTGGGCCGCTACCTCGCCGAGGTGCTGGCTCCCTACTGGCCCGAGCGCTGGCGTTACGTTCTCGCCCAGTACCAGAACCTCCCCTTCCCGTTCGAGGAGATCGCGGCGCCGGCCTTCGAGATGGAAGCGACCTGGGATCTCGACCAGCTCGTGGGCTACCTCAATAGCTGGTCCGCCGCCCTCGCCTATCGCAATGACCGCGGCCAGCCTGCGGCGGACGCCATCCTGCCCGAGCTGATTGGGGCCTGGGGTCGGCCCGAGCGCACGCGCCTCATTCGGCTGCCGCTCTCGCTGCGCGTCGGCCGGTCGCCAGCCCCCGGCACGTCGATTTCGTGAGAGCCTGACCGGCCCGCGACCGCTAGACTCGAAGCGGGGCCCCTCGACCGGGCCCGGTCGAGGCGACCCTTCGGAGCCGAGCCCCAATCCGGAGGTGCCCATGGCGACGGTGCACAGCATCCTGTCCCGCAAGGGAGGCGAGGTCGTGACCATCGACGCCGACCAGAGCGTGCTGTCGGCGGCGCATCGCATGAACGAGCGCGCGATCGGCGGCCTGGTGGTGACCGAGAGCGGCCGCATGGTCGGCATCATCACCGAGCGCGACATCATGCGGAAAGTCGTGGCGGCGGAGCGCAACCCATCGCTCACGCCGGTGCGCGACGTGATGAGCGCGCCGGTCGCGTGCTGCCGGCCCGAGACCACTCTGCTCGAGTGTCGATCGGTGATGACCGACCGGCGCATCCGCCATCTGCCGGTGGTCGACGAGCGCGGCCTGCGCGGCATCGTGACGATCGGCGACCTGATGGCGCAGGAAGCCGGCGAGCACCAGGCGACGGTCGAGTACCTGAGCAGCTACATCTTCGGCACGACCGGCTGAGCGCGGCGTCGCACCCAGGCCGCCGCGCCCGCGCCGGCTCACCTCTGGGCGGCGGCTTCTCCGGACCATCGCCTCCCGCGACGATTCCGCATCCAAAGGACTCGCGCTGAGCTGTTTCACGGGCTCCGTGGCCGTGGTCTAGAATGCACGTCCTTCCCGTGCATCAGGTTGGAGGATTTCTCGTGTCGATGGTTCACGATGTCTTGATCCTGGGCGCCGGCGCGGCCGGCTACACCGCCGCCATCTACGCGGCACGGGCCAACCGCCACCCGGTGCTGCTGACCGGCTACCAGCCGGGTGGGCAGCTCACCATCACGACCGACGTCGAGAACTTCCCCGGCTTCCGCCACGCCATCATGGGGCCCGACCTCATGGACCAGATGCGCGACCAGGCGGAGCGCGCGGGCACCCTGTTCGTGGGGTGCGATGCGACGCGCGTCGACTTCTCCAGCCGGCCGTTCAAGGTGTGGGGCGACGACGGCATGCTGCACGAGGCCCGCACCGTGATCGTCGCCACTGGCGCGAGCGCCAAGCTGCTCGGGATCGAGAGCGAGGGGAAGCTCATGGGCTACGGCGTGTCGGCCTGCGCCACCTGCGACGGTCCGCTGTTCAAGAACAAGCGGGCGATCGTGGTGGGCGGCGGCGACACTGCGATGGAAGAGGCGACCTTCCTGTCGCGGCTGCTGAGCGAGGTGGTCGTGGTCCACCGCCGCGACACGCTGCGTGCCTCGATGGTGATGCAGGAGCGCGCGAAGGCCAATCCCAAGATCCGCTTCGTGTGGGACTCCGAGGTGGTCGAGATCCTGGCCGAGGGCAAGCCCACGGTCACGGGCGTGCGGGTGCGGAATCTGAAGACCGGGGCGATCACCAAGCTCGAGACCGACGGCGTGTTCGTGGCCATCGGCCACCAGCCCAACACCTCGTTCCTGTCGGGCCACCTGCCGATGGACGAGCGCGGTTACCTCAAGGTCACGCCCGGCACGGCGCGCACCTCGATTCCGGGCGTGTTCGCCGCCGGGGACGTGGCCGATCCGCTCTACCGCCAGGCTGTGACTGCGGCCGGCAGCGGCTGCATGGCCGCGATCGACGCCGAGCACTTCCTGGCGCACGAGGACCATCTCAAGGCGGCGCCCGCGCAGGTCGCTCGAGCCTAGACGCCCGTCCGCATCGACCCGAGGTGACGATGGAGCGCGAAGTCCTCGAGTTCGACGTCCAGTTCGTCGGCGCCGGCCCCGCGGGGCTGGCCGGCGCGATCCATCTCTCCAATCTGATCGAGCGCCACAACCAGTCGGTCGCCTCCGGCGGAGCAGGCGCGGCGATTCCCGAGACCACGATCGCCGTGCTCGAGAAGGCGGCGCGGGTCGGCGCGCACGGGCTCTCCGGCCTGGTGCTCGACCCGCGCGCTCTGGCCGAGCTGATGCCCGACTTCCGCGCGCAGGGCTGCCCGGTCGCGAGCGAGGTCACGAGCGACGACGTCTACGTGATGTGGGACCGCGGGCAGATCCGGTTGCCGATCGTGCCGCCGATGCTCCAGAACCACGGCAACCTGATCGCCTCGCTCGGCGCCCTGGTCGAATGGATGGCGGGCGTCGCCGAAGCCAAGGGCGTGCTGATCGCGACCGAGACCCCGGCGGCGAGCCCGCTGCTCGAGGACGGCCGCCTGGTCGGAGTGCGGACCGGCGACAAGGGCATCGACAAACACGGCCAGAAGAAATCCACCTATCAGCCCGGCGCCGACTGCCGCGCCAAGCTGACCGTGCTGTGCGAGGGCCCGCGTGGAACCGTCGCCAAGGCGCTCGAGCCGCGGCTCGGGCTGACGGCCGGGAAGAACGCGCAGGTCTACGCCACCGGCGTGAAGGAGCTGTGGGAGATGCCGGCCGGCCGCGTGCAGAAGGGCCGCGTCATCCACACCATGGGCTGGCCGCTTCCGCTCGAGACCTTCGGCGGCGGATTCATCTACGGCTTCGATGACACGCACTGGGCGATCGGCTTCGTCACCGGCCTCGACTACCACGATCCCACCACCGACCCGCACTTGAACCTGCAACGCTTCAAGACCCACCCGCTGGTGCGGGCGCTGATCGACGGCGGCAAGATGGTCTCGTACGGCGCCAAGGCGATTCCCGAAGGCGGCTACTGGGCCATGCCCAAGCTCTCGTCCGACGGCTTGCTGCTGTGCGGCGACTCGGGCGGATTCCTCAACGGGGCGCGCCTCAAGGGCGTCCATCTGGCGATCAAGTCCGGCATGCTCGCGGCCGAGACGGCGTTCGAATGCCTGACCGCCAACGATTTCTCGAAGGAGCGGCTGCAGGGCTACGAGCGGCGCGTCGAGAGCTCGTGGGCCGCCGCCGAGCTCAAGTCGGTCCGCAATTTCCACCAGGGCTTCGAGCACGGCTTGTTCGCCGGAATCTTCCACACCGGCGTCCAATTCGTGCTCGGCGGCCGCGACCTGTTCGGCGACCGGCTCACCAACCGGCCCGGCCACGAGCAGATGAAGAAGCTGATGACGGTCCATTCCAACGGCAAGCCGCCGGTCGAGCGCTTCGACGGGAAGCTGACCTTCGACAAGCTGGCCGACGTCTACGCCTCCGGCACCATGCACGACGAGGATCAGCCCGCACACCTGGTGGTGGCCGACACCAACGTGTGCGCGACGCGCTGCCGCAGCGAGTACGGCAATCCGTGCCAGCACTTCTGCCCCGCCAACGTCTACGAGATGGTGCCGGACGAGTCGAAGCCCGACGCGCTCAAGCTGCGCATCAACGCCTCGAACTGCGTGCACTGCAAGACCTGCGACATCGCAGATCCCTACCAGATCATCACCTGGACCACGCCCGAGGGCGGCGGCGGTCCCAATTACAAGAACCTCTAGGCGCGTGCAGGCTCCGGAGAATCGGGTCCAGCAGGACAAGGAGACCGGCCGGACCGAGGCCTTCAGCGACGGCGTGTTCGCGATCGCCATCACGCTGCTGGTGCTCGAGCTCAAGGTGCCGCACGGCGATCAGGGTTTCGCGCAGCGGCTGCTCGAGCAGTGGCCGTCGTACGTCGCGTTCCTCACGAGTTTCGGCACGATCGGCATCATGTGGCTCAACCACCATCGCTTGTTCTCGCTCATGCACCGCGTCGATCACGTCCTGCTGGTGCTGAACGGCCTGCTGATGCTGGGCGTCACGATCACGCCCTTCCCGACCGCGCTGGTGGCGGATCACTGGGGCGGGCCCGGAGCGCGGCTCGCGGCCAGCGTCTACTCGGGCGTGTTCGTGGTGATCGCCATCTTCTTCAACGCGCTGTGGCGCTACGCCGCGTCGCCCCGGCGCGACCCGCCGATCCTGCGCATCGCACACGACAGCGACCAGGTGCGCGCGATCCACGCGCAGTACCTGATGGGGCCGCTGTTCTACGTGGTGGCGTTCGTGCTGTCGTTCTGGAACGCCGCGGCGAGCGTCGCGGTGTGCACGATCCTGGCGCTCTACTTCGCGATCCCGCCGCGCACGCCGCGGTAGGGCGAGCGCCGGAGCGGGGCGTCTCACTCGCCTCTCCCGGCGCACTCGGAGCGACGCAGGCAACTCACTCGCCTCTCTCGGCGCGCTCGCTACGGCATCCTGCCTCCGCTCGCTCCTCTCGCCGCTTAAACGCACGTCCTGAGGTCCGGCGGCTCGAGACGCCTCGGAAGCGAGTGAGTTGCCTGCGTCGCTCCGAGTGCGTCGACACAAGCGAGTGAAGCGCCCCGCCTGGCGTTCGCCTTCAGGCTCGGCGGGGGATTCCCAGCCAACAGGACCCGCTCGACGCCCCGATTGAGGGCGTGGCCCTGCTCGGTGCTCGGCGCAATGCCGGGGTAGGCCGAAGCGGGGCGCCTTACTCGCTTCCGAGGCGGCTCGAGCCGCCGGACCTCAGGACGTGCGTCTAGGCGGCGAGAGGAGCGAGCGAAGGCAGGATGCCGTAGCGAGCGCGCCGAGAGAAGCGAGTAAGGCGCCCCGCCTCGCTCCGCTTCGCCCCACCTCGCTCGGCGCTCGACGCCTACGGGGTCGCGTTGGCCTTCAGGCTCGGCGCGGGATTCCCCGCCAGCAGGACCAGCTCGACGCGCCGATTGAGCGCGCGCCCCTGCTCGGTGCTCGGCGCGACCGGCGCCAGCGCCCCGACGCCCTCTCCGACCACGCGGTTCGCGGCGACACCGTGCTTCTTCACCAGCGCGGCCACGATCTCCTGAGCCTGCTTGCGCGAGCGCGACACCCCCGTGCGCAGGTCGCCGCTCAGGTCGGTGTGGACCACGACCAGGAGCTTGCGCCGCGGATCGCGGGCCATGAGCTGAACGATCGCCTGCAGCGTGGGCTCGGAAGACGCCAGCACCGTGGACTTCTTGTCGTCGAAGCCGATGCCGCGCACCGCGACGTGTCCGCTCTCGCCCAGCTCGTGCTCGAGCCAGCCGGCGTCGGTCTCATCCGGCTGCACCTGCTCGACGCGCGGCTCGGGCTTGGCCTCGATCACATCGACGTCGTGCTGGCCGGGCGCGCCGGGCGATTTGGCTTGGACGTTGACGCACACCCACAGGTCGCCGGTGGCGCGCGCCAGCTTGCCGACCAGGTAGCGACGCTGGTAGGTCGGATCCCACCAATCGCCGTTGGTCTTGCGGCCGCCCGAGCCGCAGTCGCCGTCGCGGCAGTCGTAGACGATCTCGAAGCCGGCATCGCGCAGCTTCTCGTCGTACTTGCGGCCGATCTCGATCACGGAGCTCTTGGGCGGGTTCTCGTAGGTGAGGTGGGTCCACTTGCCCTCCACCACCTGGAACTTCTCCGCCTGGCCGTCGCCGAACAGCTTGCCGAGGGGAATCCAGTAGGACTCGAGGGCGCGCGTCGAGCGCTTGATCACCTTCGCGTCGGGGTAGTGCGTGATCATGGGGGGATCGTCCGGGCCGCAGTGAGCGGCCGGAGGAACACTCAGCCACGCGAGCGTGACGATCGCCGCGGCGAGCGCTGCGCGGGAGCCTGCACCTGCTTTCACGGGAGCCTCCTGTCCTGAGCCTGGGGCGGCCCGCTCGGGGCGGGCATTCGTCCCGCGGGGTATCGGCAGGAGTGGCGTCGGGCTTGAAGGGGCGCGGAGCGCGGCGATTCAGTGCATGAGCGCCATGCGGCGCATCAGCTGCACGCCGGGGGCGTCGAGTCGCACGAAGTAGATCCCGCTCTGCGACGTCGCGCGCGCGTCGCCTCGCCACTCGATCGAGTGGCGGCCGGGCTCCTGCACGCCGTCGGCGAGCAGCGCGATCTGCCGGCCTTGCACGTCGAAGAGCGCCAGCTTCATCGGACTGCGAAAGGGCACGGTGTAGTCGATGCGTGCGCCGCCGCGCATCGGGTTGGGTCGAATCGGGGCCAGCTCGAAGCGCCGGGTGTCGCCGCCTCCGACTCCCACCGTGCCGGTCGTGGTGAAGCGCCAGAACGGGCTTCGAATCAGGGTCGTGCCGTCGCTCACCGTGGCGTACCACTCGTAGGTGCGACCGCCGATCAGTCCGCTCCAGGGCAGGGCCGCGGTGGTCCCCGAGGTGACGCCGCTCTGGCTCCCGAGCTGCTGGAACGCGGGCCCGGCGGTCATGTCGTAGCTCACCGTGAACTGGCTCACCGAGTCGGGGCTCACCATGTATTGATTCAGGTAAGGCGAGTAGCTGCGCACGCGAATGCAGTTGTTGGCGGGAGAGAACTGCATAGTGCGCATCCAGCCATCGCCCCCGTTGTTGTGCCACTGATAGTCGGTCTCGAGGCACTGGACGATGTTGCCGTTGTAGGTGTCTTGCCGCCGCCCCTGCCCGTCGATGTGTCCCGACAGCATCAGGAACAGGTTGGCGTGCCCTTTGAGCGCGTCGTAGATCGCCTTGCCCTGCCCGCTGAAGGTCGCGGGGCTGCCGGGGTTGGTGATGTAATGGCTGACCACGATCGCGCGCCGATTGGGGTAGGCGGTGAGCACGGCGTCGGCCCACGCCAGCACCGCGGGGTCGGGGCTGTTGTCGTACTCGAGCGAGACCACGATGAAGTCCATTCCCGAGGCGGAGAAGAACGTGAAGTGGTCGTCGTTGTTCGAACCGTAGTGGCCGCCGTAGTACGGCCGGCTGCCGAAGCGGGCGGAGCCGAAGTATTGATTGAAGAAGGTGGTGGTCCCGTCGGCGTCGCTATTCGGCGTCTGGTCGTGGTTGCCGACCGCGATGTCGTACGGCACTCCGTAAGGCAGCCCGGTGGTCGCCGGGTTCTCGATCACCGAGAAGTCGGCGTCGGCGTTCTGCCACTCGACCGGATTGCCGTTGTTGTCGCCGTCCTCGACGCAATCGCCGTATTGCGTGGCGTAAGCGATGTTGAGCGCGGCGCGATTGCTCACGATCCAATTGGTCTGCGCCTGCAGCATGGCGTTGGTCGCGCCGTTGATCTGAGCGGTGTAGTACTGCGTGTCGGGGAGACCGACCAGCATGAAGTCGGGCGCGGTCGAAGGACTGATGATGCGCCCGTACCAGGTCACCGTCAGAGGCGCGGCCTCGGGATCGCTGACCGTGACGCTCAGGTTGGGCGAGGTGGCGACGCCGGTGGCGCGATCGGCGGGCGCGACCACCGTCGGCTCGGGCGGCCACCGGTTGGTGATGGCCGTGAACGGCGCGCCGTCGAGCCATTGGTAGTAGGCGTTGTGGATCGTGCCCGTGATCGACGTGCCGGCCGAGCCGTTGACGACCGTGCCGGCGTCTTCGTCCAGAGCCCAGCGTGCCACCAGCCCGGTCTGCGGGGTGGTGATCTGAGTGTTGACGTTGGCCAGGATCTGCGCCGCGGTCCGCGCCACGTTCCAGACCCGCACCTCGTCGAAGGGGCCCACGAACTCCCCGTCGCGGGAGCCGGTGGTGGTGGTGGCGGTGAAGAAGTTCACCGGCGCGAGCGACGCGATGTCGGGAGGCCGATTGACGACGAGTGAGGCGTCGAGGAACCCGTTGACGTAGAGCTTCAGCGTGGTCCCGTCATAGGTGGTCGCGACGTGCCACCACACCGCCTTCTCGAGCGGCGTCACGCCGTAGAGCGGATGATTGAGGCTCGGTGAGGCGCCGCCCGAGCCTTCCTCGAAGTCCATCGCGAGGACCCCGTCGGAGCGGCGGATGCCGAAGAAGTAGTTGATGTCGACGCTGGCGCCTTCGCCCTCGTCGCGGCCTTTGGTGAACAGCGGCACGACGTCGCTGAGCCCACCGGTCCCGGTGGTGGTCGGGAAGCCGTCGTCGTCCCGCCGCAGCCACATCTCGATCGTCCACTGGCTCAGCCGCAGTGCGGGGACGTCGCCGAAGTCCACGTAGCCATCGAAGGTCGCGGCGAGCGCGTAGTTCGGCGGGCCCAGGGCGGTGGCGCACGAGGGCCCGGCGTAGCCCGAGGGCCCGATCGAATTCACCGCGCGGACGCGGTAGCAATACGACTGCCCCGACGTGACGGTGGCATCGACGTCGGTGGTCGTGTTCGCCGGCAACGTGTGGAAGAGGCTGAACGGTCCGCCGCTGCCGGTGGTCGAGCGCTCGACCTCGACGCTGGTCTCGTTGCTGGCGTTGTCGGTCCACGACAAATTGATCTGGGCCTGCGAGAAGGCGATCGCGGAGAACCCGCTGGGATCGGCAGGGGCCGCAGGCGCCGCGGCGTTGAACGGTGATCCGGCCGACCAGCTCCAGTCGCTGCCGTTGATCGTGCCGTTGAGCGTGGTGCCGGCGCTGCTCGCCACCGTGACACCGGCGTCTTCGTCGAGGCCCCAGCGGGCCACCAGCCCCGCGCTCGCCCCGGTGATCTCGGTGTTCATCGCGCTCTGGATCTGCGCCGCCGTGCGCGCCACGTTCCAGATCCGCGCCTCGTCGATCGCGCCGTCGAAGAAGCCGGCGGCGGCGCCGGTCGAGGTCAGCGCGCTGGCCAGCGAAGCCTGCTGCGTGCTGGCCGAGGCCACCGGGCGCCCCACCGCCAGCTGGTTCTCGAGCGCGCCGTTCAGGAACAGCTGCCAGGTCGTGCCGTCGTACGTGGCCGCGGCGTGGTACCAGGTGCCGGTGCTGATCGGCGTGACGCCGAAGATCGGATGATTGGCGCTCGGGCTGGCGCCGCCCGAGCCTTCCTCGAAGTCGGCGCACAGCACGCCGTCGGCGGCGCGAATGCCGAGGATGTAATTGACGTCCTGGCTCGCGCTCTCGGCCTCGTCCCGTCCTCGGGCGACGAGTGGAATGACGTCGGCCAGTCCCCCGCTGCCGGTGGTCGTCGAGACGCCCGCGCCGTCGCGCCGGAACCAGGTCTCGAGCGTGAACTGCGACAGCTTGAGCGCGGCGGGGGCGCCGAAGGTGACGTATCCATTGACACCGCCGAAGCGCAGCGCCGTGTGACTCGACAGCGCCAGCGTGGTGTCGGTGGACCAGGTCGGTCCGTTGGTGGCGGTTCCGTTGGGCGAGTTGGGAATCGAGTTGCCGATGCTGGTCCCAGTGCCTTCGTTGAGACCCCAGCGCCCGATCAATCCCGAGCCCGAGAGCACCTCGACCCCCATCGTGGATTGGATCTGCGCTTGAGTGCGCGCCACGTTCCAGATCCGGCCCTCGTCGAGCACGCCTTGGAAGAACCCGGCCGCGACGCCGGTCGAATTGAGCGCCGACCCGAGCGAGGCGTGCTGGATGCTGGCCGACTGCGGAAGGCGACCCGCTCCGACCACGATCGTGTTCTCGAGATTGCCGTCGAAATAGAGGCGCAGCGTGGTGCCGTCGAAGGTGACCGCGCCGTGGTGCCAGACGTTGTTGGTGATGGCCGTGACGCCGGCGATCGGATGATTGGCCCCGGGGCTGGCCTGGCCGGTGCCCTCTTCGTAATCGGCGACCAGCACGTTGTCGGTGGGGCGGATGCCGAGGAAGTAGTTGGCGTCGCGGGTGTCGCCGTCGGCCTCGCCGCGACCTTTGGCGATCAGCGGCACCGCATCGACCCCGGTCGCGCCGGTGTTGGCCGTGACTCCGGTGCCGGTGCGCTTGAAGCGGATCTCGACGGTGAAGACCGACGCCCCGAGCCCCGAGGGTCCGAAGGTGACGTAGTCGTTCACGCCGTCGAAGGCGAGCGAGTGCGCGCTTTGCGCGCGCGCCGGCGCGGCCGCGCACGCCATGCACAGCAGCAGCGCCGCAGGCCAAGCCACGCGGCTCACGCTGCGACTTCCGAGGACTCGCGACGGTGGGAGCATGGAGGGGTGGCGAGCGAGAGGACGGACAGGAGCCTCCTATCCGGCCATCGAATTCGCAGACGCCCGCGGGGCAAGGGGAACGGCGGGCGTCCGGACCTGGAATCGGGGGCCGGCGCGCATGATTCTACCCCACGGCTCGCGCGGGTCGCGCTGGGTTTTTCGACCCCGCCCGGGTTTCAGTGGACCAGCACCAGGCGGCGTACGAGGCTCGCCCCGAGCGCCTCCAGGCGCACGAAGTAGACGCCACTATGAAGGGGGCCCCGCGCCCGATTGCAGGCCACGCTGTTCCTCCCGGCCGGGAAGCGCGCCTCGGCGAGCGTCGCCACCTCGCGGCCCTGGAGGTCGAGCAGGGTGATCCGCACCGGGGCTTCCCGCGGCAGGGCGAACCCGATGCGGAAGTCGTTCACGGCGGGGTTCGGAGTGACCGCCGAGAGCTGGAGCGAGGTCGTCGGGGGCACCGCCACCCCGAGCGCCGAGGTGGTGGTGAAGCCCCAGGTCGGGCCGGTCGTCGCGATGCTGCTATCGCTGGCCACCGCGTACCACTCGTACTGCGTGCGGGGCTCGAGACCGCTCCACGCCCACGACGCGACCGACCCCGAGGGCACGGTGGCGCTCCCCAGCGCCTGGAAGGGCGCGGGCGCGGTCATCGGGTAAGCCAGGGTGAACTGGCTGCTCGAGTCGGCGTCGGCTTCGTAGAGGTCGAGCCAGGGCGAGTAGGTGCGCACCCGGATCACGTTGTTGGCGGGCGAGAATTCCATGATGCGCAGGTAGCCGTTGCCACCGTGGCCGCCAGGATCTCGCTCGCCATGCCGGCCTGGAGGTCGGCGTCCGAGCGCGCCACGTTCCAGATGCGCGCCTCGTCCATCAGCCCTTGGAAGTATCCGTCCGGCGTTCCGCTCGAGTTCATCGCGGTCGCGAGCCCGGCGTGCTGGATGCTCGACGATTGCGGCAGGTGCCCAGGGCCCAGATCGGCGCTCGCTTCCAGGTTGCCGTTCAGGTAGAGGCGCCAGCTCGAGCCGTCGAAGGTCGCCGCGGCGTGGTACCAGACGTCGTTCAGGATCGGCGTGGTGCCTGCGATCGGGTGATTGAGGCCCGCCAACGATTGCCCGGCGCCTTCCTCGAAGGGAAAAGCAAGCGGATTTCGCGTGATTCACCCGTGCAAGCAGCGACTTCGTGCGAACTGCACGAGAGGCGCGCGCCGCGCGGCGCCGGCGCGCGCACGCTGCAACCCCTCGGCCTCCGCGGCGGGCC
>JACXTT010003237.1_pt1 | contig 25337 bp, 26 predicted proteins | sample 9270951 | NCBI WGS metagenome assembly JACXTT01 (sample SAMN15532306, study PRJNA645909) | rock metagenome | isolation source: weathered quartz diorite | place: Puerto Rico | collected 2017-06-21
CTGTTCGGAGGCTTCGCTCAGTTTATCGTGACGTGGATGCTGAGCGTGACAGGCAACCCGCTGTCTCCCGCGTGGTACGTGCTCGGCTGCGGCACGGCAAGTCTGCTGGCACTGCTCGCGTTTGCAGAGCAGCGTGTCGCGGATTGATCCGGCACGGCGCTCGGGCTTCACGGATCAAGAGGCGGACAGATCGAGATTAACCCAATGCCTGGGTGGAATTCCCTCCCCGTCTTGAGGAGGTGAATTGGGTCTGCCGGATGCAATGAAGCGATGCGGGGGACCGGCTTCTGGCCCCTGTTTCCTGGCATCGAGGCGCCCGCATGCTGCGAGCGCCGGTGAGGCAAACAGGCTCAGCTGAGCGCCACCACGGCCTCTGCCACCAGCTTGTCTTCACCGGACTGGTTGGCGCATTTCAGTGCGATCCTGACGCGCTTTTCGCCATTGGCTTCGAACTTCTCGACGATCTCGCCAATGCAGGTCGGCTGGGCGCCCAGCTGCGTGATTCCGGTGAAGCGGATCGCCACGTTGCGCAGCGCGGTCTGCGGCAGCCAGCCAGTCAGCAGCCGGGCGAGGTAGGCCGCCGACAGCATGCCGTGGGCAAATACGTCCGGCATGCCAGACTTGCGGGCGAAGTCGATGTCGATGTGGATCGGATTGTGGTCACCGGACGCACCGGCATAGAGTGCCAGCGTGGTGCGATTGATGGCCGGCAGGGCCAAGGCGGTCAGCTTGTCGCCAACCTTCACGTCGTCAAAACGGGGGATTTGCATGACTTTCTTCTCCTTGTCGGCGATCAGCCGCGGCGTTCCACGATGGTGCTGCGCAGGTCAGCGACGTGCTCGCCATTCTGGTTGGTCACCGTGGTGGCCTGCACGACGAAGTGCAGCGCGCCGCCCTTCTTGTCATAGACGTCGGTGAGCCTTGTCTCGAAGTGCAGCACATCGCCGGCGCAGGCCATGCGGTGGTAGTCGAAGGCCTGTTCGGCGTGCAGGATGCGGCCGAGGTCAAGCTGCAGGACTTTCATGCGGTCGATGCCGGAGGCAGCCAGCACGTCGCTGTTCAGGCACATGAAGAAGGTCGGCGGTACCGGCAGCGAGCGGTGCCCCGCGTCGCGGGCGGCGGCTTCGTCGATATATACCGGGTTGGTTTCGCAGGTTGCCTTGGCGAAGAAGCGCAGGCGCCCCTTCTCCACCTCGATGGATCCCTTGCCGAGGTCCATGCCGATCATGCTCTTGTCAGCCATTTGATTCTCTCCACTGGATAGGGGTTGGCCCGAAGTCGGGCGGCTACAGTTGCCGCGCGATCAGGTCCCGCATGACTTCGTTCGCCCCGCCGACGACGCGGGATACGCGGTAGTCCGTAAATGCGCGGGCGATCGGATACTCCAGCATGTAGCCGTAGCCGCCGTGGAGCTGGACCATATCGTCCAGGCATTTCCAGAGCGTCTCGGTCGCATGCATCTTCGCGATGGCCGCCTCCTGCACAGTCAGCTTCCGGCGCAGGTGCTCGGCGAGGTAGTAGTCCACCATCGTGCGGATCGCCACCGAATGCGCCTTGACGTCAGCCAGCTTGAACCGGGTGTTCTGAAAGTCCCACACGGTCTGGCCGAAGGCCTTTCGTTCCTTCACATACTCGACCGTCAGGCCAAGCAGGCGCTCCAGCGCCGCGGCGGCGTAGACGGCGATGATGAGGCGCTCCTGCGCCAGTTCCTGCATCAGGTAGCCGAAGCCCTGGTTCACTTCGCCAAGCAGGTTGCTGGCCGGCACGCGCACGTTGTCGAAGAACAGCTCGGCGGTGTCAGCGGCGGGCTGGCCCACCTTCTCGAGCTTGCGGCCACGGCGGAAGCCCTCGCGGCTGGTCTCGACCAGGATCAGGCTGATGCCCCGGGCACCGGCGTTCGGGTCGGTTTTGCAGACCAGCAGGATCATGTCCGCGCTCATGCCATTGGAGATGAAGGTCTTGCTGCCGTTGATGACCCACTCATCGCCGTCGCGCACGGCAGTGGTGCGGCAGGCCTTGACGTCGGAGCCGCCACCGGGTTCGGTCATGCCGATGGCCAGAATGGTCTTGCCCGTGCAAATATCGGGTAGCCACTTCTGCTTCTGCGCCTCGGTGCCCAGGCGCAGGATGTACGGGGCGATGATGTCCGAATGCAGATTGAAGCCTGCGCCGGAAATGCCGGCGCGGTGAAGTTCCTCCAGCACCACGGCGGCATGGCCGAAGTCGCCGCCGCCGCCGCCGTACTCGGTCGGAATGCCGACGCACAGCAGGCCTTCACGGCCGGCCTTGAGCCAGGTTTCGCGGTCGATGCGGCCGGCCTTGTCCCAGTCTGCCTGACGCGGCACGCATTCACGCTCGAAAAAGCGCCGCGCCGTTTCACGCAGCATTTCGTGGTCATCACGAAAAACGGTACGATTCACTTGCATGGTTAGTCTCCTTTCAATCCATCATTCCCGGCGGCCGTATGTCGCAGGCCCGCTCAATTCGCCTGCAAATCCCGCGCGCGATCTGCCTGGTCCTGTCGGGCCTGCAACTCGCGCCACAAGATTTTTCCGGTCGACGTGCGGGGCAGCAGGTCGACGAACTCCACCAGCCTCGGTACTTTGTATGCGGCCATGCGGTGGCGCGCCCATTCCGTGACGTCGGCCGGCTCAAGCGTGTTCTTTGCGCCCGGACGAAGCACCACGAACGCCTTGACAGTCTCTCCTCGGTGCGGATCGCGCGCCGAAATCACGCAGGCCTCCTGCACCGCCGGATGGCCATGCAGCGACGCCTCGATCTCTGCCGGCCATACCTTCAGACCCGAGGCATTGATCATCCGCTTGAGTCGGTCAGTGACATAGAAAAAGCCGTCTTCGTCGTGATAGCCGATATCGCCGCTGCGCATGAAGCGCTTGCCGTCGATCTCGATCAAGGCATCGGCAGTCGCCTCCGGTTTGTTCCAGTAGCCCGAGAACAGCGTGGGCGTGTGCATGACAATCTCGCCGGGCTCGTTCGGACCCAGTTCGGCTCCAGTCTGCGGGTTGATGACACGGGAATCGCAATTGATGTGCGGCACGCCGCCGCACTGCCGGCGGGCCGCTTGCGGTGGGTTGATGTGCGAAGCGCCGCATGTCTCCGTCATGCCGTAGCTTTCGATATAGGGGATGCCGAGCCGCTCCTCGATGGTGCGGGCCAGCGCCTCCGGCATTGCCGTCGCCCCGCCGTAGAGGCGGCGCATCGACGAAAGGTCGCGCTGTCCGATATCCGGCCTCGCGAACAGTTCGGCCAGCATTGGCGTGACCGCGCACCACATGCCGATGCCCTTGCGCTCGATCAGCTCGAGTGCTGCGTTGGCGTCCCAACGCGACAGCAAGACGACGGTTCTGCCGACCAACAGCGCCTGGTTGACGACGTTCATGCCGGCCACATGGTTGGTGGGCAGCACGACCAGCTCGCTCAGCTCGATGGGATCGCTCAGCCACGCCGCGCGATGCGTGATGGCATGTACGAAGGCACGGTGACTCAACATGGCCCCCTTGGGCTTGCCGGTCGTGCCCGAGGTATAAGCCACCACGGCGAGATCCCCGCCGAGCGCATGCATCGGTTCTGGCGTCAGTCCTGCCGCGAGCGCAGCCGAGAACGCATGCACGCCTTTCTGTTGGGTCGGCTGGGCCGGTTCGCGGACGAAATCCGGAACGTCCAGGTAAGGCACGTCCTCGGGCACGCCGGCGAACTCCGACGCGGCCCCGACCACGCAGTGATCGAGGGCGCTACTGTCGAGCAAAGACTGCGCGCGGGCCAGCATGTCCTGGGTCGTGACCAGCACGCGCGCGCCGGAGTCTTGGGCGTAGTACGCAATTTCCTCGGGTGTACTCATGGGGCTCATGGCAACGACCGCAGCGTCGCTGCGCAGCACGGCGTAGTAGGCCACCACGAACTGCGGGCAGTTTTGCATGAGCAGCAGCACGCGGTCGCCACGCTGCACACCAAGGCGCTGCACAAGGTAGCCGGCCATGGCCTGCACCGCGTCGTTGAGCTGGCCGTAGGTGGTCTGCCGGCCGTAGTAGTCGATCGCGACCTTGTCAGGCGTGGCCAGCGCGTTGACTTCGAGATGGCCGTACAGGTTGCGATCGGGCACTTCAAGCGTGCGCGGCACGCCGGCGGGCCAGTGGTCGTAGTGTCGGGTCAGGCGAGGCAACTTGTTCTCCGGGGAATGCTTGGCAGAAGGCTTGCCAGAAGGCAGTGCAGTTATTCCGGCTGGATGCCGGCCACGGTGATCAGGCGCTTCCACTCGACCTGGTCGTCGACGATCGTTTTGGCGAACGCCTCGCGGCCCTGGCCATAGGCCGCAGTGCCGCGCTGCTGGAAATGCCGCTGCGCTTCGGGTGAGTTGACGAACTCCAGGGCCAGTTGCGAGAGCTTCTCGACGATGGCCACAGGAGTGCCCGCGGGTGCCACAAGCCCGGTCCAGCTGGTGATGCCGACACCCTTGACTCCTGCCTCGGCGAGGGTCGGCACATTGGCCAGCGCCGGCACCTGCGACGGTCCGCAGATGGCAAGGGCGCGTAGCTTGCCGGCTTGCACCAGCGGCGCGGCGGCTGACACTTCCACGACCGTGTAGTCCACCACGCCGCCGATCAGGTCGGGCAACAGGTTGCTCATGGCCTTGTAGGGCACATCGACAGTCTTCATGCCGGCGCGGTCGTGGACAGCGGCCAGGATCACGCGGTAGCCGGCGCTGCTGGTGCCGAAGTTGAGCTTGCCGGCCCTGGCATGAGCGGCGGCAACGAGGTCGCCCATGGTGTGATAGGGCGACGAAGCCGACACGACCAGCGCTACCGGCAGCGCCGTCAGCCGTGCGATGGGCGTGAAGTCGCGGGTCGGCTTATAGGACAGGTTCTTGAACAGGGACGGATTGGCCGACATGCCGCTGGCCGACGTGAGCAGCAGGGTATAGCCGTCCGGTGCGGATTTGGCGACGTAGTCATGCGCGATGATCTGGTTGGCACCGGGCTTGTTCTCCACCACGAAGCTCTGGCCCGTCTTCTGGCCAAGAAACTTCGCCAGCAGGCGCGTGAAATCGTCCACGCCGGTGCCGGCGCTCGTCACCGACACGATGCGCACGGGGCGCACCGGATACTCCTGCGCCATCGCGATGGGTGCTGCCAGCATGGTGAACGCGGACACCATGGCGATACTCAGCAGTCCGCGCCTCCGGGTCGAAAAACGCTTGGTCATGCCTGTCTCCTCATCGGGTTCGTTCTTGTTCGGAACTGTGTCTGCCTGGCGCCTGTCACGAGCGCGCAGGTAGGACCGGCCAGCGAGGACAAGGATGAGGTGAGGCGGGAATGCTGTCGTTACCCGCGCCGGGTAAGTCCGCCGTGGGTGCGCAGGCGGGGAAACGACGAGGAAGGGCGGCGAAGGGAAGGTTGGTCAGGCCGACGCGCCCGCCTGCGCGAGGCTGCGCATGCGGGCGACTGCCTCGTCGCGGCTGCTGACGCCGAGCTTGGCGTAGATGTTCTTCAGGTTCCACTTCACGGTGTCGGGAGAAACGCCCAGGGTCCGGGCGATCTTCTTGTTCGGCATCGCCTGCGCGAGCAGTTCGATCACCTTGCGCTCCCGCTCGTTGAGCGACTCCGACGCTGCGCGGAAGGCCATCGTCGACACGTCGTCCCCCGGCTGCGGCGTCTGCGTGGCCGCCTGCAGGCGTTGCACGTAGAACGCGAGCACCGGGTCTGGCGAGGCGTCGCGCAGGATATCGGCGAGCCAGGCGGCAACCTGGGGTGAGACGTTCAGCACGCTGCGGACCAGGCCAAGTTCGTGCGCCTGTCGCAGCGCGTTGTAAGCGTGTTCGCGGGCCACCCTGGTCCGGCCAAGCGCGTGTTCGGCGATGGCCAGCTGCAGTTCGAGGCAGGCGGCGCGCTGTCTGCGGCCAGCCGAGCGCGCGTCGGCGATCAGGCCCGGAAGGCGCGACCTCGCATCCTCGAAGTCGTTCCAGTGCAGGCTCAGCGCCACGCGGGCGCTGCGGGCGATGTGCCTGGTCTCCCAGCCCGTTCCGGCGCTGGCATCGGCGTGGCGCTCGCCGGCGCTTTTCAGCCGTAGCAGCACGGCTTGCGCGAGATCGACCTCGCCCTGCGCGAGATGCCAGCGAAGACGCAGATTGAGCGCATAGGCCAGCATCCGGTCCACGCCAAGCGCGACTGCCCGGTCGTGCAGGCGTTCGAGGTAGTCATTGGCCTCCAGACGCCGCCCCGCCAGCCGGTGCGCGTCGGCGAGCACGACCATGGCCCGCATGACCGTGTCGGGTGGGGCTACGCGCTCCAGCATGTCGATGCGGTCCTGCAACAGGCGGCACACGGCTTCGTATTCGTTGGCCTCGTACAGCGCATGGGCCAGCAGGCCCGCAGCGTGGCAGGCGATGCCAAGGAAGGCGGCGCCGTAGCGGTCAGCTTCTTCGAGGACTTCGCGGAAGACCCGCTCGGCCTGGGAGATCGGCCCGTCCATGGCCATGACGGCGCCGGCGAACGAGCGCCCGAGCAGGCCCCCGCGGGGCGCGCCGCCGCGCCGTGCAGCCTCGTCGAGCAGGTCGCGGGCAAGCTGGTATTCGCCGCGCTGCAAATACATCCATGAAAGTACATTGCTGCGGCCGGCCACGGTGAAATCGTCGGCACTGTCAGGCACATCGGTCAGGTGCGGCATGATCTGCATGACGGCGTCGGCATCGTCCTGCTGCAGGCCGAGCGCGCCGCGCAGCACCATGAGGGCGTAGCGCTGTGCTGAATCGAGCGTCGGGCCCCAGGTGGCTTCCATGTGCGCAATGCTCTCGTGGGCAGCAGCCACGTCGCGCGAGTAGAGCTGGATATAGCCGATCGCCAGGCATAGCGTGAAGCGCGCACGGACATGGACCGCGGGCAACTCGCGCAGCAGGCTGGAGAGCTGGCTCAACTCGCCCCGGGCCAGCAGTTCCATCACGTGGTCCTCGACCACATTGGCTGCGGCCTCCGGTTCGCCGGCGCGGATCGCGTGGCGCACGGCCTCGTAGGTGTGTCCCCGCGCCCCGAACCAGTGCCAGGCCGTCGCATGCGCCGCCTCCTGCTCGCTCGCCGGCCAGCCCTCAAAGCGGGTCAGCAGCACTTCGCGCATCAGCGGATGGAGCCGGTACCAGGTTTCATGGCCGTGCTCGCCGAGCCGGGAGATGAAGGGGTTTCGCCCATCCAGCCCGGCCAGCCGGGCCGCCATGCGCGCGGCGCCACGCGGCTGGTCAGTCAGGGCCGCCGCCAGCGATGCGCAATACTGACCGCAGACGGACAGCCGCGTGAGCAGGTCCACGTCGTCAACGGGCAGGTGTGCCAGCACTTCCCGCTCGAAATAGCCGGAAAAGCTGGCCGCGTCGCGCAACTGGACGTGGCTGTGGGCCGGCGTGGCCTTGTGGCGTTTCTTCAGTTCGAGCGTCAGCAGTTGCAGGCCGGCGGCCCAGCCGTCGGTCAGCTCATGGATGGCTCGCGCTTCCTGGCGGCTGATCCTTGGTAGCCGGGCGCGCAGGAAGCGCTCTGACTCCTCCGGCGAGAACCGCAGGTCCTCCATGCCGACTTCGACAACCGCCCGCTCGGGTCGCGTACCCGACAGCGCCAGCGGCAGCGCGGGGCGCGTGCTGATGGCGAGATGGAACTGTGCGGGAGCGTATTCAAGCATCCATTGCAAGGCCTGAAGGGTGCGCGGATTGTTCAGGTGGTGGGCATCATCCAGCACCAGGGTCAGCGCGCGAGGCCGGCCGGCAATGGCATGGACCAGCGTGATGACCCAATGCTCAATGGCCGAATCGTGTGAATCGCGGCCCATCAGGAGCGACGCTTCACGCACGATGGCGAGGTCTACCTTCGCGAGGCTCGCCAGCAGGCACTGGAAGAAGCGGCCCGGCTCATCGTCCTCGGCAGTCAGCGAGAGCCACGCCACATCATGGTCGAGCGACAACAACGCCTGCCGCCAGACGGCCAGCGCGGTGGTCTTGCCGATCCCGGCCGGCCCCTGTACCACGACGCAGCGCTGGCTGCGCGCGTCCAGCAAGCGCGTGAGCAACGCGTCTCGCGCGATCATGCGCAGCGGCATGCGCGGCGGCTGGAGCTTCGACGTGTCAACGGATTCGATCACGGGCGTTCCTGTTCCGACAGAGGCATGACTGTTCCACGCTGCGCGCCCCTCCGGACGGGATAGCTGTCAGCGCGGGCAGCGTGACGCGACGGAATATGCGGTGCAGCAGGCGGGGAGCAAGGATGCGAAGCATGGGCGCGATCGTATCACCGGCGCACAGCTGGCGTCCCGCCCGGCGGGCGGGCTTGCACGCCAAGGCGCGCGACCAGCTACCCGATCGGGGTAGTTGCCAGCATGGCGCCTTCCCGCAAGATGGCCCGTGATGCGACGCGCCGAGTGCGCGCCAGAACACCAAGCGCGCGTCGACAGCGGGGGCGGAAGTGCCCCTCCAATCCAGAGGAAGCGAAATGAGCGAAAAAGTCATTGTTGGTGGTGTGGGCATGATCCCCTTCAGCAAGCCGGGTGCCAGTCCCAGCTATACCGACATGGGCGCCGCGGCCGTACGCCAGGCCCTGGCCGACGCCGGCATCGGCTATGAACTGGTCCAGCAGGCTTACGTCGGCTACGTCTATGGCGACTCCACCAGCGGCCAGACCGCGCTTTACGAAGTCGGCCTGACCGGCATTCCCATCGTCAATGTCAATAACAACTGCTCCACCGGCTCCACGGCCCTCTACCTGGCCCGCCAGGCCGTGGCGCTGGGCGAAGCGGACTGCGTGCTCGCACTCGGCTTCGAACAAATGCAGGCCGGCGCGCTGAAGTCGCACTGGGATGACCGCCCGCTGACTCGCGCCCGCTTCGTCCATGTCATGCGCGACCTGACCGCCGATGTGCCGGAACTGCCCCAGGCGCTACGGACGTTCGGCGGCGCTGGCCGAGAGCACATGCAGAAGTACGGCACGAAGATGGAAACCTTTGCCGCCATCCGTGCCAAGGCCAGCCGCCACGCCGCCAACAACCCGCTGGCGCTGTTCAGGAACGTGGTGACCACCGAGGATGTGATGAACGACAAGGTGATGTGGCCCGGCGTGATGACCCGCCTGATGGCTTGCCCGCCGACCTGCGGCGGCGCTGCGGCGCTGATCGTGTCGGAGAAATTCGCGAAGAAGCACAACCTGCGCACCGATGTGCAGATCCTGGCCCAGGCCATGACCACCGACCCCGCCGAGTCGTTCGACCCGCCGTCGGTCATCAGCTACGCCGGCTTTCACATGGCCCAGGCCGCAGCCAGCAAGGTTTACGAGAAGGCGGGCGTCGATCCACACGACATCAAGGTGGTCGAGCTGCACGATTGCTTCGCGCACAACGAATTGCTTTCCTATGAAGCGCTGGGGCTGTGCGAGGTTGGCGAGGGCGAGAAGTTCGTGATGGACGGCGACAACACCTATGGCGGCCGCGTGGTCACCAACCCGTCGGGCGGGCTGCTGTCCAAGGGCCACCCGCTGGGCGCGACCGGCCTCGCGCAGTGCTACGAACTGACCCACCAGCTTCGCGGCACCGCCGACAAGCGGCAGGTCGAAGGCGCCGATCTTGCGCTGCAACACAACCTCGGCCTCGGCGGCGCCTGCGTGGTGACGCTCTATGGCCGCAACTGACGTATCCAGACAAGACAAGGAGACATCCAGCATGAGCAAAACCCTCGAAGGCAAGGTTGCCATCGTTACTGGCTCGGGCCGCGGCATCGGCCGCGAGGTGGCCCTGAAGCTCGCCAGCCAGGGCGCCCGCGTGGTCGTGAACGACCTCGACGCCGAACCCGCGAACGAAGTCGTCGCCGAGATCGGCAAGCGCGGCGGCGAGGCGCTGGCTTTCGCCTGCAACGTCACCGATCCCGACTTCGGCACGCGCCTGGTCAAGGCCGCGCTCGACCGCTTCGGCGCCATCGACATCATTGTCAACAATGCCGGCTACACCTGGGACAACGTCATCCAGAAGATGACCGACGAGCAGTGGGACGCCATCATCGACTGCCACCTGAAGGCCCCGTTCAACCTGTTGCGCGCGGTGCAGCCCTACTTGCGCGAAGTCAGCAAGGCCGAAGCCGAGGCCGGCAAGGAAGTGTTCCGCAAGGTGGTGAACATTTCGTCGATCTCGGGCACGCAGGGCAATGCGGGCCAGGTCAATTACTCGGCTGCCAAGGCGGGCGTGGTAGGCATGACCAAGACCCTGGCGCGCGAATGGGGCCGCATGAAGGTCAACGTCAACTGCGTGGCCTTCGGCTTTATCGAGACGCGCCTGACGCAACCGACCACCGAAGAGAAGACGGTCAGCATCGACGGCCGCGACATCAGGGTAGGCGTGAACCCGGACCGTATCGTCCAGGCCGGCAAGGACACGCCGCTGGGCCGCCCCGGCAAGCCCGAGGAAGCCGCCGGTTCTGTCTATATGTTCTGCATTCCGGAATCGAACTACGTGACGGGCCAGACGATCATCTGCGGCGGTGGCCGTGGCGGCTTCTGACGAAGGACTGCCTAAATGCCTTCACGCCCTCGCCGTGGCGTGAAGGCATGCGCAGCCCGACGCCGCGCTGCCTGCGCCTCGTTGCGGCACCGCCGATACGCCAACGGTATCGCGCGACACGAACAAAGTATTATCCGAGCCCCCACGCAATCCGTAGCATGGTCCCTCATCGAATCGAGGAGCCTTTGCATGAGCGGTCCGCTTTCCGGGGTGCGCATTGTCGACGTGACGACAGTGCTGATGGGCCCTTACGCCACCCAGATCCTGGGCGACCTGGGTGCCGATATCGTCAAGATCGAAGCACCGTCGGGCGACAACGTCCGCAATATCGGACCCGGGCGCCACGACAACATGTCGGGCCTCTTCCTGCACTGCAACCGCAACAAGCGCAGCATCGTGCTCGACCTGAAGCAGCCCGAGGGCAAGGCCGCCTTGCTGAAGCTTGCCGAGACGGCGGACGTCTTGATCTACAACGTCCGCCCGCAGGCGATGGCCCGGCTCGGGCTGGATTACGAGACGGTCGCGGCGGTCAATCCGCGCATCGTCTACGTGGGCGCCTACGGTTATGGCCAGAACGGCCCCTACGCCGCCAAGCCTGCCTACGACGACCTGATTCAGGGCGCCTCGGGCATCCCCACGCTGGCCGTGCAGGCCGGCTCGCCCGAGCCGCGCTACGCGCCGCTGGCCATGGCCGACCGCATCGTCGGCATGAGCGCGGCCAATGCCGTGACGGCCGCGCTGTTTCATCGCGAACGCACCGGCGAAGGCCAGCGCATCGACATTCCGATGTTCGAAACCATGGCCGCCTTCGTGCTGGGCGACCACATGATGGGCGCGACCTTCGAGCCGCCGCTGTCGCCGCCAGGCTATGCGCGCCTGCTCAATGATGACCGCAAGCCATACAAGACCAGCGACGGCCACGTCTGCGTGCTCGTCTATAACGACAAGCAGTGGCAGAGCTTCTTCACGATGATCGGCCAGCCGGACCTGATGGCAAAGGACCCGCGTTTCTCCAGCATCGGCAAGCGCACCGAGAACATCCGCGAGTTGTACCGCATGGTCGCCGAGGTGATGGTGACGCGCACCACGTCCGAATGGCTCGCACTGCTGGAAGCGGCCGATATTCCGGTCATGCCGATGAACACCATGGACTCGCTGCTGACCGATCCGCACCTGAACGCAGTGGGCTTTTTCAGGGAGGTCGAGCACCCCAGCGAGGGCCGCACGCGCCAGATGGCCGTGGGTTCCACCTGGTCACGCACGCAACCTGAAGAACTGCGCTGCCACGCGCCGCGCTTCGGCCAGCACAGTGCAGAACTGCTGCGCGAGGCCGGCTACGACGACGACCGCATCGCGGCACTGGCCGCCGCGGGCGTGACCATGCTCGACCGCCATGGCTGACCACATACCAATATTCCGCAAGCCGGAGACCACATGTTCCAATTGACCACCCAGCAACAGGAAATCCGCGACGCCATCCTTAAGATCTGTGAACGCTTCGACGCCGACTACTGGCTGGAGAAAGACCGCGCGGGCGGCTTCCCGTTCGACTTCCACAAGGCACTGGCCGATGCCGGCTGGCTCGGCATCGCGATTCCCGAGGCCTACGGCGGCTCGGGCCTCGGCATCACCGAGGCGGCCGTGATGATGCAGGCGGTGGCCGAGTCCGGCGCAGGCATGAGCGGCGCATCGGCGATCCACATGAACATCTTTGGCCTGAGCCCCGTGGTGCAGTTCGGCACCGAGGCGCAGAAACAGCGCATGCTGCCGCCACTGATTGCCGGCACCGACCGCGCCTGCTTCGCCGTCACCGAACCGAACACCGGGCTCAACACCACCCAGCTCAAGCTGCGCGCCGTGCGCGAGGGCGACCACTACGTGCTGAACGGCGCCAAGACCTTTATCTCCACGGCCAGCACGGTCGAGAAGATGTTGATTCTGGCCCGCACCACGCCGCTGGAAGAGGTCAGGAACAAGACGGAAGGCCTGTCGCTGTTCTACACGAGCATCGACCGCAACCATGTCGAGACCCGCGAGATCGACAAGATGGGGCGCAAGGCGGTGGACACCAACCAGGTGTTCATCGACAACCTGAAGGTGCCGGTCGAAGACCGTATCGGCGAGGAAGGCAAGGGCTTCCACTACATCCTGCACGGCATGAACGCCGAGCGCGTCCTGGTGGCGGCCGAGGCCATCGGCCTGGGCCGCGTGGCGCTGCAGCGCGCCACGCAGTATGCCAAGGAGCGCGTGGTGTTCAATCGCCAGATCGGCCAGAACCAGGGCGTGCAGCATCCGCTCGCCGAATGCTGGATGAAGCTGGAGGCGGCCAACCTGGTGATGCTTAACGCCGCCCATCTGTTCGACCGAGGCGAGAACTGCGGCGCGCAGGCCAATGCAGCCAAGTACCTCGCCGCCGAAGCCTGCCACGACGCCTGCCAGACGGCCGTGATGACGCACGGCGGCTTCGGCTACGCCAAGGAGTACCACGTCGAGCGCTACCTGCGCGAGTCATACGTGCCGCGCATCGCTCCGATCAGCCCGCAACTGATCCTGTGCTTCATTGCCGAGAAGGTGCTCGGCCTGCCGAAGTCGTACTGAATCCGGAGAACACCACATGCAGAACGAAATCCTGCTCGGCGGCGGCTTCTATTTCGATGACCTCGCCGTGGGTGCGCGCTTCCGCTCGCGCGGCCGCACCATCACCGAAACCGATCTCGTCAACTTCGTCAACCTGAGCTGGCTGAACGAGGAACTCTTCACCAACCTGCACGATCGCGAGCACATGGCGATCCAGGGGCGCCTGGTGCCGGGCGCGCTGGTCTACGCGTGTGCCGAAGGGCTGGTCACGCCGTCGATGCAGGGCACCGGGCTGGCCTTCCTGAACGCCGAACTGGACGTGAGCGCGCCGACCTTCGTGGGCGACACCATCCACGTCGAATGTGAAGTGATCGAGCACCGCGCGACTTCGAAACCGGGCCGTGGGCTGGTCCGGACCCGCAACAGGGTGGTCAACCAGGACGGCAAGCTTCTGATGACCTACACGCCGCTGCGCATGATGCGCATGCGCGGCGCCACCGAGAACAAGGAGTAACAAGCATGGCCGACTTCCTCAAGATCGAACGCGACGGCCCGATCGCCATCGTCACGATGAACCGTCCCGAGACGCGCAATGCGCTGTCGGACGAAGACGTGGTCGATGCCTTCGTGAGGTGCTGTGCCGACATCAACGCCGACCTGTCGGTTCGCGTGATGGTGCTGACAGGCGCTGGTCCGGCATTCTCGTCGGGCGGTAATCTCAAGACACTGCGCGACACCGTGGGGGCTGGTCTCGGCGAGCCGTCGATGAGCCGCTACGCCTACCGCGACGGCATCCAGCGCATCCCGATGGCGCTGTACAACCTCGAGGTGCCGACTATTGCTGCTGTCAACGGTCCGGCCTATGGCGCCGGCAATGACCTGACCTGCATGTGTGATGTACGCATCGCCAGCGAGCACGCGGTGTTCGCCGAGAGCTTTGTCAAGCTCGGCCTGACCCCCGGCGACGGCGGCGCGTGGCTGCTGCCGCGCGTGGTGGGGATGTCGCGTGCGTGCGAAATGTCGTTCACCGGCGAGCCCATCAGCGCCCAGAAAGCGCTGGAGTGGGGCATGGTGTCGAGCGTGGTAGCGGCCGAGGAATTGATGCCGGCCGCGCTGGAGATGGCCCGACGCATCGCCGCCAACTCCGGCCCGGCGCTGCGCATGACCAAGCGACTGCTGCGCGAAGGCCAGCACACCCGCCTCGATACGCTGCTTGAAATGTCGGCGGCCTGCCAGGCACTGGCGCATCACACCGCCGAGCATGAATCGGCACTCGACGCAGCGCTGCAGCGGATGTCGAAGTAAGGCGCAGGTGCACTGCATGCCTCGCCTATAAACATAAGGAGACAAGATGGATCGACAACGCCGCCGCGTACTTACGGCCTTGCCGGCAATCGGTGCACTGGCTTCGCCACTGCGCGCGCTTGCCAACGAACCGGCCGGCTGGCCGGACAAGCCCATCCGCATGGTGTTGCCCTATGCGGCGGGCGGCCCTACCGACGTGGTGGCGCGCGCGCTGGCAGCGAGGATGACCGGCCAGCTCGGCCAGCAGATCGTGGTGGAGAACCGTACCGGCGCGAGCGGCAATATCGCCTGCGAGTTTGTCGCCCACGCGCCGCCAGACGGCTACACGGCGCTGTACCACTCGTCGGGTTTCGCCATCAGCCCCGCGCTGTACAAGAAGCTCAACTATGACCCGGTGCGCGACTTCGCGCCGGTCGGGCTGGCGGCAACCATCCCCGCGGTGCTGATGGTCAACAAGGACCTGCCGGTCAGGAACATTCGCGAGTTCATTGCCTATGTGAAGGCGCGGCCCAACCAGCTCAGCTTCGGCACCGGCGGCGTGGGCAACATCACGCATCTCGCCGTGGCGCTGTTCCTGCAGGCCAACCAGCTTGAAGCCATCCACGTGCCTTACAAGGGAACCTCGCCAGCCATGACCGACCTGATCGGCGGCCGCACACAGTTCATGCTCGACGCAGTCAGCTCGGCGCTGCCCTACATCAAGGACGGCCGCGTGCGCGCGCTTGCCCTGACCAGCAAGGAAACGCTGCCCGCCCTGCTTGGCGTGCCGACCCTCGACGGCTCGGTCATGCCCGGCTTTGTCGCGCCGACGTGGCACGGCATCCTGCTGCCTGCCGGAGCGCCGAAGGACGTGGTGCACCGCTGGAACACGGCGCTGGCCGCTGCCACGCGCGATCCCGCCGTGGTCGCCCAGTTCGCGCCGCAGGGCGTTGCGTTCCAGGCGTCCACGCCGGAGCAGTTCGCCACCTACCTGAAAACGGAAACCCGACGCTGGGAACAGGCTGCCCGCGCCGCCGGCGTCGAGCCGGAATAACGTTGACCTGAAAAGAAGGAGATCCGTGATGGCTTCCTGGAAACCCATGCTGGCGATGTTCGCTGCCAGCGCCACCGTGTTCGCGCTCACCGCAGGCGCGTCCGCCGCACAGGCCGCGTGGCCCGACCACGCGGTCAAGGTGATCGTCTCGCTGCCGCCTGGCAGCGGCGCCGATACCACTGCGCGCTTCATCTCGAAATACCTGTCGCAGGAGCTCGGCCAGCCTTTCGTGGTCGAGAACCGCCCGGGCGCCAACAGCTTTATCGCCGCCCGCGCCGTGGCCGAGGCCGCGGCGGACGGCTACACGATGTTCGTCGCCAGCAACTCGCCGATGGTCACCAATGCGGCGGTGTTCAGGAAGCTGCCGTATGACCCCGTGAAGGACTTTGCCCCGGTGGCAAGCCTGGCCCGCTTCCCGATGGTGCTGGTGGTGCCCGCCAGTTCGCCGTACAAGACCCTGCAGGAACTGGTCGCTGCCGCGAAGCAGGCGCCCGGCAAGCTCAACTACGCCAGCGGTACGCCGACCTACCAGGTGGCAATGGAGCGCTTTCACGACCGCAACGGCATCCGTGGCAATCCCATCCAGTACAAGGGCACCTCGCCGGCCATCAACGATACGGCGGGCGGCAATGTCGACTATTCCATCGCCGAGGTCAGCGCCGTGATGCCGCTGATCCACGCCGGCAAGCTGCGGCCGCTGGCGGTGGCGAGCGACACGCGGATCAAGGAGCTGCCGCAGATGCCGACGGTGTCCGAGGCCGGCACCAAGGGCTTCGAGGCCTATGCCTGGACCGGCGTGTTCTTCCCGGCCAGTACCCCGGCGGCGATCGTCGACAAGGTCTCCGCACTGGTGCGAAAAACGATGAACAGCCCTGACGGCGCTGCCTTCATCAACAACCTCGGTGGACTGGTTTTCACCGGCACACCGGCACAGTTGCGGGAGTTCCAGGTGAAGGAGATCGAGGCAACCCGGAAGATCGTGAAGGCAGCAAAGATTCCGGTGGAGTGACGACCGGCGTCAGGTTGCGGCGTCTTGTGCTGCGGCCACCGTCTCATGCGCCAGCGCGATGAAGTTTCGCGCCGCGGGCGTCAGCGCGTCCGGCAGCGTGGCCAGCGAGATGGCCACGTTCAGCGACGCAGGCAGGTTGTCGAGCGTGAGCAGCCGCACGCCGTCGCCGGCGTACCTGGCCGCCTGCGACGGCACCAGTCCCACACCCAGGCCGCTTTCGACCAGGCTCAGCAGCGTCTGCACCTGCACGGCTTCCTGCGCGATGCGCGGTTGGATACCGGCTTCGTTGAACGCGTACATCGTCAGCGAGTACATGGTCGGGACCAGCGTGCGCGAGTAGATGATGAAGGGCTGGTCGGCCGCTTCACGCAGGTGGATGTGGCCGCGCCCGGCCAGCGGCGAGTCGGGGGGCACGGCCAGCACCATCACGTCCTTCTGCAACAGCGACAGCTCCGCTGTGGTCGGCACCAGCACCGGAGAGCGCACCAGCGCGACGTCGAGCGTGTGATTTTCCACCCGCCGCAGCAGGTCGAGCGTGGTCGATTCCTCGATCACGAGGTCCACGCGCGGATAGCGGCGGCGAAAGCGCCGGATGATGACCGGCATCATCGAATAGCTGGCCGAGCCGACGAAGCCGACGCTCAGCAGCCCCTGCTCGCCGGATTCGCCCTCGCTGGCGGAGCGCTTCACCTCGTCGACAAAGAACATCGCCCGGCGCGCGTTGCGCACCACCGCCTCGCCCGAAGGCGTCAGCTTCAGCCCCGACGGCAGCCGCTCGAACAGCATGACGCCCAGTTCTTCCTCCAGCTTCTTGATCGACGTGGACAGCGGTGGCTGTGCCATGTGCAGGCGCTCTGCCGCGCGGTGGAAATTCAGGGTTTCGGCCAGGACGATGACCTGTTTGAGTTGGCGAAGCTCCATGGCGGATCGGCGGAAGAAGAAAAGGGGGCAATACGAAAGAGGTATCGGGCAGTCTGAATCGGATATTGGACGGACCCCGGCCCGAGGCTGAAGATTATGCCACGCAGGTCGGCGCGGGTTTGTCGCCATGCCGACCGTTCCATCATATCGACCTACCAACGGGTGCTACATTGAATCCGGTCTTTTCCGCACTCTCGCTGGCGGCGATCCCGCCCGAGGATGAAGCCCTGCGCGCGCCCGTGCGCACGTTCCTGCAAGACTACCTCGGCGACATGCCGCCCGAGGTCCGTGCCCGCTCCTGGATGGGCTTCGACGCCGATTTCAGCCGCGCGCTTGCCAGGCAGGGCTGGATCGGCCTGACCTTGCCGAAAGCGTATGGCGGCGCCGGGCGCAGCAGCTTCGCCCGCTTCGTGCTGCTGGAGGAACTGCTCGCCTGCGGCGCGCCGGTCACGGCCCACTGGATTGCCGACCGCCAGAGCGCGCCGCTGGTGCTGCGCTTCGGCTCGGAGGCCCAGCGCCAGTCGCTGGTACCCAGGATCGTGCGCGGCGAGGCCTTCGTCTGCATCGGCATGAGCGAGCCCGACACCGGCTCCGACCTGGCCAGCGTGCGCACCCGTGCCGTGCCCAACGACAAGGGCTGGCTGCTCAACGGCCGCAAGATCTGGACGACCAACGCCCACCGCTCGCATTACATGGTCGCGCTGGTGCGCACGTCCGGCGCGCCGGAGGATCGTCACAAGGGGCTGTCACAGGTGCTGATCGACCTCTCCCTGCCGGGCATCACCATCCGCCCGATCGCGGACATCGCGGGCGACTCGCACTTCTGCGAAGTCCTGTTCGAGGACGTGCAACTTCCGCCCGACGCGGTGATCGGCGAGGAAGGCGATGGCTGGAAGCAGGTCAACGCCGAGCTGGCCTTCGAGCGCAGCGGTCCGGAGCGCATCTATTCGAGCATCGTGCTGGCCGAGCAATGGCTGGAAGCGCTGCGCGCCGCGCCCACGCAACCAGCCGCAGCGGTGGCCATTGCCGGGCGCATGGCCGGGCGGCTGGCCGTGCTGCGCGCGATGTCGCTGGCCGTGGCGAGCAAGCTCAACCAGGGCGAGCGCCCCGATCTCGAAGCGGCGCTGGTCAAGGACCTTGGCACCGAGTTCGAGCAATGCGTGCCGAACTGGATCGCCGAAGGACTGGACGCGATGGGCACGCCTGCGTCGCCCGCGCTGATGCGCACGCTGGCCTACGTGATGCAGCTCAACCCCTCCTACTCGCTGCGCGGGGGCACCCGCCAGATCCTGCGCGGCATCATCGCCCGCGGCCTGGGTCTGCGCTGATACAGCAGCTGTCCGACTGGAAAGACCATGACTGACGCAATTTCCGACGAATTCGAGAAAGCCCTGGCCGACCTCTGCACCGACGAGCGCTTGCGCGCCATCGAGGCCGGCGCCGACGCCGCCGGACTGTGGGAAGCCGTCGACGCGCTCGGCTTCACCGACGCCCTCGTGCCCGAGTCGCAAGGCGGCGCGGGCCTGACGCTGGCCGACGCCTTCCCGCTACTGCTTGCCGCCGGCAACGCCGGCCTGAGCCTGCCGTTTGGCGAGACCATGCTGGCGCGCGCATTGCTGGTGCCGGCTGGCTGGCACGCCGACGGCGCGTGCATCGCCGTGGCCGCCGCGCGCGTGACCGACGACGGTGCCATCGTCTGCTTCAATGTGTCCGGGGCGCGGCTGACGCGCTACGTGCTGGCCGAGGCCGGCGACGAATGGCTGCTGCTGCCGGTCGGCGCCGCCGAACAGACTCCGGGGGCGTTCCGCCCGAACGCTTCCGCGTCATTGCGCTGGACGGGCGCGGCGCAGGCAGTGTTTCGCTTCCCGCGTGCGAATGCCAGCGCCGAAGCGATCTGCAACGCTGTGCACGCCGCCGCCATGGCCGGTGCGCTGGCGCGCGTACTGGCGCTGAGCGTCACCTACGCGAGCGACCGCAAGCAGTTCGGCCGTGCCATCGGCCAGTTCCAGGCTGTGCAGCAGGACCTCGCCGTGCTCGCGGAGGAAGCCTGCTCGGCCGCTACCGGCGCGCGCATGGGCTGCACCGCGCAATGCCTGCCCGACCCGCTGCGAGCCGCCACCGCCAAGCTGCGCGCCTGTGAAGCGGCCGCACGCGCCGCCGCCACGGCGCATGCGGTGCACGGTGCCATCGGCATCACCGAGGAACACGTGCTTGGCGTGTTCACCAACCGCCTGCACGAATGGCGCATGACGGCCAGCACGGACGGGCGCTGCGCCGAGATTCTCGGCAGAGCGCTACTGGCCCAGCCAGGCCTGACGCTGCACGACTTCGCTCGCACCCAACTGACCCCGACGCTGCTGGCGTCGGACCACTGAACACGGACCGGATCATCCATGCAGACCCAGAACGACCCTCAGAGCGCCCTGCGCCAGCGGGGCTTGCGCCGTGGCGTGGCGGCGCTGTGCCTGGGCGGCGGCGAGGCCACGGCGATGGCCATCGAGGTGGCCTGATCGGGCCGGCTGAACGATGACAAACAAGGGGGACAAACGCATGGGACCACTGGCAGGCGTGAAGATCGTCGAACTGGCCGGGATCGGCCCGGGCCCCATGTCGGCCATGCTGTTGGCCGACATGGGCGCCACGGTGCTGCGGATCGAACGACAGGAAGCGGCCGATCTCGGGATCAAGCGGCCGCTGCAGTACAACCTTCTGATGCGCAACCGTAAGGCCATTGCGCTCGACCTGAAAGAGCCGGACGCCATCGAACTGGTGCTGGATCTGGTCGGTCAGTCCGACGCGCTGATCGAGGGATTCCGCCCCGGGGTGACCGAGCGCCTGGGCCTCGGCCCCGACGTGTGCCTGAAGCGAAACCCGAGGCTGGTCTACGGCCGCATGACAGGCTGGGGCCAGACCGGGCCGCTGGCGCATGCGGCCGGACACGACATCAACTACGTTTCGTTGTCCGGCGCGCTTAACGCGATCGGCCGCAAGGACCAGCCACCCAGCGTACCGCTGGCACTGGTGGGCGACTTCGGCGGAGGTGCCACCTTCCTGACCATGGGCTTGCTCGCCGCCATCATCGAGGCGCGCACCAGTGGCAAGGGGCAGGTGGTGGACGCTGCCATCGTCGACGGCGCGATTGCGCTTAGCACGGCCTTCTACGGTCTCAACGCCGGCGGCCTGTGGCATCCCGAGCGTGGCAACAATGTGCTCGACTCCGGCGCGCCGTTCTACGACGTCTACCAGTGCAAGGATGGCGGCTACATCTCGATCGGCCCGATCGAGGCGCGTTTCTACGCCGACCTGGTCAGGCGGCTCGGCCTCGATCCCGCCGAACTGGGCGACCAGAACGACACCGCCGCATGGCCGCACGCCAGAGAGGCTTTCGCCCGCGCCTTCCTGACCCGCAGCCGCGACCATTGGTGCGCCGAACTGGAAGGCACCGACGTCTGCTTCGCGCCGGTGCTGTCGTTCGGCGAGGCACCGCTGCATCCGCACCTGCAGGCGCGCGGTAGTTTCGTCGAAGTCGACGGTGTGGTCCAACCGGCCCCGGCGCCGCGCTTCAGCCGCACGCCATCGGCCATGCCGACCGCCCCCGAGGCAGGTAGTCCGGGCAGCGCCGGACGCGCACTGGACGGCTGGCTCAGCGCCGAAGCCATGGCGGGGTGGCGGGCACGGGGAGTCTTCGGCGGCTAGGAACCGGGTTCGCGTTTTCGCAGGGGCGGCGGGCTTGTCGGTAATGGACGTACGTGCCTGCGCCGCCCGTTACGCCGGCTCAAGCGGGATGCGGGCGCTTTGCTGCCGCATTGACTACGCCGTAGCGCTCACGCAGTTGCTGCTTGTACAGCTTGCCAGTCGGCAGCCGCGGCATGTGGTCGATGAAATCGACCGAGCGCGGAATCATGTAGCTGGCCACCTTGCCGCGCAGATAGGCAATCAGCTCTTGGCCGAGCGCCGGGCTCGGCGCCACGCCTGGCGCCGGCTCGACGATGGCCAGATCAGTCGCCGCGCGCAGGTTTGCCACTTTGGCCGCCATCATTTCTCTTCCCGCATCGATGGCGTAAAGGTGATTCCTACCAGCAAGCCTTCCGGTCCGACGAAGCGACTGACGGTCTGGCCCCACGGCTCATTCCGGTTCCTGACCAGCATCCGATACCCTTGTGCTTCAAGTTCCGCCGTAGCCGCTTCGACGTTGTCGACATCAAACTCGATCCAGGCTTGCGGAATGGGTATGTCATGAGGCCATGAATCCGTGCCGAAGCACGACTGGGCAGCCTGGGAGAGCGGCCACAAGGCGAAAGTGTTTGCGCCTTTCAGACTCTCGGTATGGAGGTAGCCGCCTTTCTCTTCCTTGAAGGGGATAGCGAAGGCCCGACTGTAGAGCTCGCGGCTTGCCTGGGCCTCAATCACAATCGGGCCAAAGCCTGCGATGAACAAGGCCGTGGCTTTTCGGATCTTTTCCATGGCTTCTCCTCGGCTGCGAATGAGCGGCGCCATGAGGAACGAACATGTCCGCCCGCGCCCGTCGAACTGATATGGCGGCCGGTATTCAGGTAGCGCGAGGCAAGGATGAGTGTAGGCTTGTTTCAGGTGGCCGGCAGGCATCTCCGCCCGGCAGCGAACGGCGATCGGGCGGGTTCGGTGGTGCTCGCCGCACCAAATTCCGCCCGCAGAAACAGGTACGCCATCGTAGCGAGGGAACCCCGCAAGGCCGCGCAGCAGTGCGCAAGAGGACTCAGGCCTGAGTTGGGGCGGGATCGCCGACCGTTTCCGCGTCAGGCGCGTGCAGGCGACGGTGCAGCTCGTCAATGCGTTCGCGGCTGGCCCGCAACTCCTCACGCCCCGGCTCGGTGAGCAGGTAGACGCGTCCGATGCCATCCCTGAGCACACTTTGCAAATAGCCTTCCATCTGCAACGCGCGCAGCAGCGGCCGCACCGTGCCGATGTCGACCTGGAAGCCGTATTCCATCAACATTTCTGCGAGCATGGCCACGGTCGCGGGGACCTCCATGGCAAATTGCAGGACGTAAACGCGGGCGAGCAAGCCCAGGAACTGTCGTTTCATGAGGCAGGCAACGCGGAACCGGGAGGGCCGGTTGACGCAAATCGCAAATGTGAGGCATGCGCGACCGGTATGGTCGTCAGAACAATTTGCCTGGCATGCCGGCACAGCAAGCTTGCGCCTGCTTGCGGCAAAAAAGAAGCCGCCAGAGTCCTGGCGGCTTGTCGGGAATGCGTCGGAGGGGTCAATTAACTCTGGCGCAGACCAGATTTTAGTTTGATCTAAGTCCCGTTGTCACGCCCCTGTCGCATATTCCCCTCTAGCGAGGGGGGCGACTGAAAGCCGCTTGCAAGGTTGCGTGGCGCGCAGCGACCAGATCGCCACATTTCCACGTAGAACGGGCAGGAATGACGTTATTTTGTGCTCGGTAGCTTGCATTGGTATCAAGAAAACCATGACGTCATCGTGGCGATGCAGAGGTCCGAAAACAGCTTGCGGAGGGCGGAACGCGGGCGTCTAATCCGCCCATGCCGATGGCCAGACATAAACCATGAAACCCGCCGATTTCGTCCGCCTGCTGTCGCTGGCCGCCATCTGGGGCGCCAGCTTCCTGTTTATCCGCATCGGGGCGCCGGTGCTGGGACCCTTGCCGACCGCGTTCGTGCGGGTGCTCATCGGCGCGGTCACGCTTGCCGCGTGTCTGCCGGTGCTGGGCTTGCGCTGGGATATGCGCGGCAAGTGGCCGGCCGTGCTCGTCCTGGGGGTGGTGAATTCCGGCATTCCGTTCGCCATGTACGCGATCGCGGCGCTCTGGCTGCCGGCCGGATACTCCGCCGTGTTCAATGCCATGACGCCGCTGATGGGTGTGCTGATCGGATCGCTTTTCTTTGCCGAACGCCTGACGCGCGCCAAGGCGGCTGGCGTGGTGCTGGGCATTGCGGGCGTGGCCGTGCTCACCCGTACCGGGCCGGTGGCGTTTTCCGTGGACGTGCTGCTCGGCGCGGGCGCCTGCCTGGTGGCCACGGCATGCTACGGGCTGGCTGGTTTCCTGACGCGGCGCTGGATCACCGAACGCGGTGGGCTGGACAGCCGCCTGGTGGCCGCTGGCAGCCTGGCCGGGGCCACGCTGTTCCTGCTGCCGTTCAGCCTTGGCGCGCTGGCGCAGCACAACACGCTGCCTGATGCCGGCACAGGGGTTTGGGCCGCCATGCTGGGACTTGGCGTGGTCTGCACCGCGCTGGCCTACATCCTCTATTACCGGCTGATTGCCGACCTGGGGCCGGTGCGGTCGCTGACCGTGACCTTCCTGATCCCGCCATTCGGCATCGTCTGGGGCGCACTGTTCCTGCACGAGTCGCTGTCCTGGGCGCACTTGGCAGGTGGCGCGCTGATCGGCGGCGCGGTGTGGCTGGTGCTGCGTCCGGCCCGGCCGCTGGCGCAGCCTGAGCCCGCGCGCGGCTGAGCTCCAGGCCTTCAGGTCTTCAGGTGCCGACCATCACGTTGTAGCGCTCGCGCACCAGTGTCACCACACGCCGCGCCTGGCGCAGGTTGCGTACGGCATCGGCTTCGGAGCGCTCGGGGAAATCCACTTCGGCGCTCCAGTTGCAGCCGGTGTGGTCCGGCCGGTGCACGCACAGCGTGCGCAACTGGCAGTCCCGGCAGCCAGGCTCCTGGCGCAGGCAGAGGTTGAGCAGGCGCTTCAGTTCGGACAGGGGCTTGGTCAGTCGCTCCATGGTCGGCTCCGCTAAGGCTCGCCGCGCGTGTCAGCCGGTCGACTGACACGCGCGGCATTCCGGGCAGATGCCGTACAGGACCAGCATGTGCTCGCGCAGCGCGAAGTCGTTGTCGGCAGCCACCTGTCGCTGGCGCTGCTCGATCCGCTCGTCCCGGAATTCCTCGACGCGTCCGCAGGTCACGCAGATCAGGTGATCGTGGTGGCCGCCCTCGTTGAGCTCGAACACCGCATGGTCCGATTCGAAGCTGTGGCGCAGCAGGAGATCGGCCTGGACGAGCTGGTTGAGCACGCGGTACACGGTCGAGAGCCCGGCATCGTCGGTCTGGGTAAGCAGAATGCGGTAGACGTCTTCGGCGCTAAGGTGGCGCCGCTCGCTGGTGCGGAACGCTTCCAGGATGCGCATGCGCGGCGAGGTAGCCTTGAGGCCGGCGCGCTTGAGATGGGCAGGATCGGACATCACGGTTGACATGGCATGCGGCTGCGGGCGCCGTCCGGGGGATGGCGCTGGGGAAATCGGGATGGAAATCAGTCTGGAAGACGTCCGGAACGCTCTTGCGGTGCGTCCCGGACGTGGCGCCATGTCTGCACGGCGCGCGGAATAAAAAGGCGGCTTGGCTTGTCGACGGATGACGCGGTCGGGAAAGCGGGGTCTGGTTGCTTTCCCGACCATCCGGCGACTGGCTACTGCCAAACGCTCCGCGTTACGGAGCGGTCCCCACAAAAGTCGGTAACGGGATGCCGCCAGGTGGCGGCGATCCGGAAATTCTCTCCGGCACCACGCTGGCCGGCTTGCCTGGTTTGCGTTGCCGCTGCGTCAGACAGTGATGCCATCGTAAATGAGAAGCAGTCGCATTACAAGGGGAATTTTGGAGTTTTTTTGCTGGCGGGATATTTCCCGGTGCGGGCTTCGTTCGTCAGGCCGATGTTCTGCGTTTGGGGCTCGACACGGCTGAATACCCGGTTCGTTACTTGCATCAGGCAATCCGAGGCGGATTGGTGCCATGAGGGATGCCCGAGTGCCAGCCCGCGGTGCGCACGGTGGCAATGGCGGACGTGGCAGAGGAGGGGGATACTAACTGGAAGGCGCCCCCTCACCCATGTGGCGCCACTTTGTGGTGGTCAAGTTATTTCGGACAGGTGAATAGGTTCTTTCACTGTCGATTTCGCCTCGTGGGCAGTGGGCGACAGATACCCCAGGGTTGAGTGCAAGCGCACTGGGTTATAAAAG